>Ga0169931_10004988_pt1 | contig 20422 bp, 16 predicted proteins | sample Kivu_15m_20L_FD_129675 | JGI IMG/M metagenome (GOLD analysis project Ga0169931, IMG submission 129675) | Freshwater microbial communities from Lake Kivu, Western Province, Rwanda to study Microbial Dark Matter (Phase II) - Kivu_15m_20L... | ecosystem: Environmental > Aquatic > Freshwater > Lake... | reverse complement strand
TTGCTCTTGGCTGGGCGGCATTAATTTACTTGCCAGATTTTTACAACTCTGCTGGCGTGCTCATTGTTGGATTGATTTTGGCTGGCGGCATTCTTTACTCGCTCGGAGCAGTTATTTATGCGTTAAAACGACCAAATCTGAGTTTAAAGTATTTTGGCTTTCACGAGCTTTTTCACTCATTTACTATCGCTGCCTTTTTCTGTCACTATGCTGCAATCGCGATAACGGTAGCGAAACTCTAACTTTTTGCTTTACGCTACCGATATGACAAATTTACTACCTGGGATCAGTTCCCAACTAGTGTCGGTTCCCAATCGACTCAAAATGAACTACCTATCTGTTGGCGAAAAGCCTTATCCTGTCTTGGTTCTTATTCACGGCAATGTTTCTTCCAGTTTGTTCTGGCAAGATTTAATGCTGGAGTTTTCAAGAACTCATTTTGTTGTTGCTCCAGATTTGCGAGGATTTGGCCAAAGCGAGACCGTAAAGGTTGATGCTTCTCGTGGAGTTAGAGATCATTCAGATGATCTAGCAGCGCTATTAATGGAATTACAAATCAATAAAGCAGATTTTGTTGGTTGGAGTATGGGTGCTGGTGTAGTGATGCAACTCGCTATAGATAAACCAGACCTTGTTCGAAGTATGACTTTATCTGCACCGATATCACCTTATGGATTTGGCGGAACCGACTTGGCAGGTAATTTGTTAAATCCCGACGCAAGTGGCACCGGAGGAGCTGCTGCAAATCCTGAATTTGTTAAAGCGCTTGCAAGTATGGATCGAACGGACAATCCAAACGGTCCTCTTTCAGTTATGCGACAGTTTTATGTTGCAAATCCGACTGCCTTGAATCATGAGAGCATTTATTTAGAATCAATGCTCGCTACAAAAACTGGTGAGTCTAACTATCCAGGCAACTCCACCTCATCAGAACACTGGCCAGGTTTTGCTCCTGGAAATGTTGGTGTGCTCAATAGTATGAGTCCAAAATTCTTTAACACTTCAGCGATTACCAAAATTTCAAATAAGCCTCCAGTGTTATGGATACGCGGCGATAAGGACGTAATCGTTAATGATGCATCGTTTTTTGACTTGAATACTTTAGGTGCCCATGGAATCGTTCCAGGTTGGCCTGGAGCAGAGGTAGCGCCAAGTCAACAAATGGTTACACAAATGCGAAATGTGTTAAATGAATATCAGGCACAAGATGGTAGTTACCGAGAAGTTGTGTTAACTGATTGTGGCCACTCCCCTCATTTGGAGAAGCCAGCAGAATTCGCGCGAGAATTACGAACTGTGCTAGGTCATTAATCTCTTTGCTCGATTACTGCTAAGGTGCCTTAATGCATACAACATTTTTGCCAAACACTAGCGCTAAACCAATATCAGCAATTGGTGTTGGTGTTATGCCATTTTCTCGCCCCGGTCGAACAATTGACGAGGCTGTGTCTGTTTTGCATTACTGCCTTAATGCCGGAATCACACTACTTAATACCGCAGACGTATATGCGCCAAGTGCTGCTGAGATGGGTCATAATGAGATAGTTGTTCGAGAAGTTCTAAATCAATGGGATGGCGATAAAAGTAAAATAATTATTGTGACAAAAAATGGAATTGTTAGAACTGGATTAGATTGGAATCGAGACGGCAGCAAGGATTATCTTTTGCGTGCAGCCGAGAAATCTGTTGCTAATCTTGGCTTTATACCGGACTTAATTCTGCATCATCGAATTGATCGAAACCGACCATTTGCAGAGCAAGCAAAGGCTATGGCTGCTGTCCATCAGGCAGGATTTGCTCAACGCATTGGTTTTTCAAACGTCACATCTGCAGAATATGACATTGCTCAAGAAGAAACTGGCGGAATTGTTTCAGCTATTGAAAATGAACGAAGTCCCCGATTTCGTGATCATACTGATGTAGTTGAGCGATGTGAGCGTGATCAGATTGCATTTTTGGCTTGGTCGCCATTGGGCGGCGAAAAAGATGCAAAAGATTTGGGTTCTTTCTTTCCAGCATTCAATGAGGTAGCAAAGCATCTGGATGTATCAGCTCAAATGGTTGCCTTAGCGTGGCTTAGAACACATTCAAGAGTTGTAATTCCTATCCCTGGATTTACAAGAATTAGCACAGCTCAAGACTCAATTGATAGCACAGAATTAGTTTTGAATGCAGATCAGATTGAATTCTTAAATGCATCTCCAGCAGGAGATGGATCGGTATATCCAGACTAATGGATAGCGCACTTTTAACACTGTTTGTAACAGTGTTTGTAACACTACTTGTGATCATGGATCCACCTGGGACTATGCCCGTTTTTATGGGTTTAGTAAGTAATCAAACCCCAGAGCGGCAGCGCAAACTAGCAAGACAAGCAGTGCTAACAGCTTTTGGTGTGATTGTGACTTTTGCTATTTTTGGTGATCAAATTTTAAGTTTCTTAAAAATTTCTCTGCCGGCACTTCAAGCTTCAGGCGGCTTATTGCTTTTACTGGTGGCGTTAGAACTACTAACTGGAAAAGATGCTGAGCCAACCAAAGTAAGTGATGTCAGCGTTGCTCTAGTTCCACTTGGTACTCCGTTACTGGCAGGACCTGGAGCAATAGCGGCAACCATAGTTTTTGTTCGTCAAGCTGATGGCATTAATCAATACGCAATTATTGCGGTAGCGATTTTGCTGGTGCATTTGGTTTTGTACGCAGTAATGCGTTTTGCAGTCCCAATTATGCGAGTGCTAAAAGCTGGTGGGGTTACGGTTGCTACCAAGCTCGCTGGTCTATTGCTAGCTGCCATAGCAGTGCAGATGATTGCGAGTGCAATTGCTCAGTTTGTTGAGATGTATTCTTGAATTATCAGTCAATTGTTTCCGCTATCTGTATATCCTGATCGCGTTATCAAATTTAAGTTCTACTAGACTGAAACTCGTGTGGAGAAGGTATTTAGCATTAGGTGATTCGTTTTCAGAAGGATTATCCGACCCGTATCCGGATGGAACTTATCGCGGATGGACAGATCGAACAGCAAGTTATCTATCGAGTATTCAGTCAGACTTTCAATACGCCAATTTAGCTATCCGCGGCAGAAAAATGCATCGCATAATTGATGAACAAGTACCAATAGCGTTGGAGATGAATCCTGACTTACTTTCTATTGCAGCCGGAGTTAATGATGCGCTGAGAAGAAATTGGGAACCCATAAGTGTAGTTAAGAAGTATGAACATGGGATTTCTCAATTACGCAGAAACGGTATTGAAGTTTTGATTGTGGCATTTGGTGACCCAGAAAATCGCGGACAACTCGCTGGAGTTCGTGATAGATTGAAATTTCTCAATAACGAAACTGTAAAACTTGCCCAAAAATATGATTGTAGGCTGGTGGATTTCTGGCCTGAGCGAGGATTTGATCACGATGTTTTTTGGAGCGATGACCGACTGCATCTATCCTCACTTGGTCATGAGTACGCTGCTAAAGCAGCCCTATATGCGCTTGGCTTACATGATGACTCTTGGCGAAATCCAAATATTGAGTTTCCGCCTGACCCCAACTGGGTAGGCAGAAGAATTAGTGATTTCAGGTGGATTTGGGACCATATGGCCCCCTGGGCGATTAGGCGGATTCAAGGTAGATCCTCTGGTGATGGTCTACTGCCAAAGCGACCTCAGTTTTCACCTATGCTGCCAATTAACTGAAAATTTGTTGATTCACCCCTACACTTTTGTTATGACCCAACCATTTCATAGCAAAATTGAGCAAGTCGAGTCCGGCATTATTGAGATGGGTAATGAATTAGTTGCCAACATCCCCAAAACTGCTCTAGCTCTTCTTGCCTCAGACACCGTAACTGCTGATGAAGTATTTAAAGCAGATGAAGAGTTCAACAGAATTGCGGCCGAGTTAGAACAACTTTGTTATATGCATCTTGCACTTCAAAAACCAAATGGTCCAGAATTGCGCAGGACGATTTCTTCATTGCAAATCATCGCTGACCTTGAACGCAGTCACGACTTAGTTGTAAATATCGCGAAGGCAACAATTCGTATGGTTGGATATCAAGTTGATCCGTCTATTTCAAAACTGGTTGGCGAAATGGCTCGACAGGCTGCCTTTGAATTCAAACATGCAATTGAGGCTTATCAAAAGAAAGATGAAACTCTAGCTAGGTCGATTGTTACCACAGATTCAGTGCTGGATGCGACACATAAGGATTTGCTTCAAGCAATATTTACTGCTCATAAATCTGGGAATTGTGAAATTGAAGTCGCTCTTCAATATGCCCTGGTTGGTCGATTCTTGGAGAGGATTGGCGATCATGCAGTTAACCTGGCCAGAAGCATAGAGTTTTCAATTACTGGCGATTTGGGTCCCGATATTGAGACTATCACTCGTATGGAAAATCGTTAACCTTTAGTTCACTTTTAATTCCATTCTTGGTAATCCGCTGGCTGTTGCTGGGTCGCTTGTTTACTCCAATGTTCCTCCGTGGTCGTACAACCCCCCCAGCCGAGAACCGTTCCGCGTAATGCGCAGTTGACTAAAGCTGATCGAAGATTTGCGCGAATAATGACGGCGGCTGCCTTCTTTTCGCTTATAGTACTTTCGTTAATTGCGTTCTTTTTGGTTTACCAATCGCTACCTGCTATTCGAGATCAGGGTTTGATTAACTTCCTGACAGGAACTGAATGGGATTCAAAGACCACATCTGATGGAACAACTACTGAAGATCCAGTTTTTGGTGTTGCTGCAATGCTTTGGGGAACAATTTTAATCGCAATAATCGCTATTGTTATAGGCCTTCCAGTCTCCCTCGGCATTGCTGTATTTATTGCATTTATAGCATCTGCTCGATTAGCAACACTTCTGAGAAATACCATTGATTTTCTCGCTGCTATCCCGTCTATTGTTTTTGGTTTGTGGGCTATAAGTGCACTCACTCCTGTCGGCAAGCAATGGGGAGAATGGCTCACTAACAACCTCGGATTTATCCCAATTTTTGAAAACAATTTAGGGATTTGGGTAGGAACTCCATTCATTGCTGGAATAGTGCTTGCGGTGATGGTTACCCCAATTATTACTTCAGTATCGCGTGAAGTTCTGGGTAGAACTCCACCAGAACTAATCAATGCATCTCAAGCGCTAGGTGGCACGCTTTGGCCAACCCTTAGATACGTTGCATTTCCTTTCGCGAAAAGCGGAATAGTTGCAGCAACTATGTTGGGACTTGGCAGAGCACTTGGGGAAACTGTTGCAGTTTTCTATGTTCTTAATTTAACTTACGGAAAAATCAACTGGTACCAAATTGTTAGCCCAGAGGGTGGGTCCATCGCGTCTTTGATTGTTGCAAAATTCAGTGAGGCTGATCCACTGGAAATCTCAGCACTTCTTGGTGGTGGAATGGTGTTATTCATAATTACATTGATTGTTAATGCCATCTCCACAACAATTGCACGAAGTACGGTGAAAGATAAGTGATGAGCACCGCATTAATTGAAAATCAAACACCTACTGCACAAAGACCGTGGCGAAAGAAGTCGCGTAATGATGTCTTAATCGTTGTCGTTGCTTCAACCCTACCTGCTTTATTTTGTTTTACTATCTACCAAATTGGAATTCTTTCGCCAGTAATTTCTGGAATGTTATTCGTGATTTTGCAAATAGCAGCTGGAGCGATTGCGGGAACAATTCATCGCGGTAGACGAGGATTGGCCGATGGTGTTTTGATTGCCAGCATTGGATTTGCTTTGGCGTTTATCGGAACAGTAATGAGCTCGGTCATTTGGTCGGTTCTAACCAAAGGACTCGAGGCCCTCAAATGGCAATTTATCATCCAAAACAATGAATACATAACACCAACATCGCCATTAGGTTATGGTGGAATCGGGCATGCAGTCTTAGGTACCCTAATCATTGTTGGAATTGCAACAATAATTTCAGTGCCTATAGGAATTGCCACCGCTGTCTACATAACAGAAGTTAGGGGACGTAGCCGTGTTTTAGTTCAAGGACTAGTGCAGGCAATGAGCGGTGTGCCGTCAGTGGTTGCTGGTTTGTTTATTTTTGCAACGTTGATTTTGACTGGAGTTTTTGAGTTTAACGGATTGATGGGTGCTTTGGCCTACACCATCCTAATGTTGCCGACAGTTGCTAGAACGGCAGAAGAAGTCTTAAGGCTAGTTCCCGAAGATCTTCGCTCAGCTGCGCTAGCCCTTGGGGCATCGAGGGCAAGAGTTGTAAGCATGGTGGTTTTGCCAACAGCTAAGTCTGGTTTAGTAACCGCAATGCTTCTGGGAATTGCCCGTGTTGTTGGCGAAACTGCTCCGCTGGTTTTTACCATATTCGGATCTGCAAAAACCAATATCAATCCAGTTGAAGGACCTATGGCAGCCATTCCACTCTATATCTTCAATGGCGTAAGGCAGCCATTCGCCCCTGAGCAAGCAAGAGCTTACTCAGCGGCTCTGGTATTGCTGTTTTTGGTAATCGTATTTTTCACATTAGCTCGTGTCTTAAGTAGCGATCGAAGAAAGGGTAAGAAATGAGCACTACAGTTGAGGCTGTGCCATTTGTAGCGCCAAAAACACAAGGTGCCGGAGTACCGGATCAAGACCTGGTTTTGGCATCGAAGAACCTTTATGTTTGGTTCGGTCCCAGAATGGTGCTGGCTGACGTTAGTTTGAACTTTCCTAAAAACTCAGTTACTGCACTAATTGGTCCATCTGGTTGCGGTAAATCTACTTACATTCGCACACTAAATCGTATGCATGAACTAATTCCTAGTGCAGCGCTAGCTGGTCAAGTTGTTTTTGAGGACAAGGACATTTACGACCCGACTGTAAATCCAGTTGATGTTCGTCTCCGAATCGGTATGGTTTTTCAAAAACCTAATCCATTTCCAGCCATGACCATTAAAGAGAATGTTTTATCTGGCTTAAAGCTGGCAAAACTCAGCAATTCAAATCAAAATGAGTTAGTTGAAAAGTCCCTTTCGCAAGCAGGGCTTTGGAATGAAGTAAAAGATCGGTTAGATAACACTGGTGGATCACTTTCTGGTGGCCAACAGCAAAGACTCTGTATAGCTCGATCACTTGCAGTTGATCCACATGTTTTGTTGATGGATGAGCCATGTTCTGCTCTAGATCCCGGTTCTACTTTGCGAGTTGAACAAACAATTCGTGAACTAAGTGAATTTATGACGGTAGTTATTGTTACCCACAATATGCAACAGGCACAGCGTGTAGCAAACTACACAGCATTTTTCTTGTCAGAAGATAACAATCCCGGATATGCAGTTGAACATGGCCCAACACAACACATCTTTGGCAATCCAATAGATCTACGCACTTCAGATTATGTCAATGGCAGGTTTGGTTAAAGAGCCAGTTAACCAATTGTTCACGTTAAGGCTAACTGAAGTTGGTCCGGTAATTAACCAATAGTCGCCTAAAAAGCCTAACTTTGGTTCATCCCAACCGGGAAAATTCAAGAAGGAGAACGCATACATGCGTCGTGTAGTTAAATTATCAAGTGCACTAGCTGTTGCTGCACTTTTGGTGGGCGGGTTAACCCCAGCCGCAACCGCAAATACTGAAATAAAGGGTGCTGGAGCGAGCTTCGCAAAAGGCTTCATGGATGAATGTATTGCGCAGTACAACGCAACAAACCCAGCAATCAAAGTTGCTCAATATGGTTCAGTTGGATCAGGTTCTGGCCGATCTCAACTGCTAGCTGGTACCACTAACTTCGCAATGAGTGATGGTTACTGGTCAGGCACCCAAGTGAACTCAGCAAAGGATTATATTTTTATCCCATTTGCAGGAGCGCCACTTACAATTCCATTCAATGTTCCTGGTGTGAGAAATCTGAATCTAACATCGCAAAACTTAACTGATATATTCAGCGGTAAAGTGACAAAATGGAATGACGCTAGCATCAGAGCAAATAACAAGAATGCTAAGTTGCCAGATAATTCAATTATTGTGATTTACCGATCAGATTCATCTGGAACAACTCAGGCATTTACTCAATACTTATCTCAGCATGCAAGTGACTGGAAAGAAGTTGGTGTTTTCAACACCGCATTCCAACCAGCTGGAAGCATTGGTGCTCCTCAAAATCAAGGAGTTATGACTGCAGTTAAGAATACGCAATATGCTGTTGGTTATGTTGATTTCGCGGACGCCTCTACAGGTGGAATGCCACTAGCCAAAGTTCAGAATGGCGCAGGTCAGTTTATTGCACCAACTCTGCAAGCAACTCAGTTATTTTTAGCCGCACAGCCACTCCCTGGCTCAAAGGGCTATGTCACACCTCGTTATAAAGTCTCGAAAATCAAGGGCGCATATCAACTTGGTGTTTATACCTATTACATTATGCCAAAGAAGCCAGCTCGCGGTGTTATTGAGTTTGCCCAGTATGTTCTTGATACTTGTGGTCCAACTCGAGCAGCTGCAGTTAAGTACAACGCACTTTCAGGCAAGATGCAGCGGTACGCTATTGGTCAAGTTGCCAAAGCAACCAGACCATAATTAGTTGATAAACAGCGCGAGTGGCATTTGCCGCTCGCGCTGTTTACACTTGAGGCAGCAAAGGAAATGATGAAGCTTAAAGTTATCGGTACAGTTCTTTTCGTTACTAGCTTCATCGCTGCGTGCACACCTCCGCTGCCACCAGAGGTTCTTGCTGGTCAAGCTGAATCAACAATCAATTGTGAAGTTGCAAACACAATAGTTGATGGTCCTGCTGAACTAGAAACAAATTTCTTTTTAATGTCCGATAGTTTGGCAGCTGTTTGCCCAGAGCATCAAGTTACATACTCAGTAGGTGACCCAAATGCTCAAGTAATAATTACTGATCACACGCCAACTCAAGCGGAGATAGATATACTTAATACTCGTTGTCCGACCAGTGAAGTGCTGGTCTCCCCCGCATATGGAATTCCAGCAACACTCGCTTTACAGGTAACTGGTCTTGAGGGATTGGCCTTAGATGCTCAAGCAATCGGTGGATTATTGAATGGCACCATTACAAATTGGAATGATCCCGTTATTCAAAAGTTAAATCCAGACTTTGTTTTAGATTCAGTCCCAGTAATCAAATTAGGTTCTACACAAAAGTCCTCTGCTGTGTTAGCAATGACCACTTGGGCAAATGAAGTTGGTCGCTCTCAGCTTCCACCAAGTGACACAATACGTGGCGACCAAAATTTTCCTACTCTTTATGACATGGCAGCCGAGATGTTCAACATTGAAGGATCCTTTGGAATAGTGCCCCTCGGAACCGCAATTATTAATGGTTTAAATGTTGCAAATATGGTAGTTAACAATGGGGATATATTGGTGCCAGAACCTGTTTACACTATGCGTGGCATCGCAACTGCAGAAATTAATCGCACTAATCCAAATCAAATGATTGCATCTATTGGTTTTGGTGGAAAAGTCAATGAAGAGTTATCAGATCCACTAATTGACCCATCAAATTTCAAGTCCGGTTGGCCTGCAGTCGGTGTAGCACATGTTATGGCATGTGAATCAGGATCAGATAATGGTGCCTTGCCATTTGCTAGATTTGTTATACGTGGTGAAGGTCAAGGCGCACTTGAAACTTCGGGATATGCTCGTTTGCCACTTCCAATTAGATTAAAAGCTATTTTGGCACTAAAAACACCGCTTTCTCCAGAACTTCTTGAGCAAATCCCAGACTAAGAGTCATAAAACAAACGTTCAAACACTTCTCGAGCATGCCTAGCTGTGCGCAAGTAATCATCTACTAATTGATTTGAGTTATCTACTGGATAATTCAGTAAATAGCTAAGTGCACGTAGCTGATTTTGATCTGTTGGAATTGAATCTGAACTCTTACCTAAACTCAAGATAAAACCATTTCTGATTTGACTACTAAATCGCCAAGCAGAAATTAGTATCTGGGCGTCAGAATCACTAACTAGATTTAATTCGGCGGCAGCCAATAAAGTTTCAATTGTGCTTGTTGTTTGTAACTCTGAGTGTTTTGCTGAGTAACGCATTTGGATCAATTGAGCAACCCACTCCACGTCACTTAAGCCACCCTTACCGAGTTTCAAATGAAGTGCGGGGTCAGCACCTTTCGGCAGGCGTTCAGCCTCCATCCGAGCTTTTAATAGCCGCACATCGCGAAGTTGATCGGAATCAATTCCACTACTTGGCCATCGAAGTGGATTAACTATTTGCAAGAACTCATCAGCCACATCACGATTTCCGGCTGCAAATTCTGCACGCAAGAGCGCTTGACTCTCCCAAGTAATTGACCACCTTTGGTAATACGCTTGATAACTATCGAGCGTGCGTACCAATGGCCCCTTTTTGCCTTCAGGGCGCAAATCAGCATCTAACTCAATTGCTGGATCTGGATGGGGTGCCATCAAAAGGGATCGAAGTTCTGAAGCAATTTTTGTTGCAACAGGTGTCGTTTGCGTTTCATCTGACCCTGGATGTGGACGATGTACAAACAACACATCTAAATCGCTACCAAATCCAAGTTCCGCGCCACCAAATCTTCCCATTGCAATAATTGCAAAATCTGTGGCTACACCATTAGGCAAAGTTAAGGCAACCTGGTGCTCCACAACTTTTAGAGCAGCATCAAGAACTGATCGATTCAAATCAGTGATTGCTTTTCCAACTTCATCAACTGAAACAAGATTTAACACAGATGCGGCAGCAATTCGAACCAATTCACGTCGACGAAGAGATCGAAGAGCACCAACAGCTCTTTCTGAATCAGAGAGATATCGACCCGCAATTGTTTGGCATTCAGAAACAAGTTCCATTTTGGGCTTAGGAGCTAGTTCCACGTCACTAGCAAGCATTGCGAGCGATTCTGGTGCTCGAAGTAATAAATCAACTAAGAATTCACTTGCACCAGTAACGCGAGCGACTCGTTCAGCAACCTGTGTGTCGTCTCGCAAAGAGCTTAGAAACCAAGGGGTATCGCCTAATTCTTCACTAAGTCTTCTAAAAGCAAGAAGTGAGCGATCTGGACTTGGTCCTGCCGACCACCAATTTAGAAGTACCGGCAATAAAGTGCGCTGAATGGCTGCTCTGCGTTTTGCGCCATTAGTTAATGCTTCAATATGACGCAATGCAGATTTGGCATCCAAATAGCCAAGAGCTGTTAACCTGGTTTCAGCTTCAGATTCACTTAATCTAATTGCTTCGCTGGGCAAAATTGCAACTGCATCTAAGAGTGGTCGATAAAACAGTTTTTCATGCAGATTTCGAACTTGATTTGCTAAATCTTTCCAATTGGATAGCAATTCATTGGCTGGATCTACCTTAAATTCCATCGCTCGACCAAGTATCCGAAGTTCAAATTCAGTTTCAGGAAGAACTTGGGTTCGAGTCATCTGTCTAAGTTGTAAACGATGTTCTAATGTGCGTAGCCAGATGTAATGATTTCGCAATAACTGAGCATCACTTCTACCAACATAACCTCCTTGAGCAAGTGCTGCAAGTCCCAGCAAGGTGTTACCAGTTCTCAAGGTCTCATCGGTTCTAGCGTGCACAAGTTGTAATAACTGCACAGTGAATTCAATATCCCGCAGACCACCACGTCCTAGCTTTATTTGTCTACCTTGTTCACGTTCGGAGATATTTTCTTCTACTTGTGCTCGCATTCTTCTAGCATTTGTTACGAAATTTGGCTTACTAACTGCCACCCAAACTAATTCTTGCGTTCGCTGAATAAACTCTTGAGCTAGTTGCTCATCGCCCGTGCTGTATCTAGCTTTAAGTAAGGCTTGAAACTCCCAAGTCTCAGCCCAACGATCGTAATAACTTAGGTAACTTGAAATTGTTCGAACCAGCGCACCTGCTTTACCTTCGGGGCGAAGTGCTGCATCAACTGGCCAAATTACCCCGTCAATTGTTGGCTCGCTACAAATTCTCATCATCAAACTTGCTAGTTTTGTGCCTGCTGTAAGCGCAACTGATTCTTCTACATCAGATTTTGGGCTAGCAACGAAAACAACATCAACGTCTGAAATGTAATTAAGTTCGATTCCACCTGTTTTACCAAGTGCGATTACAGCTATTGAAACTTGCTTGGCCGCTTCTGGTAATTCACGCTCAGCAATGCATAATGCCGACGATAAAACTGCATCAGCAAGCCAACTTAATTCTTGGCTTACCTGCTCAAAACTAGCCTCACCGGTTAGATCGCACGAAGCGATGGTAATAACTTGCTGTTGATAGCGTTGCTTAAGTGCTGCACGAGCTTGGTCCCCGGATAAGTCAGATACGGTGTTTATAAAGCTGGATATCAACTCAATACGATGAGTGCTTAGCTCTTGGTTAAGTGCTGGAATCATCTCAGGTCGTTTATCTAACCAATCGTAAATTTTCTCTGATACTCCAATTACTGCTGATAGTTTGATTAGTGTGGGTTGTGGTAAATCTAGCCAAGCCTTGTTTTTTAATAAGGCTGTAATTAAACCATCTGGATTTGCTGATTTAGCAGCCAAATCCAAAATCAAATCCAGCTGATTTTGATTAAGATTCGCAGTTTCGATTCTTGATTGAGCTTGAGCTATATCAAAAACTCCAGATTGAATTAGCTTTGTGCCAATGCCAATATCTCGAGTCACAACTTCTCGCTAGTGCAACAAGTACTTCTTGTATTCCCATTCACTAACTTGCTGACGATAGTCATGCCATTCAGCTCGCTTATTTCGTAGGAAGAAATCAAAAACGTGCTCACCTAGAGTTTGGGCAACTAATTCGCTTTTTTCCATAATATTTAATGCTTCGCTCAACGAAGCAGGTAGCGAAGCAATACCCATCGCTCGCCGTTCAGCATCTGTTAGTGACCAAACATCATCTTCCGCTTCTGCTGGCAATTCATAGCCTTTTTCAATTCCTGTAAGGCCAGCCGATAAAGTAACTGCAAATGCCAAGTAGGGATTTACCGCACTATCAAAAGCACGATACTCAATCCGAGTTGATTGTGCTTTATCTGGTTTATACATTGGCACACGAACTAATGCAGAGCGATTGTTATGTCCCCAACAAATATGGGAAGGTGCCTCACCACCACCAAACAATCGTTTGTATGAGTTAACCCATTGATTAGTTACTGCAGTAATCTCAGGTGCATGTCGCAAAATGCCAGCGATAAAACTTCGACCAACTTTTGACAGTTGATAGCGAGCACCAGCCTCATAAAAAGCGTTGGTATCACCTTCAAACAGTGACATATGTGTGTGCATACCAGAACCTGGATAATCCCTAAATGGCTTTGGCATAAATGATGCATACAAGCTCTGCTGAAGCGCAACTTCTTTCATTACTAATCTAAATGTCATTATGTTATCTGCTGTAGTTAAGGCATCGGCGTAGCGCAAATCAATCTCTTGCTGGCCAGGAGCTCCCTCATGATGAGAAAACTCAACTGAAATTCCCATCTGTTCAAGCGTAGTAATTGCTGCCCGACGAAAATCATTATCTGCACCTTGTGGAGTATGGTCAAAAAACCCAGCGTTATCTGATGGTGTTGGTGGCTTACCCTCTTCACGCTCGCCTTTAAACAAAAAGAATTCAATCTCAGGATGGGTGTAAAAGGTGAAACCCATCTTTGCTGCACGATCTAATGCGCGCTTGAGCACTTGCCGCGTATCCGCGTAAGACGGTGAACCATCTGGAAGTTTGATGTCACAGAACATTCGAGCAACACCTTGTTGCGTGCCTCGCCATGGGAGCATTTGAAACGTAGCAGGATCTGGAACTGCCACCATATCTGATTCAGTTACCCGAGTGAATCCTTCAATTGCCGAGCCATCAAATCCAATTCCTTCGGTAAAGGCATTTTCTAATTCGGCGGGGGCAATTGCTACCGACTTCAGGAAGCCCAATACATCGGTAAACCACAAGCGCACGAACCGTATGTCGCGCTCCTCTATTGCCCGAAGCACATATTCTGTTTGCTTATCCATGGCTTAAGTCTGCCTTGCCCAAAGGTGTCATTGCGCACGCCCCTGTCTCTATTAATAAGGTGCACCAATTACGCTCACCTTATGGGTAATTTTAGGCTAGCTTTGGCGCAATTAGACCCAATTGTTGGCGACCTTAGGGGTAATTCGGAATTAATCCTGGCTGCCGCCCAAGAAGCCGTTTCAAAAAGTGCAGATTTATTGGTTACGCCGGAAATGATGCTCACCGGATACCCAATTGAAGACTTAAGCTTGCGCCCTAGTTTCAGAGCTGCTGCTAAGAGCGCATTAAATGATTTGGCAAATTCATTAGTGTCAAATAGTTGTGCTGACTTACCTGTGATTGTTGGCTATCTGGATGATGATAGAAATGCTGCTGCGGTATTACATCAAGGCAAAGTAATTGCCAAATACTTCAAACATCATCTGCCAAATTATGGTGTTTTTGATGAACACCGATATTTCACGCCAGGGGAAACAGCAGTAACTGTTCGGATTGCCAATGTTGATGTCGCCATTGCAATTTGTGAAGATATCTGGCAAGACGGCGGAACAATTGCCGCTGCAAAGACAAATGAAGTTGGTCTTTTGGTTGTTCTTAATGGTTCTCCATATGAGCAAACAAAGACTGATACCAGACTTAAACTAGTAGCAGATCGAGCTAAACAGATTTCTGCTGCTATTGGTTATGTCAATATGGTTGGTGGACAAGACGAATTAGTTTTTGATGGTGCATCTATTGTAGTTGACAAAAATGGTGATTTGATTTCTCGAGCAAATTCATTTAAATCACAATCGCTTCTAACTGACTTAGAATTGCCAATCGCAACCGCTAAAAAGACAACTGTTATCTCCACAAATAGCGTCCAGCGCAATAACACCAATGAGATTACATCTAATTTAGACTCAAATGCTGAAGTATGGCAAGCACTAGTTTTAGGGCTTAAATCTTACGTCGAAAAGAACAATTTCAAATCTGTAATCCTTGGACTCTCTGGTGGAATTGATTCAGCGGTTGTTGCAACTTTGGCAATTGATGCACTTGGCGCTGAAAGAGTGTATGCGGTAGCGCTACCGAGTAAATATTCTTCCAGTCATTCGCTCTCAGATGCATATGACTTAGCCAAACGCACGGGGATAAATCTTCGTGAAGAAAAGATTCAGAAGATTGTTGACTCTTATCTAGGTCAACTTGGTTTGACTGGAATTGCAGAAGAAAACTTGCAAGCTCGTGTTCGTGGCGTAATTCTAATGGGAATTAGCAATCAAGAGGGCCATCTTGTTTTAGCAACTGGCAATAAATCTGAGCTAGCAGTTGGCTATTCGACTATCTATGGCGATGCCGTAGGTGGTTTTGCTCCAATCAAGGATGTTTCAAAAACAATTGTTTGGCAGCTTGCACGATGGCGCAACAATTTTGCTGAAAAAATGAATCAAACTCCACCAATTCCAACTAACTGCATTAATAAAGAACCATCGGCTGAATTAAGGCCAGGACAAAAAGATTCTGATTCACTTCCTGACTATCTACTATTGGATCAAATACTCACTGGTTATGTGGAGAATGATCAAACGGTGCTCGCACAATTTGATACAGACCTAGTAAACCGAGTCATTCGACTTGTTGATGCAGCTGAATACAAAAGGAGACAGTATCCACCAGGTACGAAGATTAGCTCTAGAGCATTTGGTCGAGACCGCCGTCTACCAATTACAAATCGATGGGTTTCGAGGTAGTTTCGCTCTGACCCCAGGCAGCATTTGTAGTTACTTTTGGCATCTTCCAAGCCATCACCACCAATGCAATTAAAACAATTACCGCACCAACAATTACTGCCGTGTGAAAACTAGTCATATAAGAAGCGATTGCGAATTCCTGTATTTGATTTGCAACTGGAGCTGAAATCAATCCAGATTGGGTTAATCCCTCTGCTGCACCAAAAGCTGCACCAATTGAATCCGTAACTTCTTTTGTTGCATTACCCGGTAAAGAAATTGCTGCATTCATTAAAGCACTATTCATCTGGCTTGAGTAAATAGTTGCCACTAAGGTAGAAATTGCTGCAACTCCTAATGCAGCACCTACCTGTCTAACGGTATTTTGAACGGCAGAGCCAGCACCTGATCTTTCAGTAGGAATTGACATCGTCATTTGAGCAGTAGATGGTGCAATCGTATTTCCAAGACCATATCCCAAGACAAAGAAGATAATGAGCATCTGCCAAGTTGCAGTATCTGGGGTTAGCAACGTGAATAATCCAAATGCCAAAGTAGTAATAACCAAACCGGAAATTACTACTTTCCTAAAGCCAAATTTTGCGACTAACCTGGCTGAATTAGGTGCCGCCAGAAACTGTCCAACGGCAACAGGTAGTGTTTGAATGCCAGCTTGAAGAGGAGTTAACCCGCGCACCACTTGCTGGTAGAACGCCAAAAATAATAAAGATCCACTCATTGCAGCAAACGTTAAGGTGGTTGCAAAAAGAGGTACTGAGAAGGACTTAATCTTGAATAAGGCCAAATCCAAAGTCGCATGATCACTCTTATATTCCAGCCAGACAAACAAACTTAGAATTGCAACACCTGCCAAAATACTGCCTAAACTTTCAAGGCTAAGCCATTCACCAGAATCTCCGGCATGCACAATCCCATAAACCAGCGCGATTAACCCAACTACTGATAACAGCACGCCAAGTGGATCAAGTTTTCCAGGATTTGGATTTTTACTTTCCGGCACTAACCACAAGATGCCAATTACACCCAAAATGACAACTGGCACATTGATAAGGAAAACTGATCCCCACCAAAATCGCTCAAGCAATAAACCAGCAACAATTGGACCGAGCGCAACAGATGCTCCAACTGCTCCAGCCCAAAAACCAATTGCCTTTCCTCTTTCATAAGGCGGAAAAACAACCGTGATAATCGCTAATGTCACCGGTAATACTGATGCTGCACCAATGCCCATTAATCCTCTTGTGATGATTAACATTTCGGGTGAAGTTGAAAAGGCAGAAAGCGCAGAAGCCAAACCAAATAAGACTAATCCAACAATTAGAATCTTCTTGCGTCCATAGCGATCCCCCAGCACTCCCCAGGTAAAAAGCAAAGCAGCAAACACCAATACATAGGAGTTGATTGCCCAGATTAGTTCGGATTGTGTCGCTGAAAGCGCCAGCTGAATTGTCTTTAACGCCACATTTAGTATGGTGTTATCCAGAATAACTACAACTAGGGACGTTACGAGCACTGCCAAGATAGCCCATCGTTTTGGATTTACTTCTGCTGGAACGGCCGCGGAATTTGTCATCTTCACCTTTTCTAATGGACTTTGAGCATACTCCCCTACTACCGAAAAACTCTCATCTGAAATACGGCATAATTGAACCTGAACGGAGACTTCGACCGAAGCTTCGATTCGCTGGAGGATTTGTGTCAGAATCGAATACCCCGCTTTATGGCGGTAATCAATCTCGAATAACAGTAACTGATTTAGCTAAAGCCAAAAAAGATAAGCAACCCTGGCCAATGCTCACCTGCTACGACGCACTCACGGCATCACTATTTGATGAGCTAGGTATTCCAGTGTTACTGGTTGGAGATTCGGCTGCAATGGTGATGCTTGGCTATGACACCACAGTACCAATCACTGTTGATGAACTCTTGGTTTTGGTCAAAGCTGTTGCTAGAGGGGCAAAACGTGCTTTAGTGGTTGCTGATTTGCCTTTTGGCAGTTACCAGAGTTCCGTTTCAGATGCCGTTGCCAATGCATCAATAATGATGAAAGCAGGAGCATCTGCCGTCAAGTTAGAGGGCGGAGCACGAGTCTTGCCGCAGGTTAAGGCACTGGTTCAATCTGGCATTCCAGTAATGGGTCACTTAGGCCTAACCCCGCAGTCGATTAATGCCCTTGGCGGTTACAAAGTGCAAGGTAAAGGTGATTCAGCGCACCAATTAATTGAAGATGCAATCGCACTTGAATCTGCCGGTGCCTTTGCAATTGTGTTAGAGGTTGTTCCTGCCGAATTGGCAAAAGAAATCACGCAACAGGCAAAAATTCCCATCATTGGCATTGGTGCTGGAGTAGATGTTGATGCTCAGGTTTTGGTTTGGCAAGACCTAGCAGGGTTAACGAAAGATCCTGCGCCAAGATTTCTTAAGCGTTATGCGAGCTTACGAACCAGTCTCGCTGATGCGGTGAAAACATTTGCTGACGATGTTATTACAAAAAAGTATCCTGAAAAAAAACATAGTTACTGAACTTAAATTTGGTAGACATTTTTGTTTTTCTATTAGCAAAAATGCTAAAAATCAAAAAAAATTGCAGTTTTTCTTGAAAAAATCGCGACACGCCGAGTTTTTTAACTAATACATAATGGATTTATCTATGTGTGATAGGCGAAACTTATCCCAGCGCGTCATGGTCCGGATTTGACGCACTTAACCAGGGAGGTAACGTGGCCGCAAAGAAGGCTGCTAAGAAGGCTGCTCCAAAGCGCCGCAAGAAAGCTGCTAAGAAGGCAGCTCCAAAGAAGGCTGCTCCAAAGCGCCGTCGCAAGAAGGCTGCTGCTAAGAAAGCTGCACCAAAGCGTCGCAAGAAGGCTGCTAAGAAAGCTGCTCCAAAGCGCCGCAAGAAGGCTGCTAAGAAAGCTGCGCCAAAGCGCCGCAAGAAGGCTGCTAAGAAGGCTTAATTTCTCCAAAGCCTATGAAAACCCTCGCCCTCGGGCGGGGGTTTTCTCTTTATATATTTTTGCCTACTAATTGAAATTTCGGAACCGGCTGACAGTAATTAAATTGCTATGGCATCCTTGGCAAGATGGAAGCCACTGACTTAACGCCAACTCACGGTGGCAGCGGGCTAACCGCTGCCTTCCCACTTCCACAAAGATTTTTTGAGCGAGAGTTATCTTGGCTAAGTTTCAATTCTCGTGTGCTGGACATGGCCCTTCAATCTGATCGACCACTTCTGGAGCGAGTTCGATTTTGCAGCATTGTTTCAGCAAACCTTGATGAGTTCTTTATGGTGCGAGTAGCTGGACTAAAACGGCGAATGAATGCTGGTATTGCGGTTAAATCTCCAACTGGACGATTACCCCGAGAAATACTCGCTGAAACCCTTAGCACCAGTTGGCAGTTGATGCAGAAGCAATCTAGATTGTTTCAAGACGAATTACTACCTCTTTTATTGCAGCAAGACATTGAAATTCTGCATTGGAGTGCCCTAACTGAAAATGAGCAGAGGCAATTAGGTAACTTTTTTGAGCGCGAGGTTTTTCCGGTTCTAACTCCTTTGGCAGTAGACCCTGCGCACCCATTCCCTTACATATCCGGGCTTTCATTGAATCTAGCTGTAATGGTGCGAAACCCAAAAACCAGTCAAGAGATGTTCGCTCGGGTAAAAGTTCCACCGCTGTTGGATAGATTTATTCAAGTCAGCCCACAGAGATTTGTGCCACTTGAAGAGTTGATAGCCGCCAACCTATCTGAATTGTTTCCTGGGATGGAGATTGTGCAGCACCATATGTTTCGTGTTACTCGAAATGAGGATTTAGAGGTTGAAGAAGATGAAGCAGAAAACCTACTTGACGCAATGGAAAAAGAACTATCTCGAAGGCGCTTTGGGTATGCGGTTCGGCTAGAGGTTGATGAAAATATTGATCAACACATCTTGGATTTGTTAACTGAAGAACTTGAAGTTACTGCTGAAGAAATAGTTCGCCTGCCAACACCACTAGACCTAAGAGGGCTTTCACTCATCGCTGATTTAAATCGCGATGAATTAAAGGATCCAGCATTCCAACCTCGAACTAGCCCTGAGTTAAGTTCCGTTGAAACAGCAACCCCTGTTGATGTGTTTGAAGCGGTGAGAAACCATGATGTGCTACTGCACCATCCTTATGATTCATTTGCCACATCCGTAACTCGATTTATTGAACAGGCCGCAGCTGATCCGAAGGTTTTGGCGATAAAGCAAGCGCTATATCGCACCAGCGGTGATTCGCCGATTGTTGAGGCATTAATTGATGCAGCAGCAGCCGGTAAGCAGGTGTTAGCTGTTGTTGAGATTAAGGCACGTTTTGATGAAGAAAACAACATTCAGTGGGCAAGACGAATGGAGCGCGCTGGAGTCCATGTGGTTTATGGTCAAGTTGGGCTTAAAACTCACTGCAAGTTAACTTTAGTTGTTCGACGCGAAGAGGAGGGAATAAATAGATATGTTCATATCGGAACAGGCAACTATCACCCTCGAACTGCTCGGTTTTATGAGGATATCGGAATTATCACCGCAAATCCAGTAATTGCTGATGATGTAACTACATTGTTTAATCAACTTTCTGGCTTTGCAAATACAACTGATTTTGAATCCTTTTATGCCGCACCAAATTCCCTTAGGTCTGCACTCTCTGACTTAATCAAACGAGAAATCAGTAATCAACTCTCAGGTAAACCATCTGGAATTAGAAT
>Ga0169931_10004987_pt1 | contig 20422 bp, 16 predicted proteins | sample Kivu_15m_20L_FD_129675 | JGI IMG/M metagenome (GOLD analysis project Ga0169931, IMG submission 129675) | Freshwater microbial communities from Lake Kivu, Western Province, Rwanda to study Microbial Dark Matter (Phase II) - Kivu_15m_20L... | ecosystem: Environmental > Aquatic > Freshwater > Lake... | reverse complement strand
GATCAATCGGTGATTCGTCGCGGAAATACTTGACCCGATGCAGGGTAACTTTCCCCGACCAGGAATAGGCGACACCTTGCTGCGCGATTGAAGCAGGGAGCACGCAGTCGAACATGTCGATGCCGCGATGGACTGCTTCAAGAAGATCAAGAGGCGTTCCAACTCCCATCAGATAGCGGGGTCGATCAGCGGGCAGCAACTCCGTGCTCAACTCCGTCATGTCTTCCCGCTCGCGTGCGGACTCACCAACCGCAAGACCACCGACTGCCATCCCATCGAACTCCATGTCGCACAGAACGCGCGCGCTCTCGCGCCGAAGCTCTGGATGACACGCGCCCTGGACAATTCCGAACAGCGACTGACTGCTTTCGCCGCGCGCAACGAGTGAGCGCCTGGCCCAGCGGTGCGTGCGTTCCATCGCGTCCCTGGCGCGGGCAAAGTCGACGGTCGATGGGACGCATTCATCGAGCACCATCATGATGTCGCTGCCGAGGCTCTTCTGCACAGCGATCGATCGTTCCGGCGTCAACAGAACGCGCTTCCCGGTAACGTAATTCTGAAACTCTGCGCCCTCATCGCCAACAATCCGTGCGTCCGGTCGACAAAAGACCTGGTAGCCACCGGAGTCCGTCAAGATGGATCGCGGCCAGCCCATGAATCGATGCAGTCCACCGACCGCTTCGAAGAACTCCGGTCCTGGGCGAATCATCAGGTGGAACGTATTGCCGAGGACGACTTGCGCCCCGGAAGCAAGAATGTCGTCCAGACGCTGGCTTCGCACCGACGCCTGCGTTCCAACCGGCATAAACGTCGGCGTCTCGACCCGCGCATGCAGGGTCGTGAAATGACCGGCCCGTGCGCGGGATCCGCTGGCTGAGGCTTCAAGCTGAAAGTTGAGTCTGGACATCGAGACCTCTTGTTGTCGGCCCGAGGTCATACGTCAACCGGAAGACCGGCGATAGACCAATGTCTCTGGTCGTCGGCCAATCAGCCACTTCTGATCGGACATATGTGGACGCCGAGGCACACCCTCGGACCGGCTGGACACAGCGAACGCAGCCAATTGCTTCGCTTCGGTTGTCAGCTGAAAGGCCTGCGGCAGAGCCATTCCGGGCGGGGTCGCGCTGCCAGGCATAGCCGATGCAATCACCCTCTCAAAGACGAATCCAACCACCGGGAGGTAGCATCGTGACTACTGATGCGATCATTATTGGCAACGGCTGAAACTGGACGGTTTGAGTGTTGAGGAAGCGCAGAATTGGACAGCTAAAGCACTGTAAACACTTAAATAAGTCAAGAATGCCAGCGGAGAGTTTGGGCAGCCCAAACTCTCCGTCGTGCTTCTATATCTGACTCATCGCCGATGACCCTGCGTGCCGCAAGCGCTCCGAAATGAGGTAGATCGTCAGCTCTTTGGCCCAGTCAGGAGTTTTGCCACTTCAGCCCCGACTCCAGTCGCAGACGCCGGATTCTGGCCGGTGACCAAGCGTCCATCGACAACGACATGGGACTGCCAAAGCGGGGCCGAAGAATAAACGCCCCCACGACTGACCAGTTTGGTCTCCAGCAGAAACGGCATCACATCCGTCAACTTGATGGCTGCTTCCTCGGCGTTGGAAAATGCCGCGACCTTACGGCCGGCGACCAGAAAACTGCCATCCGACAGGCGAACATCGACCAGCGCTGCAGGTCCGTGGCAAACCGCGCCAACGACTCCGCCCTTTTCGAAGATCTCGCGCGTCAGCCGATTCACGTCGGGATGCGATGGAAAATCCCACATCGTGCCGTGTCCGCCGGCAAAGACGATCGCGCGATACTCCGAGGCAACCGCGCGACTGAGCGGGATTGTATTCTCGAGTTTTGTACGAAACTCTTTCGTTGCCAGTGCGGCGCTCGTCACCTTGTCGGGTGAATCGTCGCTCTTTGGATCCATCGGCGCCTTGCCACCAAGTGGACTGGCAATGTCCACTTCAATTCCACGCTCGCGAAGCTCGGCCCACGGATGAGCCACTTCGGGAAGGTAGTATCCGGTCGGATTTCCCGTGGTTCCAAGCTGTCCGTGCGATGTTACGACAATCAGAACTTTCGTCGACGTTCCCAATGTTGTGACTCCCATAATCTATCTCTCTCCCGTCGCCGCACACGCGGCACATGATTTGAAATGCCGTCCTACGTCTCGCACAAGAATATCGGCGTAAACTCGATATAAATGAAATTCATATCGATCATGATCATCATAAATTCTATGCATCACTCGCAACCGAGGATTGCGGGGTTCACAGAAATCTATCTTCTTCGACGCTGAGTGCCAGATTTGCCGGATGCAGGAGGCGCAGAGCCCTTTCGCTCAGGGTTGGCCGCCGCCGGTTTGCGAAAGATCATCAGATAGTTGAAGCCGCGCAGAAAGAAGTTGCCGTCGACCGCCGCACGGTGCCAATTGCCACGCTTGAGCTTGCGGTTATGCCGCGTCACACACACGATATCCACAGATTCAAGCCGCGAACGCATGCGCATGAACAACTCGAACCCGATCGCGCAAAAGGGTTTGCCCTTCCGCCACGAGTCCGAAACGTAAACGGCCGCATGCCCGCCCGGCTTGAGGATCCGTGCCATCTCGCCAAAAACCTTGTCGAGCGACTCGTAGTAACCGGGCTCAGCAGCGTCGAGCTCGCCAATGCAGCGGTCATCCCCGGAGTAGCGAACGTGGGTCGAATACGGCGGGTCAACAAAGACGAAGTCTACCGAGCTCGACTTTAGCGGAATATGTCGCGCATCCGCCCGTTCAATATCTGGTCGCGTCGGTGCGAGATCAAAACCGCGACCAACGCGACCCGTATCCCGGCACACATCCAACGTCGTCCCGCTGCCGCACATCGGATCGACAACCGTGTCGCCCGAGTTCGTGTAGCGCTGCAGCAAGTTCCAGATCACGTAAGACGGCGTGGCGCCGACGTACTCCTTGTCACCCTGCATTTCCTCGCCATAGTGCTGCGAGGGATAGTCCCACAACGTCGTCGTCTGCACCTCGAGTGCGGGTTTTTCTGGTCGACGACCAGGACTGTTCGGGCGAGACGTGTGTTTCATGAAGGTCACCAATTGTGGGGCGCAACATCATTGCCAAGAGCAACGGTTGCAGCCTATGATCCCGAGCGAGAGCCAATAACAGAATAAAGGGAGTGTGCCATGAGCGTGAGCTTGTCGTCTCGGCGTTTTGGCGGGTTTTCGTCGTTCTTCAGCATTGCGCTGGGAGCAGCTATGGCGTTGACCGCAGCCCTTGGACTCGGCGCCACTTCTGCTTCGGCCGATGGCGAACGCACGACGTGGCGCATCACCAACTATCCTTCGAGCGGCAGCTGTCACGAACTGGTGCGAACAATCGCGACGCGATTTGATGCGGCGACCGGTGTTCGTCCACTTTCGGCGCGCTGCACGAACATCGATACGGTTACGTTCGACATGGAAGTCGTGTTCGAAACCACAAACGCGAATATCAAGCTTCAGTCTACGTCGGTGCGGCGGGATCTGATTGTGAACGCTGCGCAGTATGCGAGTGCCGAGGTCTGCAACGCTGCCTTGCCGGCAGTCACCGCAAAGTTCCGCAGCAAAACCGGTCTGGAACCCCTTGTCAGCTACTGCTACGCCGAAGAAAGCACCGATCGAAATCCGTGGGTCGCACGCGTCGACGGCTTCGGCAATCCCGACTACAAGCCCTATTTCTCGGGTGGACTCCTGCTTGAGTATCCACATTCCATGACGCTTGCTGACCTGCGCGCCACGCTGATGACTTCTCTCGCGACGCGCGGCATCGATGTGCAGTACGTGACGATCCGTTCTCAGGGCCCTATGGAAGGCCACATCACGGTCATGTATTACGCACGCGAGAAGTTTCAGTTGGAGAACATTCAGCATGCCCGCCTGACATCTGCGGCCAACTGCGGAGTCGCACTCGAACAGGCTATCGACGCGTTGGCATCTTCCGACAATGCTCCGCTGACGACATTCTGCGCGTCGTCGTTCATCGGTGGGACCTATTACATCATGTCCATGTACATGAACGATCCAACTCTCGATCAAGTCGCGTCGGCGGAAAAGTTTGCGACTTGGGACGAATGTGCTGCCAAGCACGAATCGATTATCGCGACCTATCGGGATCAACTTGGCTACAAGGTTACCGGTGGGTTTTGCTCGCTGCCTGAAGACAGCTTCATGAATGGCAACGAGTTCCGCGTTCAGCTGATGGTCGAACCCTGATATTCTCTTCGGATCGACCCCGAGCTGAAACCAAATGAAAGGTCCGCCTCAAATGTTCAACCGGAACACCCGCTTTCACGTACTCGCAAACGTCGCTTTAGCCTGCGTCATCGCTGTGTCGACGGCCAGCGCCTCTGCTGCGGACAAGAAGCCGAAAAAATCCTCGGCCTCGGCAACAACCAAATCCGGAACCGCCGATTCCGGTCTGAGCCCAGGCTCCGTCGCCGTGACCAATGACGTATCGAAGTGCATGACCGTCAAGATCGAGCGCGTTCACGAACACGAACAAATGATCCTCGCCGCGGCTACGTTGAACGCGAACGAGGGTAGTGAGAATTGTGGCTGTACCGAAGGCGAGTTTTCCTGGAGAACGACCCGAGAAGGAGCCGGACCGTCAGCTGCAGGCAGCATCCGGGATCCGTTCCTGACCAACGGCAACGGAAACCCGCGAGCCTATACGTTCGTAATCGAAACGGACCGAATGATTCAGCGCCCTGCAAAATTCGCGCTGCAGATCGGGTGTTCCCCGAAGAAGTCCTGACTCAGTTTAGCGTGTAGTCCGCGTGAAGTGCTCGGGCGCCAGCATTCCAAGGCGTCCGTCACCACGCATACGCGAAACTGCTCCCGTTGCCGTCGCATCGACAGCGGAGCGATCAAGTGTCGTCGCGTCGAAGTCTCGGACAATTTGCACGAGACGCAACGGTTCGACGACCGCCACGCAGTCATTCGACTGCAGATCCGTCGTGCGCGGCCGCACAACAAGATTGCCACCTTCCGACCAGGCATCGAGACCATCAACTGTCGTGCACGAACTGCGGACGACCATGTTGACGGTCACGCGAGCATCGCGCGGGGCATTGGCCAGCGGTCTCGCTGAAACAGTCGTCACCAATGGAACGGATTGCCCGACCATTCCATCACGCACGAGAAGCAACTTGTGTGAATCGGACTCACCAAAGGCGATGCCTGAAGTGAGAACAAGGCCAACACAAACCAACAATCGACTGGTTCCGGAGATCATGACATCTACCTCCCGCTGGAGAGGAATGGCGGACGGGGTTGCCCGTCATTCAATCTTAAACCATCAGCAGGTCATCCGTGCTTTTGCTCCGTGCCTGCTCTCAACAATCCGGTCGGTCATGACGCACGCGGAATTAGGGTTGGCCGGCCAACCAGGAGTTGGTCAAAACATAATGGTTGGCGCGTAAGCCCCGGTATCACCGATCGATTGATTGAGAACCTGGCAGACCACAGAAGCAGAGATCATTCCGAAGCGATCAGGATTGCGCACGAACACGATTGTCCGAATGACGAACACGGCGGCGCGCAACGAAGGAATTTTTCGTCAGGCTGGACGACCCAAAGCTCTCGGGGCGTATGCGCGCCCGACAAATGCAGCGAGCACAACAATGGTCGCAAGGTACGGAAGCACCTGGATGACCTGCACCGGCAATGGTTCAGTCATGCGAGGCAGTGTTGCGCCCTGAAGACGCATCTGTAAGGCGTCGGTGAATCCAAACAAGAGACAAGCAAGAGCCGTTGGGATCGGCATCCAGCGTCCAAACACGACCGCGGCCAAAGCCATGAATCCACGACCAGCAGACATTCCACGCGCAAACGACGAAGAGAGCCAGATCGACAGCAATGCTCCGCCAGCCGCAGCAGTAGCACCCGAAACGATGACGGCGATCGTCCGCAGGCGGCGGACCTTTACACCGGCACACTCAAGCGCTTCCGGGTGCTCACCGGCAAACTGCAACCAAAGTCCCGACGTCGTGCGATGCAGCCAGAGATGGACGATCACCACGAGAAGAATTCCAAGAATGATTGGCTCGTACTGAAAGCGATCAGCCAGTTCGATGGCCGGAGACGAACCACCGGAACCAAACGCAATCTTTCCGATCAACGGAGTCGACCCAAATGCGAGCAGATTGATCGCCGTACCTGCAACGATTTGATCCGCGCGCAGCCACACGACAAGAATCGCGTAGAGCGTTGCCACCAAACTACCCGCCAGCATCGCGGCCACAAGTCCAACCCATGGTGAACCAGACGAAAGTGTGACGAGCGCGGCGAAAAATGCGCCGAACAAAATGAATCCCTCAAGCGCGATGTTGATCACGCCCGATCGCTCCGCGATGATTCCGGCCATGGCGGCAAACAGCAACGGGATCGACATGCGCGCAGTCGAAGCGAGAATCTGCAATAGAATTTCCCAGGTCATCCCGCACTCTCCGCACGAATCGCGGTCGACCGACGACGGCGCAAACCATCACGAATCGCGTCCCAGACTCCATCGGCGCAGACCATGATGATCACAGATGCCTGCAACACGACGGCGAGATCCCGAGTCACATTCTCGGTTTCGAAATCGAGGTCTGCAGCCCCTTTGTGCAAGGCACCGAAAAGAATCGCCGCAAGAATAACCGCAAAAGGTCGACCCCGGGCGAGAAGAGCTACGGCGATTCCCATAAATCCGTAATCAGCAGAAAATCCGAGGCGGAATCGCCCAGCGCTGCCGAGGACCTCGCCGAGACCTGCAAGTCCAGCGACTGCGCCAGCAACGGCCATCGCTGTGATCTGGACGCGCCGCACGTTGATTCCGGCGACGAGCGCTGCTGGTTCGCTTTGACCAACCGCCCGCACACCGAATCCCCAGACGGACTTGAAGAGCAAAAAGGCGACGACGCCTGCGGCAGCTATTCCCCAGAAGAAGGCGACGGTTGTCGGCGCTCCTTCAAACATGGTGAGTGGCTTCAAGGCGAATGACGCGGCAACCGGCAAAGTTTCGGGATTCTGGGTCTCCGTGTTGCGAAACATCTCCAGCGTCACAAAACTCGCGATTCCTGCCGCGACGAAGTTCAGCATGATCGTGGTGATGACCTCATGACTGCCGCGCGTCGCCTTGAGCACGCCAGCAATTCCGCCCCAGAGGAATCCCGCTGACATCGCCGCAAGCACCGCCAAAAACAGCGACCACGGAGCTGCGACCCCGGTAGCCGTCACACCAACGACAGCGGCCGCCAGAGCGCCAAGCGTCAGCTGTCCCTCAGCGCCGATGTTGAACAGTCCGGCGCGAAACGCAATCGCGACCGAGAGTCCAGTGAAGATCAGTGGCGTCGCATAGAACAGCGACATGCCAAAATCCCACGGCGTGCCGAACGCGCTCCGAAAGAGAATCGCGAGAATGTTGAGCGGATTCTCGCCAGCGATGGCCGTGAGGCTCGCACCGAGCAACAGACCAGCAGCAACCGCCACCAAAGCGCGGAGTAGTTCGAGCAGAGTTTGTCGCAGAATTCCTCCAGAATTCGAAGCCGCTCCTGAGATCATTGGCCCCCACTCCGGGCCACGACGCCGCCACCCATCAACAGGCCGATTCGCGCACGGTCGGCCGTCTTGCGAGTGAATTCACCGACCACAGCCCCGTCGTACATGACCAGAACGCGATCCGACAGCGTCAGGATCTCATCGAGATCCGAGGAAAACAGAAGAATGGCAGCGCCGCGATCTCGGGCAGCAACGAGTCGAGAATGAATGAACTCAATGGCACCGACGTCGACGCCGCGAATCGGGTTCGCCGCGAGTATCAATCGCGGATCGCGCACGAGCTCTCGACCGAATATCAGCTTCTGCTGATTACCACCGCTCAAGGCGCCGGAACGCAGTTCCGGATCACCTGGCCGAACATCAAACTCCTGCACAACCTTTGCGGCTCGTTCCCTTGTCACGCGCGAACCCAATACGGGGAACCAACCGACACTTACCTTTGAGTGATTATCTCGAAGCGCCTGGTAGCCGAGAATGACGTTTTCCCGAGCCGAAGCTTCAAGCAAAAGACCCTCGCGATGTCGATCAAACGGGATGACACCGAGAGACGTCTGCCTGAGTCGTGCCGTAGTCATGCGTCCTCTGCCACCACTTGTGCCGTCTTCACCGGAAATCTGGATGTCTCCGGTCGTCTGCCAGAGGTGGCGATCTACTTGCAGAATCGAATCGAACAGGTCGCGCTGACCGTTCCCCTCAACTCCTGCGACGCCGACGATCTCGCCGCCACGCACTGCGAGGGATACGTCGCGCAACACGGGTTTTGCTGTCGTGTTGTCACCGGTTGAGACCTTTCGGGGGACCACGGTCAAATGCTCAACGCTCAAGATCGGAGATGAATCTTGAGCAAGTCGGCCGCTGACAACCTCAAGCGAGAGTTTCACACTGCGACCGACCATCATCCCCGCAAGCTCTTCGGCGCTGGTTTCGCGCGTAGCGACATGTCCAACGACACGTCCACCGCGAAAGACCGTAACCTGGTCGGTCAGTGCGAGAACCTCATCGAGTTTGTGAGTGATGATCACGATCGTGTGACCCTCAGCCTTCAACCTACGAAGGTTGCCAAACAGAACTGCGGTTTCAGCAGGCGTGAGCACCGCGGTCGGCTCGTCGAGGATCAGAATCTGTGCTTTGCGGTAGAGAAGCTTCAGAATCTCGATGCGTTGTTGAACACCAACGGCAAGTGTCTCCACCTTCGCGTCAAGGGGCACTTCGAGTCCGTATGCTTTGCCGGCCGCGGTGATCGCGTGCCGCGCACCAACACGATCGATCGTACGAAACGCCGCCGGCAGGAACCGACTCCAACCTGAGAGCGGTTCGGCGCCAAGAACAATGTTGTCCAAAACAGAATGAGTGGGTGAAAGCATGAAGTGCTGATGCACCATACCAACACCCGCAGCAATCGCGTCTGTCGAGCTCGAGAAAATCGCCTTGCGACCGTTGATTTCGATGTTGCCTACATCCGGTCGATAGAGACCGTAGAGCATCTTGACGCAGGTCGACTTCCCAGCCCCGTTCTCGCCGACGAGGCCATGGATCGATCCACGTTCAACGGTGAACGAAACGTCCTCGTTGGCCCGAGTGCTACCGAATGTTTTGGAGACACCGATGCAACGAATTGCCGGTGGCAACGCGTTATCAGTGCTTTTGACCGGAGAAACAGCCAACCTGAGCTACTTTCGCGGCTGGGCGTAGAAGTCAGGAACCTTGATCTTGCCGCTGATGATGTCGGCCTTGATCGCATCGAGTTGCTTGCGATGCGCTGGCGTGAGGATCTTGGCGTTGTGCTCATCGGCCGAATAATCGACGCCCTGATTAGCGAGACCAAAGACGATTGTGCCAGCAGAGAACTTGCCTGCACTCGCCTCCTCGACCGTCTTGTACACGGCAACGTCCACACGCTTGAGCATGCTGGTCAGTACAAACCCAGGCTTGATCCAGTTCTGGTTTGAATCGACACCGATGGCGAGTTTCTTGCGTTCTTCCGCGGCGTCAAACATTCCGGCGTTTGACGCGCCAGCGGCTCCAAAGATCACTTCGACGCCTCTCGTATACTGACTGAGCGCCAGTTCTTTCGCTTTCGGCGGATTGTTCCACGAGTCGATCGTCACACCGACGAAGTTGCTGACAACTTCAGCCTTTGGGTTTACGTGTTTTGCGCCAGCGACATAGCCCATTTCGAAACGTCGAATGAGGGGGATGTCCATCCCACCAAGGAATCCGACCTTGCCGGACTTTGCAACGAGCGCCGCTGCGGCTCCCACAACGAAAGAGCCTTCATGCTCGGCAAACATCAGCGAGCGCACATTCGGAAGATTGATTTCTGAATCAACGATCGCAAAGCGTGAGTTCGGATTTTTCTCGGCCACTTTCCGAATCGCTGTTGCCTGAGCAAATCCGACCCCGATGATCAGATCAAACTTGCGACGCACGAACTGTGTTGCATGGGCTTCGAAGGAGTTGTCGTCGGTGGCCTCGACGAACTTCACGTCAACCTTGAGTTTGTCACGCGCCTCCATGACACCCTTGTAGGCCGATGCGTTGAATGACTTGTCGTCCTTGCCACCCTTGTCAAAAATGATCCCGACCGAGAACGGTTTGGATTCAGCAAACAAAGATCCCGATTGGGTCATGCCCACAACCATTGCCGCGGACAGCAAGATCTTCTTCAATTTATTCATCACGGTAGGAGTCCCTCCAGAGTCGCATCGGATGCGCCGGTCATTTGAATTCAATGCCCGCGAAGCTTAGTCGATCGCAACACCAGTCCAAAATCGAAAACATCCACGACCAGACTCAACCCGGACCCTTCGCGAGCGTGTTCTGCTGCGTCATCAAGTCGCTTGACTTCACCAGCGCCAGCGCGTAGTTTCAATCGAATTGGCTGGCCGGCCAGTCAGTGTCGAATTGACCTACTATTTTGGCATGTTGGGTGCCTGGAAGGTCACAGAACGATCGGGGAAGAGGGGGCCCCGAACACTATGCGCAAGGATCATCACGGACGGCTCAGGAACACAGTAGTTGGGATCGGCATACTGGCCATCCTTGGCGCATGCGGACGCTCACCATCCTCAAACGACACCACCGAGGTGTCTGATTTGGCGATCGTAGGCGGGTCAGACGTGCTCGCATCCAGCACATCCATCGCGCGCACGGGAACGGTTGCGCTCACCAATGCAGAACTCTTCGCTGAAGGGAGGAGCTTCTGCACGGCGACATTGATCGGCGCTAATCAACTCCTGACGGCTGCGCACTGCATCACGGACAGCTCCGGTGTCATTTCGACCGAGCCAATGTATGCCGTTTTCGACCTCGTTATGGGGCGAAACGCACAACTTGCGCGGAGCATCACGGCAATTGCTGTGCACCGCAACTACGACACCAATGTCGTCGGACGCGTCGATCCGACGCTGCAGGCAGCCAACGATCTTGCGGTCATCGCCTTCAGCGGCAGCGTCCCGGCGCCGTGGAAGCCCGTCCCGGTCGTCGCAGCCGACGCAACTTACGCACCCGACCAACCCGTGCTGCTCGCTGGCTATGGTGTCACAGCGACGCGCTCGGTCAATACAACCGGGACTCTGCGTTCAGTCCGCGCGAGGATTCAGCGTAGCCGCACCCCAGGAAACGTCCTGATCATCCGCGGTCCCAATCTGAACGCCAACGCCATCGACGCTTCCAGCTCAGGGGAAGCGATCGTCGTGCCGGCCAACGGCGGTGCGTGCGCTGGTGATTCTGGCGGGCCAGCATACGCTTCAGTGAACGGCGCGATCGTCGTCGCCGGCGCAACTTCATATGGCAGCGAACTGCGCCTTGAGTCGCGTCCGTTCGGACCGCGCTACTGCATCGGTGAAAACGGCTACGTTGATCTTCGCGCCTACGCCGCAGGAATCGCCAGCGCGTCCCGCGCGCTCGGAAGTATCAGCAGCGCAGCCGAGAGCAGAGCACTTCGGAGATTCGTCTTCACGAATGCCGGAACCGCAGAGCTTCGCTGAATCCGCTCACCACCCTTATGATCGCGGCGAACTGTTGTGTGCAGGCAACAGTTCGCTGTGCTCTTGAGGACGCACCCGACCTCGCAAACGGACACGTCACTCACTCATCAACTGTGCGCCAACCGAGCACACCCGGCTCAATTCAGAGATTTTTGGCCCTCGAGCGACCGGCTGGCTGCGACTGAACCAACTCGCCGAACCCACCACCACGCCAATCAAAGTTGCTGTTATCCACAGATCTTTTGCTCAACCTCGACACGAGTTGTCGCGGCCAGAACCCGTCCATTCGATCCCCACTGGCATGGCGAGTGCAATCGAGCCCACCACGTACAAGCGCCTTCGCGTCTGCGGTCGTACCGTCGATTTGCGCAAGGAGCCATGGAGGAGATCGAACAATGAAAATGAAGGCTCAAACCCGTTCGTCGACATTTGCCACGTCACTGTTCATGACGCTTGCCATCAGCACCCTTTCTGGTTGCTACATGGAGGTGCATGAAAACAAGGATGACGATAAATCATCCGGAAGATCCAGCTCAACAACATCAAACAAACTTCCGTTGAGCGCCGACCCCAGTTCGCAATTTTGTTCCGCGGATGAGATCAAACAATCGCGCTACCCAGACGAGCGCATTCAGATGTGCTTCATGAAGGATGACTTCAAGTGGCGCACGAGCTGTACAAGTGCAGAGTGCGTCGATGTACCGATTTTCGTGAGCTACATGCTTTCCGATGACCTCGGCACTGGAACCAATGTCGCCGTGGAAGCTTTCGACAATCCGCGCTTTGTGGGAGCACCGGTAAGTTCCGTTCAGCTGACCAGTTTCGACGCGTCTGCTGCGGGTCGCTATCAGCGCGCTTCACTCTTTCTCAAGCCGGGCATGTACTACTTGCGTGCGTTCATCGCTGATGAAGGCGATGCGATCGTTCCCTATCAGTACCAAAACATGCAGGTCGTCCGTGAGAAACCGATGGGCGTCGCCGGTGCGTTGTCCTCACCCGCACCTGTGACCGTTGCACCGCAGAGCCGCACCAGCGCTCCACAATCCCCGGTTCACATCGTGATCGACAAGTTGTTCCGCCTGCCCGGTCAGAATCTCGACACCGAAGCATTCATGCGCATTCGCTTCTCGATGCAGGAAACCAGCAACCTTTCAGTCGGCCGCGACGTCATCATCGGTCTCTACCCGGACTCGGACATCACCCAGGCACCCAGCGCGCAGTTCAAGATGCCAACCGAGCGTCTCCTGATCACAGGTCAGGTGGGAACCGCGGAATTCGTCACGCCGGAACTGGAAGTCGGAAACTACGTCGTGTTTGCCTGGGTCGACTCCAACGGCAACGGATTTCATGACGAATCCGAGCCAAAGGCAATGTCGATGCGAAACGGGCAACCGTATGCGCTCGCAGTCTCGAAACGTAGAACAATTCCCCTGCAGTTGGATCTCGTTGGTCAATCCGCAACTCCTGCCGAATAGCCGCTCGAACGTCCGCAAGTTGTAAACCTGCCGTCCGCCCCGATCGAGACTCGATCGGGGCCCTCTGCGTTTATTGCGTCAAGTTCGTACCCTCCTGGGCCGAAGCACCTCCCGGATCGACCTACGGCCGGGAGACGAGCGATGAAGAACCGGATCTCACAGAAAGCAACCATCCTCGTGGTGGATGATGAAGATATGCTTCTCAACACGAAAAAGAAGTTACTCGATCCCTGGTTCAACAAAGTCTACATCGCCAACACGCCATCTGCTGGACTGCGAATCGTTGAAACCGAAAACATCGATCTGATGCTCGTCGACCACCGTATGTCAGAGATGCGCGGTACGGAACTCATGAAACTCGTCCACAAAATCGTTCCCGTCCTGCCGATCATCATGGTCACCGCCTATCCAGACGACGATGTCATTAAGGCCTTCGAGGAGCAGGATTTTGATATCGTCGAGAAACCATATAAGCCGGAGATTCTGTTGCGCCGCATTCAAAACCTCCTCGTTGCACGCTACTTGATCAAGATACTGCGCGCGCTTGCCGCAGAAGTGCCAGATCAGATCGACCCCGAAATGTTCAGAAATCTTGGAAAAAAGCGCCAGAACAAAGTGTTGCACTACTTGGCTACCCAGCTGCAGTCCAAACGGCTCAAGAGACGCGCATGACCACCTCGCCCTCGGAAAATCTATTGGTGATCGCCCCGTGGATTTCCGGAGCGTCAACCCGCGATCGAGTCGTCGTTCGCCTTGTCGACCGACCTGACTATCTGTTCCTTTCGCGCGCCGAGTTTCGGGAGCTGGAGCTTCTAACGAAAAAACCAACGTCCGTTAGTGACTGGCTTGGTTCACACATGACCGGCCAGAATGGACTCGGGTTTCGCGAAGCCACTACCTTTCTGATGAAGCTTCACCAGGCAAAGTTCCTTCTGCGAACGCATGAGAAATTCATCGCCGAACTGCGCGACTTCGAGAAACCGCCGTCATCAGGATTGCGGAGGCTTTTCGAGAAAGTCGTCGCGACGGCACAAACTGTGCTGCACATCGACGTCGTTTCGTTCCGGTCGGGATCGGCGTCGGCCATCACCCAATCCATCGGGAAAGCTCTGCTATCCGTCCCAGTTCTGGCATTTGCGTGCGTTGTTGCACCGCTTCTTGCCTGGTTCAATCTCAGTCACGTTGCTTCGCTCGGGAAAGATTTGCAGGCGATGATTTCCGAGCCAGAGCAATTGCTTGCAATGATCTTCGTTGCGTTCTCGATCGCTGCGACGGTCACCGGGCTAGCTCAGTACATCGGTCTCGTCGGCACGGGCACCCGATTCCCTGGCGGGACGGTTACGCTGACCGGACTCTGCGTCCTGCGCTTTGCGGTAAACGATGACGACGCGATCATGCTGCCCAAGGGGCTCCAGACTCGCTACCGGATTCTGTCACTGTCAACACCATGGATGTGCATGCTCGTATCGCTGTCAGCCTCCAGCGCCTCATCCGCGTGGCTCGGTGACGGATTGTCGCCCGCAACGATGCTCAGCCTGGCATTTCTCAGCCTCGGTTTACTTGGGTTTTGTCCACTCTACCGAAGCACAATTGTAAAGACCGCCGAAGGTGTTCTCGCCAGCGGTCAGATCCTGGTGGCGACTCGCGAGTTCCTCCACCGCGGCATTATCCGCAACCTGTTTCGTCGCGAGGCCGGTGCAGAAAAGCGCGGCGCCGGTGACGGTCAGGGCGACCACAAGCTACAACTTTGGGCTGTTGGACTGGCGAGTGCTGCCCTGATCTGGCTCTACGCAGCCTTCCTATTCTTCACCGACATCGGGTTGGGCCTCGTTCCCGATCTTGCAACTCATGCGACAAAGATCGAGCGCCCATGGCGCGCCGCGTCGGCAACCATCCTGCTCAGCGGACTATTCGTCGCAGCGGCGATTCCTACCTGGCAAATGATTCTGATCTTGTTCAGAAACATGGCTTCCACGGCCGCCCTCCCCGTCCGGCGTGCGCGGATGAGCATGCTCTCCTACGCCAAGTCTGGGGTCTCCACGAGTGAAGCAATCGTCCAGTTTCTCCGACATGTCCCAATTCTCGGACACCTCGATGACGACCAGATTCGGAAGCTCCTCGGGGTCATGCAACTGCGCAGCTACGGCACGGGATATCGCATCATTCAGCAAGGAGAGCCGGGCGATCTTTTCTGCATTCTTGCCGTTGGACGTGCCCAGGTAGTTATCGAATCCGGGCACGGCACCGAGGAAGTTGTAGACGTCCTCGATCCGGGCGATTCCTTCGGTGAGATCGCCCTGCTGGAGAAGTCTCGACGTACGGCGACGATTCGCGCGATTGAACCATCGAAAACCCTCGTTTTGAGTAAACGTAATTTCGACGCGCTGTTCGTTGAGGGTTCTACTGAACGCCAAAATCTCACACGAATCATTCGTCAGGCGAAGTTGATCAGCAGCTCTCAGGGGCTGTCGCATCTCGGGCCACGGCAGGTTCGTGAACTCCTTCTCCATATCAAGCCGAGGAAGTTCGCGATGGGCGAGGTCCTCGTGGCGGAAGGATCCACCGGGGATGTTGTCCACCTGATTGAATCAGGAACGGTACAGGTGACGCGCAGCGACGCGCCAATGTTCCGCGCCGAGTTGAAGAAGGGCGATCTCGTCGGTGTCATAGCGGTCGTCCGAGAAACAACACGAACTGCGACAGTGACAGCAGTCGACGATGTCTCGACTCTCGAAATCGATCGTGACACGTTCGTCCGAATGTGCCGTTCCAACGTCATCGTTGCAACTGTCATGACGGAACTCGCAACCGCGCAGATCGAAGAGGTCAAGGACGAGAGGGGTAGAGACACCATGGAGGCCGCGAGCTGACCATGATCGAAAAACTCCTACCATTGCTGATTGCTGGCGGCATCGCGACTCACAGTAAGGATGCGATCAAGGAGCGCTTCGCTGGAGCGCTTTCCGCACCAAGCCGAATCGCGACCAAGCAGCGAATGAACACTATCTTCTATACGGCGCAGCTGCATGCGATCGATGAAGACAGCGGAATTGGTCGAATCAAGAATCAAAAGGAGTTCGTGGAATTTGCCCGCCTTCGCGTGCGAATCAAGGGCGAGGCCGGAGGTGACGCGTCAAACGATGCTTGGGGAATCCAAATGCGTTACGAGCCCGCCAAGCGTGGCTTTACGATCGTATCTGCCGGACCGGACAAGAAGCACGGAACACCAGATGACGAGCGCATGACACAGGATCCGTACAGTTACTAGTGACGCTAGTGAAGTGAAATCTGAACGCTCTCCGCAAGCGCGTCCTCTATGACAGCGCGCCCTATACGCACACCATCGAGAGCTGCACTTACGATACCCCCGGCAAATCCAGCACCCTCTCCGGCTGGGAACAGACCGGGATGCGAGACCGACTGAAGATTTTTTCCGCGAACCATAGAAATCGGAGACGAGGTTTTGGATTCAACTCCGACGACGGTCGCCTCGTCGCTGATGTAGCCTCGCATGAGCTTGTTGTAGTCGCCGACGGCGCCCTTGAGCGCGTTGACCACGAACTCAGGAAGCATCTTGTCCATGCGCGCGGTGGTGATTCCCGGCTTATAGGTCGACGCGATCGTTCCCTTCGTCTCACGACCAGCGAGAAAATCCTTCAGGCGCTGCGCAGGTGAATGATAGTTCGACCCGCCGGCCGCGAAAGCGTCGCGCTCGATACGCTCCTGAAAGCGAACACCGTCAAGGACGTGACCTTTGAAGAAGTCTTCACGGTTTACGTTCACGACGACCGCAGCGTTGGCAAAGCCACTCTTGCGTGCGTGATAACTCATGCCGTTGATTGCGAGCTTTCCGGGTTGCGCGCTCGTCGGCAGGAGATGTCCACCAGGGCACATACAGAACGTCCAGATTCCGCGTTTCCCGACCTGCGACGCGAGCTTGTACTCTGCTGCCGGCAGCAGAGAGCATGAGCCGAATTGAATCTGATTGATTTGATCCTGCGGATGCTCGATGCGGGCACCGACCGCAAACGGCTTGGGCACCATCGCCAGGCCACGATCCAGCAGCATCTCATACGTTTCTCGCGCGGAGTGTCCGATGGCGATGATGAGGTGATCGGTCGCGAGTTCTGTCCCGTCGTCGAGCGTCACGATGTACTTTGCAGTCGCACCGCCAGAGCGGAAATCCACGAATCTTCGACCGAAGTGATACGAGCAACCGTTGTTCTCGAGGCCCTTGCGCATCTCGATCGCAATCCGCATCAAGTAGTCGGTGCCAATGTGCGGCTTTGCATCGAACAAAATCTCGCGCGGTGCACCGTGAACGACCCACTGTTCAAACACATGCCGAATCAACGGATGATTCTTTCCGCAGGTCAACTTTCCATCGGAAAAGGTCCCGGCTCCGCCTTCACCAAAGCAGTAGTTGCTCTCAGGATCGAGTTCACCGCGGAGACGCAGGCGATTGATACTTCGCACGCGCTGTTCAACACTTCGTCCGCGCTCAATCAGGATTGAAGGTTGTCCTGCACGCGCAAGCGTCAGCGCAGCATATGTACCAGCGGGACCGGTTCCGACAATCACCGGCGGATGCCGAAATCGAAGCGTCGAGAGATCGAGACCGTCGAGAGGATCGGCGACCATCACGCCGGGAGACTTCTCGGCAACCGCGTGATTGCGCGCGAAGACTGCATCTTCGTCCTCAACCTCAACATCAATCGAGTAGTGATAGACGATTCGAGACTTGCGCCGTGCATCGAGTGAGCGCTTGAGAATTGTCATCGCTCGAATGGATTCGGGCCCAACACCCAGACGGGCCGCGACGGCACCCGGTATCAGGACGTCCTGCGATGTCGGTTGCACCGGTATTTCAATGTCACGTAGTCTAATCATAACTTCTTAATAAAATTTGGAGAAATTCTATAAATTGATTTTGTGCCAAATGCAACCCAGGCGTGACCTGACCAGGCACCGCCTATTCCCGTAAAAGCGACTCAACCATCCGAAAATTCAACCGAAACCATTGGGTATGAAATCCGACAAGGCACCATCGCGAGTTCCGCTGCTGCTGCGCGCCCTCTACTCGGACGCAGCGCTCAAGGCCATCTACGCCCGGCGCAAGGCAGAGGACCCGGACGCCGGCGTCCGAAGTCAGATCAACGCGATCATTGCGATGGGACTGTTGATCATCGTCTTTTCGGTTCTCGTCGTCGCGGCATGGGTCCCGCAGAACATTTCGGAATACATCAAGTCACGCGACCAACTGCTCGTCGTCGAATCCGGTGATCAGACGTGGCGTGCGACGAAGTTTGCGGAGTCTTCGTGCGAATTCCCCGCCGGATGTCACGACGAACTGTCGAATCGTTCTGAGCTCGCGTCAACGACGACCACCGAGATCGACGAGCTGGCGAACCCGGACAAAAATCATCGCGTCGGACTTATCCGCATAGAAATCCAGCCGGAGGCGTTTGCGCCACTGGATCAGCTGCGCGCCTTTGTCCTTTCGCTGCCGTCGTATCGCTACTATCGCGCCGCGGCGTTCGTTGACGGCAAGGTTGCAAAGACCTTTCTCCTGAGCGAGCGCATCAATCTGAACTTCGAGACCGCCAATCAGACCGGCCGTCCGCTGGTCGTCGACTTCGTCTTCGTTCTCGACAGTGAGCAGCGAACATTCGCGGGTGTTCGCAACGGCGAAAGCATGATGGTTGCCTCGCAGGGTGAGTACAACCGTTTCGTTGCCTTTCTGAGTCAGCAGCGCACGGGCGCGACCGGTGCTGTCGGAATGGTTGCGAAAATCGCGGTTGCTCTGTTCTGCCTTCTGCTCTTCCTCGTCATCGACAGCTCGCCAGAATCGCTCGGACTCGGGCTTTTCATGGGTTTCGAAGCAGCTGCGATGGCAATCGGTCAAGGTTGGTTGCCACTCGGTCCTCTCGCAGAGCACAAGACAGCCATCGGACACTTCTGTTGGCAGTCCGGTGATCTGATGAAGCTGTATTTCCTCCTGCAAATTGCGCGCGTCGCCCGGCCGAAAGCTGGAGTCTGGCTTATCGCCACGGTTGCCCTTTCATTGCCGTATGGCTTCTTCATGCAGTGGGCCGCGCAGAATGGAATGAACTGGATCTGGCAGATCCCTCGGTCACGCGACACGATCGTCGGCGTCGTCGGTGGAATCGCCTGTTTGCGCGCCTTCTGGTTCATCCGCAACGAAGCTTTGCCATGGCGCAAGGCAGCTCTTCTGATCGCAGGAGCCGGCGGATTTCTCGAAGTCCTTGCCAGCTGGACAGCTCATTCAACGGCCATGCAGGTGATTCCGATCGTACAAACCATCTACACGGTTCTGCAGGGCAACATCGGCTATCTCTTTGCTGTGTCGACCTTCCTCAATATCTCAACGCTTGAAAATCGGGTGCGCGCACTTTCCAAGTCTCAGGTACGCGCAAAGGAACTTGAGCGTGAGCTCGACATCGCGCGCATGGTGCAGCGCAGCCTTCTCGTGCCGCCGCGTCTTCCTCGTGGCATCAGTCTCAGCTGCTATCAGGAAGCGGCCCTCTACGTATCTGGCGACACTTACTTTGTGAACTGGGATCGCAAGGCCAAACGCTTTACGTTCATGCTGAACGACGTCACCGGGCACGGAATTCAAGCCGCATTGAAAGCGTCCGCATGCAATATCCTCGCGAAAACAATCTGGCATGACGCGGGCACGGGCGTTGGAGCGAGGGCGTCTGGAGAAAACCTTCGGCGGTTCGATGAACTCTCCAAAGAGCTTCTCGTCGAGTCGGGAAACATCCCAGATTTCAACTCAATGATTGCCGCCGAATTCGACATCGACACGAAGCTGCTTTCCATCTATCGATCGAATTTTTCATTTCCGATTCTGATTCGCCCGGTGGACCCAAACCTCAGACCAGATGACCCGATTCTTGGAGAGTTCTGGAACATCGCCATCGTTCCTACGGCGAATCAGACCGTGACCCCGATAGAGATTCATCGCGGCACATTCATGATGTTTCTCTCCGATGGGTTTCTCGAGTCGAGTCGCGACCTGAAGAAATTTACGGCCCACCTGCGTCAGAAGCTGTCGAGTCGCAATGGGTTGATAGACGTCAATACGATCAACGAGATTGCTCTTCGCTATGAGGGTTTTGCGATCAATCGCAATAACGATGACCGCACCATTCTTGTCTTCCAGTGGGAGTTCGCGGAGGCGGCCGAAGGTCAGCTACCGCAGCCGCTTCCCGCCAACCAGTGACGACCCCGGGGCTACCGCATTATAAATCGCGGCCCGTAAGGCATTTGCGGCTGGAGCTCATCAGTCACGATAGCGGTCATGGCCTACCCGCCTGGCAGAAACGTCGGCGCTCGGGCACGGTGCCCTCCGCG
>Ga0169931_10004986_pt1 | contig 20424 bp, 14 predicted proteins | sample Kivu_15m_20L_FD_129675 | JGI IMG/M metagenome (GOLD analysis project Ga0169931, IMG submission 129675) | Freshwater microbial communities from Lake Kivu, Western Province, Rwanda to study Microbial Dark Matter (Phase II) - Kivu_15m_20L... | ecosystem: Environmental > Aquatic > Freshwater > Lake... | reverse complement strand
GGTTCGAGCCGCTCATATTGCGCGTCCGTGAGCTCGTGACGCCGAATCATGGGTCGCCTCGCTTCACCAATGTGACGCGCGGCGCATACCAGAACGCCCAGATTCAATCAACACGGCCTAGTAACCGGTGAACGATCTCATCAGTTCGAGTGCGCGCCGGATCGGAACTCGAATCGCCTGCCGCGCGAGTCGGGCAGCGACGGACGTCGCGCCGCGGGTCGAACGCGGGCGGCGCGCAGAGTCCGCGCCACTTCCGGGCCGGAATCGGTGGACCGGGTGCTCGTGCACCCACTCCGCGCGCGTTCGGCGAAGCGACGACGGCCCGCGCGCGATTGCGGATCGCGCGCGGGCCGACGTCGTGACACAGCTTCGGCGCACTCACTTCTGGTAGATGGGCAGGTAGTGCGTGGGCACGCTGAGGATCAGCACCGCGATGGAGGTCTGGTACACCGGGCCGTAGGCCGCTTCGAGCCGCGGGTCGTACCACTCGCCGGTCGCCTTCTGGTAGCCCGGGGCCAGCAGCTTGTCGCGCATCCGCTTGTAGTACTTCTCCCACAACTCGCCGCCGACTTGGTTCATCGCGTGGCACGCGTAGTAGTGGCCGTACCAGTAGTGGCCGCGGTCGTCGCCGGTCTTTTCGAGGTACTCGACCGCCTGCTTGATCTCGTCGGCGTCGTACTTGCCCACGAGTTGCAGGACGCACACGCCGGCCGCGGTGCGCGCGTAGCCCGCGCCCGCCGAGCGGGGCATGTACATGTAGCCCCCGGTGCGCTTGTCGTAGCACTTGTTCACGTACTTCAGGGCGTCGTCCGTCGTCTTGTCCGGCACGTGAATGCCCGCGTCCTTCGCGCCGCGCAGCGCCATCACCTGCATGATGGTGACGGAGATGTCCGCGCCCGTGGGCGACGGGTCGTACCGCCACCCGCCCTCGTTGTTCTGCGTCTTCACGATCAGTTCGATCGCGCGCTTGGTCACCTTCTTCACTTCCTCGTCGCCGGTCATGCCGTACGCCTGCGTGAGCGCGAGCGCGGCCATGCCGTGGCAGTACATGTTGCCGCCGCGCGGCCCGACGACGTAGCCGTCTTCGCGGGCGCACGAGCACAGGTAGCGAATGCCCTTCGCCACCTGCTTGCCGTATTCGCCCTGATTGGGCATGTGGCCGTTCGACATGAACGCGAGCAGGGTGAACCCGGTGATCGCGGTGTTGCCCCACGCGCCGTCGTTCTCTTGGCGCTCCGCGAGGTACTTGAGCGCCTTGGCGACGGCCTTTTTGGTCTCGTCGTCCATCTTCACGTTGTCCTTGGGCACGCTGCCGCCGGCCGGCTTGGGGTCTTCGGCCGGCGGTTGGGTGTTCGCGGGCGCGGCGAGCACCCCGACGAGCGCCGCGGACAGCACGAACTTGCGAAAGAAGCGCACGGGATGTTCCCTCGTGGCGGACCGTGGGCGTGAAAAGGGGCCGGTGAACCGACGCGTTCGGCTCACCGGCCCGGTGTTCTTCTGTGCCCTCTCCCCGCGCGAGCGTGGGAGAGGGTAGCCGAGTCTTCGAGGCCGGGTGAGGGGCGAATCGCAAACACGATTCAGAGATAGCTGAACCAGTTGGGCAGCTTACCCCTCACCCGCCGGCGAAGCGCCGGCACCCTCTCCCGCAAGGGGAGAGGGCAAAGACAACAGCGAACAGCGAACTCACTTGCCGCCGGCCGGGGCGGTGCCCGCGGGCTTCGCGTTCTTGATGTTGGTGTTGTACTGCTTAATCAACTCGCGGAACTCGGCCGGGAACTGGGCGTCCGCGGCCTGTTGCACCTTGTCGCGGTCCTTGTTGCGGAGCTTGATGAACGAGCCTTCGCCATCGGCCTTGTTGCCGCTCGAACCGACGTTCTTCAGCTTCTCACCGCCCTGCATATCACCTTCGCCCATGCCCATATTGTTGCCTTGCTGGGCGTTGTTCCCCATGCCCATGCCCATGCCCATGCCCATCCCCATCCCCATCCCTTGCCCCATACCCATGCCCATCCCCATGCCCATCCCCATGCCCATCCCCATACCCATACCCATACCCATCCCTTGACCCATGCCCATGCCCATCCCCATGCCCATCCCCATGCCCATCCCCATCCCTTGCCCCATGCCCATGCCCATCCCCATGCCCATGCCCATGCCCATCCCCATGCCTTGACCCATCGCGGCTTGGTTGAGGGCGTCGAGGGCTTGTTGGAGTTGTTGCGCGGCCTGTTGCTGGTTCATGCCGGCTTGGCCGGGTTGGCCCTGTTGAAGCTGGTTGCCGGCTTGTTGGAGCTGGTTGCCGGCTTGTTGCAGTTGGTTCTGCACGGCCATCGGGGCGTTCGCTTGGGCCTGTTGAAGCGCCGCTTGCGCCGCTTGGTTCGCTTGCTGCGACTGTTGCAGTGCCTTCGTCGCGTCCTGCACGGCCTTCTGCTGCGCCGCGAGGTCCTTCATGCCCATGCCCATGCCCATGCCCATGCCCATGCCCATCCCCATGCCTTTATCGCCCATGCCTTTATCGCCCATGCCTTTATCGCCCATACCCTTGTCACCCATGCCTTTGTCGCCCATCCCCTTATCGCCCATCCCCTTGTCGCCCATCCCCTTGTCGCCGGGCATCATTCCCATCCCCTTGTCGCCCGGCATCATCCCCTTGTCGCCGGGCATCATGCCCATCGGCATCCCCATGCCCTTGTCCATCGGCATGCCCATGCCCATCGGCATCATGCCGTTCTGCTTGAGGGCGTCGAGCGCCTTCTGTTGGTTCTCGACGGCCTTCGGCAGGTCGCCCTTTTCGAGCGCCTTGGCGGCCATGTCGGCGGCCTTCGCGGCTTCGCCGTTCATCTGCATTTCGGCCTGCTTCGCGATGTCCTTCTGGGCCTGCACGAGGTCTTGCGCGGCCTTCATCGGGTCGGTCGGCATCCCGTCCATCGGCATCATGCCCATCGGGTTCAGCGCCATGTCGGCCATCTTCGCGTTCATCGCGGCCTGTTGCGCCTGCTCGATGGCCTTTTGAAGCTGCTGCGCGGCCTGCATCGGATCGACCTTGTTCGGGTTCAGCGCCGCTTGGTCGGCGGCCTCTTGGCCCTTCTTCATGTCGATGGCCTTTTGCACGTCCTTCGCGGCCTCGTCGAGTTTCATCGCGGCTTCCTTGGCCTTTTCGCCGCCGGCCATCGGCATGTTCATGTCGAGGTCTTTCTTAGCGCCCTCTTGCTTCATGCCGGCCTCGTCCACCTTCATGCCGGCTTCGGGCGCGATCTCCTTGAGTTCCTTCGCCACGTCCTTCGTGGGGTCGATGAGCTTGTCTTGGTTCTTCGCCACGTCACCGGTTTCGGGCTTCTTGGGGTCGGCCGCGGCCTTGTTCGCGTCCTTCGCCACGCCATTTTCTTGCTTCGCCAGCTCTTCGAGTTTGCCCTTCAGTTCTTCGAGTTTGGCGATTTCCGCGCGGCGCTCTTCGATCGCCTTCGCTTGGTTCTCGAGCGCTTGCTTGGCCTGTTCGAGCGCCGCGACCGCGTCCTTTTGGGGGGCCTTGGCGTCGTTCGGTTGCTTGGCGTCGAGCTTCATCCCCGCGTCCTTCTGCGCGGCGACGGCCTTCTCCAGCGCGCTCTTGGCTTCCGCGTTCGGCGGCAGCGGCGCGTTCTTGAGGTCTTCGGTCTTCTTGGTCACGTCCTTCTGCGCGGTGGCGGCCTCGTTCAGCTTTTCGGGGCGCTGCGCGGCCTTGTCGGTGGCCTTGCCCGCGTCCTTCTGCTCTTTGATGATCTGATCGATCTGCTCGATGGCCTGCTTGGTGGCCGCGAGCGGGTCCACCTTCGCGAGTTCCGCCGCGGCGATCTGGCGGTCCAGTTCGTCCTTCGCGCCCTTCAGCGCTTCGAGCGCCTTCTCTTGGGGCATTTGGGCCGCGTTGAACTCCTTCGCGCGGAGCTTGTCTTCGGCTTCCCACTGGTTGTTTTCGGCGGGCTTGAGTTTGTCCGCGACTTCCGGGGCCACTTGTTCGGCGGCCTTGCGGGCGTCGCGGGTGGCGAACTCGGCTTTGGTCTGTTGGTTGGCGAGTTCGTTCGCGCGGACGGCCTTCGGGTCGGTGCCGCGGAACCGCTGGGGCACTTCCGCCTTGTCCTTGTTTTCGGCGGTGTCGTTGTTCACCTTGGTCTGCGCGTCGATGGCCTTCTCGACTTCCGCGCGGGCGGCCTTGAGCGCCGCGGTGCGGTCGGCCGGGGGCGTGCGCAGGGCCGCGGCGAGGTCCTTCAGCTCCTTCGCGTGGCGGCGCTGGGCGGTGATGGCGTCGGCGAAGCTGCCGCGCTTGATCGCGTCGATGGTGGCGAGGATGTCGGCGACGAGCTTCTGCCCGCGGGGCAGGGCCTCGGCCTTCTCGACGCGGGCCTGTTGTTCCGGCGTCAGTTGCTTCTCGTTCGCCATGCGGGCGAGCTGCTTGAACACCGACACCACTTCGCCGCGGATGTCGCCCTCTTCGGTGGCGAGTTCGTCCCGGTCGTCCACCACCACGGCCCGCGGGCGGCTCGGGGCGATGGTGTTCGTGTGGGTCTCGGCGATGAGCTTGATTTGGCGCTCGGCGGCGCGCTCGAGGCGCTCGGCCGCTTCGTCGAGGTTCTTGATGACGTCGATCTGGCCGAGGATGTTCTTGAGCTGCGCCATCACGGTGAGGTGCTTGGCGTAGGCGGCCTTCTGTTCGGCGGTCGCGGTCTTGGGGTCCGGCGCGGTGACGGCCTTGTCGAGGTGCGTCAGCACGTCGCGGACTTCCGCTTCGCTCAGCCCGCGGAGGCCGGCGGCGACGTCGCGGAGCAGGTCTTGCTCGCCCTTTTGGGTGAGCCGCTGGAACAGCATCGCGTCGAGCGTGCTGGCGGCGCGGCGCGAGGCTTCGTCGATGCGGGCCTTGATCCGCTTTTGCTCTTCGCGCTGCTTGGCCGGGTCGAGATCGTTCGACCGCGAGGCCGCGAGCGGAACCAGCGCGACCGCGAGTGCGAGCGCGGCGGCGACCCGGGTGCTGTTACCGGCAGGCATCGGCGTGCCTCCTTGAGGCGGCTTGGGGCGCGGAGAGAAGCGTCCCGGTGTGTATTCGGTTAAGTATCCAACTATCCCAAACGGAATGCAACTCGAAAAGCGGTGGCTCGTGCGAGTGGTTTGTGTGGGTGAAACCCGCAGATTTCCTGCGTTCTCATCATTTCACAGCCCCACACGTTACACAACGCTCACTTCTGCGCGCTCGCACCAGCCACTACTTCTTCGGCTCTTCGCGCGGCTTGAACACGCCGGCTTGGTCGGCGGCCAAATCGCGCAACTTGTCTTGCAGGCGCTTGTTCTGCTCGTCCCGCATGCGGATGGCGAGCGCCGCGTCGTCTCCGCTCACGACGATCTTCCGTCGGGCCTCACGCGTGAACCCCGGGGCGCGGTTCGGGGCCGGGTTCTTGTCGTACACCTCGACATACAGTTCAACCGTGTCGCCGAGTTCGAGTTTCGCGGACACGAACTTCCCCGGATTATCTTTGTCGGGAAGTTGCTTCGTGAGTCCGTCGATTTCGAACATGTACCGCCCGCCGGCTTCGAGCGCCGCGGGCTCTTTGCCCGGTGCGGTCGAAGGGAAGGTGTAGAACTCGACGTTCTTTTTCATGCGGTCGCCGCGCTTCAGGCCGGTCAGCCCGTCCCACGAGCGCTCGAACAGCCCCAAGTCCGGCACGAACGGGCCGGCCGTCTTCGGGTCGTCCGTCGTCGGCTTCAGTAGCAGGCGCGCGAACACCCGCGCTTCCGGGTCGTCGGCGGGGTGGTTGACCTTCTGCCACTCCGCCGGCAGTTGGTCGAACGGCACGCCCTTCGGCAGCACCCGGTACCGCACCGCGGCGCGGCTGATACCCTGTTCCGAGCGCGCGTGGTAGAGCACCATCACGCGCCCGCCTTCGGCGAGCGGCAGTTTGTCGCCCCACTCGTACACGCGCGTGTCGCCCGACCCCTCGAAGTCTTTCGGGTCCGGGTGCCGCGTCGATTCCGGCAGGAACACGACGGCCGGCGGCTTGTCGTCCAACATCCGCACGTTGCGCCGGATGGGGACCGCGTTCGCGAACCCGCGGTCGTCGGCCACTTCCAACTTGTAGCCGATCGTCTTCGGCGTGGTGTCGAACTCCCACTCGATGCCGGTGCGGTCGTCGGTTCGCGCGCGCGGCTTCACCGGTTCCAAAAGGCGCTCGTTCGGGCCGTCGCGCTCGATCGGCACGAGCGCGGCGCGCGTGAGCGGCTTCGAGAACTCCGCCACCACGCGCACCGAACTGCCCGGTAGCGCGTCCACCACTTCGCCGCGCTTCGCCCCTTCGTTCTGGCGCACGAACCGCGGGCCGTTCGGCTCGCCGGTCCGGGTGCCCACGAACGGCGGGAGCAGTTGCCACGCTTCCACTTCGTTCGCCTGCGGCGGGGCCTCGAACTTCACGAAGCCGGCCTCGCGGGTGCGCCCGTTTACGAGGCGCGCCGCGAACCCGAAGTCGGTGGAACTCGCCGGCAGCTTCGTTGCAAAGTACGCGCCGTCCCCCTCCGCGCGCTCGAATTTCAGGTCGTAATACTCTTCCGGTTGGCCCTCGGGTTGCACGCGAATGCGGCCGACCGCGGCTTCGTCCCACTCGCCGGTCACGAAGAACCGCACGTCCACTTCCGACCCCGTGGGCCACACGTCTTGCGTCCGGTTCTCGAGGAACGTGGTGCGCGGGATTTCGCCGCCGAGCAGGAGCTGTCGTTGCACGAGCGCGCCCGCGAGCGCCGGCTTCAGCGCGAAGAACGTGCCCCACAGCGCCAGCACCGGTACCGCGACGAGTGCCGCGTAGCCCACGCGCCGGTAATCCACCAGCGAGAGCAAGTTGTGCTTGGTCGCGATCTCGCCGGCCTCGCGCGTCAGTTCCGAAATCAGGTGCTGAGACATGCCCTGCGTGCGCGCGTCGGGCCGGTTCAGTTGCACCGCGGTCACGAGCCGGTGGTCGAACTCCGGGATGGCCTTCTCCGCGCGGAACGCGAGGTCGTCTACGACCGGCGTCCGGCGCAGGGGCCGCACCACGAACACCCACGCGAGCCACCCCGCGAGCGCCGCCTGCCCGGTGCTCATGAGCGCGCGGAGCCAGAACGGCGTGACGTCCGTGGCCCACGATTCGCCCGGTTCGGCCGGACTCGGCGCGAACACCCACGTCGCGCGCAGGAACTTGCGCCACGACTCGGACCCGCGGTACCGGTCGATGAGGTAGTCCAGCAGGCACGCGACCGCCAGCACGGTGAGAGCGACCGCCAGCACGCGCGCGCCCCCCCACACCGCGCGAATGACGCGCTCCATCAGCCGCCAGCGGTTCAGTTGCGTGAGAACGTGCGTCATTGGAATAGTGGTCAGTGGACGGTGGTCAGTGGGCAGCAGAAAACCAAAAACAACAGGGCAGAAAGCGAAGGCACAAAGCAGAAGCGGTTAGCGAAGGACCCGAAGGGGCCGTTCCCGTTTTCTGCCCACCGCTCACTCTCCACTGCCCACTATCCTCAGCTCAGCCCGTTGAACTTCCGCAGGAACCACTCGAGCGCCAGCAGGCCGATCAGCAGGAACAGCGCCCAGCGGTTCCACAAAATCGTTTCGTCGCGGGTGCTGTACGGGGCCAGTTGCGGTTCGATCGCGCCGGGCATCTCGTGCAGGTTCTCTTCGTGGTAGAAGCGGCCGGGTTTCTCCGGGTCGCCGCTGTCGGCCGCGAGTTTCTTCAACTCGGCGAGCGCGAGTGCCCCGGGCGACTGCTCGTGATCCGGCGGCAACCCGACGCGGTACTCGAGCGTGCCCGGCGCGCCGTTGCGCGGGTCCACCGTGAGCTTGTAGCGGCCGGTTTTGTTGAACGGCAGCGGGGCCACGTACTCGCCGTCTTGCCCGTCGAGTTTTTGGAGCGTCACGGTCGTCAGGCGCTCCGGGTCGTCCACGGCCGCGCCTACCTTCTCGAGGACCGCTTCGAGTTTGTCCGCCGCGAGCGGTTTGAACTTGTCGTCGAGCACGCGCGCGTACACTTGACCGCTTTTGCCCTGCTGCGGTTCGGGCGTGTCGAGCGACAACTGCGTGAGCTTCGTGCCCACCATCCGCGGTACGCCGGCCTGATACACGCACTGGCTCCAGAACCGGCCGAAATACTTGTCGGCTTCGTTGAACCGCCAGCGCCACGTGTCGTCGAACGCGCAGAACAGCACGTAGCCCTTGCCGTAGTAGTGCCCGACGAGCAGCGGCATCGGCTTGTTGTCCGGGGCCGGGGTGCGCGCGGTGGGGTGAACGAGGAACGTCTCGGCACCGGGCTTCAGCCGCGTCACCGGGTAGTGCCAGTCGAGCGGTTGCAGCGGGTCCTTCTTCCCGCCGGCGCGCGGCGCGTTCGCGTTCGCGCGCTCGCCCATGCGCCCCCACAGGTCCGCGTTCTCGAAGGCGTCTTCCTCGAGCGCCACCAGCGGGTTGCGGGCCATGTTCGGCGCGATCACCGGCACGAACGGCGGAACGTAGCGGCCCTCGGGCGGCAGAATCGGGAACTTCTCCGCGGGCAGTTCGACCGGCAGCACGTCGGCGATGGACCCGAACCGCGGGTCGGCGGTCTCCACCCACGTGCGCGGGCCGTTCCACTTCCCGGCGATGTGGATCATGCCGCCGCCCTCGGTCACGAAGTCCTTAATCACCTGCTGGTGCTCGCCGGTGAAGAACTTCGCGGGCACGTCGCCGAAGATGAGCAGGTCGTACTCGTTCAGCAGTTTGCGGAACTCGTCGCGGTCGAGCGACAGCGTGCCCTGAATTTGGCGCGTGAACTCCAACAGCCACGGGTAGCCGGACTTCATCGCCTCGCGGTCGCCCTCGGTGAGGAAGAACCGCGCGTCCACCCGCCGGTCGCGCAAGAGCGCGCGCTGGAGGAACTTGAAATCCACCCGCGGCAGGCCGTCCACCACCAGCACTTTCAGCTTCTTGCTGACGATCTGCGTGGGCTTGGTGAGCGCGTCGGTGAGCGTTTCGACGGCCGCGCCGCCGCCGGCCGCGGGCGTAACGGTGACGGTGACGGTCACCTCTTGCCGCTTCTCGGCGATGTCTTCTTTGCTCGGCGCGAAGGTGAGGATTTCGCGCAGGTCTTCGCCCTCTTGGGCCACGATGCCGCGCTTGGCGACCACTTCGCGGTCGCCGTACTTCACGACGATGTCCACGGTGCCGCCTTCGGGCATGCCGCGAATCGCGTACCGCACCGGGATCGCGACGAGGTCGTCGAGGAAGACGGACTCCGGCACCGGGGCGTCGCGCAGTTTCAGTTGGCCGAACGACGCGCTGCCGACGCCGTAGATGTGTAGCGGTACGCTCACCTCGCGCGCTTTGGCGGCGAGTTCGGCGAAGCCCTTCCCGCCGCCGTTCTCGCGCCCGTCGGTTACGATCACGATGGCCGCCGGGCGCTCGTTGGAGTCGCGGTTCAGCAGTTCCATCGCCGCGCCGACGATCGCGGTACGCGGCTGATCGGCGGCGAGCGCTTTCAGCCACTCGAACGCGCCCGAGTCGCGCCCGGTGCGGGTGCCGCCGAACGTGGACACTTCGAGCGGGCCGGCGGCGCGGAGTTTGTTCAGCAGGTCCAACCGCGGGTTGGTGAGCACCTTGCGCGCGACTTCGATGCGCCGCGGGCGGTCGTCGTCGCCGAACTTGCCGCGCACCGGCGTGGGCGGGTCGGTGGGGAGCGGCTTGTTGGGTTCGATGAGGTCGTAGGCGAGCGCGGCGCGCCACACGTCGTCGGCCGCGGTCCGCGGGTCCTTGCTGTCCATGCTCTGCGAGGCGTCGATGAGCACCGCGACCGGGCGCTTCTTGTCGCCGCCGGAATCGGCGACCCACACGGGCCGCGTGAGCAGGAACGCGACGACGAGCACGGTGAGCATCCGCACGCCGGCGAGCGCGAGCCGCCGGCCGACCGAGAGCCGCCCGGCTTCTTTGGCGTACAGCACGCCGACCGCGGCGACCGCGAGCACGGCGAGCGCGACCGCCAGCTCGCGGGACCAGCCCCGCGTCTGCAGTTCGGCGAACAGCGGCGATAGTGCGTGCAAAGTCATCAGTGGTCAGAGGACAGAGGACAGAGGACAGAGGTCAGAACCAATCGCCGTTTAGCGGAGTCCCCGGCGGGGACGAACCCAAACCAAACACCAAACACCAAACACCAAACACCAAACACTAAACCGCCCGGCCGCACTGCCACGCCCACGCGGCTTCGCCGATCAGCAGCAGCAGCAGCACGAGCAGCGCCCACTCCGTGAACTCGCCGCGGGTGCGGCGGTCGCGCACCGCGCTTTCGGTCCCGGCACCGGCGGTGATGATCGCGGGGCGGAACCCTAGCGCCTTCTCCACGTCGGTGTCGGTCGCGGCGTCGAGGTTCTCCGTTTCGCGCAGGTCCGGGTTCACCGCGAACGCCACACCGCTATCGACCGTCAGCCCGGCGGGGTCGGTGGTGCCGGTCGGCACCAGCGCGTATTCGCCGGCCGCGAGGGTCTTGTCGCTGCTCACAACGAGCCGGCCGTTTTCGGTGCGCGCCTCGCCCAGCGGCACCCGCGGGCGCACCTTCTCGCCGCTCTTGGGCTTCGGCTTAATCAGCTCGAACCCGCCGAACTGCTTCGCCGGGTGGTAGCTCAGCACGTCGCCGGCCATGCGCGTGCCGCCGGGCACTCTGCGCCCGGTCAGGTGCGCGAGCAGGTGCGTCGTCATCGGGACGGCGAGTTGGCCGTCGGACATCATGCGGCCCCACGTTTCGTCGAGCGCGGTGGCGAAGAAGACCACCTCGCCGTCGCCGACGACGCGGGACGTAACCAGCGGCTTGTTGTCGGTGGTGCGGAGCAGCACCTTCGCGCCGGCCGCGGCCCCGGAGCCTTCGTCCAGCGCGAACATGCGGGCGAGCTGCGCGCGGGCCACCCAGTCGCCGAACGGCTTCAGCGGCGCGAACATCGAGCCGTCTTCGATGCTCGTGGCCGCGGGCGTGAAGAGCGCGGCTTCGGTGGTGTTGCGCACGTCGCCGAGGCGCATCGGGAGCAACCCCGCGCCGCCGAGCGCCGCGTTGTAGCCCTTCGCGTCTACCGAGTCGCCGCACCCGATCACCAGCCCGCCGCCCTGCTTCACGAACTCGGTGAGCTTCGCCACGAACGCGGGCTGCAAGCCTTCGAGCGGGCGCCCGGTGCCGGCGGCGGCGTTCAGCAGGAACACGACGTCTTTGTGCGCGAGCTTCTCCGGCGCGACCTCGTGCGGCGCGGCGCTCTCGGTTTCGATGAAGTACCGCTTGATCTTGTCTTCGTCGCGCACCGGGTCGAACGGGATCAGCGCCTTGCGCACGAACCAGTCGCCGGCGTCGGTCGCGGTCTGGCCCGCGAACGGGTGCGCGATCAGCAGCACCCGCACCTTTTCCCGGACGCCGATGACTTTGTACAGCACGTTGTCGCCGGGCAGGTCGGCGGCGACGACCGACACCGCGACGAGCCGCGGCCCGGCCTCTTCGAGCGCGCCCGTCAGCGTGAGTGTGACCGTTTCGCCCGGTTCCAGTTTGTCCACCTGAACGGCGTCCTTCTCGACGCTGCGGCCGTCCAATTCGAGGAACACTTTCGCGCCGCGCACCGGGTCGCGCCCGGTGTTCTTCAGCGTCACCACGAACGGCACGCGGGTCTTCGTGTGCGGGATCGCGGCGAGCAGTTGCACGTCCGTGACCGCGACGTTCGGCACCCGGTTCGTCGGGTTGCCGCACCGCACGAACACGAGGTTCACGTCGTTCTCTTTGATCTCGTTGCACTTCGCTTGCAGCGCGCTCTGCTGGCGCTCGAAGCCGCTCTTCTGCATGTCGGTGAAGACGTACAGTTCCTTCGCGGGCGAGGTGCCGGTTTGCGCCGCGGCGAGCGCCGCTTCGAGGCCCGGCATCAGGTCGGTCGAAAGGCTCGACAGCTCGATCGTTTGCAGCAGTTGCTTGGCTTGGTCGCGGTTGTACCGCGACACCGGGCCGAGCGTCTGGTGCCGGTCCGCGCACGCGATGATCTGAATGGACGAATCCTTCGGCAGCGTGTCGATGACGACCGCGGCGGCTTCTTTCGCCAACTCGAAGCGCGTCTTGTTGCCCTCGCGGGCGGCCATGCTGTACGAGGTGTCGATGACGAGCACCGCGTCGATGGGTTCGCCCGCGCCCGCGGCGCTGGCCTCGTCGCGGCTGGGGCGCGCGAGCGCCAGCGCCAGCAAGATGAGCGCGAGGCACCGCAGCGCGAGCAGCACCCACTCTTGGAACTTGAGCCGGCGGCTGGTCTGCTCGACCGCCTCTTTGAGGAACTTCATCGGTGCCCACGGCAGCGGGCGGTACCGCGCGCGGTAGAAGAAGTGCAGCGCGATCGGGATCGTGACCGCCGCCGCACCCGCCATCATTATTGGAGCCAGAAGCGTCATCGCGTGGTCACTCGATTCGGTGCAGCAGCCAAACGGTTCCGCCGTCTTGGGCTTCAAACTCGGTGGGGCGCGGGTCGGTGCCCGGCGCGGTGGCGACGCGGGCGCGGTTGCGCTCCAGTTCGTAAATGCCGCGCAGCACGAACCGCGTCGGCTTGCCGTCGCGGTCCAGTTGCGTGAGGTCCACTTCCTTCGGGTTCGCCTCGGGGCGCAGCACCGCGGAGTAGCGCTTCGCGTCCTTCTCGCCGAACCGGTACTGCCACTCGGAGCCGGTCACGCGGATCGTAACACCGGGGCGCGCGAGCTGCGCGAGCTTCCCGTCCGGCCCGACGGTAAGCACGCTCATCTGCCACTCGCCCTGCCAGCGCCCGGGGTCGTCGGTCGGCCCGCGGAGGGCGAAGTACCAGACGCCGAACCCGACCAGCGCCAACACCGCCGCCACCGCGAGCGCGCGGAAGGGCGAGGCTTTGCGCTTGGGCGGTTCACCTACCCCCCCCGGCCCCCCCTCCCTAAAGGGAAGGGGGGAGACAGAGTTGGGCGCATCGGGCAACGTTTCCGGCGCGCGAGCGCTTTCCTCCCCCCCTCCCTTTAGGGAGGGGGGGGCGGGGGGGGTAGGTTCCGCGCTCATCGCTTCCCCGTTTGCAGCCGGCGCACGAGGTATTCGGCCAGCGCCGGGCCGAGCGGTTTGTCCGTCATCAGCCGCACGTAATCGACGCCGCTGTTGTCGCACCCGCGCTGAATGTCCGCGAGGTACTTGTTCACGATCCGCAGGTACGCGGGGCGCAGCATGTGGGGCCGCGTCATCAGTTCTTCGTACCCTTCGAGGCCGATGAACCGGATGTTGCCGTCCAGCGGGAACTCGATCTCGTCGCGGTGCAGCACGTGGAACAGCACCACTTCGTGCCCGCGGAACCGGACGTGCCGCAACCCTGCGAGGATCGGTTCGAGGTCTTCGAGGCAGTCCGAGATGAGCACCACGATGCTGCGGCGGCTCACGCGGTCCGCGACTTCGTCCAACAGCGGCCCGATGTTCGTGCGCTCCTTCGGCTGCGTGTCTTCGAGCACGGCCGTGATCGCGTTCACGTGCCCCAACTGCCCGCTCTGCGGCAGCTCCGCGACCCAGCCCGTGTTGAACACCCGCAGGCCCACGGTGTCGCGCTGGCGCAGCACCATGAACGACAGCGACGCCGCGAGCAGCTTGGCGAATTCGAGTTTGTTCGTCTCGCCGCCGCCGTACCGCATGGAGTTGCTGCAATCGAACAGCAGGTGCAGGGCGAAGTTCGTTTCCTGCTCGTACTGCTTGATGGTGTAGCGCTCGCTGCGCCCGTAGCTCTTCCAGTCGATGTGGCGGATGTCGTCGCCGGGGACGTACTCGCGGTGCTGCACGAACTCGACCGAGAACCCCTTGTACGGGCTTTTGTGGTCGCCGACGCGCAACCCTTCCACGAGCTGCCGGGCCTTGAGGCCCAGCGCTTCGGCACGCGCCAGCACGTCGGGGGACAGGTAGTTCGGCATGGGAAACTCGGAACGCGGAGCGCGGAACTCGGAACGGCAGACAGAACGAAGAGAGCGGAACGGTTTGCGGTTTGCTGTCTTCGGTTCCGCACTCCGCGTTCCGCGCTCCGAGTTACGCTGCTACCGCCTTCGCGGCGGTCTTCACCAGTTGGCGGATCACTTCGTCGATGGTCAGCCCTTCGCTTTGGGCCGCGAAGTTCAGGATGAGCCGGTGCCGCAGGATCGGCGTCGCCACCGCGACCACGTCGTCGCCGGCGACGTGGTTGCTGCCGCGCAGCAGCGCGTGCGCCTTCGACGCGAGGATGAGGTTCATGCTGGCGCGCGGCCCGGCACCCCACGTGAGCCACTTCTGCACGAAGTCCGCGGCCTCCGGCGTGCCCGGACGCGACAGGCGCGTGATGCGCTTCGCGAACTGGAACACCTTGTCCGACACCGGGACGCGGCGCACGATCTGCTGAAGGCCGATGATGTCTTCGGCGTTCAGCACCGGCTCCACCTTCACCTTCGTGTCGGAGGTGCCTTGGCGCATGATCAGTTCCTCTTCCTCGTCGGTCGGGTAGTCGACCTTGATGAGGAACAGGAAGCGGTCCAACTGCGCTTCGGGCAGCGGGTACGTACCTTCTTGTTCGATGGGGTTCTGCGTGGCGAGCACGAAGAACGGGTTCCGCATGGGGTGGTCGGTACCGCCGATGCTGGCCTTGCGCTCTTGCATGGCTTCGAGCAGCGCGGCCTGCGTTTTCGGCGGCGTGCGGTTGATTTCGTCCGCGAGCACGATGTTCGCGAACAGCGGGCCGGGGAGGAACTTGAACATCCGCTCGCGCGTGACCGGGTCGTCTTGGATCACCTCGGAGCCGGTGATGTCCGACGGCATGAGGTCCGGCGTGAACTGAATGCGCTTGAAGCTGAGATCGAGGGCTTGCGCGAGCGTGCTCACCATGAGCGTCTTCGCGAGGCCCGGCACGCCCATGAGCAGGGCGTGCGAGCGGCAGAAGATCGCCATGAGGAGTTCGTCGAGCACCTTTTCTTGGCCGACGATGACCTTCCCGATTTCCTTCCGCAGCTTCTTGTGAGCTTCGCGGAGCTTTTCGATCATCGCAGAGTCGTTTTCCACGGTGGCGCTCATGGTGTAGCGGAGGATCGGGGTTTCGGGTGGCAGCGCGTGGCGCTTGTCTTGTGTTGGGCAAACCGGTGGGCGCGGGAGGAGCGGCAATCCGGTAGGCAGTGCAGGCCAGTATCTAACCACACCGCGCGCCACGACGCAAAGGATTAAACCGCGACATTTTCGGAAAGTGTCGCGGTGCCGTTACATGCCTTGCCGCGCGACGGGCGCACGGGTCCGCGATTCGATTTCCGAAAACGGAAACGGGCGTGGAGTGGGGACAAGAGTTGGCTTGTCCGCGTGGGCCGCACAGGGCTTCCGCCCTGTGCTACGAGTAGGCGACCCGCTCCGCGGGTGCTCAGACAGAACAGCGCTCGAATGTCTTTCCGCCCCGGAGGGGCCGGCTATCGTAGCACAGGGCGGATGCCCTGTGCGGCCCACGCGGAGCGGACACGATGAGCGAAAAACAAGTCGTGCATTGCGGCAGTCACGGCCCGCGCCGGCGCGCGTACGTCTGCCGACACGCGTACGTCTGCCGACACGTTGCTCACGGCAGTGGGTTGGGGTTCGTCTCACCAGACGAACCCGGCGACAACCTCCACGGTTGGTGCTCGGCGTGCGAGCGCGTCCGGCGCGCGTGCGGCGGGTGGAACGACGAATCCGAAACGCACGCGCAGATTGTGCTCATTTGCGATCTGTGCTTTGAAGCCGCACGCAAGCGCAACTCGTACTGACGACTTGCCGCGTAGTTTTCCTTGCCCGACGGCGCGCCGCGGGGAATAGTGGACAGGTTGCACGCCTTCGCTCAGCGCAACCGATCACGTTCCGCGCGAGGCCCGATATGGCAGTATTCGTCGCCACGGTCGCCACGCTCACGTTGCTGGTGCTCACAGCGATCGTCCTCCGAATGGCGGTGTGGTGTTCCAACGCCTGCATCGGCGCGCGGCACGGCCCGCCGATCCCGCAACCGGGCATTTTCAAAGCGACGGCTGTCGTGCTCTTGGTGCTCGTGGTGTACTTCGGGTTCTCGTTCGTTCTGGCGCTGGCACGCGATGCGAGCATGTTCGGCTCTGGTGACCCTTGGGATTTCCGGGAGAGCATCCGCCGGAGCGAAGACCCGCGCCTCGCGCGGTTCGCTTGGGCGTTCAGCATCATCACCGCGTTCCTGATCTGGTGCTGGTCGTTCTCGACCTTCCTGCCCACCTCGATTCCGCGCGCCGCGCTGGTCACGGTCTTTGTGCACGTGCTCCTGACCGGCTTCGCCGCCGGAACGGTAACGCTGTTCTCGCTGGCGAGTCTGCTCCCCCAGTGGCTCACCAAAGGTGTGACGCACTGAGTGCCCGCTGCGTAGTGCGCGCGTTTCGTTTTGAGCAACTCCACCGTTGACTCGTATTGTTCGTGCGTATACTATTCATTCGGCCGCGCGAAGGCGCTTGCCGAAGGGGCTTCCGTGCGCGTGCGCGAACGGCCTTCCTGTGGTCCGGGAGAGTGGTCCGCTCGCTCCGCGAGCGGTGCTTCGCGGTTGTGGTGGCTGTGCGCACTTCGCAGTCACTCACGCGCGCACACAGTGCCGCTCGCGGAGCGAGCGGACCACTCTCCCGGACCACAGGAAGGCCAACGGCCCTTGACTTGGTTTGATCGCGTGTATACTATTCATTCGGAGGCACGACAGCGCGCTTGCCGAAGGGGCTTTCGTGCGCGGGTGCGAACTCGCCACGAGCCGCGCACGCGTGCGAACGGCCCTTGCCGTCCGAGAACTCAACTCACGCTCACCGCGACGGCTTGGCACGCCGAATCGCGGTAGCAGCGCTTGAATAGCCCCAACTCGGATACGCGCGGGATTCGGCCGATTTTGCGTGGTTTTCAAGCGTTTTTGTACCGGTCTCACGGGTTCGGCTTTTTCACTGGCTCGTTGCGCTTGTAGGCTGGTACGCGCAACCGTACTGTGGCTGTCTGATTGATGCCCACCGCACGCCCAAGAGACTCGACCATGTCCGCGCCCGCTGAACCGCAAGGTGGCCCCGTTGCCGAACCGCAACCGTCGGGTGCGATGGTGCCCGAAGCGCCCGCGGAGCGCCTCCGCCGCGTGGTGAATGTTCTCGTGTTCGTCGTCGTGGGCGCGGTCGGCGGGTTCTCCGTCGGTCGCGTGCTTCACAAACAGGCAAGCGAGAACGATCAACCGCCGACCGCGGAGCGCTTCCGAACCGAAACCGTTGGATTGGGCCTGTGGGGCGGGGCGTTCTTGGGCGTCATCATCGGCGTGGCGAGCGTGCCGAACATGGAGAACGACCTGCGCCGCGTGATCTCGCGACAAGGCGCGGTTTCGATTCTGACGTGCGGGGTCGGTGGAACGGTCCTCGGTGCGGGTGCCGGTGCGCTGTGCTGGGCCGCGTGGTCGGTGCTGAGCGGTCCCGGCGGTCTCGCGTCCGAGGCCGCAGCGAAGTACGCCGGCAGTATTGCAGGTGGGGTGTTGGCCCTGCCGGTGTTGTGGTTCGCTGCGCGACTGCTCCGAGCACAAGTGGCCGCCCAATTGCGCGAAGCGCGCGCCACCCCGCCCGCCGATCCTGCCGCGTAGGTTCACCTTGTCCACAGGCGCGCCGCGGGGGTATACAGCCCCGGCCCGTGGCCCCGGCAAGGACGCCGAACCGATGCGCACCCTCGCTCTCGTCTGCCTCGCGCTCGCTTCTCTGGTGAGCGCCGCCGACCCCGCCCCGGTCGAAAAGCAACTCGCGGTGCAGGCCGCGATGGCCGCGGGCCGCAAGTACCTCGACGCCGAACAGCCCGCCGACGCGGTGAGCGCGCTCGAAAAGGAAGTCGGCAACGCCGACGGGAACAAGGCGTTCCTCGATCTGCTCCGCGAAGCCTACCTCGCCGAACTGTACCAACTCGAAAAAGACGCCACCAAGAACGCCGACCGCATCGCGACCACGCGCCGCAAGTTGTTCGTCCTCGGCGGCACTAAGCCCGAAGCGAAACCCGAACCGAAACCGGACGCGCCGCCCGCACCGCTCGTGCCGAGCCTCGGCCCGCCTCTGGTGCCCGATGTGACGCCGGGCGAACCGGCCGCACCGACCGCGCCCCCTTCGGCGCAAGTCGATGAGGCGACGGCGGCTTTCAAGCGCGGCGACTACACCGAAGCCGACAAGCTGTTCACCAAACTCGGGTCCGACAAACTCACGCCCGAACAGAAGACCGCGTGGGCCTATTCGCGCATCAAAGTGTCGGCCGACAGCCTCAACGCCCCGAACTGCGACGCCGCGACCGCCGCCGAAGCCGCGCGCAGTGTCGCCGACGCGCTCGAACTGATCCCCAACAACGCGAAGCTCCGCGGCGTCGGCGAACAGGTGCTGAAGGCCGCGCAAGCCAAAGCCGGCACCGCGGTCGCGGTGGCGAACGGCGACGCAGTGGAAACGACGAGCTTCCGCGTGCGCGGCGGCTCGCGCGAACTGGCGACGAAGGTCGCAGAAGCGGCCGAATCGCAGCGGAAAGCGATCTTCGAGCGCTGGTCCGGGCCGGTGGCCGGCGCGTGGCAGCCGAAGTGCGAGATCGTGATTCACGCGACCGCCGACGCCTACGCGAAAGCCACCGGTCAGCCGAACGCGCGCACCGGGCACGCGACCGTGAAGCTTACCAACTCGCGCGCCACCGAGCGCCGCTTGGATCTGCGCGCCGACGATACCACCCTCGTGGCGAACGCGCTGCCGCGCGAACTCACGCACGTCGTCCTCGCGGACATGTTCGGGGACAAGCCGCCGCCCCGCTGGGCCGCGGAGGGCATGGCCGTGCTCGCGTGCTCGCCGGAAGAAATCAGCCGCTACACGCGCACGCTGACGCGCTGCGCCCGCGACGGCGAACTGCGGTCGCTCGCGGCGCTCTTCGAGCTAAAGGACGTGCCCGCGGACAAGCTCACCGGGTTCTACTGCCAAAGCGTGTCGGTCGCGGAGTACCTAATCGCACTGAAGGGCGACAAGCACTTCAAGTTGTTCGTGAACGACGTGCAGCGCTACGGCACGCCGCAAGCGCTGAAGCGGCAGTACAACATCGACGGCCCCGCGGCGCTCGAACCCGCGTGGAAGCGCGCGAGCGTGGAGGTGGCCCGCGCGCAAGGCCCGTGACCCGTTTCGGAAGTGGCCCGCGGTGCGATAGAATACGCGGACCACAGCGGAGACACCTATGGCGTTCGGCAACTTCAAGTACCCCGACGTCATTTCGCGGCTGAACCTGAGCGAAGACAGTGCCGACCTGTTCGTCGGCGTGCCCGATGTGCAACCGAGCGACGCGCTGCGCTCGTTCCTGCGCACGAACGTCTCGCTGGCGAACCTCATCAACACCGAGAAAGCGCGTTCGGAACTGCTCGTCGCGCCGGTGCTGAGCGAACTGTGGGCGCGGGCCGGCGGGCGCATCAACGTGTTTTCGGGGATCGAGTTCGATGCCGACCCGGAAAACGAACTGACCGGGTTCGTGGACTTTCTGATCGGTCTCGGGCCGCAGTTACCGCGCGTTTCTGTGCCGGTGGTGGTGGTGTTCGAAGCGAAGCGCGACAACATCGCGGAGGGGTACGGGCAGTGCATCGCGGCGGCGGTCGGCGCGCAGCGGTTCAACGCCCGCGCCGGCCGCGAACCGTCGCCGATCTACGGCGGCATCACGACCGGCATTAACTGGAAGTTCTTGCGGCTCGACGGCACGCGCGTGACGTTCGACCGGTCCGAGTACTCGATTCAACAAACGGAACGGGTGATCGGGCTGTTGGCGCACATGCTCGGCATCCAACCGACCGCGAGCGCCGCCGCGTGAGGCGCGCCGACTCTGGACACACCATGACAGCCGACGATGCGATTCGCGCGCTGAACCTGCACCCGCACCCGGTCGAGGGCGGGTACTTCCGCGAAACGTACCGCAGCACCGCGACCCTGCCCGCGCACGGCGGCACGCGGAACGTGTCCACCGCGATCTACTACCTGTTGAAGCCCGGTCACGTCTCGGAACTGCACGTCTTGCCCACGGACGAAGTGTTTCACTTCTATCTGGGCGCACCGGTGCAGATGCTCCAACTGTGGCCCGACGGCACCGGGCGCGAAATCACGCTCGGCCCGAACCTCACCGCCGGTGAGGTGCCTCAAGTCATTGTGCCCGCGGGCGTGTGGCAGGGCACGCGGTTGCTCGGCGACACCGGCTTCGCGCTGTTGGGCTGCACGGTCGCGCCCGGCTTCGACTACGCGGATTACACGAGCGCGACCCGCGCGGAACTGGTGGCGAAGTGGCCCGCGTTCGCGGACGCGACAAAGCTACTCACGCCCCGCGGCTGACGTAGGACGGGCTTCCAGCCTGTCCCGTCTATTCGAGACAGGCTGGAAGCCCGTCCTACGAGGTGGCCCATGAGTGCGAAGCGCGCGTGCCCGACGTG
>Ga0169931_10004985_pt1 | contig 20425 bp, 15 predicted proteins | sample Kivu_15m_20L_FD_129675 | JGI IMG/M metagenome (GOLD analysis project Ga0169931, IMG submission 129675) | Freshwater microbial communities from Lake Kivu, Western Province, Rwanda to study Microbial Dark Matter (Phase II) - Kivu_15m_20L... | ecosystem: Environmental > Aquatic > Freshwater > Lake... | reverse complement strand
CTCTTCTCTATCCATTAAAAACTATTTGATACGATTGCTAGAGTGCTTTTGCCCCTTAATTTTGTGTTAAAGAATGTCAAAAATGTATATTTATCAAAACACATAAGCCTGACACGTAGTTATAGTTATAATTAATAATTTATATTATAATAGGCCACAACCAGGTTCAGCATCAACCACAAACCATCAAAAACATTTTCGGTGCACAAAAGTCGGCCCGTTTTCCTGAAACTCTTGCTTAGTTATGAACATCGGATGGAAGCTGCTTAGAGATGCCAGTATAGATCCACCCATCCAAGATGAAAATTTCCTTTCTGGAGGGTCAAAGACGTTAATTTTCATCGTAGAAGGAGCCAAAGCTATAACTTACTTTTGCAGTCTTTCCTTTAGATTTTTGAGCATGCTAGTACCTCCAGCGATAACTATATTGCCGTAAAGATCCTTTCTGATATCAGAATCACACTTTAAAATTGACTGAAAAGTCAGCTAATGAGCTCCAAGAAGCTCCTTTCCGACTATTTTTGAAGGTTGAAACAATGCCTCAGGGCACTTGAACGCCTGGCTTTCTGTATAACAACAAAACTTACTTATTGTGATGTCATGGCCATCTGGCAATCTATGCACATGACTTTTACTAGCATTTTCGCTATACTCTTTAAGAGAGCCCTAAAAATCAGCAGCCACGTAACAAACTTTCTCCTTTGTATCTCTTGCGTTGGATCTGGCAGTTTACTCGATGTTAGAAAACGAAATGTTTTCTTATTTCATGAGTTCCATCAGGTAGTCAGTAAGATGCTTACCAGCCAGATTCATTTTTTGTATGGCATGTGACAAAGCGAAACCTTAGTAGATGGGCACAGTTGAAGTCAAAGAGTATCCAGAATCGAGTACCACACCTGTTGTCTTGCCTGAAGCGAAAAGAGCTAAAACTTGCTGGAGGGCCAGATAGAAGGTAGAAACGTTGAATTTTTAAAACATGACTTGAATCAGGTCTTCTCTATTCTTTTTGGAGTTCCCTGGGGTTTAAGTAAGCAAAATAGGACTGTCTTCGGGCGTCATTTGCAACTAATTGAAGAACCCATGATGCCACATTTTCTCCATATCTGCCATATTAACGATCTGCCCATCTATGATAGGTCTAGAAATGTCAAGCAAAGTTTCTTTAGAAGTGACTTCATGACCGATATAGATGTCTTTTTGATCCATGCCGATCATCTGTCCGGGCTGTTTGGGCTTACCGATGATTGTAGGGAAATAGCTTTTGGGGGAGTCGTCGCCAGCGAGACCCATTTTGACGAATCCTGAACCGCTATCGACTATAAAGGCTGTATTGCTGTCCTCCATTGTACAACTTCTAAATATGAATTCAAATATTATCTAGTAATACATGACTTGACCTACTTATTGAGCTGAAAAAAGTAAAGAAAAATACACTTTTTCAGATAAAAATCTGCAAAAAATTGTTTCATAGAAATATTTTTTGATTTAATATTCTCAAGTGGTTTATCTTCACACGTATTTTATAAAAATATCTATCATGAAAGCCCTTCTCTTGGCCTTGCTCATCGCTCTTTCTTTCTGTCACTTCAGCCCCTAGCTTACTTAAAAATATTCAATCTAGATCCTCAACGAAGGTCAAGCCGGTACTGAGGCCACCAAAGGCCAAAACGTCAAAATGCACTACGATGGCACTTTGACTGACGGAACTCCTTTCGACAGCAGCTATACACGCAACCAACCCCTCCCAGTTAGAATCGGCAGCGGACAAGTCATTGTTTGCTGGGATTAAGTCGGTGTCAACATGAGAATCGGCGACAAAGTTAAGGTATTGTGCCCCTCGCACACTGCCTACGGAAGCAGAGGAGTCGGGCCCATTCCTGCCAACTCAGACCTCGTCTTCATCATCGAAAGAGTTGAATGATAAACACAAAAATCCTTAGATACACTTTTATATTACGCTCTTAAATGATATACAACACGTATTATATAAAAAATGAAAATAATAATTCTTCTATTGACCCTTCTCACACTCTTGAACACCTCAATTATACCTCTCAACTCAGCCATCATCTCTCAAATATATCAATAGCGTATTTAATATAGCATTTAGACAAATCTTACTTCATCTACGTGCATTCAAATAATCACGAGCTCAAGACCTAAGCCATTTTTAACTCATATTGCTTTGGAGAAAAAGATTGTGCTATACTATAGGTAAATCTGATTCGATAAAGCCGAATGTCTAAAATTACTAGCATATTCGACAGCATATCGGCAAAAATGACTAATAATATTTTCTCATTATCGACCCCATAAACCGACTTAAGTACATTTATTAAGTGCCTGATAGTGTTTTGACCTCAGAAACACTTCTTCAATTCTAGTATAACGTCACACACCGATTAATTTAACCGTTTTTTGCGTCAGAACCTTTGCCAGAACATCAAGATTAATATTGTAGCAAACTTGTAGGAAGTAATCTAGGAGAGTTTATCAGAAGAAAAGATAGACTAAAAGTCATTTTTTTGTATTCACTGACACAGCACTGCACCAACTGTCCACAAGCGCTCTAGGATTTTATTTTGTTTGCGTAGCAAAACAGGCAGTAAAAAACGGTAGCTTTTGGATATTTCAACGTTTTCTTGAACGATCATCCTGTCATAAGAGATGAAAAAACACCTTTTTACCTCATTTTTGTAGACTAACAATACCAAAACCCTTTTGATATGCCTGCGGATACTTAAGCCCTGAAAAACTTCATAAGTAGTACGCTGAGACCTCGAAAAACTGATAGAACAAATTAACTTTGATTCACTAATAAAAAATATGATCAGTCAAAATAAAAAATCATTTTTAAGCGTAAAATGAGTTAATATGTGATGCTTAGTGCTCCTTACAGTCTTATATTTGCTGTTATTTCTGGTCGGCTGATATTTTTTATATAAGTTATATGGACAAGAAATCCAAACGAGGTCAAACCACTCCCACAACCGTGCAAGTATTCGCCAACATGGTCGAAATGCGCTTCAAACCCTAGACCGAAAAACATACAAATCCCACAGGCAAGGCCAAGCCCGGTTCGCCAAGATAATCCAATCAATACTACGATCCTCTTTCGATGGTGCTCATGTCAAACCGAAAATAATAGAAATTGCAGCAAAGAAGACTCAAGTTTGTGGTAAACTTGTCGAATGAACACTTTTTGGTAGGCAATGAAAACCAACTAGATCTCATCGGATATGGAGTTATCGCACATAACTTTGTAGACACTGACTATTATTGGTCGCTTTCGCTACCTACACCCATTTAGAATGTAGTGGTCGATGTCAAACGTACACATGTATTAAGATAGACAATATGTTTTTGATCCTCACGCAGAACAAAATCATTTTTTATCAGTATAATCTCAAGAATCGACCACCGCCACCTACAGTTATAGTAGAGTACCCAATCAAACCTGGAGTCAGATTCATCAGATTTCTCAGATAAGTCTTACTTGGCCTATTCTACAACAACCACTACTAGATCTACAACATTTAAAACCTTCCCATATTGAAGAAAAAAGCATAGAAGACCTTAAGCATAAACCCAGAATGCCGTCTCTTGACAATTCCTCCGGGTATCGACAACATCATAAACATTTTCTTTGAGTAACCTAAATAAAACAAGCAATCTTTCGTCCTTTGGTGCATCTAACTCGTGTTCTAAGGATAAACCGCATTGCCTCAGCCTCCTTATAGAGTATACACGATCATGAACTACGCTAGAGAAAGATTGAGTGTGCAATCGTACACTCGAGACATCATTTTCATGAATCTAGGCAATCAAATCATGACCATAAAGAATGGATATCTGATCGATACTGTCAATGTGACTCAAGATGAAGCTGGAAGTGGCATTTTGAGATACATCCATCCCAATACTATACTACACATTACACCTAAAGTAGTTTAAGTATACAATTTTTCAATCGATATGAGTGTAAAACCTTAAAAAATTGTATTGAAAAATGTAGATGCTATAGAGTTGGTTAATGTGCCTTCTGGAGCTTTTTTCATTTCAGTTCTCTAATGTTTTCAGCATCAAATAGCAGTATTCTATGAAGATACTCTTAAAAAACATATCCAATCTAAAGGATAAATCAGCTATTATTTCTACCTCAGCAGGCACACCCTTCTCAAATAAAAAATAAACATGCTTTTCGAATCAATAGCTTCAGGCACTGCTAGTCCTTAGATGGTTGATTAAAAGTATACAGTTGCCAAGAAAATGGGGCTGACTTAAAAAGAAATTTGTATTTAGATATGGAATAGATCGACCAAATGCACTATTGAAGACTATCAGTATATTCTGGCCACGAGGGACTACAAAATCATCAAGGCGGAAATTTAGAAAAAATTGAAAAAATAATCAATGGTTTTAAGAGAAATCTTGAGGATCGAGTAAGGATGTATTGAGATTAACAGAGATAAGATTCAGAGTATATAGTGTACTTAGTAGGATCTTCAAGATTACACAACTTCTCACTTTTTAAGGAAAAAACTTTTACTTTTCAAAGACATCGCAGTAGTCTAAAAATTTTCAACAATCGCCATAAATTAAGAAGGTGGAGGCTAAGGTGACGTGAAAATGTCTCTAAAGATGGATATTCAACAGTACTACCGTTACAAAGATGTATAGATCAAATCTTTGTTAGTTGAAGAAATCAAAGACATGCTGTTCAACTTCAAGGACAATGCCAGGACCATCCGTATGATCATCAAGCATTTCAAGTTCAACTACAGGATCATATATTCTAAATTGCTACAAGAAATAGTGACTGCGACCAAGAATTAATTGGTCAATTTACTCAATTAAATCCCTTAGTTGCTGCCGTATGTCCATAGAGACCTTAACCCTGCCGAAATCAGTGATAAATTGTACAACGAAATCTGGGGTAAAATCTCAGATTAGTAGTGGAGTCACAATTTGTACGCTTAGAAGCTAGAAACACTCCACAACAAGCCAGTTCTCAAAGATTTTGTCAACTCTATCTGGTTCAAAAAATACTGGCTGACCTCACATGACACTCTAAGCTACTCCAAAAAAGAAATATAAGCCATAAACGTCGACAACAATTCGTAAAAAATATTTTATTCCTTCATCTCGTACATCTACGATGTCCACAAGACCAATAACAAACCCTACTATTACCAAGCAGTTCAGTTTTTATAGGAAAAATATTAGTTTTTCCCTTAGCATCTCAAAGGAAAATGCCTTCTATATGAAAATTTGTACATTTATTACTACAATGAAGAGAAAAATAATGCCAGTACAAGGCTATCTTTTGCTGCGTTTTTAGAATTAGATGATTAACATCTTTTCAAATACTTTTTCGATCACGAAAAAATCAAAAAGAACTGTCTTTTGAGAGAAATCAAACATATTTACGAGCAAAGTGATGTCAATGGAGCACATATCTTCAACATCGGTCTTTTTTCGTATTTCTACTCATCTTTATCTGCCATTTCAGATCTCAAGTACATCCTCAATCGCATCAACAACTAAAAAACATAGTTCCATGACAAAAACTATGGAATTTATGAAGTTTTAGTGCGCTCAATGCAATTGAAACTCAGATTAGGTGGACCTGACGACATACCTATTGAAGAAGTTTTGATATATATCCGCAATATTCCTATTGGCAGGTATAGCAAGGTGACCTAATAGCTAGCAGTAATGTAAAACATTGAGCAATAGGCCCCTAGATTCATATAGATGAAAATAAACATGAGCATCAAAGAAATCATGTAAAACCATGAAGAAGTTCTCAACAGAATCATCTCCTATTAAATAACTAAAAGAAAAATTAAATCTAAAACAACTTGGGATGATTTCAGATCATAAACTTTCAATCTACTCGACACCGTGAACTCTATTAGGGTCAAATTGTATCCAAGTTCTATTAATGAACTCACCTTGCTTTTCTTCGCTAGCAATATCTTGGAATCAGAATATATGATCTCACAGATTGCACTTTTGCTGATAGATGAACAGACGCATGAAAAATTTCATGTTTAAGAACAAACTATCGAGAATATCGTGCTGTATATGTATAAGTGGAAATTCAGTCAAAACGCTCTTTTTATCGACAATGCGCAATACCTTAAAAAGTTGTTTTAGTTACTTCCACATGAAAATACTTGCAGAGTTTTCCTCTAGAGCAATCTAGAACTAGCTTTATTACTGTCTTCTAAGTAAGATCCTCTTGAATACCCTCTGAGCTAGACCTCAGTCTGCCCAACGATCTAAGATCTCAAACTTTTCTTCAGATTTACTTCTAACAAATTCATTCTGAGTCTCAATCTTTAAACCCTTTATAAATTTGTAAACAATTTATAGAAAATAGCATACAAGGGCACTACTCAATAAAAATAGATGATAACTCTTCACAAAATATACTAAATAGTGATCGCTAGTCTTCTAGAAAAAGGTCTTTATCGGTAGGTGATTGACTACATCTACAAGATTATATAGATTGCTAGCCCCATCAAACATATTAATATTCTGTATGTGATTTTGTTCATATACAAATTAGCGGCGGAATTCAATGAAGAGTCAAGGAAAATCATATTCAGACTCACAGCTCTACTATTCTATGATGCCAAAAAACTACTAGAGATCATATAGAAACTCATTAAATCTAAGCTAACTGGACTGTAGCAAAGTAGACTGCTTAGATAGGCCATCTAAATCTAAGGAAAAGGCAAGCTAAACTTCAACCCGTAGAACGTAATCTTCCACCATTAGTTCAAAGAACACAAAGACACTCCTTAAGCCATACAACTCATCTAAAACTTCAGAAGCTACCTTAAAAGTAGAATAGTCTAAGTCTAATCTGCGCACTAGTATGACCTCATCTTCACTATTCTCTGCAACTAACCCTATTTGCTTGTCAAATTCATAGATTTAGAGTCATAACATCTCAATTTTAAAACCCTTAGAGGATTTTTGATCATGCTTTCACATCGATAGCTCTTCAGTCCTTCTCGCAGTTATTAAATTTTCAAAAGAATTTTTGGTGGGTTGGTCATATCTGCTCAAGATCAAAAGTAACTCAATGGACTTCTTGCTCTAATGATGAGCTACAATGTTCAGTAAGAGTACACCTTACCCAAATTCTCAAAAATATCAAGAAAAGCTTCATAATATTTGAAAACGGCAACAAAATTCAATAAATTTTTCATCCACGATAAGAAGCGTTCTGAAGATAAGAAATAAAAAAGAGCTGAGAAGAGAAGATTGAAGTTCGCGCAAAAAATCAAAGATCCCTCACTTGTTTTGAACTAGCATTTCTAGATGTAAATATCCGAAATTGATTAAAACGCTTAAGGAAAGCTCAAGAAGCCGACTCCTAGATAGAAAATAAAGAAGATTCCTTTTGATCATATGAAAGAAAAAGGCAGAATATTGGAGAGATAAATCAATTTCCAGCAATTCATATACAATAGGATTCTGCTTATTTCGAAGGATGATGTAGAGAGGCAACCACAGAGCCAGCTTCTGAGTCAGCCTTCATCTCATTTGCTAGAAAGACACAAAAGTTCGTCTTAGAAGTTTTTGGGAGTTAAAAAGGGTATGATTGGTAGATTGCACAGTCATAAGGTAGTGATGGGGTCATAAATCGACGACTAGCATTCAGTCAGAGACGACGACATGTTCGACAACCTTTCAGCTCATGAGCTCAGTATCTCAGGCGACTATCTGATGAGCAGCGACCTTCCGGCTTAAGGAAAAGGTGATAATATTGCAGTCACCATCAATATTGTATAAGACGACATCTTGTAACCAGCTTAATTGCATGCATCCCCACCCGCTAAAATGGTCAGAACCCAAACCATGTAACAAAAATAAACCTACCATCATCTAAAAGAAATGCTGATAAAAACCTTCCACGAATAAAAAACCCCTAAATTCGATCTACATTTCCTCAACAAAACTCTATAAAAAATGGGAGATACCTAATAAATATAATTTATCAGATAATTCGTCTACTATCTTTACAAACAACCCATCTAATAGATGAATAAAAATCTTAAATTAATTGATTAGATTGCTCGCAGACATCCGTAGGCGTAGATTAATGCGTTTTTCTTGCAGTCGTATATAAGGATATATAATACTCAGGAAAAATATGGATTGGAGTTGGATCTTACAACCATTTTGCCTATAAATAGTATCTTTATCAAGTCGAAAAACTTGATGGATCTTTTTGAATCAGTTCAGCCATACATCAAGTAAAAATTGAACGATTAAAATGTATTTAAATTGTCTAAATTGATTGCTCTCGGGTTCAGAAAAAATATAGTCGAGCAAGAAATCCTTTTCGATTACCTTAAAATCATCATGAACGCTTATCTTTCCTTACCTGAGACCGAACTCGAACAATAGTACTAAAAAATCCGAAGTATAATGCATAAACTGACAAATCAACTGCTCGCATAAAGAGGTTAATAACTGTTCCACGCGCTCTACGACTGCGATCGCAAAAAAACTCTAGTCGAAAGATATGTATAAAGTCTGAGCAGCAAGGGGTACCCAACTGCAGCTAGATAACTAACAGAAAAACTTTTACCGAGCTGAATGATGAACATATGATTATCTTATTAAAAATATTTTGCATCAATTTTATCTATTTTTATTATTTACGCAATAAATAGGGATGGAAGAACTTAAGAGATTTTCAGTCTAAACTGGAAGAGTAATCACAGAAGGGGATATGTCTAATCATCTTCATAGCAATTCTATCAATCATGATTATCGAGCAGCTTTGAAAAAATTTAAACAAATAGAACAAAAAATTAAAATTTTTCATAATAAAAACTTAGTTATGGAGAGTAGATTGCATGCTTAAAAAAACATACCAGCTCAGCTAAAGAGATAGCGTCAGTAAAGATTGCTTATCTAATACGGAAAAGAAAAACAAAATATTAAACAAAAATTGTAAATAAAAAAATAAGAAAAACATGAATAGATCAGGTAAAAATACATAAAAAACTTCAAAAGTAAGATACAACATAGTCGAGTGATATAAGATCTGAAACGAGTTATGACGTAGTCAAAATTTAGAAGACATGATTAGATAAAACACAGGAGTATGACACATAGCAAAAAGATAGAAAATTAACGAAAATAGCAGATAAAAAACAAAAGAAATTGTCGAATCAGAGTCATGATGGCTTAAGAACAACAAAAAAGAAACATAGTTTTGAGAACATAGAGCAAAATGTAAGCCATAAAAATCGATTGGCAAGCATATACATCTAAAATCATAAAAAAAACAAAAAATAAATAAAAAGAGCTCGAATAGCTGCAAGTCAAATACTAAAACAAAGACCAATAGAGCTAGATATCATTTAAGCGAACCCCAGTAAACAGAAAAAGAATAGTATTAAACGTACGTGAACCTTTTACTTAGTAAAATCGTATTTAGTCATCTATAAGCAATCCTTAGTAACATTTTTAGTAGAAAACATCAATAAAACCAGTAATCATATCTTGAGTATTTTCAATGGAATTTATTCAAGAATGATGTTTTATGTATAAAATATAGATTTCAGTCACATTTATTGACTCATTATTTTTTGCTTTTTGTGCTTGTTTGCTTATATACCGATAATTATATATTTTTATTTTTAACAGGCATGCACTAGCGCTCCCCCAAAGACGAATACCGCTGCCTCATTGACATCCTCACCTGCCCCGTCTGCCATCAACTCGTTCAACAAGCCCACACCTGTCCCTCTTGCTCCAAATTCTATTGTTTTACTTGCATATCCCAGTAGTTGGTCATCGAAGAACGCTGTCTCAACTGTTCACAACATCTAAATAAATAAATGCTGGTCAATTGTCAGGAAGTCTGCAGTTAGCTAGCAAATACACTAGAAAAAGTAAGAAGAAAAAGGGTGAGTTCAGTCAGAATACAATAAAAATCAGCCTTGCATTGCGTCAACCATAATCTCTAAAAAAACTATTATTGTCAGACTTGCTAAATACCTTTGTGCTCTGATTGCAGTGTACTGACATAAACAGTAAGCCAAAAAATATTCAGCATCGAGGACACAAGTTCATAAAACTGAACATCATGCGAGAATCTTACCAAACCAAAATGAATGACATGAACGAAACTCTCAGAAAGGTAAAAGAGACAGTTTTGAAAAGAATTTAATCAGTAAAAAAGCATATTGGATAAGAAAAAAGACATTAGACCATAACTTCTTAGTTCAAGTATTCACTCAGAGCGGTATTTTTTGAAATATTCAGCTAGGAGACGATATACGAAGAAAACAAAAGAATAGACTTCAGTAAGGTGAAGCTAGCATGAATTTTATGATAGGATTAATCGATTAGTTGAATATCAAATATTAAGGAAATATGAAAATTCTCAAAAATAGCTCAAAAGGAAAGTTTGTATAATAACACTACCCGATAATATAAAACGAGCTTAACAAAATAGTAGCAGATATGCCTAAAAATAACATTTTTATATAAAAATTCATGGCAAAAACTCAAAGTAAGTAGAATAACGAAAGCTACGTGAGTCCAACGCTCAGAAGCTATGTCTTTTCTATCGATAATTTTTCAGCTAAAGTATCAGTAGACTTTTTTTACACGGAACCCGTGACAACTGCATAGGGTCTTAAGTGGCGACTCAAGATATATCCTCAAGGCATGAAACCGAACAGCAATCCAGATATAAAACCCAGACTAGTGAGAACAAAATCTCGAACATAATAGTACATCTCAATATTCATCTAATTTGTCTAAGGGGCTTCTTCATCTCTACAAAAACATCAGCTAATCGTTGTGAATCACAGCAATCACTCAAGAAACATGGTTAGATAGTTCGAAAGTGAATTTTAACTGGGCTAGTGTTGGGGCTACTAGAATTACATGCGACTCAGTCAGCTCTATTAATAAGGATTTTATGATCACGATGAAGATTTGTTAGAAATCGTACTAAAAATAGCACCAGCCAACTACTACCAAGCTTGTCTTGATCAGCACCGTCTCTTGTAACAAAAAAGATAACAAATCAACAAAAACTCATTACTACTTGCCAAAATAACTGGAGGACTATAACTCACATCGACCAACGGATCTATTTAATCTCTAGGATTTCTCTAGACCGTATATTGATATTTCTATAATGATCTGATAATTTCTGACTATGTCATGCTTTTTTGATTATATTTAATTGATATGCCGGCATTCTATTCGACGAATTAATACTATAATGCGCTAACGATTTAGAAAATAGTTATATGCAGACAAATTCTAAACTGAAACTCTACAAAGTTGCAAGACAAGCCGTTAATCTTTTGCGCAACTACGATCGCAAAGAAAGTCTAGAAGCACAGGTCAAACATCACGATCTTGCTAGCTACCTCAAAGAGGTAACTGACTAAGATCTGCCTTTCTAGAGTTGTCAGAATATACATAAAGGAGTAGGAGTTAGAAACATCCTATGGTATGGAGGTCTCAGAATGAGTCTTTATTACATTCCTAAAGGCCAGGTCAAGCAATTGCATGACTACCCCAATATGGAACTCATCAGCTACGTTTTCAATGGAAATTTACTGGGAAAGTTCTATACACAACTCCAAGGAGACGTCTTCAAACGACAAATGTCAGTTCTCGGGCCACAATCACTCATAAGTATTCAAAACAACGCAAAACTTCCCAACAGAATGCAAGAACTTTCAGCCCTTTAATCGAGTTTCATGATGGATATCGCGTTCCCAGACTACAACTAGAAGAAACCTGTGACTTTTTATGTGGAAAGAAGATCGTTACAGGACAATTTGGTTGATCTGAAGGAATCTAACCTCAGAACCCTTGATTTACAATAATTCTGAAATCATAATAAATCATAATATTAGTCATAAAGATAATATGATAAATTATCAAATGGGCGTTTAGGATTGTGTGAGAAGTATCATATCTAAGTTTTTAAGAATGTACTGGCTGTGTGATAAAAAGTTTCTGAGTAAAGAAAGAAATACACTCACTGCTGTTTTCAAGAACGATGTACGCCTTTTGTTTTTACGGGTCATGCTGTGTTTAGACTGTTTTACTACGATTTTGAGACCCATGGAGAGAGCGATAAGACAAAGAAGGACTACAAGGACAAGTTTGTTCATAGTTTTAGGTGTAACAATACTCAATTTTAATAGTCAATGTATATAATAAAGATCTTTACTATGATCTTGGAATAAGAATTAAGCTGAAAATTACTTAATATTATTTTTTTTGGGTTAAGCTAATATTTTAACATTTATTATGTTAAATATTGCCTTTTGTTCATACAAAAGATTTTATGAATGAAGTGAATCTTATCAAAAAATCCTATGAGTCAATCGTCAATCAAAAAGTTAGATAAGCACACATCTATAAAAACCAATAAAAATGCAATAAATGTATCTTTGATATGATAAAAATGATATTAAGATGATCACTGTGCACTCAGCTCTCTTATATCATTCTCCATCATCCTCAACTTCTATTTAAACATCATCTCTTTTTCTCTCAAAGTCTTCTCATAAACCCGCACCAATTTTTCTTTCTAAGCTTAGAATTTGTCCACAAGTTAAGCTTTTTATCTTTAGCTTCTGGCCAATATTTATTGGACCTCTCCAGCATACTTTTTGTTGTAATCTGCGTCTCGAGAATAGTGAGCTATTTCTCTCTAGGCATTAGTCTCCATATAAATAGCTTTTTTCTTTTATTTTTATAGCAATTGCTCTAAAGTTTGCAGTCTATTGTCTTGAAGAAGCGTCCTTTATCTTTAATTTTTATGCTAAAGACCTAGAATATACAACTAATCTTGATAGAGCACCTCTTTTCTCTTCAAATCTGCATTTTACTACACTAGACGACCCAGCTAAGCAAGATGGGTTTAAAGTTCATTTTAAAGGCGAGCATTGCTTTATGCTATCGTTTGAAGCTATACTTATTTAAGATTGAGCTCATACTGTTGCCTCGAAGTCTATTGATTCAGACTAGTATTGTCATTTTCAAGCACTTTGATCAGCTATGCCATTCTTTTCGCTTCTCGCTGCGACAGCTCCAACAAACGAGCATATTAACTGCTCACATTTTACAATTAAATCTATTTTTGTTTGAGCTCATGATAACAATTTTGGTACACTTGCTAGATCTCTTCCCTCTATCTTGTTTATTTATCCAATCTGCTCTAAACATTCTGCATGTCATTTTCTTTAGCAATCAGAGCCGCATCCATATTTTTGATGTTTTAAATCTGATCATTGAGTTCTTGCCTCAAGACTGACATGGCTTGCTTGAGTTATATGATTTGTTGGTTTTTTTCTTGTTCCATTTTGAGCAAATTCACGCCTATTTGCTATCTATCTCGACTGTTAGCCTTGAGAGAGTTTGATAGTCTGATCATCTAGTCTTGCTGGTATTTTTATCCTTGCTTTAAATCACTGTTTCTTTTAGCCAATTCGTTATTTTCGTATCTTAGTTCGTCTATTTACTTCACTAATCGCATCTTAGTATCACTTGCAATTTTGTGATTTTTTTATAGCTACCTACTTTGTTCGTTGATCCTCTAATTAAGAATTCTTATTTTGTTTTAGTAATTCCTCTCAACCTCCACCAGCTGAATTCCCCTATTTTTCTTATCAGATTCTGATTGAAAACTAAGTTCCTACAACAAAGCCTTGTATGAATGTTCCATCTGTTATTTTTTATGTAAGATGTCCTTGAGTTATTAGATCAAACATCCCACCTACTTAGTGTATTAATGCTTAGTAGCATTCAATAACTATTAATAACTTTGCTTTATTTTGACTATTTCGCCCATTAAAGATTAAGTTTTGTTCAGAAGTTGAGTTTTTTAGAGACGTAAAGTGTTCAGCTATTAGCAATAGACTCGGTTGTTTTCGATTAGGACGTTGACGTAGGATTCGATCTATGCCATTTTAGAGGGTTAGCGTATGGGAGAGCGGTTTGTATAGAGGATTTATTCTCTTTAGTAGTCGCGGTATAGCCGTTGTGACATATTATATATTCCAGATGCAAAAATAAATATTATCGGTAAGTCAAACAAATCGTTCAACCTAAAAATGAAGAAAATGATTATTTTGATTTTATTAATACGAATTCTTTGAGATTATTAATAAAGTGAGACCGTTGCATATTAAGCTATATGGTATTAATAAATTTATAAAAAGACGAATGGGTTGTGCTGGCTCAGTCGCAGAAAAAGAGAGCAAAGCTCCCTTATAAATCAAGCAAGAACCTTAAAACAAGCCCGTAAATGCTTCAGTTGTTTAAAACAAACAAAAAACTCAGACCTCAACTTAGGGAAAGACTGAGTCTAAGAGCCTTAAAGATAAAATGGGCAACAGTAGAATTGGCAAAAGATAATCATAAAAACAGTTGCAAACAAGCGCAAGGAGTTTGAAAAATACGCCTTTGAAAGATAGCAAACAGTCCCCTTTGAAATCTTCACAAAAAAATTAAGGAAATTTGCAAGGCTAGGCATAGAATAGCTATCCAAAAGGCATCAGACAGAAATCAACTGACTAATTGAGCAACTCTTCTCAAAAGATGAGAAAATCGACCTCTACATCTAAAATCAGCAATCCTTAGACAAAGTAAGCTAAGTAAAAATTGAAGCCGACTTAGAGTGTGATTGAATAGGAGTAAGATTAAAAAAAGTAAAAGAAAATGGTATAAAAACCATCCGAAAAGAAAATAAAGAAAATAAAAAGTGTAAGAAACAACAAGGAGCTTAGAGACCTCATACAGGTATACGGCTTGTGATGCTTCTTGTTCATTTTTGACATGTTCATCTCTCAAACAAAAAGTTATTTATTAATGAATTGATAAGTTGATGAATGTTTTTTTGAATAATTTTGAGTAATTATAACTTATCGATGTCGACTGACGACGAAGTCCTGTACGGTTTGGGCACTCGCAAGTAAATCCAACGCAAAATGACCGGCAAAGCTATTGTCAAATATCACGATTTATCTGGATAAATGCTTAACTAACTGTCAGATACAGTCATCAATGGCGTCGAAGCATACATCACTTTCCCAAACATGCCTGAACTGGCCACTAAAAACATCAAGGAAGTTCTGGACAAAAGGTACGGACCTGCTTGGCATGTGATTATGGGGGAGGGATTTGCATATGATATTAGTGTGCAGTCTGGAGCGTATATGCTGATGTTCTACAATGGAAATATTGCCTGTCTTATCTTCAAAACTTGATCAGCATGATTCATATCAGCACACATCAAATGCATACAAATATGTAGAATATAAAATGTCCTAACAATTTTTAATTTTTTGCATAGAATTCAAAAAAAGTTGCAAAATTTTTATAAAAATTTGTTTTTTATTCGAAAATATTTTGAAAAAGTGAATTAAATCTTATTAATCTTATCGTAGTCTTTAAAATAATTTAGAATATATAATATTTCTGATGATTTTCTTGTTTATAATACAATGCTAGCAAAAGCTATCGTAGGCGGAGGTTGTTTCTGGTGCGTTTAGGCCCCTCTCCAACGTCTCAAAGGAGTCGCCAAAGTCGAATCAGGCTACACTGGAGGTCATCTATTGAATCCTACATACAAAGACATTTGCAGTGGTCAGACAGGACACGCTGAGGTGGTTCGAGTGCACTACGACCCCAAAATCATCGACTATGCAAGTAAAAATGCATTCACATAGCTCTCATCTACATCTTTTTGCATATTCACGACCCGACTACGCTCAATCGACAAGGATATGATACAGGAACTCAATACAGATCGGCCATCTACTACTAGAAAGGAAATCAAGAAGAACTCAACACAATCAGATAAGTTTTGAGAAAAGTCAAGGAAGAAGGAGGCTACCCTGGCGCCCCTAACCCAATCGTGACCTAAGTTAAAGAGTTAGGTGTGTTTTACCCTGCATAAGAGTATCATCAAAATTACTACAATCTTAATCCTGCAGAAGGATATTGCAGAAACGTTATCAAACCGAAACTTTCAAAATTCTCGCAAGTGTTCAAGCAATACATTGATTAAGCTAAACTTTGAGCATACATAACTTCTTTTTGATATTTTGATTGATTGTGATAGATAGTAGAATTATTTATTGCAAAATTGATGCAAATGTAATAGAAATGTCTGATGTTATTGATGGCATAATACATATGAGCTAATAATAGAGCACCCTCAAAGGCATGCGCTACTCCTTCGTACCCCACCCTAACCCAGAACAACCTCACCTAAGTTCAACGCCACATCGAAAGACGCAACTTTTTCTTCCGCAAATTAGGCGCCCTGCTCGAACGCAAAGCACAACTCGATTACGACTATGCCATGCAACTATAATGCGCAATACACAAAGATTACACACCGTAGAGTTAAGACAGCATGCCTTCACAGAAACTGTACCAGCAATTAGTAACCTCGATTCTCTAACAATCCAGGAGGATGCGGAGATTGGGATAAAAGTAAGCGGAACAAGCTAATCGAATGCAATGTTTTTTCTAGTAGTAGAACCCTTAAATCAAGAAAAACTTGTTACAAATGCAAGCGATAGCTAAAGAGATGAACGTACATCGTCAGAAAATCGATAAAGTAAAAACCAAATTTTAGAAAAAAAGAAAGTAGCTAGACTCAGTCAAATTGTAGTACCTGGCATGTTTGCTAAGCAAATAGCAACTTCGAAAAAATTAGCTATATTTTTCAGTCTAAAGCATGGATTAAAACATGAAACCCGTATGGTTTGACTACCACTACCAATGCCAAAAATACAATAGAGAAGTACTCGATCAGATCGATGAATTCAGAGTAGCTCAAAGCAAATTATAAATGTTCGAACATCGTAAAATATTGTTAATGAAATAATCAGTTTTGGGGTATTTGGATGGACTCAAAACATGTATCGATTAGATGATGCGAGACAACCCTTTCAAGAAAGCATAAGTCGATTCGATTAATTCATATAACTAAATTTCTCCGCATTTACCTGCATAGCTTGCATAGCAAAAACATAGATTGAAGATCCATCTGAGCAAAAGTTCGGGGTATATCGATCATTTGTATGAACGCATTTAGACAAAGAAAAATCTATAAAAAATAATAAATTATGGGGTATATTGATATTAATATAGAAATCAGTGAACCACAAGAAAAGAATCAGCCAGTTGTTCGATTTCGGAGAAGGGAATTAGAGCATTACATAAGCGATGTAAGTGACATCATAAAGCCACAGAATGATATAATTATACCGACAAGTTTTCCAAGGATAGGGCATACATTAATAATAAAAGAAAAAATAATTTCGCGATCTTTTATCTATACCTTAGGTCAGAAAAGATTTCATATTATGCTTACAAAAATATCGTATACATAACGAATTCCAACTGCCCCTTTAGCGAAAAGACGACATCCTTTGGGCGATGCATATCTTCATGGACATGGTACTATACCCTATAACATAGTGTTCATAGCAATTCGACACATACAACTCCAAGATGCTTATGGTGCTCTCCCTGACCTACCACTTCCAGACCTAAAACAAGATCTAACTGCAATAACTAATAAAATAACACTCAATCTGGCACAACGTAGGCTGGTGGCAAACAGCCCTAATCTAAAGCATATACTAATAAAGCCACATGAAAGCAATCTAAGATGCAGATTAAAGTCACATATCTATCTGGGATATCAAGGCGGGAGGGATAGGACGTAAACAAAATGGATCGGTGTTGACTCATCAACATATTTGTTTTAATAATTTGTTGTATTATGTGAGCAATATGGGGTTGTTTGGGATCAATAAAGGGAATATAGAACATTTTGCGAAGTATAATATTAGCTTGCTTAAGTTTAGTAGTCAGTTTGCCAAGGATATTATGGAACAATGTGCTAAACATATGCATGGATAAACTTATGCATGATATTTACTATCTTTGTATCTTATTTAGAATACTTAGCCAAATTATCAACATTTTATTTTATTTTTAATAGTTTTTATTAATACATTTATGTTTAATATGATAGATTAATCAAAAATATCATCCTTCCTTAAGATTGTATAGCATACTACTCGGTACCTGCACAATACTGTTAACCATCAACAGCACCAACACCAAAATCCATAAAATCTAGATCAACATTCTACTCAACATATGCTGAATACAAACCCTATGTATTTTGAACGTATTAAACACCCAGCACAACGCCAACGAAGTAAAGTAAATCCACAAACAAAAAGCATAAGTCTGCCCCATGACGAAATTCAACACCAAAAGGATCATCAATGGTTTGAATTGTGTGTTGAACTAACAACATTTTTTGATCATCCTCTATACACAAGTATCCTATTATTTAAATACGTTATCTGTTTTGTTTTTTATATCGAAAGGATGAAGTGAGATCTACATCCTACTCTATGGTTTGTATTTAGCTGCTTGTTAGCTTGCCTCACTATCGAGCTAGCGCATTGGTGTTATGTCGATGCGTTTTTTCATTATTTTTATAGTGAGGAGAAGGGTTGTGATGAAGAGGAGGCCGAATTAGACTACGATTACTGCGCGTTGAAGATTCTGGAGGACTGAATCACCCATTATATTATATTATACGCTTCGTTAGGATATAAGATTTATCAATCAGTAAAGATAGATAGCCAAGAATAAGCTAAGAAAATGTATATAGATAACCATAAATAGTCTTTTTTTTGTTTTTCGCTATAGATACTTTGATTTCTGTATAAATGTGTATATAATGATGATGGCTCGCTTGTAATTTTTTAAACTCAAAATGAGCCCGGGCACACCAACACAATTAAAATGCGAAAAGCCAACTCCTCTTCAACCCTAGTTTCTCCCACCAAAATAGTCTCTCTGTAACCCCTCATTCTCCGCCACTAAGCCCCTAGATAACCGTCTTAATAACTCCTTGCCTACCACAAATACTACCGTCCTTCACGACAATTCATCCAAAAGAAAAAACATATCCAGAAACAACTCAAAGGAATATAACGATAAATACAAAATAGAGCACCCGTAAGGATCATGCGAAGGAATGTTGTGAGGTATGATGGATAGCCTAAGAAAAAGTAACTTTTGAGGATATATGATTGGATGATGTAAGCAGCTTCTTTGCTTAAAATGAGCAAAAATGCATTCTACAGAGCAATTATCATCTTCAAAATGGTATAAAAACAAGGTCGATCATTCCCCTGTCATAAATTGAACCACTACCTCTGCGCCTCACTATGTCTTGGAGCCAAAGTATAATGTTCTCGAAAAGATTATCTTCATGCTGTTTTCGCAGTAAACAATTAAAGAGTTTCCAAGACCTAGATCACTCTAGCAGAACAACATATCATGCAAGTATATTTTTAGATAGATAGATGCTTAAATGGAGTCTACCGCTTTATGTTTTTGTAGAGGAATAGCTCACGCAGTTGATTGCAGCTTGGAATATACAGAGTAGTCAATGGGGAGATAAGAGCTGGTCGAAATTGTGGATAGGAATGGGGGAAAGAGGTTGCAATAGATTATACATATAAGTTGTATTCATTCTTGATCATCTAGTCACATCAAAACCTGATTTTCTCGACCATTCTTTCGAATAACCCATACTCATCGCTATGTATGTAGTTCTGAGCTTGTTTATGGGAGATTTGTTCTTGACCTAAGGCTCGTTTTGGCCCTATTTTCATGAATACTTGTTCGAACTTGGATGGTGTGAAGAACAAAGAGCCAGGTTACGATATAGGATTTTAAGGGAGTTTAATTAGCTTAGATTGCTTTAAGTTCTTGGACAAATTCCTTTGAATTTGAACTGCTAGGGGCTTGCAAGAAAAAGACATGAGCAGCTATACATATACAAAATGGAATCATCGTGATTGCCTTAAAGTTAATTCATACATAATTTTTACCTATTATAGTCGAAATCTGATAGTTTCATCGTTTTTGTTTGTTTGATTAAGTTCTTATGGAGAAATGAGATGAAACAAGATCACAAGGTCTATATTTTCCCGTTCTTGACTTTGATGATCTTTTCAGTCAACTATTTCTTAGCGAGTTCCCTGTGATTGAAAGTACACTTGTGGTCTTATGGCAGTCGATGAGTGCTACAAAAGAACAATCCGCAACGACACTCAATACCCATCAATTTCAGCTTCTTAGAGCAAGTTCCGCATTTTGATTTGTCCACTTTCTTCTACTACTCTTTCTATTTCTTCTACTACTGATCTTAGATTGGTGCAGAGGGTGTCACGGTCTGATTTTAAGCTTGATGTCTACATGGACCAAAAAATACTTTTTGAAGCATTGTGAGCACATTTTTTGAGTGACCTCTGAGCCGTAGAAACTCTTGCAGACTACACAGAGAAGGTCATTGGGG
>Ga0169931_10004984_pt1 | contig 20437 bp, 20 predicted proteins | sample Kivu_15m_20L_FD_129675 | JGI IMG/M metagenome (GOLD analysis project Ga0169931, IMG submission 129675) | Freshwater microbial communities from Lake Kivu, Western Province, Rwanda to study Microbial Dark Matter (Phase II) - Kivu_15m_20L... | ecosystem: Environmental > Aquatic > Freshwater > Lake... | reverse complement strand
CTGTTCGACCTGGACGGCACCCTGCTGCCCATCGACTCCGACCACGCCTTCGGCGAGTTCGTCGTGCGCATCGGCTGGGCCGACGCGGCCGAGCATGGTCGGCGCAACGACGCGTTCTACCGCGACTACCAGGCCGGCTGCCTGGACATGGAGGCCTACATCGACTTCGCCACCCTGGCGTGGCGGGACCGGGCCGATGAGGAGATCGCGCGCCTGTCCGACCGCTTCATGACCGAGGTGATCGCCCCGGCGCTGCGGCCGCCGGCGCGCGCGCTCGTCGAGCGGCACCGCGCCGCGGGCGACGTGCTGGCCATCGTGACCGCCACCAACGACTTCATCACGCGCCCGATCGCGCGCGCGCTGGGCATCGACGAACTCATCGCCACCGAGCTCGAGCGCGACGCCGCCGGGCGCGTCACCGGCCGCATCCGCGGCGTGCCGGCCTTGCGCGAAGGCAAAATCACCCGTGTCCGGTCGTGGCTGGCCGGGCGCGGGCAGCGCCTGGAGGATTGCACCGAGCTCACCTTCTACAGTGACTCGACCAACGACCTGCCCCTGCTGCAACTGGCGTCCCGGCCCGTGGCCACCAACCCGGCGCCGGCCCTCGAGGCGATCGCGCGCGAGCGCGGCTGGCCCGTGCTGAAACTCTTCGAATGATCCGGAAATTCATCGACCGCCTGCTCGGCAAGAGCGCTGATCCGCCGCCCAATCCGCCGCCGGCCGCGCCCGTGCTCGGCCAGCGCGTGGAGATCGCCGCCGACGAGCACGGCATCGACCCCGGTCTGCTGGACGAGCACTCGGTGCGCGTCGTGCGCACGCTCAAGGATGCCGGGCACGAGGCCTACATCGTCGGCGGCGCGGTGCGCGACCTGCTGGTCGGGCGCCGGCCCAAGGATTTCGACGTCGCCACCGACGCCACGCCCGAGCAGGTGAAGGCGCTGTTCCGGCGCGCCTTCATCATCGGGCGGCGCTTCCGCATCGTGCATGTGGTCTTCGGCCGCGGGCGCGAGCACGAGGTGATCGAGGTCTCGACCTTCCGCGCGCTGCTGGCCGCCGACGGGGCCGATCAGGTCGAGGGCAACGAGAAGACCTCGCGCGCCGAACTCGCCGGCAAGACCCACGTCGTCGATGCCAGTGGCCGTGTGCTGCGCGACAACGTCTGGGGGCCGCAGGTCGAGGACGCGGCGCGGCGCGACTTCACCGTCAACGCGATGTACCACGACCCGGTGTCGCGCATCGTCGTCGACTACCACGGGGGTCTGGCCGACGTGCGCGCCCGCACGCTGCGCATGATCGGAGACCCGGTCACGCGCTACCGCGAGGACCCGGTGCGCCTGCTGCGGGTCGTGCGCTTCGCCGCCAAGCTCGGCTTCTCGATCGAGCCGCGCACGCTGGCGCCGATCCGCGAACTCGCGCCGCTGCTGGCCAACGTGCCGGGCTCGCGCCTGTTCGACGAGATGGTCAAGCTCTTGCAGACCGGGCACGCGATCGCCAGCGTCGAGGAACTGCAGCGCCACGGGCTCGTCGTCGGGGTCTTCCCCATCCTGGAGGCGGCGCTCGCGGGCAGCGCGAGCGACCCGGTGCGCCAGAAGTTCATCCGCCTCGCGCTCGAGGACACCGACCGCCGTGTCGCCGAGGGCCGCTCGGTCGTGCCGAGCTTCCTGCTCGCCTGCCTGCTCTGGCACGACGTGCAGAGCCGCTGGAGCGCGCTGCGGGCGGCGGGGGAGGGCGCCTTCCCGGCGCTGCAACAGGCCATCGACGCGGTCTTCGACGCCCGCATCGGCGACATCTCCGGGCGCGGCAAGCTCGCGGCGGACATGCGCGAGATCTGGCAGATGCAGCCCCGCTTCGAGCGCCGCACGGTGGCCTCGGTGCCGGCGCTGGTCGAGCAGCCGCGCTACCGCGCCGGCTATGACTTCCTGCGCCTGCGCGCGGACGTCGGCGAGGCGCCCACCGAGCTGGCCGACTGGTGGGAGGACTACGCGCTGGGCAGCGACGAGGAGCGCGAGGCGCTGCTCGCCGAACTGCGCACGTCGCAGACCCGTCGCGTGCCCGGTGGACGGGGCGGTCGCGGTGGGTCGGCGGCGCCCGCCGCAGCCCCCGCGGCGGCGGTGGACACAGGCGCGAAGACCGCCAGGCCAGCCGAAGGCGCTGGCGGCGCCGCGGCCGACTCCACGGGGGCACCGGCCGCGGAGGGCGACGACGGGGCCGCGGGCGAGGGCGGGGAGCGCCGCAAGCGCCGCCGTCGGCGCCGCCCCGCCCGGCGCGACGACGCGGGCTCACCCGCGGGCGGGCCGGGCCCCGACGCTCCGGAGCGCGCGTGATCTTCGGCAAGCTGCTGCCGCGCGAGGAGAGCTTCTCCGGCCTCTTCGCCGAGCACGCGCAGCGCATCGCCGACGGCGCCCGTGCCTTCGCCGCGATGATCGAGCACTACGGGGAAGAGGCGCTGCGGGCCCAGCATGCCGACGCGGTGGATGCGGCCGAGCGCTCGGCCGACCACGTGACGGCGCAGGTGAACGAGGCGCTGCGCAAGTCCCTGCTGACACCGGCGCGGCGCGAACGCGTGCATGCGCTGATCAGCGCCATGGACGACGTGCTGGACCTGTTGCGAGACGTCACCGGCATGCTGCAGCTCTACGATGTGCGCGTCATCCCGCCCAACCTGCGCCGCCTGGCCGACATCACGCTGCGCTGCTGCCTGCGTGTGCAGCACGCGGTCAACCTGCTGCAGCGCCTGGGCGACGCCGACGTCGGCGAGGCCATGATGAAGACCTGCGCCGAGATCGACTTCCTGGAGAGCGACGCCGACCGCGTCATGCACGAGGCGGTGGGGCTGCTGTTCCGCGAGGAGCCCGACGTGCGCGAGCTGATCAAACTGAAGGCCGTCTACGAACAGCTCGAGGCCGTGACCGACCGCTGCGAGGACGTGGCCAAGCTGATCGAGAGCATCGCGCTGGGCACGCCCTGAGTGCCGGCGGCTGCGCCCGCGGGCGCCGCCTCCAACTGCCACTCGAAGTACTTCTGCACGCCGAAGGCGATGCTGCTCGTCAGTGCCGCGGCCCCGATCAGCAGCGCGGCGATGACGCCCAGCACCGCGCCCCAGCCCGTGTGCACCGTGGCGTGCCCCGGGTTGCGCTGCGCGTCCCAGCGCTCGTCGGGGGTGAGGCCGTGGATGATGGCGCACAGCATGCCTTGGGCGATCATCAGCCCGAGCAGCGGTGACAGCGCCCAGCCCAGGCGGTCGTCCTGGCCCAGATCGCGCAGGCGCTGCACGCCGATCAGGCCGAGCGCCGTGGGCAGCGGGTGCAGCCAGGCCCAGGGGTCGCGCAACCCGTGCAGGTACATGCGGTGCAGGCCGAAGGCGCCCCCGAACACGGCGATCCAGGTGGTGAGCGTCTTCGAGCGGTAGTGCGCGGCGGGCATCCGGGAGGCCTTGGTCATTGCGGCAGGGCACTATAATGCGCGGTTTTCGGCGACGGCCCCGGCAGGGGCGTATCTACGGCGCCGGAGCGGCGGCCCGGGCCGGCTTGCGCAGCAAGGCGAACCGTCCCGGACCAACCTCGATTGCCCGCACCTGCGTGTCTCCTGGAGCGGCGGTCACCGACACATCGACAAGGCAGAGTTCACCATGGTCGTGATCCGGCTGGCTCGGGGCGGCGCCAAAGGCCGTCCCTTCTTCAACGTGGTCGTCGCCGACGCGCGCGAGCGGCGCGACGGGCGCTTCATCGAGCGCGTGGGTTTCTACAACCCGATGGCTGCCGGCGGCGAGCAGCCGCTGCGCATGGCTCTCGACCGGGTGGCCTACTGGGCCGGCGTCGGCGCCAAGCTGTCGCCGACGGTCGAGCGCCTGGTCGGCCAGGCCAAGGCTGCCACCGCCGCCTGAGCGCGGCAGCAGCGTCCCGGCAGTCCGGCGGGGCCCCCGCGGTGCAGGACGCAGCCGAGCCGTCCTTTCCGGCCGACGCCGTCGAGGTGGGCTGGATCGCCGGCGCTTGGGGTGTCAAGGGCGCCTTCAGGGTCGAGCCGTTCTCGGCCGACCCTCAGGCGCTCTTCTCCTCCCGGCGCTGGTTTCTCAAGCCGGCCCAGGCCGCCTTGCCGCCCCCGCCGGCGGTGGCGGCGGCGAAGCGGCAGCCGACAGGTTCGTCGGCGCCTGGGGCGCCGTCCACCCTCCCCGACGTGCTGCGCATCTCCCAGGTGCGCGAGCATGGTGACGGCGTGGTGGCCTCCGCGCGCGACATCGACGATCGCGACGCCGCCCAGGCCCTGCGCGGCGCGCGCGTCTTCGTCTCGCGCGCGAGCTTCCCGACGGCGGGCGAGGGCGAGTACTACTGGGTCGACCTGATCGGCCTGGACGTCGTCAACCGCACTGGCGACGCGCTGGGCCGAGTCACCGGCCTGCTGGAGACGGGTGCGCATTGCGTGCTGCGCGTGCAGGCCGAGGCGGCTGCCGAGCGCCTCATTCCCTTCGTGGCCGCCTACGTCGACGAGGTCGACCTGCCGTCGCGCCGCATCCGTGTCGACTGGGGCGTTGATTACTGACCGGCCCCTTGGCGCCCCGCCTTGTCCGGTGTAGCCGACCGCCCTGCGATGCGCTTCGACGTCATCACCCTGTTCCCGGAACTGTTCGCGCCCCATCTGGCGCAGGGCATCACGCGGCGCGCCTTCGAGACCGGCCTCGTGGACGTGCGCCTGTGGCCCTTGCGCGACCACGCCGTCGACGCCTACCGGCGCGTTGACGACCGCCCCTTCGGCGGCGGCCCGGGCATGGTGATGCTGGCCGAGCCGCTGGAGCGCGCGCTGGCGGCGGTCCGGGCAGAGCGTGGCCTGCCTGCCGACGGCGGGGGCGCCGTGGTCATCCACTTCACGCCTTCCGGCCGAAGGCTGGATCAGACGCTGGTCGAGGAGCTCGCCCGCGGCCCGGGCGCGGTGATGCTGTGCGGGCGCTACGAAGGCGTGGACCAGCGCGTGATCGACCGGCACGTGACGCTCGAGCTCAGCCTGGGCGACTACGTGCTGTCGGGGGGCGAGCTGCCGGCGCTGGTGCTGCTGGACGCGGTGGCACGGCTGCAACCCGGAGTGCTGCACCCGCCCTCGCACGAGCAGGAAAGCTTTGCCGACGGCCTGCTCGAGGGACCGGCCTACACGCGCCCCGAGGTCCTGCCCGACGGCCGGGCGGTGCCTGCGGTGCTGCTGTCGGGCCACCACGGCGAGATCGCGCGCTGGCGGCGCGAACGTGCGCTGGAGCTGACGGCACGCCGGCGCCCGGACCTGCTGGCTGCCGCGCGCGCTGCGGGTCGGCTCTCACCAGCGGATGAACGCTTCCTCGCTCGCCTCCGAGCCTGAGAGGCTTTCTGCCTATAATCCCGGGTTTTGCGATCCTCTGCCGGGAATCTCGAGCCTGGCAGGCAAGGCGTGGCGGCATCGCTGCCGCTGCCCCAGGTTCGTGGGCCTGCACGGCGTGCGAGCTCGCGCACCGGTCTGGCCTGCCCACACCCACAACCGCCCGCGCACGATCGTTCCCGGAGTTCCGATGAACCTGATCCAGACCCTCGAGCAGGAAGAGATCGCCCGCCTGGGCAAGAACCTTCCCGCCTTCGCCCCCGGCGATACCGTCATCGTCAACGTCAACGTGGTCGAAGGCACGCGCAAGCGCGTGCAGGCCTACGAGGGTGTGGTCATCGCCAAGCGCAACCGCGGCCTGAACAGCAGTTTCATCGTGCGCAAGATCTCCAGCGGCGAGGGCGTGGAGCGCACCTTCCAGCTCTACAGCCCGCTGATCGCCGGCATCGAGGTCAAGCGCCGCGGCGATGTGCGCCGCGCCAAGCTGTACTTCCTGCGCCAGCGCAGCGGCAAGTCGGCGCGCATCAAGGCCAAGCTCGACTGAGCGGAGCCCGGGCGCGCCCGGTGCCACGGGTACGTGGCGGCGCTTGCCGCTAGCATTGGAAGCGGCATGTCCTCACCGCCCGCTCCTCCTCCGCGCATCACCGATCCGCACGCCGTGCCGGTGCACGGTGTGGACACGCACCTGCCGGCCGTGGCGCCGGAGGGTTTGGCCGCGGAGGTCATCCGCGCTCGTTTTCCCATCCCGTCGGGCTGGTGCCCCGAGATCCGGGGTGACGGCCGCTTTGTCAGCGATCGCGCCCCCGCGCCTGCGGCGGTGCTCGTGCCGCTGGTGCAGCGCGACGACGGCCTGCACGTGCTGCTGACCCAGCGCACCTCGCACCTGAAGCACCACCCGGGGCAGATCAGCTTCCCCGGCGGCAAGACCGAGCCCGAGGACGCCAACCCCGAGGCCACCGCCCTGCGCGAGACGCAGGAGGAGATCGGCCTGCACCAGCGCCACGTCGAGATCGTCGGCCGCCTGCCCACCTACACCACGGTGACCCGCTTCATCATCACGCCCGTGGTCGCCCTGGTGCGGCCGCCGTTCGACCTGCAGCCCGACGCGCGCGAGGTGGCCGAGGTCTTCGAGGTCCCGCTGGCCTTCCTGATGAACCCGGCGCACCACCGTCGGCACCTCTACCGCCACGACGGCGGCTCGCGCCAGTTCCTGTCCATGCCCTGGCGCCCGGTGCCAGGCGCGGGCCTTTCGAGGGAGTTCTTCATCTGGGGGGCCACCGCCTCGATGCTGCGCAATCTCTACGGCCTGCTGGCGCAGCCGCCGGCGTTCGCCCGGTGAGCCTGATGACCTGGCTCGACCGTGCCCCCGGCCGGCAGCTCGCGCCCGCCGGCCTGGAGTGGGCCCTCTGGCAGCGCCTGCCGGCCGTGATGGCCTGGGGGTCGGCGCTGCCGGTGGCCGCGCTGGCCTGGCTGTGGTTCACCGCCCCGGCCCTGCCCACGCCGGCGCAGGAGCGCGAACTGCTGCTCGCGGCCTACCGCCTGCTCGGGGTGGTCGGCGTGCACTGGTCGCTCGTGCTGGCCGCGTCCATCGGCTGCGTGGTCGTCATGGTGATGAAGGGGCCTGCCTACACTGCGGACAGCTACCCTGTGCCCGACCGCGACGATCGACCCCCGAGGCCTTGATTCAGGCCGGTGCGGCAGCGGCGTCCTCCGGGGCCGACGCGCCGAGCGCCCAGCCGAGGTAGCCGGGCAGGCCGTCGACCACGGACAGCGCAATCAATTCGGGCACTTCGTAGGGGTGCATCCGGACCAGGGCTTCCTTCAGGGCCGGCACGCGCGCCGCGGCCGTCTTGATCATCAAGGGCCATTCCTGAGCCGTCTCGACCGCGCCCTGCCAGCGGTAGACCGAGGTCGCCGGGGCCAGCACGGTGACGCAGGCGGCCAGGCGCGCATCGACCAGCGCCTGCGCGATGCGCTGCGCCGTCCCGGCGTCGGGCGCGGTGGTGAAGAGCACGCGCAGGCCGGTGTCCGGCGTACGGTCTTCGGGAAGTGGGGTCATCCTGAACTCCTGCCCGCCCCGGGCCCTGGCGGCGGGCCTGATGCGGGAACCGGCCGCCCGCCGCGCGCCCGGGGCAGGGGGTTTGCCCTCGTTCCAGGCTGTGCCGGCCTGCTTATCATCTGATGATTGTGAAATTCGGCGACCACGTCAAGCTCAAGTCCCTGCAGGATGCCGCCGGGTTCCAGGACCACCTGCGCCACCTGGATCTGGCCATGCCCTGCGACGGCGCGCTGGAAGCCGGCGCCGCAGCGCCGATGGCCGCACCGCTGGCGGTGCACGGCTGGACCATCGGCAACCGCTGGTGCGTGCACCCGATGGAGGGCTGGGACGGCCAGGCCGACGGCCGGCCCTCGGAGCACACGCGCCGGCGCTGGCAGCGTTTCGGCGCCTCGGGCGCCAAGCTCGTGTGGGGTGGCGAGGCGGTGGCGGTGCGCCACGACGGCCGCGCGAACCCGCAGCAGCTCCTGCTGGATGCGCGCACCCAGGGCGAGATCGCGCGCCTGCGCGAGGATCTCGTCGCCGCGCATCGTCAGGCGCTGGGCAGCGACGACGGTCTCGTCGTCGGCCTGCAGCTCACGCATTCCGGGCGCTTCTGCAAGCCCGACGACTGGGGCCGCATGGACCCGCTCGTGCTCTACTGCCACCCGCTGCTGGACGGGCGCTTCGGCCCGGCCGAGCGCATCCGCGTGCTCGACGACGGCGAGATCCGGCGCCTGGTGGACGACTTCGTCGCTGCCGCCCGGCGGGCGCAGCAGGCGGGCTTCCAGTTCGTCGACCTCAAGCACTGCCACGGCTACCTCGGGCACGAATTCCTCTCGGCCAAGACGCGAGACGGCGCCTACGGCGGCACGCTCGAGAACCGCACGCGCTTCCTGCGCGAGATCGTGGCCGGCATCCGCGCCGAGGCCCCGGGCCTGGAGATCGGCGTGCGCCTGTCGGCCTTCGACTTCCTGCCCTTCCGGGCCGACCCGGCGCGCTCGACGCCCGATCTGCTCGGCCCCGGCGTGCCGGTGGACGCGTCCGCCGCCATGCCCTACCGCTGGGGCTTCGGCGTGGACGAGACCGACCCGCTGCGCGCCGGCATCGACGAGGCCGCGGGCTTCATCGACGTCGCGCGCGGGCTCGGCATCCGCCTGTTCAACATCACCCTGGGCAGCCCTTACTACAACCCCCACCTCACCCGCCCGGCGCTGTACCCGCCCTCGGACGGCTACCAGCCCCCGGAAGACCCGCTGGTGGGCGTGATGCGCCACCTGGAGGCGGTGCGCGACCTGAAGGCGCGCTTCCCCGACGCGGTCTTCGTCGGCAGCGGCTACACCTACCTGCAGGAGTTCCTGCCCCACGTCGCCCAGGCGGCGGTGCGCCAGGGCTGGACCGATTTCGTCGGCCTGGGCCGCATGGTGCTGGCCTACCCCGAGCTGCCCGCGGACATGCTGGCCGGGCGGCCGCTGCAGCGCAAGCGCCTGTGCCGCACCTTCAGCGACTGCACGACCGCGCCGCGCAACGGCATGGTCTCGGGCTGCTATCCCCTGGACACGCACTACAAGAAGTCGCCCGAGATGGCGCGGCTGACGCTGGTGAAGAAGGAGGCGCGGCTGTCGTGAGGATGAATCCGGCCCGCTCTTCCGTGCTGCCGGCGGCCTTCGACGACGAGGCCCACCTCGAGGAGGTGATGTCCTGCCCCTCGGCCGCCCTGGTCGATGACCTGGCGCGCCTGGACGGTGACATCCTCGTGCTCGGCGTCGGCGGCAAGATGGGGCCGACGCTGGCGCGCATGGCGCGGCGCGCGGCACCGCACAAGCGCGTCATCGGCGTGGCGCGCTTCAGCGAAGTTGGCCTGAAAACGCGTCTGCAGGCCCAGGGCGTGGAATGCATCGAGGCGGACCTGCTCTCGCGCGAGGCGCTGGCCGCGCTGCCCGAGGCCGCCAACGTCGTCTTCATGGCCGGGCGCAAGTTCGGCTCGCAGGGCAGCGAGTGGCTGACCTGGGCCATGAACGCCCACGTGCCGGCGCTCGTGGCCGAGCGCTACCGTCGGTCGCGCATCGTCGCCTTCTCCACCGCCTGCGTGTACGCCTTCGCCCGCACCGACGGGCCGGGCGCCGACGAGTCCGCGCCGCTGACGCCACCCGGGGAGTACGCCAATTCCTGCGTCGCGCGCGAGCGCATGTTCCAGCACTTCTCGCACCTGCACGGCACGCCGGGCGTGCTGCTGCGTCTGTCCTATGCCATCGACATGCGCTACGGCGTGCTGCACGACCTGGCGCGGCAACTGCTCGCCGGCGCCGAGATCCCGCTGGGCATGGGGCACGCCAACCTGATCTGGCAGGGCGACGCGAACGAGCGCGCGCTGCGGGCGCTAGCCGCCTGCGCCGCCCCGACGCGGCCGCTGAACCTGAGCGGGCCCGTGGTGTCGATCCGCCGTGCGGCGCTGGGCCTGGCGCAGCGCCTGGGCTGCGCCGCGCGCTTCACCGGCAGCGAGTCGCCCACCGCCTGGCTGGTGGACTGCGCCCAGGCCGATGCGCTCTGGGGCCCGCCGCCGGTGGCGCTCGACACCCTGCTCGACTGGACCGCCGCCTGGGCCTTGCGCGGCGGCCGCTCGCTGGGCAAGCCGACGCATTTCGAGGTGCGCGATGGGCAGTACTGAGGCCGCCGCGCTCGACCCTGTCGTCGCCCGCATCCCGGCGCCGGTGCGCGCGGCGCTGCAGCGCGGCGCCGTGATCCCGGCGCACCTGCTCGCGCTGGACGCGCAGCGCCGGCTCGACACCCGGCGCCAGCGCGCGCTGGCGCGCTACTACCTCGACGCCGGGGCCGGCGGGCAGGCCGTGGGCGTGCACTCGACGCAGTTCGCGATCCGCGAAGCCGGCCTGTACCGGCCCGTGCTGGAGCTGGCCATGCAGACGGCGCAGCACTGGCAGCCGCTCGGCGGCGCGCGCCCGCTGGTCATGGTCGCCGGGCTCGCGGGGCTGACGGCGCAGGCGCGGCGCGAGGCCGCGCTGGCGCGCGAGCTGGGCTACCACGCCGGGCTGCTGAGCCTGGCGGCGCTGCGTGGCGCGTCCGAGGCGGACCTGCTCGCGCACTGCCGCGAGGTCGCGCAGGAGATCGCGCTCGTGGGCTTCTACCTGCAGCCCGCGGTCGGCGGCGTCGTGCTCTCGGCCGCCTTCTGGGAGGCCTTCGCCGCGCTGCCGCAGGTGGTGGCGATCAAGATCGCCCCCTTCCACCGCTACCGCACGCTGGATGTCGTGCGCGGCGTCGTCGCGGCGCGGGCCGAGGAGCGGGTGGCCCTGTACACCGGCAACGACGACCACATCGTGCTCGACCTGGTCACCCCCTTCGCCGTGCCGCGCGACGACGGCGAGGTCACGGTGCGCATCCGTGGCGGCCTGCTCGGGCACTGGAGCGTGTGGACGCGGCGCGCGGTCGAACTGCTGGAGCGCTGCCATGCCGCCGCCGCGGCGGGCCGCATGGATGCGCAATTGCTCGCGCTCGATGCGCGCGTGACCGACTGCAACGCGGCCTTCTTCGACGTCTCGCACGACTTCGCCGGCTGCATCGCCGGCTGCCACGAGGTGCTGCGGCGCCATGGCCTGCTGGAGGGCATCTGGTGCCTGGACCCGGCCGAGGGCCTGAGCCCCGGCCAGGCCGAAGAGATCAGCCGGGTGCAGCGCGTGCACCCGATGCTGAACGACGACGAGTTCGTGCGTGCCCACCGCGCGCGCTGGCTCGCCGACTGAAGACCCCGCAACCCAGACCGGAGCACCGGCAAAGGAGACCCCGATGATCGAGCGCAGAACCTTCACCCGTGCGGCGCTGGCCGCCACCGCCGCGCTGGCCCTGGCCGGCACGGCCCAGGCCCAGTGGAGGCCGAACAAGCCCATCAACCTGATCGTGCCCTGGGCCGCCGGCGGCTCCACCGACCAGGTCACGCGCGTGACCGCGGCCGAGCTCGAGAAGGTGCTCGGGCAGAAGATCGTGGTCGTCAACCAGCCTGGCGCCTCGGGCTCGATCGGCAGCAAGAACGCCTGGGACGCGCCGCGCGACGGCTATACCTGGGTGGCGGGCGCCGCGCAGGACCTGGGCGTTTACCAGACTCTTGGCATGCTGAACGCCGGCATCAAGGACTGGCACTTGTTCCTGAACGTGGCCAACATCGCCGTCGTCGGGGTGAACCCGAACACGCCCTGGCAGAACATGCAGCAGTTGCTGGACGCGATGAAGGCCAAGTCCGACATCAAGGTCGCGACCGCGGGCGTCACCTCCAGCGGCCACAACGCGATGGAGGCGATCGCGCGTGCCACCGGCGTCAAGTACCGCCACGTCGTCTACGACGGCGGCAACCCGGCCGTCGTGGCCACCGTCTCGGGTGAGACCGAGGTCGTGCCGCAACTCGCGGTGGAGCAGGCCGAGATGATCCGCGGCAAGCGCATCCGACCCCTGGCCACGGTGTCCGACCGGCCGCTCGAGATCGAGGGCCACGGCATCATCGAGCCGCTGAGCAAGACCATCCCGGGCTTCAAGGCGCCGCCCAACTACTTCGGCATCTTCCTGCCCAAGGGCGTGCCGGCCGAGGTGGTCGCCACGCTGGAGAAGGCCTGGGCCGAGCACATCGCCAACAACGCGGCACTGAAGAAGTACGCCGCCAACCGCGGTGCGCTGTTCGCCCCGGCGGCAGGTGAGGCGGCGCAGGCGGCGGTGTTCCCGGCCGTCCAGGCCAACGCCTGGCTGCTGCACGCCGGCGGCAAGACCAAGGTCGCGCCCGACACGGTCGGGATCCCCAAGCCCTGAGGCAAGCCAGGCGGGTGGCGGACAGCCCACCGCCGCCCACCCTGGCTCGAGGACCTTCGGCATGAGCACCGAGAACGACGAAGGCGAGGCCCCGGCCCCGCGCACCGACCTGATCGCTGGCGCACTGTGGGTGGCCTTCGGCGCGGCGATCACCATCGGCGCCTGGCGCATGGACCGGCTCGAGCGCATGAGCATCAATCCCTACGAGATCCCGGGGCTGGTGCCGGGCCTGCTCGGCCTGTGCCTGGTGGCGCTGGGATTGATGCTGGCCTTGCGTGCGCTGGCCCGGCTGCGCGCGGCCGGGAGTTCCGGGCCCGGAGGCCCGGACGCGCCGGCGGCCACGGTCACCGGGCAGGCGCCGCCCGATCCCACGGCCTCGACCCGCCAGATGGCCCTCGTGTTCGGGCTGACGCTGGGCTACGCGCTGCTGCTGATCGGCACCGGCCTGCCGTTCTGGCTGGGCACCTTCGTCTTCGTGACGGTTTTCATCGGCCTGCTCGACCGTGAGCGCCAGCGCGCGCTCGGCCGCGCCGTGGCGCAGCAGTGGCTGCGGGCCGCAATCTACGGCGCCGGCTGGAGCGCGCTCGTCACTCTGGCCTTCGAGCACATCTTCCTCGTGAGGCTGCCCTGATGTTCTCGGGCCTGGTCGCCTTCGGGCAGTCGCTGGCGTCGTTCATGACGCCGGAGTCGGTGTTCTTCGCGCTCGCCTCGTCGCTGGTGGGTGTCATCATCGGCGCGCTGCCGGGCCTGACGGCCACCATGGGCGTGGCGCTGATGACCACGCTGACGATCAAGCTGCCCTCCAGCCAGGCGCTGCTGATCCTGATCTGCACCTACGTCGGCGCCATCTACGGCGGCAGCCGCAGCGCGATCCTGCTCAACATCCCGGGCACGCCAGCCTCGGCCGCGAGCTGCCTGGACGGCTACGCGCTCGCGCGCCAGGGCCACGCCGGCCGGGCGATGGGCATCGCCACCAGCGGCTCGGTGCTGGGCACGCTGATCGGCATGTTCTTCCTGGCCTTGTTCACCCCGGTGCTGGGGGACGTGGCGCTGAAGTTCGGCGCCTACGAGTTCTTCTGGCTTGCGATCTTCGGCGTCATCATCTCGGCCACGCTCACCGGCGGCGATGCGCTCAAGGGCTGGATCACGGGCATCGCCGGCCTGTTCATCGCTACCATCGGCCAGGACGGCATCCATGCCTACGAGCGCTTCGCCTTCGGCAACCGCGACCTGGCGGGCGGCTTCTCGCTCGTGCCGGCGCTGGTGGGCGCCTTCGGCTTCGCCGAGGTTCTGGTGGCGATGAAGGAGCGCCGCCCGGTGCCGCGCGTCAACCCCTTCGACAGCGTGATCCCGAAGATCCGGGACGTGTTCCAGTACTGGCGCACCATCATCCGCTCCGGCGTCATCGGCACCTTCGTCGGCATCGTGCCCGGCGTCGGCGAGGACGTGGCTGCCTGGTCCTCCTATGCCGCCGCCAAGCGCGCGAGCAAGGAGAAGGAGAAGTTCGGCAAGGGCTCGGTCGAGGGCCTGATGGCCGCCGAGACCGGCGACAACGCCTGCGTACCCGGGGCGATGATCCCGGTGCTGACGCTGCAGATCCCGGGCTCGGCGCCGGCGGCAGTGCTGCTGGCGGCGATGCTGATCCACGGCGTCAAGCCCGGCCCGATGATCATGGTGGAGTCGCCGCAGTTCGTCTACGACGTCGTGGCCATGATGCTGATCGCCACGCTCGGCATCCTGATCTACGGCCTGACGCTGACCAAGCTGCTGGTGCAGGTGCTGAAGGTGCCCACGACCCTGATCGTGCCGATGATCTTCGTCCTCTGCGTCGTGGGCACCTACGCGCTGGCGCAGCGCCTCTTCGACGTCTGGACCATGCTGCTGTTCGGCGTGCTCGGCTTCCTGCTGCGGCAGTACCGCTTCCCGGTGGCGCCGCTGGTGTTGGGCATCGTGCTCGGCGACCTGATGGAGAAGAACCTGCGCCGCGGCCTGGTGCTGTCCGACGGCGACCTCACGCCCTTCTTCACGCGGCCGATCTCGGCCGCGCTCTTCGGCATCATCGCGCTCGTGGTCGTGCTGCGCATCCCCGCGGTGCGGCGGCGCCTGCCGTGGAGCGGCGCATGACGCCGGCCTTGTGCAAGAGCGTCCGAACGTGAAGCTGGCGCTGTGCAACGAGGTGCTGGCGCCGCTGGACTTCGCGGCGCAGTGCGCGCTGGCGTACCAACTCGGTTACCGCGGGCTGGAACTGGCGCCCTACACCGTGGCGGCGCAGCCCGAGGCGATGACGCCGGCCCAGGCGCGGGCCCTGCGCGCGGTGGCGGCCGACCACGGCCTCGAGATCACCGGCCTGCACTGGCTGCTGGTGCGGCCCCAGGGTCTGTCGATCACGAGCCCGGACGCGGCCGTGCACCGCCGCAGCGTCGACGTCATGCGCCACCTGTGCGAGCTCTGCGCCGCCTTCGGCGGGCGCTACCTGGTGCACGGCTCGCCCGCGCAGCGCGCCCTGCACCCCGGCCAGACCCTGGCCGACGCGCTGGCACGCGCCACCGCCGCCTGGGCCGCCGCCGGCGAGGCCGCCGCAGCCTGCGGCGTGACCTACTGCATCGAGCCGCTCTCGCGCGACCAGACCCCGCTGGTCAACACCGTGGCCGAGGCGGCGGCGATCGTGCGTGCCGTCGCCCAGCCGTCGCTGCGCACCATGCTCGACACCAGCTCCGCCGGCCTCGCCGAGGCCGAGCCGCTGCCGGCCCTGATCCGCCGCTGGTGGCCGAGCGGGCTGCTCGCCCACGTGCAGCTCAACGACCCCAACCGGCAAGGGCCAGGGCAGGGCGCCATGGCCTTCGGCCCCGTGCTGCAGGCGCTGCGCGAGGTGGGCTACGCGGGCTGGCTCGCGGTCGAGCCTTTCGACTACCGGCCCGACGGACCGGGCTGCGCAGCGCGCGCCGCCGGCTACTTGCAGGGCCTTCTGGAAGGTAGGGGCGACGACGCGCCGCCGCAGGGTGCCGCCTCGGCGCCTTGAACAGAAGCCGCCGCCCGTGAACCCGCCGCCCCGCCTGCGCATCACCGCGCTCGAACTCTTCGAGGCGCCGGTGGCGCTGCGCATGCCCTTCCGCTTCGGCGTCGTGACGATGACGCATGCCCACCAGGCCTGGGTGCGGGCCGAGGTGGTGCTCGAGGACGGCCGCAGCGCCGTGGGCGGCGCGGCCGAGATCATGGGGCCCAAGTGGTTCGACAAGAACCCGGCGCTCAGCCACGAACAGAACATCGACCACCTGCGCGAGGTCCTGCGCCTCGCGGCGCAGGCCTACCTGTCGGACACAGCGCCGGACACGGCCTTCGGCCATTTCGCGCGCCACCACGAGGCCCACCAGCGCGCGGCCGCCGCCCGCGGTCACAACCCCTTGCTGGCCGCCTACGGCCCCGCATTGGTCGACCGCGCCGTGCTGGATGCGCTGTGCCGCGCTGCCGGCCTGGGCTTTGCCGACGCCCTGCGCGCCAACCTGCCGGGCATCGGGGGGCGCCAGCCGGCCTTCGCCGGCCTGGACTTCGACGCCTTCCTGGCCGGGCTGCGCCCGGCCGACCGCCTGCACGCCCGGCACACCGTGGGCCTGGCCGACCCCATCACCGACGCCGACGTGGCCGAGCCGCTGCACGATGGCCTGCCGCAGACACTGCAGCAGGTGGTGCGGCGCTACGGGCACCGCTATTTCAAGCTCAAGGTCTCGGGCCAGGCCGAGGCCGATCTCGCCCGGCTGCAAGCCGTGGCCGCGGTGCTGGACGCCGAGGCCGGCGACTACGCCATCACGCTGGACGGCAACGAACAGTACGCCAACCTGGGCGAGGTCGACGACTTGCTGCAAGGCCTGCGCGCCGCGCCCGCGCTGCAGGGGCTGGCGCGCCGCGTGCTCTTCGTCGAGCAGCCCATCACGCGCCAGCACGCCTTCGACGCCGACCTGCGCGAGCGGCCGCTGCCCTGGCCGATGATCGTCGATGAGTCGGACGGCACGCTCGACGCCTTCGTGCAGGCGCGGGCCTGCGGCTACGAGGGCATCTCGAGCAAGACCTGCAAGGGCGTCTACAAGTCCCTGCTGAACGCAGCCCGCTGCGCCGCCTGGAACGCGGAGGAGGGCGCGCCCGGGCGCTACTTCATGTCGGCCGAGGACCTGACGCTGCAGCCCGGCCTGGCGCTGCAGCAGGACCTGGCGCTGGTGGCCCTGATCGGCTTGACCCATGCCGAGCGCAACGGCCACCATTACGTGGACGGCATGCGCGCCCGGCCCGCCGCCGAGCAGCAGGCCTTCGCCACCGCCCACCCCGACCTGTACGAGCGCGTGCGCGCGCCCGACGGGGTGGAAGTCACGCGCGTGCGCATCCGTGACGGCCTGCTCGAGTTCGACTCGCTGCGCGGCCCGGGCTACGCCTGTGCCGTGCTGCCGGACTTCGGCGCGATGGAGCGGCTTCGCGCGCCCGCGGGGTCGAGCGCCGGGGCCTGATCCAGCCCGCCCGGGCCGCTGCGGCGCGGGCTGTCGCACATCAAACGGCCGCGCGGCAGGCGGTGTAATGATGCCGCCATGGACAGCCCGGGCCTTGGTGACGGCACGACTGCTGCGGCAGCCGACATATCCGACGCCGCCGCGGCGCTGGTGGCTCACCGCGCGGGGATCGATGCGCTGGTGAGCGCCGTGGAGCGCGACGCCCCGTCCGCCACCGTCTGGCCCGTCGCCCTGCCGCCCGGCAGCCGCGTCGAGCGCGTGGAGACCCACATCTCGACCGTGCTGCTGGCGGGCGGCCACGCACTCAAGCTGAAGAAGCCGGTGAAGCTGCCCTTCGCCGACTTCTCCACGCCGACGCGGCGCGAGCATTTCTGCCGCGAAGAGCTGCGCGTGAACCGCCGCACCGCGCCCGGCCTCTACCTGGACGTGCTGCCCCTGACCGGCACTCCGCAGGCCCCGCGCGTGGGCGGCGGCGGCCCCGCCTTCGATTGGGCGGTATGGATGCGACGCTTCGACGCTGCCGGCCTGTTCGACCGGCTGGCCCGCGAAGGGCGCCTGACTGCCGCCCACGTCGACGCGCTGGCCGGGGCCGTGGCCGCCTTCCAGGCGGCGCAGGCGGCCACCGGTGCGACCTGGGGTGACCCGGCGCAGGCGCTGCGCTGGGCGCTGGACACCCTGGCCGAACTGCGCGCCCTGGTGGCACAACGCCCAGGCCTGGCGCCCGCCGCGCGGCCCGCCCTGGCCGCGCAGATCGACGCCCTGCAGGCCTGGACGGTTGAGCGCCATGCGCAGATCGAGCCGCTGCTGCAGCGTCGCCGAGCCGCCGGCGCGGTGATCGAGGGGCATGGCGACCTGCACCTGGGCAACGTGGTCTGGCATGAGGGCGCGCCGCTGCTGTTCGACGCCCTCGAGTTCGAGCCCGCGCTGCGCCATGGCGACCGCTACGCGGATACCGCCTTCCTGTTCATGGACCTGCTCGCCCACGGCCTGCCCGCGCTGGCCTGGCGGGCGCTGAGCGCCTGGCTCGAGCACGGCGGGGACCACGACGGCCTGCCGCTGCTGCGCTGGTTCGCCGCCTACCGGGCGCTGGTGCGGGCCAAGGTGGCCCTGCTGACCGGCGGCGCGCAGGCCGACGCCGCGGCGCTGCGCCTCGTGGCGCTGGCGCACGGGCTGGCCTTTCCGCGGCGGCCCGCGGTGCTGGTCGTGACCTGCGGGCTCAGCGGCAGCGGCAAGAGCACCGTCGCCCAGGCGCTCGTCGAGACCCTGGGCGCCGTGCGCGTGCGCTCCGACGTCGAGCGCAAGCGCCTGCACGGCCTGGCGCCGACGCAGCGCCCCGCCGATCCAGCGGTTCTCTACAACCCTGCCAGCACCGCCCAGACCTATGCACGACTGGGTGAGGCTGCGTGTGCCGCGCTCGACGGTGGCGTGAGCATCGTCGTCGATGCCGTCTTCAACCGGCGCGATGAACGCGACACGCTGCGCCGCGTGGCCGCTGAGCGCGGCCTTCGGTGCGTGGTGATCGCCTGCTCCGCACCGCAGGATGTGCTGCGCGAGAGAGTGGCCCGGCGGCGCGCGGAGGCGATGGATGCGTCCGACGCGGACGAGGGCGTGCTCGAACTCCAGCAACGCACCCGCGAAGAGCCCGTGCCCGCCGAAGGCGACATTGCGCAACTCGACACGGCTTGCGGCCTCGAGGAACTGCGCAGCCGTGTCCGATCCTTGGTGCACTTGCTCGCTGGTCAGGTGGCTCCCGGCGGATGATGCCGTCTGGGAGATCAGCCTGACCGGTCAGCGCTTCAGCCGCGTGACCTTCGTCCCCTCCAGGCTCACCCCGGCCATCAGGCCCTGCTGGTCCGAGAAGAAGGCGTAGACGTCGTCCTTCAGCGTCTGCGTCGAGAGGTTGCGCGCCACCCCTTCGTTCACCACCGCGACTGTGGGGCCCACACCCAGTTCCCAGCCCTTGGCCTCGTCCATGTGACGCAGTGCGGCCTCGCTCTTCAGGAAGAGCACGTAGGAGTAGGTCTGCGCCCCGGCTTGCCAGCCCCAGGAGGCCGAGACCGAGTTGTAGTGAGCGGTGACGCGCCCGCCCTGCATCAGCACCCCCTCGCCGTAGCTGCCGCCCAGCACGAGCCCGGCCTTGACGATCTTAGGGAAGACGAGGATGGCCTTGGCCTGCTTGCCGATAGCCGCCGCGGTCGGGTTCTGGCGGTACAGCGTGCCCAGGGCGCGGGCGGCGTCCTTCTCCACGTCAGCGTCGCCGGAGGCGAACGCTATGGGCGGCGCACCGCCCAGCAAGGCCGCAGCCGTCCCCGCGAGCAGGGCGCCGTGGACGCCCCGGCGCGTGGGTCCTGCGACAGGGTAGCCCTGAGAGTGGGCTTCGCTCCCCTCCCCCCTCGCGGGGGAGGGGTCGGGGGAGAGGGGGGCGAGTGCCGAGACATCGGCGTTCCCCCCTACCCAGGAACCACACCCGGAGAGCGTGGACTTCAGCCCCTCTCCCCTCGCGGGAGAGGGGTTGGGGAGAGGGGGGAACGCTGAGGCCTTGGCGCTCATCCCCCTCTCCCCCAGCCCCTCCCCCGCCAGGGGGGAGGGGAGCCATGCCCGCGCTCCGAGCTGCCTGGTTCCGGGGCGCGAGTCGGTGGCGCCCACGGCGCCACATGGGTCTCTCCCCAACCCCTCTCCCGCGAGGGGAGAGAGGCTGAAGGCCGGGTTCTGGGCGAGGAGTTCCTGGCTGGGAGGCATGGGCGGGCTGGGTTTCAGTGGAACGAAACGCCAGCCTAGCCCGGCGCGCAGCCCCCGGGACTGCGCGTGCGCAAGACCGCAGCGACGCGGATCAGGCCCCGCGTTGGATCAGTCTGCGCGCCGGATCAGTCCCGCGCCCGATCAGTCCCCGTCCAGCACCGCGCCGCGGCTGGCGGTGCTCGCATTGCGGGCGAACTTCGCGAGCACGCCGCGCGTGTAGCGCGGGGCCGGCTGCTGCCAGGCGGCGCGGCGCGCGGCGATCTCGGCCGCGGGCACGTTCAGCTCCAGCAGCAACTGGTGCGCGTCGATCGTGATCGAGTCGCCCTCGTGCACGAGCGCGATCAGGCCGCCCGCATAGGCCTCGGGCGCCACGTGCCCCACCACCATGCCCCAGGTGCCGCCGGAGAAGCGGCCGTCGGTGATCAGGCCCACGCTCTCGCCCAGGCCCTGGCCGATGAGCGCGCCGGTGGGCGCCAGCATCTCCGGCATGCCCGGCCCGCCCTTGGGGCCCAGGTAGCGCAGCACCATCACGTCGCCCGCCTTGATCTTGCCGGCCATGATGGCCTCGAGCGCCGATTGCTCGTCGTCGAACACCCGCGCAGGCCCGGTGATGACCGGGTTCTTCAGGCCCGTGATCTTGGCCACGCAGCCCTCGGGCGACAGGTTGCCCTTCAGGATGGCCAGGTGCCCCTGTTCGTACATGGGGTTGCCGATCGGGCGGATGACGTCCTGGTCGGCGCGCGGCTGGGCCGGCACTTCGGCCAGGTTCTCGGCCACGGTCTTGCCGGTGATGGTGATGCAGTCGCCGTGCAGCAGGCCGGCCTCGAGCAGCGCCTTCATCACCTGCGGGATGCCGCCGGCGCGGTGCAGGTCGATGGCCATGTAGCGACCGCTGGGCTTGAGATCGCAGATCACCGGCACCTTGCGGCGCACGCGCTCGAAGTCGTCGATCGTCCACTCCACGCCGGCGGCGTGGGCGATGGCCAGGAAGTGCAGCACCGCGTTGGTGGAGCCGCCGGTGGCCATG
>Ga0169931_10004983_pt1 | contig 20441 bp, 17 predicted proteins | sample Kivu_15m_20L_FD_129675 | JGI IMG/M metagenome (GOLD analysis project Ga0169931, IMG submission 129675) | Freshwater microbial communities from Lake Kivu, Western Province, Rwanda to study Microbial Dark Matter (Phase II) - Kivu_15m_20L... | ecosystem: Environmental > Aquatic > Freshwater > Lake... | reverse complement strand
TCGGGCGGCGCTCCAGCCGCTGCCCCCCAGGGAGACGGGCCGACCATGCCCATCGACGACGACCACGACGCCCCGGTGCCGTCCGGGGGCCTCGTACATGGGCCACGGCGACAGGGGGAAGAACTCGCCCACCACCTGGCCGGCGATCATCAAGGCGACGCATCCCCCCAGCAGCCAGAGACGCCACATGCGCGGGGTCATCGCCGGACCTCGACGTCGACGGGGGCCGCCGCCGGCGCGAGCCGACGTGAGGCGAGGGCTGCGCCTGCCGCCAGTGCCAGTTCCACCGCGACGCTGGCGAGCCGCCAGGCAAACACGGCGAAGGCTGCGCGTCCGACGTTTTCGTCGAGGAGTTCGACGACGAGCACGCCGAGAAGGGCGTCACGGGGCCCGAGCCCGGCGGGCATCGGGCTGACCACGCCGGCGATGGCGGCGGCGCCCGCGATGCCAGACCACACGAGCACGTCGCCGGACGAGAGCGGTCCACCCACGGCGACCACGGCACCGCCGAGGGCAAGGCCCTGGGCAAGCCACCCACCGGCCAGCGCCGCCAATGCCGTGACGAAGGGCATCACCCCGACCGGCGAGGCAGTGGCTCCCAGACGTCGTCGGGCGACCCACACGAGCGCGACACTGAGCGCACCGATTGCGACGGCGGCGACCACCGTGCTTGTGCCGGTCAGCGCCAGCGGGACGGCCAGGGCCACCATGCCCCCCACGGCGAGGGTGAGGAGCACCTCGGCCGTCGCCGTCGCCGCGTGGAGGGCATGTGGCTCGCCCAGCAGGGCCGCCCGGGCCACGACGGAGCCCACCTTGCCCGGCAGGTACTTCGCCGGCGTGCCGCCGCACCACGCGAGGGCCACCCTCGGCCACGGGTGCCGGGTGCCAACGAGGGCCAGCAAGGCCCACCACAGCGTCGCCCCGCACAAGGCGGCGACGACGAGACAGAGACCCAGCAGGACACCGCCTTGCGGCACGAAGGACACCTGCGACGCCGGGCGGTCTCCCGACCACACGCCGATGCAGGCCACGACCGCCCCGACCCCGACGAGGACGGCGCCGAGGGTCCGGCCATGGCGCTGCAGGGTGGCGAGCGAACGCATCCATCCTCCGCAGTCACACAGCCTATGCCTGCGACGCTCCCGTCGGGTCAATGCGGCAGCGCTTGACCATCTGCACTCAAGCGCGGAGGGCTTGATCACTCGTGGTGTTCGTGCTCGGCGCGCAGCTTGCGTCCCATGAGGGCGCCGACTTCGTCTTTCGGATCGGTCCCCTGAAAGAGCAGGCGATAGACGGGCGAGATGCCCGTCGTCGCGCAGTTCGAGGCGCGATCCGAGGGCTTCACGTTCACCACCGAGGTCATCCGCACCGCCGTCGTCCGCGACGTCAGCCCGCCCGAGACGGATCCACCTCGTGTGAAGCTCGCGAACGCCTGAGTGGCGGCTGCGACACCGTGTCGCATTCAAAGATCCTGCAGAGACGCTATGCGACAGCTCCTGCGGAGGTCTCCTGTGCTCAAGCGTCGTCCTCTCCTGTCCGCGGCCGTGGCCGGTCTCGCGCTGTCGACGAGCTCCATCATCGGCTGCGAGGGCCGCGTGGGCGGGGAAGGTGAGGGCGAAGGCGAAGGCGAAGGCGAAGCAGTCGACATCGACCGCGACGGTCACGCCGCACCGACGGACTGCGACGACTTCAACAACACGGTCCACCCCGGCGCGCGTGAGCGCTCGTTTGACGGCATCGACTCGGACTGTGACGGCGAGGAGCTGCCGGCCCTTGGCGAAGACCGCTTCGCCGCCGCGCTCGGCCTCATCGACACCGACGAAGACGGCGCCATCTCGCTGGCCGAGTTCGACGCCGCGTGTGCTGAAGGCGCCCTCCTGCTCGAGGGTCGTCCCGGCGTCGTGTCGACGCAAGCGGCCTGCGGTGGCACGAGCGCCTGTCGGGGCATGGTGCTTCACCCCTGGAACGAGCTCTTCGTGCACGACTGTCGGGGCGTGAACTATTGCGCGGGCTGGAGCTGCACCGAGACCGCTGAAGACAAGGGCCGTGACGGGCCGACGGCGTTTGACCAGGGTGGGTGCACGATGTGCCACGTCGGCGAGAACGACGCCTTCAAGGTGTACGTCCCCGAAGGTCAGGACGTCGCCGCCGCTGTCGCCGGCTTCCTCGATCGTCCTGACGCCCGCTTCCGGGCCGCCATCGCGTTTGGCGTGTCGGGGATCAGCGAGGGGCACTTCGCCTTCCGCAACATGCCACCCCACTACGAGATCCTGTCGCGCACCGAGATGGACACGGTCATCGCCTACGTCCGCGGTCGTCCCCTCGTCGGCGAGGGCTACGTGCTGGGCGACGTCGACCCCTCCACCGAGCCTGGCGAATGAGCTGGTGATACCGAGACACGCGATCAAGCGAGACGCCGTGGGCCTCGGCCTGCGACCAGTGCACCTGGCCGCCCTCAAGGAGGGTGCGCCCGGTCTCGGCTTTGTCGAGATCATCGCCGAGAACTTTCTTGGTCGCAGCGAGCTTCCTCGTCGTCAGCTCAGAGACATTGCCGCCCGCTGGCCGATCGTCGCCCACAACGTCTCGCTCAATCTGCTCGGCACCGATCCCCTCGACACGGCCTACCTCCGGCGCCTCCGCGAGCTCGTCGAGACTCACCGGATCCCGTGCGTGACCGACCACCTCTGCTTCTCGGCTGCGCAGGGCCTGCACCTTCACGACCTGCTGCCAGTACCGCTGTCATCATCGCTCGTGCCGTGGGCCGTCGATCGCATCAAGGCCGTGCAGGATGCCCTGGGCGTGCCGTTTGGCATCGAGAACGCCTCGACCTACCTCCGCTTCGTCGATGACGACCTCAGCGAACAGGAGTTCCTGCGCCAGATCGTCGAGGGCGCCGATTGCCAGCTCCTGCTCGACATCAACAATGTCTTCGTCGCCAGCGTGAACCACGGATTCGACCCCCGAGGCTTCCTCGACGCGATCCCGTGGGAGCGTGTCGCCTATGTCCATCTCGCTGGCCACCTCACCCGCGACGACGGCTTGCGCCACGACACCCACGATCGGCCGGTCGACGATGAGGTCTGGGCGCTCTACCGCGAGGCCTGGCGGCGGGGTGGTCCCTTTCCGACGCTGCTGGAATGGGATGACCACATCCCACCCCTCGCGGCGGCACTCGCCGAGGTCAAGAAGGCCATCACGGTGCGCGCATGACGACGTCGACCGTGGCACCGCCGGCATGGTGGCAGGCGTTGCAGGACGACTTCGGTGCCTTCCTGCGCAGTCCCCTGCGCGATGACGGCGGACGGTTCCGCGCCGACGCCGCCGACACGGCGAAGCTGCTGGCCCGCGTGAAGGACGACGAGCCCGGAGCAGCGGCGCGGCTGGCCCTCTATCACGCGCAGTACTGGATGCGGCTCTTCCAGGTGCTGCAGCAGACCTTTCCACGCGCCGCGGGCGTCGTCGGACCCTTCACCTTCAACCGGCTCGCCTCGGCGTTCCTCGTCCAGACGCCGCCGCGTGGCTTCGACCTCGCAGACATCGCCCGCGGCTTCCACCCGGCGCTGCAGGCCACCCTGGAGGCCCTCGTGACGCCGACGCAGCGCTCCACCGCTCCGCAAGGCGTCGTCGAGGAATCGCTCTCCGCCCTGCTGACCCGTGTGCCGGCTGCGGCGCTGACGGTACCGGCGTGGCACGGCCTCCTCAGCCTCGACCTGCCGTGGTCGATGCTGGCCCAGGCGCTCGCACTGGACGAAGCGTGCCGCCGGGCCTTTGACGCTCCGGCGACGTCGGCGTGGGCCATTGGTGACGACGACATCGCGGCCATCATGGCGTCGCGGGTTGGGGTGCGGATGGCGCCGTCGCTCTCGATCGTGCGCGTGGACTGGGACCTCGACGTCGACGGTGTCATGCCTCCGAGCTCGGGAAACGCTGTCGCCAACGCCGCCACCGACGCTCGCGCCACAGCACAGTCATCACCGCTTCGCTCCCGGCGTCGCCAGACGGCCCGGCACCACGTGGTGGTCCACCGCATCGACGGCGTGTCCCACGGCACGGTTGACGCGGTCTTTGCCCGGGTGTTGGCCCGACTGCGGCGCGAGCGCTTCCGGGACCTGCGTGTGCACTTCGAACAGAAGCTGCCGACCGGTGCTGACGGCCATCTCCAACAGGCCTTCGCCGGATACGCTCGACGGGCAGCCGCGCTGGGGTGGTGGATTGGCACCACCGTCGACGACGAGCCCACCTGATCCCCATCGCGTTGCGCCGGTCACGAGCGTCACCTTCGTGGTTGCCAGTGAGGGTGGGCGCCCCGACCATGTGCTGCGCGCACGGCGGTGAACGGGACCTTTGCCCTCACGCTCCTGAAACGAGGCCGCATCCATGTCGAGCAGGTGTTGATCTTTCATGCGGCGCCCACCGACGGCGGCGACGACGCGGACAGCGTCACCATCGAGGTCAACCGTGCGTCACGGTCGGTTGGTGCAAAGCAGGTCGGGTGCGCCTGACCGTGCAGTGACTCGCTCAGGCGACGAGGCGACGACGTCGGCGGATGGCGACGAGCGCGAGCACGATGGGGAAGCCAGCCGCGCCGCCGGCAGCACAGCCGCCGCTCGCGCTGACATCACCGTCGAGCACGTCGCCGGCGTTGGCGTCGAGGTCCGGCGCGACGGGTTCGGTCGGCTCATCGAGGCCGCCGTCGGCGTCGTCGACGACGATGGTGTCGTCGACGATGCCGTCGAGGGCGCCGTCGAAGAAGACGTCGTCATTCTCCGTCGACGTCGCCGCCTGCGCGCCCGAGCCGCAGCGGATGGTGAGGCGGTAGCCGCCGCTGTGGGCCACGCCGCGCGCGCTGTCGGTGTAGGGGTTCACGAGCAGGCGCAGGGGGCGGCCGCTCGCGTTGCCGGCGATGCGCTCGGTGCCCGTGTTCGTCTCGCTGCGGGCGAGGATGTTTCGGCCGCTGTCGTCGACGATGTAGAGGTCGAGATCGGCGCCCGTGCTGCCGACGAGGTCGATGCGGATCGGCTGGCCCTGCGGCGGCTGAAACGAGAACCAGTCTTGGTCGGCGGCGCCAGCGACGAGGCGGGCCTCATCGGTGCCGCAGCGCGCGGCCGTCGCCGTCTGCGGCGTGTCGTTTTCTTCCCAGCGATCGTCATTTGACGTCGGCGGGGGCGTCTGCGGCGGCGCGGCCGGCGGCGGTTCCGGCGTTTGGCCAGCGATGCTCGCGAGCGCGGCGCCGATGCGCAGGGCGGGCACGCCGCCGCAGTTGCCGCATTGGGCGCCCGTCCGGCGCAGCAGGTCGACGACGGCGTTGCGGCTGATGCCCGGCGACAGGGCCTGCACGAGGCTGATGGCGCCAGCGACGTGCGGTGAGGCCATCGACGTGCCTTGCTGCGCAGCAAGGCCGTTGGCACCGATGGTCGAGATGACGCCGCCGCCGCGGATCGACGTGTCGCCGCCGGGCGCCATGATCGCGGTCTCAGCACCAAAGCTCGAGTAGCGCGTGCGCTGGTTCGTCGGGCCGACGGCGCTCACGGCGATGGCGCCACGGCAGCTCGCCGGTGAGCCGACCGCGCCGCCGTCGTTGCCAGCGGCGACGACCATCAACACGCCTTGGTTGGTGACGAAGTCGACCATCTGCTGCTCGTAGGCGCTGCAGCGGTTGGCGACGCCGAGCGAGAGGTTCATCACCGAGACCTTGTTGGGGCCGACGTCGGGCACGCCGTTGATGCGCGCGCCGGCCATCCACGCCGCTGCCTCCATGATGTCGACGGTCGAGCCGCCGCAGCGCCCGAGGCTGCGAGCGATAACGAGGCCAGCGTTCCAGTTGAGGCCAGCGACGCCCGCGCCGTTGTCCGTGGCAGCGCCCATCGTGCCCGCGACGTGCGTGCCGTGGAAGCTGTTGCCGCCGCCGCCGCAGGCATCACCCGCGTCGTTGAAGTCGGCGTCGCGGCCGTTGCCGTCGTTGCCGGCGTTGGCGGAAGCGATGAAGTCGAAGCCAGCGGCAACGCGGCCTTGGAACTCGGGGTGAGCGCGCACGAGGCCGGTGTCGATGACGCCGATGCGCTGCGACGACGTGCCGACTGTGCGGTCCCAGGCGCTCTTCGCGCCGATCTGGTCGAGGTGCCACATCTGCGCGAGCGTCGGGTCATTCGGCGTGCGCAACGGGCGGTGCCACGCCTCTTCGGCGACGAGGTCGATGGCGCGGTCGTCGGCGAGGCGGGCGATGAACGCGCGCGTCAGCTCAACGGTCGGCATCGTCTTGAGATCGGCTGCGTCACGGACGTCGACGACGGCCCAGCCAAACAGGCTCGCTCGCACGAACGTCAGCGACAGGCCTGTGCGCTTGCCGAGCTCAGCGAGGGCGCGGGCCTCGGGGCTGTCCTGCTTGGTCACAAAGAGCAGGTTCGCGTCGTCGATGCCAACGAGCTTCACCAGGGCGCGGCCGGGGACGATGGTCGCGTCGCCCTTGCCGGCGATCAGGGCCTCGAGTGCCGCGAGGCTCGTCACATCGCTGTCAGCGCGGGCGGCGCTTGCGGCGGCGAGCACGAGGGCGGTGAGCGAGAGGGCAGCGGGCAGTGAGCGCATGAGCGAACCTCCATCCCTGCCAAGCACCGTATGGGAGGCCAGATCGCCCGCGCGTTCGACGGGTGGTGGTGGTCGATCAGCCGATGACAACCGACCGATGCCGCGGTTTGGGCGTTGCCACCGCATTCAGACGCCGTCGCCTCGGGCGTTTGACGGAGACGTGGGCGGGCGCCGTCGTCGACGATGTCGTACCCAGACGCACCGGCGCCTTTAACCGACGTGGCCTTTGCTGCGCAGCAAAGGCCTTTGCTGCGCAAAGGGCGACGAACGCGCCGCCGGCCGACGAACGCGCCTCCGGCGCCTTCGTCGTGGCCTTTGCTACACAAAGAGGGCACAGATCGCGCGCGTTACAGCCGACTTGCCCCGAGCATCGTACATGAAGTGTCGCTGCTGTTTGACCGTGAGAAAGGACCGCCAATGACGCGCCACGCCCGCTTCGCCGTCCTCGCCCTCGCTGCCTGCGGGATCGCTGCATGCGCCGCTGAGGCCCACGATCATGCGGCGACCACGAAGACCGCGACATCGCAGGAGAGGCCAATGATCAAAGACCAGCGCACGTACGCGAAGAAGGATGCAGCGACCTTGAAGGCGACGCTGTCGCCACTGTCATGGCGCGTGACCCAAGAAGACGGCACCGAGCCGCCATTTCGCAACACCTACTGGGACAACCACGAGGAGGGCATCTACGTCGACGTCACGACGGGCGAGCCACTGTTCTCCTCGCGCGACAAGTTCGACTCCGGCACGGGCTGGCCGAGCTTCACCCAGCCGATCGACAAGAGCCGCGTCGTCGAGAAGACCGACCGCACCTACGGCATGGTTCGCGTCGAGGCCCGCACCAAGACCTCCGACATCCACCTGGGCCACGTCTTTGACGACGGGCCGCGGCCCACGGGCCTGCGCTACTGCATGAACTCCGCCTCGCTGCGCTTCGTGCCCAAGGACAAGCTCGAGGCCGAGGGCTACGGCGCCTACGTACCGCTCTTCGGCGGCAAAGCGACGGCCGTCGAGGCGAGCGACAGCGCGATGTGCAGCGCCGATGCTCCGGGCGGTCCTGGCTGCAACTCGACCCTCGAGACGCTGACGCTCCAGAAGGGCACAGACGTCGCCGCCCTGAAGAAGAAGACGGGCGTGCTCGACGTGCGCGAGACGGCTGCTGGCGTCGAGGTCACCTTCGATCCAGCGCTCACGTCGGCGGCGACGCTGCAGGCGCGCTGAGAGCGAGCTGCGCCGACGTTTCCGAAGCACGAGCCACGCGGCCGAGCGAGAACGTGCCGCGGGAGAGCCCGCGCCAGAGCGCTTCGAGCGGCCCCGTCGTGAAGCGGCTCGTCCACCACCACGCGAGCAGCAGCTGGAGCCCCCAGAACACGAAGGGAGCCACCAACAGTGCCACTCGGCTCCAACTGCCGAACTCACCGAAGCCGTGGCCGCCAAAGACGAAGGTGCCGACGACCGACTGCATGAGGTACGCCGTGAAGGCCACTCGTCCCAAACGGGCGATGGCCTGCGTGAACATCGACGTGTCAAAGCGCCGTGCCAGCGTGACGATCGACAGGCCGAGTCCGGCAGCGACGCCGATCGATCCAAGCTCATGGAGCGACTGCGCGAGAAACCAGTCGCGCATCGCGAAGCCGCTCGACCACTGCACCCAGAGCCCGGCGCCTGACACCACGAGTCCGAGGCCGAGCGTCACCGGAACCCAGGGCCACGCGGCCACCGAGCCTTCAAAGACGCCGGCACGGAGCGCGGCCATTCCGAGCAACATGCAACCGGCCGCCCGCCAGCCCGACTCGAGCAATGTGCCGGTCACGTGGTTGTCGAAGGTGATGGGGGCGCGCACCGAGAACTGTGAGAGCCAGCCGCCGAGGAAGGTCTCAGCCTCACGATGAGCGCTCGCCCCGTCGTAGTGTGCGCGCAGGTCGTCGATGATGAAGGCAGGCAGCGCGTCAAACCAGACAAAGCCCACAAAAGCGATGAGCGACGACACCAGCAGCAACACAAGACCCACCGTCACCTGACGCCGGACGCTCCACCGCAGCGCGAACAGCATGATGAGGCCGACGACGCCGTAGGTGAACAGGATGTCGCCGTACCAGATGAAGTAGCCATGAATGAGGCCGAATACCGCGAGCCAGGCGAGTCGTCGGCGCGGGTTCGACGATCTGCCGGCGAGCACGAGCGAGGCGCCAAACAGCGTCGAGAACAGGCTGATGAACTTGAAGTCGAACAGCAGCCGGCCGATGGACCAGGCCACGCCCTCGAGGCCCGCAAGGGAACCCCAGGCGGTGGGGTTCAGGTAGGCGGTGTGCGGCATCGCGAAGGACTGGATGTTCATCACCAAGATGCCGGCCAGGGCGACACCGCGCAGCACATCGATCGAGGCGACTCGTTGCGACTGGGTCATAGAGGCAGAATACGATGCAAAGCTCGCATTATCTGCTCGCCCCGGGCTCGCATTCCAGGCACGCAGCCATCATGCCGGCACGCCGACTCATGGGCGTTCATGTGTCGACACGAAAGACTGCGGAGGCCTCGCCAGAAAGCAGCCGACCCAGGCCGCAGCCGGGCGCTCGTCGAGGCTTTCCTCGCAGCGATAGCTCGCATTCGTCTCTCACGAGCTTCCTCTCCGAAGACCGAGTCCAGCGACCACGGGAGCGTTTCTCGAAGCAGTCGAGCGCGCGCGATCCGCGCGTGCTTGCAGATCCGCCGAGCTCGGGCACACTGTGTCCACACGGAGGTCCGATGGGCACCCTGGTTACCTCACTTGGGCTCACGATCGCGCTGTCGACGACGGCTGGCACGCACGAGGGGCCAGGGCAGACTCTTGCTGACGCGCAGGTCCTGCAGCACGGCGTGGCCGCGCCGTGGCTCATGGGTGGCGGCGCGGCGTCGATGGTGGCGGGCGCGTCGTTGCTCGCTGGCGTGCAGGTGGCGGCGGTGGGGGTCACTTGGGCTGCCGGCGCGTCGAGCAACGTGGTGGGGACAGTGGCGGTGCCGCTCGTAGGGCCGGCGCTCGCGATGGCCCAGTCGGGCGTGCCCGACGACTATCTGCCGGTCGCGGCTGGGGTGATCGGCGCGCAGCTCGGCGGCGTGGGGCTCTGCGTCGCGGGCGGCATCCTGGTGGCCGCCGGCGTGGTGCTCACGCCCATCGACGTTTCGGAGTGACCGACGCAGCACATCGACGGTGGCGACTCGCTTGATCGGGCCAGGAAGACAGAATGCGACGAAAAAATCGCATTCTCTTCTCGCCCCTTGGTCGCGCCCCAGGCGGACTGCGAGCATGCCGCCACGCCGACCAATAGCCGTTGCCTTCTCGACGAAGAAGACCTCGAATCCTCAGGTCCGCAAGCAGCCGACCCAGGCGCGCAGCCGAGCGTTGGTCGAGTCACTTCTTGAAGCGACCGCTCGCTTTCTCGAGCGCGATGGCTGGGACGCACTCACGACCAACCGCGTCGCACAAGAGGCCGGGGTCAGTGTCGGGAGCCTGTACCAGTACTTCCCCGACAAGGATGCGCTCGTCGCGGGGCTCGTCGAGACGTGGGCCGATGCGCTGACCGAGCGCCTGGTTGCCCTTGGCCCAGCGCTCGAAAACGCGCCGCTTAACGAGGCCATCACGGGCCTTGTCCAGGCTACGTTGGCCGTGACGCGCGAGGACGCAGCGCTGCATCGGTCGGTGCTGGTCCAGCTGCCCCGCATTGGCGCGCTGGAGTTCTTCGAGCGGCTCAACCAGCGCGTGGCCGACGTGCTCGCCGAGTGGATCGCCCATCGCCGTGACGAGCTCGACGTCGACGACCCGTCGCTTGCGGCGTACGTCATCGTCACCTCGCTCGATGCGCTTACCGACCACGCGCTGATGCTTCGGCCCGAGCTCCTCGACAGCGCGCGCTTTGCTCGTCAGCTCGAGCGCCTGGTCGCGGGCGTGCTCGGCGTGAGGGCTGGTCGCACGAGGCGTTCGTCGGCGGGGAGCGAGCGCGTGCCGTCGCACCCGTCCCTCAGGGCGCGGCAAAGACGATGACGCGGCCGTCGCAGTCGTCGGCTTCGCCGACGCGGACGAGCCCGAGCTTGTCGAGCACACGCAGGGAGGCGTCGTTCTCAACGCGTGCCCGCGCCGTAATCCTCGCCGACGGGAGCTGCGCCCGCGCCCACGACAGCGTCGCCGACGCCGCCTCCGTTGCGAAGCCCTGACCCCAGTGCTCCTCGAGGAGTCGGTAGCCGAGATCGTAGCGGGCTTCGTCGGCGTCGAAGCGAAGGCCGCACCAACCGATCGGCGTGTTGCCGTCCTTCAAGCACACCGCGAGGCGGCCAACGCCGAAACGCTCGTACTGGGGAAAGATGCGCGTGCGCAGGATGACGAGCGCCGCATCGACGTCAGCGAGCGGACCGTCGCCCGTGAAGCGGTACACGTTTGGGTTCGCGTTCAGCGCCACGAGGAAGGCCGCGTCGTCTTCGGTGAGGTGACGCAGGCGAAGGCGGGGCGTCTCGATCACGACGGGCATGCCCGAGCCTACCCGCCACCATGTTGTTGCGCATCGTGATTGTCACCTGCGAGCGCGGCCTCGCCGTCGACGGAGACGATGGGCCATTCGCACCGTACAGCAACCCTGCTCGATCTTTCTGGGCTTCGTCTCCGACGAGGCCTCGCGCAGACGCGAGGTGAGGCCGGATCAAAACCGAGCAGGCTGTGAAAAACGCAAAGCCGTGTTTCATCAGCCTGCTACGGGCACGCCCCAAGCACCGTCCAGAGCGCCTGGCGCACGTCTTCGGTGGCGTGCGTCGACAGAAGGATGATGGCGTGCGGCCGATGGTCGAGCTCCTGTGAGAGCGGGGTGAGGCCGATCGCCATGAGCCGATGTCACTGCGTGCCGTCGTCGACGACAACTGGGTGAGCGGCCTAGATCACGGGTGGTTCGGGCCATCCCAGTCGCCGTGAAAGGCAACAGGCAGGAGGGGCAGGGGCACCGTCGCGACGGGCCCAGCCTCGAGGGCGAGGGCGTCAAAGATCACGAGAGCGCTTCTGGCCTCAAGGCCATACGAGAGAATGGCAAGCACGTGGCCAGCCTCGGGCCGCGCTGGGTCGGGGACGAAGATGGGTTCGCCGACAAATACGTTCTGCGGCGTCGTCCACAGGGATGCCGGCCGCTCCCGGTCCTTGAGGTCGATGCGGATGATGGAGTCGAACGGGTCTGAGTAGCGCGTGTCACGCCGCGTGGCCCCAAAGAGGGCAGGGGTCTCGTAGCCCTCGTGATCGGGGTGGAAGCGAGGGAAGTCGACGCCATGAGGTGTCAGCGGCGCCCACGTCGCCACGTCGCTGCCGGACGGAATCGTGATGCGCATCAGTCGTTGAGGGCCTCGCGCATCTGGCAAGCCCGGGTCGAACGGCGTGAGCGGCCCCGTGTAGCCAAACTCTTCGCCGAAACCCATGCGCGCAAAGACTGCGGCATCAACGACGATGTCGTCGCCGCGCTCGAAGGTGTTGCCGAAATGCACAACGTACGCCGTCTCAGGCAGACGGACCGTCCGCACCGGGCCATCGACGTCGCGCGGCACGAGGTGCAACGTCCCCAGCCGCTCGACGTCAGGGCCCACGGCGCGCAGCAAGGTGGAGGTGCCGAGCAGCATCTTGGCCGCTTCGCCTGGTCGAATGCGAATGGGGTTTCCTCCTAGGATGTAGTGCGAGGGTGTCATCGCGAAGTCGTGAGCGAAGGCCATGCCGCCCAAGACGCCCACGCGCGTCGACACGAGCGCATCGTCGCCGTTGGCGAACTCGCGAAACGTGAAGCGCGGGTGGCGCCCGTACTGCACACTGCACGTCACGAAGCGCTGCTTCCTTGCGTCGCGCTTGAAGTGAGCAAGGGTGACCTGGCCTGCGAGAGCGCCGCCAAAATGCTCTTCACCGATGGTCTCGAGGGTGTCGGCGTCGAGGGCCGTTGGTGCACCACCTTCCCAGCCGGCGATCAAGCGCCGGCCTCGATGCTGGATGGTGGTGTTGGCGACGTTGCGAATCGTGCTGAAGCGGATGTTGTGCCAAAACGGCCCGGGCAGGTTGGTCGCGAGGCCGCGGTGCATGAGGTGCCCAGCGGCAGCCTCGGCGACGTACGACGGCGTCATCACGAAGCGGGCGCGCAGTCGGCAACCGCCGTCGTTGTCGAAGGAGAAGGCGCGGACGTAGCCGTGGCCATCGAAGGGGTGAGCCGTCTGCTCGCCGATCCGCGTCCAGCCGGGGCCGTTGGACAGAAGGCGGCCTCCGCGCAGCGCAAGCGGGACCACCCCATCGATCGACGACGACGGGATAGAGAGCTCGAGGGAACCAGGCGATGCCGCCATCGCGACGTTCCACGAGCGGGTACGCGACGGGGCGGTGTCCATGGCGGTGGCGTTCGTCATCGTCTCTCCGGTGTTCATCGCCTGAGTCTCTCGGTGGCGGCTTGGAGCTGGGCACTCAGGGCGTCGCGGCCCGCTCGCTCGAGGCCCTTCACGACGTCGCGCTCCATGCGCGCGAGCACCTCGAGGCCGCCAGCGAGGGGCGCGTTCGGCGCGAGTCGCACGAGGGCAGCGCGGGCGTCGTCTGGGTCAGGCACCCGCTCGACGAGCCCATTGGCTTCGAAGCGATCAACCATCGCTGACACCGACGGCGCCTTGACGCTCAGGCGCTCCGCGAGGGCGCCAATGCGGAGGCCCTGCGGCACCTGCACCAGCTCGCCGATGAGACGAAAGCCGGCGACCGTCAGGCCCATCGGCTGCAGCTCGATGGCAAGGCGCCGCTCGAAAGCGTCTGTGAGGGCCCACAGCTGCAATGCGAGGCTGACATCGAAGCCAGCGACGACGTCAGCCTTGGTCGAGGCGCGGCGGGGGCGTGGTTGTGCTTGCGGCTTTGACATCGTTCTTCGCGCGAGGCGTGAAACAAGCGACTTGAGCCAGCGGTCTCGTTTAGATAGTTAGTCTATCGAAACGAAAACCACAAGTGATTCCGGTGCGGACCCGGATCACCGCCGCGCTACCTTCGCGTCCAATGTTCCGCGCCCTGTCTTTGCCGCCTGGGTTCAGCGAGCGCGACGTGCAGCTGCGCGATGTGCGGCTCCACTTCGTTGAAGGACCGCGACCGTCGAGCGACGCGCCGGCGCTCGTCTGTGTCCCCGGTCAGAGCATGTCGCGGCTGAGCTACCTCAAGGTGCTCCCGGCGTTGGCGCGCGACTTCCACGTCTTCGCTCTCGACGTGCGCGGTCATGGGCTCAGTGAGCACACGCCCGGCCGCTACTCGTTCTCGCGCTGCGGCCAAGACCTCGTCGACTTCATCGACGACGTCGTCGGTCGCGCGGCGCTCGTCACGGGCAACTCCTCGGGCGGCGTGATCGCGATGTGGGCCGCAGCTCACGCGGCAGAACGCGTACGCGCCGTCCACGCCGAGGACCCGCCGCTCTTCACCACCGAGTGGCCACGCTTGCGTGACGACACCTGGGTCCACGGCTTCTTCGAACACACGGTGCGGACATTGCCCGACCTGGCGACATACTTCCGCACGCTCACGATCCCATCTCAGGGGAAGGTGAAGCTGATGTCGTTCCCGCGGCCGTTGGCGTGGCTGTTGGGAGGAGCGATCCAACGACGCCAAGCGCGCGCGCCGGGCGCGCCCGTCGACATCGCCTGGCTGCCGCTGCACGTGCGCCTTTTTGTGCGCGGCCTCTCCGAATACGACGTCGACTTCACCCGCGCCTGCGTCGACGGACGCATCTGCGACATGGACCAGCAGGTGGATCTTCAGCGCGTGCGATGTCCGATGACGCTCATCCGCGCGTGGTCATTTCGGCACCCGCAGCTCGGGCTCGTCGGCGCCATGGGCGACGAGGACGTTGCCCTGGCGCGCCGCCTCAAGCCCGACCTCGTCGTCGAGGAGGTCGAAAAGCCCCACGTCGTTCATATCGCGGACCCGGCCCGCTGGCTGACGTCGATTCGCGCCCTGCACGCGCGCTGTTGAACGGCCGCCGCTCACTGCGCCGGCGTGATGTCGGCGAGCGGCCATGGCAGACCGACGATCGCGTTGGCGTTCACGGTCGGCGCCACCGATGCGTGGAGGCCGAGTCGCCCCGACCGAACCAGGCGCGTTAGGCACTCAAGATCGACACCGTTGGCTCGACGGCTGAGCCAGCACCACTGCTCGCGTCCCAGACGAGCAAGACTGGCTGCCCCGCGCTCGCGAGCCCGAAGCTGCGCACGGCGTCGCGCGCGGCGCCTTGGGGCCGAGCGAGCTCATTGTCGGGGCGCACGAGCGGAATGAGCCCCCAACACAGCGACAAGCGCCGGGCGAGCGATGGGTCGCTCGTCATCGCGATGACGGGCGCCGCTGGGCGCTCGGCAGAGACGAGGCGGGCCGTGCGGCCGGAGCGGGTCGGCACGACGACGGCGCGGACCTCAAGGTCGCGTGACAACAGCGACGTGGCGCGGCTCAGCGCCTCGCCGGGATCGCTCGCGTGCATGCCGAGGCTCTCTTTGTGCGAGTGGGCGTTGTCGACGGCGCCGTGCAGGCCGTGGCGCCACTGGTAGCCCTCGACGAGCCGCAGCACGCGGTCCATCGTCTGCACAGCCTCGATGGGAAACTTGCCGGCGGCCGTCTCGGCCGAGAGCATGACGGCGTCGGCCCTGCCTTGGGCAGCAGCGGCGACGTCTGTGACCTCGGCGCGCGTTGGTCGTGCGTTGTCGATCATGCTCTCGAGCATCTGCGTCGCGACGATGACGGGCTTGTTCTTGGCGATAGCCATGCGCACGAGCTCGGCTTGAATGAGCGGCACTTCCTCAGGCAGCATCTCGACGCCCAAGTCGCCGCGCGCGACCATGATGCCGTCGGTCGCGTCGAAGATCTCCTCGATGTTGTCGATGGCCTCAGGCTTCTCGATCTTGGCGATGAGCGGCGTCGTGCCGTGGCCGTGGCTCGAGAGCACGTCGCGCAGGACGGCGACGTCAGCGGCGGAGCGCACGAAGCTGAGCGCGACGAAGTCGACACCCTTGGTGGTCGCAAAGATCGCGTCGGCCTTGTCCTTCTCGGTCACGGCTGGTGTCGAGCAACTCACGCCGGGCAGGTTCATGCCCTTCTTGTCCTTCAGCCGGCCGCCCTGCACGACGAGGCAGCGGACCTCCGTCTTGCCGTCGGTGCGAACGACCTTGAGCTCGAGCTTGCCGTCATCGAGCAGGACGCGGTCGCCGGGCTTCACGTCTTGGGCGAGCTCGGCGTACTGCGACGGCACGATGTCGTCGTGGCCGCGGACGTCGCGGGTGGTGACGGTGATCTCCTCGCCCGTGCGCAGGTCGACGCCGCCGCCCTCAAAGAGGCCGACACGGATCTTCGGGCCACACATATCGGCGAGGATGGCCGTGTGTCGGCCGAGGTCGTCGGCGACCCGGCGGATGCGGGCGATGTTCTCGCCGTGCATCTCGTGCGTGCCGTGGCTGAAGTTCAGCCGAAAGACGTCGACGCCGGCATCGATGAGCTTTCTGATCACGTCGTCAGACGACGACGCCGGACCGACCGTGGCGACGATGCGCGTGCGGCGGCGGGCAAGGGCGGTGCGGGCGAGGTCGAGGCGAAGCTGCTTCATCGTGACGCTCCAGCGCGGCGATACGGGCGCAGCATCCGAGAAAGCCGGCCAGGCAGCAAGCCGTGAGGCGCGTTGGCGGTTCGAACGCGCATACGATGGGGCTTCCTCGACGTCACTTCGACCTCTACGCTGGCCGTGCATGTCAGACACCCAGACCCTGCCGACCGTCCGCATCAGCGACCGAGCCAAGAAAGAGCTCGGCTTCGATGACGTGCTCCGCGCCATCGCCGGCCTGTGCCGCGCGCCCTACGGCAAAGAGGCCGTCACCGACGACGTCTTCGCCGACGACGCCGCCGTCATCGGCGCCCGCCTGAGCGCGGCCATCGAGGCCAAGCACGCCGCCCGCCGGCTCGTCGCCCCCGACTTCGGCGGCCTCAAAGAGGTGCGCCACATCGTCGAGGCGTCCGGCAAGGGCACCGTGCTCGCCGCCGCCGACATCGTCGACGTCGCAAAGACCATCGACGCGCTGTCGCGCTTGAAGGACGTGATCGAAGCCCAGGGCGACGACGCGCCGACGCTGACGGCGCTCGCCGACCGCCTGGCCGACGAGCGACGCTTCGCCCGCCGCGTGCTGCGCAGCTTTGACGACACGCTGATGCTCGTCGACGACGCGAGCCCCGAGCTCTCGGTGCGCCGCTCGCGCGTGCGCGCGCTGCGCCAGGAGGCCCAAGAGAAGCTCATGGAGCTCGTGCGCGAGCACGACGAGACGGGCCTCTTGCGCGATCGGAACTTCACCCTGCGCAACGACCGCTACGTGCTGCCAGTGAAGAGCGAGTACCAGGGCAAGGTCGACGGTATCGTCCACGACGCGAGCCAGACGCACCAAACGGTCTTCATTGAGCCGCGCGCGCTCATGGCCCTCGGCAACCGCCTGACGATCGCGCGCGCCGACGTCACCGAAGAGGAGCAGCGCATCCTGCGCGAGCTGTCGGAAGAGATCAGCGAGCTCGCCCCCCGCCTCGCCGACGACTTGAAGCTCGCTGGCGCCATCGAGGCCGCGTTCGCCCGCGGCGTGTTCGCCGCCGCCACCGACGGTGAAGCCGTGAACGTCGACGTGCGCGGCGCCGTCGTCCTCGTGTCAGCTCGCCACCCATTGCTCGCCTGGCAACGCTATGAGGCGAAGAAGCGCGGCGAGTCGGCGGCGCCCGTGACGCCAAACGACCTTCGCCTCGACGGCGCGCGCTGCCTCGTCGTCTCCGGCCCCAACGCCGGCGGCAAGACGGTGGCACTGAAGACCATCGGCCTGATCGCGCTCATGGCGCGCGCCGGCTTGCCGGTGCCCGTGGGCCATGGCTCACAGACCCCCGCCTTCTCCGGCGTGTGCGTCGCCATCGGCGATGAGCAGAGCCTGAGCGACGGCGCCTCAAGCTTCTCAGGGCATCTGCGCACCGTGCGCGCCATCAGCGACGAGGTCGAGCGCGACGTCGAGCGCGGGCCCGTGCTGGTGCTCCTCGACGAGCTCATGAGCGGCACCGACCCCGCGCAGGGCGCAGCCCTCGCCCAAGCCTTCCTCGAAGAGCTCACCGGCGCCGGCGACGGCCGGGTCTCCGTTGTCGTCACGACCCACTACGATCGCCTCAAGGCCCTCGCCCTCGCAGAGGCCGAAGGCACAGAAGGCAATCGGTCCTCCGACGCGCGCCGCTTCCGAAACGCCTCGGTCCAGACCGACGGCCAAGGCCGGCCCACCTTCGTGCTGCGCCTCGACGAGGTCGGCACGAGCAACGCGCTCGACGCCGCCCGCCGCGAAGGCCTCAAAGACGCCACCGTCGAGCGCGCCCTCGCCCTGCTCGCCCCCGAGCAGAAAGAGCTCCACGCGTTGCTGCGCGCCCTCGCCGAGCAACGCCAAGTGCTCGCCGCGCGCGTCGACGAAGCAACAGCGAGCGAGGCCCGGCTGCGCGACGAGAGCCGACGCCTGGAGCAGAAGCTCCTCGAGGTCGACGCCGAACGCGCCCGCCTCCGCCGCGAAGGCAAGCGCGCCTTCCTCGACGAGCTCAAGGAAGCCCGCCAGGTCGTCAAAGACGCCATCGCCCAGAGCCAGTCGAAGGACGCGAAGGTCGTGAACGCGGCCGCACAAACACTGAAGAAGCTCGAAGACGAGACGCGCGCCGCCGTCGCCGAACGAACAGAGCTCTCGTCCTCGTCGCTGGCGCCGACGCGCGTGCAGCGCGGCGACACGGTCGAGCTCGCCACCATGCCGGGCGTGCGCCTCACCGTCGAAGAGGTCAGCGGTGACGACGTCACCGTCGCCCGCGGCGCCGTCCGCACACGCACGACGCTGAGCGCCCTGCGGCTGCCGCAGGCAGACGACGCCAAGCCCGAGCCGAAGACCGAGTCGAGAAAGAGGCCGGGCGTCCGCAGCACCAGCCGCGAAGGGGCGCCAGAGCCAGCAAGCGATCCCAAGACGAGCGACACAACCCTCGACCTGCGCGGCCAACGCGCCGACGACGCCCTCGAACAGCTCGAAGCCTTCCTCGACAAACTCCTCCGCGACGGCCGCCGCACAGGCCACGTGCTGCACGGCCACGGCGGCGGTTCCCTCAAAAAGGCCGTGCGTCAGTACCTGTCGCGCTCGCGCTACGTCTCGCGCCACGCCCCCGGCGGCCTCGAGGACGGCGGCGACGCCTGGACGGTCATCGACCTCAACCCCGACGCAAAAGCCTGACCCGCCGAGGCATCACCGCAGGAGACATGCGCACCCGCCACCGCTCGCGCCCCAGGCTCCCGCGGCTGAAAACGACAGGAGCCGCCCGGCTCTGCGCCAGTGCATCTGTCGTGGCCCCCAACCCTCGAGTTCGTCACGCACAACGGCGCCACGACAGCTGTGCGGCACGGCGACCCTCGTTTTCACCCGCGGCGCGCCCCCGAAACGCACACTCACGCAAAGGCGGGGGAGTCCAGAGGGGCGCCGCCGAGCGCCCCTCTGGCCGCCGGAGGCAAAGTCACCGCCGGAGGCAAGATCACCACCGGAGGCAATCACCGCCGGAGGCAATCACCGCCGGAGGCAATCTCACTGACCAAATCGCGCAACAAGCGCAGTCGCACGCTCGACAAACGCCGGCTTGCGATGCCTCTCCCAGTTCTTCCATGTCGCAAACGTCGAAGGGTCCGTGACCCTATCGACGAACACCTTGCCGTCGAGGTGATCGACCTCGTGTTGGTACGTACCGGCGGTGAGACCCTTCGCCTCGAAGTCGAGGGGCGCGCCATGGCGGTCAAGGCCCTGCACGCGGATGTGCGTGAAGCGCTTCACCTGACCGCGCAGGTCGACGACGGAGAGGCAGCCCTCTTCGTTGTCGAACTGCTCGGTGGTGAGGGGCGTGAGCACCGGGTTCACGAGCACCGTCAGCGGGATGGCCGGCTTGTACGGGTAGCGCGGGTTGTTGCCTCGCACCTCGATGGCGCACACGCGGATCGCGTGCTGCACCTGCGGCGCCGCGAGACCGGCGCCGTCGGCGTCGCGCATCGTCGCGATGAGGTCGTCCATGAAGGCCTGCATGGCGGGCGCGCGCAGCTCGTCGAGGGTCAGCTCGCGCGAGCGCTCGCGCAGCACGGGCTCGCCGAGCGTCACGATCTTCAAGATGGGCATGGTCGTCCTCTGTGCTCTCGTCAGGAAAGGTCAGGGAAGAAAGAACCGGCGCAAGAAGGCCGCGGCGACGGCCGGGCCCTCGGGCTTCCAGATGACGTGGCCCGACGGGACGCACTCGTCAAAGTTGCCGTCGTCGTCGTCGTCGTTGATGTCGAGGTCGGGGCAGGCCGGCTGACAGTGCGCGACGCGGCCTGCGCAGCCGTCGAACTCGACGCAGTCGCCATCAAGGGCCGACGACTGCGTCGTCGCCGCGCAGCTGTTGCGCGTGCGCCAATGCTCCTTCGCGACGTCGCCGTAGCGCGGCGGCACGGTGATGTCGGCCGGCGTGTGCACGACGAGCGCGGCCGGCGGGTTCGCGACGCAGTCGTTGAGGGCGACGACGTTGTTGACGTTGCGGGAAACGTCGACGTCGCCGTCTTCGAAGCCAGCCTCGAACACGACGAGGGCGCGCACACCGCCCGCGTAGCAGGCGAGGGTCTGCGTGAAGAAGCCGCCGCCGGAGAAGCCGACGGCGTAGATGCCGCCTTGCTCGCTGCAGACCTCGCTCTGGATGAGCGATGTGAGCGTCTGCACGAACAGAATGTCCTCGTTGTCGCCGGGGCGGCCGAAGGTGTCCCACGAGAGCGAGTCGCCGGCGAAGCGGTTCAGGTTGGCGCCGTCGGCGTAGACGATGATGGCGTCTGTCT
>Ga0169931_10004982_pt1 | contig 20444 bp, 16 predicted proteins | sample Kivu_15m_20L_FD_129675 | JGI IMG/M metagenome (GOLD analysis project Ga0169931, IMG submission 129675) | Freshwater microbial communities from Lake Kivu, Western Province, Rwanda to study Microbial Dark Matter (Phase II) - Kivu_15m_20L... | ecosystem: Environmental > Aquatic > Freshwater > Lake... | reverse complement strand
TGCTCAGACGTTGCCCGCCCAGGGCCGCATCTTCATCTGATTGAAGATCTTGAGACGGTCCCCGGCGTTATCCCAGATGGCGACGATCGTGTCCTGCTGAGTCTTGGCGCGCTCGTTGGACTGCTCCATGTAGGCCATCAGCTGATCGTAGAGCGCTTGCAGGCGATCAAGAGCGGCCTTGGCCGTCTTCATGTCGTAAGTGTCGTGGGCAATCGAGATGTTGGTCAGGCCCTGACCCACCGCACCCACGCCGCCAATGATATTGCTGGCCCCACCGACCTTGCTGGTGATCTGGGTGAATTTGGCGAGCTTGCTCATCTTGTCGACCATCTTGCCGGCCTCGGCGAGCTTTTGCATGGCCTTGCCCTGTGCGCCAGGCACCATGAAAGACGCCGCAATCATCACGACGGTGACCGCCAGATCCACGCCCAGTTTCCACCACATCTGGGTCTCCTCGGACGCACCTGCCGCCTTGGCAATCAGCGCAGCCAACTCACCCAAGGTCGGACGCCAGGAAATGGGCTCGCCTCCCGCCGCAACCTTGATTTCGCTCACCAGATCGACGACTGCGCCCAGCAGCATGTACGCCCCCATCGCAGCCACTGCAATGCCCACTGGACCGGAAACGGCGGCCAAAGCGACGCCTGCGGCCACCATAAAGGCGCTCCCCACCACCGAGGCTACCGCCTTGACGATGCCCCAGAGCTTGGACCAGAAGCCCTTTTCCTCAGCGCTGGCGGCCTTGTCGAACGCCTCGCGGATCTTCTGCTCGCGCTCCTTGCTGTTGGCCTCGATCTCTTTTAGCCGCCCCTGGAGCGCTTTGGACTCCATCTGCGCGGAGATCTCCATCATGCGGGTGTTGAGCAGGTCGAGCAGCATCTGAGCGTCTTCGGGCGAGGACATGCCACCTGCGATGAAGGCCTCGGCCTTCTCCATCAGCGCCCGGTCCTCTGCCGACAGATCCGTTCGCGGCGGCCCCGCAGGAGCCGGCGGGAGCACCGGCTTATCGACGCCGATCTCGAGCCCGCTACCGACGACCGCGCCACCCGCTCCGGGCGTACCTGTCAGATTGCCCGCCTGAACCGTCTTGCCGCCCGTGCCAGACACACCCCCCGTCTGACCCGGCACACCCGGCTGCTGAGTGGCGGGCGGACGATAGGTTTCGATCGTGGCCATGCTCAGGACTCCTGAGGTTCAGGGGTAGATTCCGGCCCCGCATCAGGACCGATCAGATCGACGAGCGCCTGCGCGCGGGCCCGCAAATCAGCATGAGGCGGGCCTTTTGCGTACTCCAGACAAATCGACAGGGCATCTCGAGCCGGATTTCTCAGGCCCATCTTGATGAGGCACTGCGCCATGAGAAAGGCAGGCTGGGGGTCTTCGATATCGAGCGCGAGCGCCGCTGCGTACTGATCGACCGCATCAGCATAGCGGGCCTGCATCATTCTCACCGCCGCCAGTCCGAGCATGTAGGAACGCTCATAAGGTTGCATGGCGATCAGCCAGAGGAACAACTGGGCGGATTCGTCGTACTGGTCCTGCTGATAAAAATACCGGGCGAGGGCGTCCGCCGCGGCCCGCTCGGCCGGTCCCATACCCAGCCAGTCGCCGAGCGAACCGCCGCGCGTCAGGTGCTCACGCAGCTGATCGGACAGGTCACCCGACGATGCGGATGCAGCACCCGCATCGCTCATCGGAAAATCCGGTCAAGGACCTGCTTGGCCGAGTCGAGGAAGGACATGAACATATTGGTCGCCTGCTGCATCCCATTGTTCGCCTTCTGCAACTCCAGATTGATCGACTGACTCTCGCTCGACGCACTGTCGCTCATCGCCTTGATGCGCGACTCGATGGTCTTGAGGTCGGCATCGGTCATCTTGCCGGCGGACCACTTGGTGAACTCGTCAGCCGATACCGCTATGCCCGCGTCCTTCAGGTTCTTGACGAACTGCGCGCAATCGGTCGCCTGCCCCTCCATCGTCTCGGTCTTGTCGGTGATGCCCTTTTCGACACGCAGGGCCTCGAGCGATTTGAGCTGCGAGGTGAGCTGGTTGGCCGCGTCGAGCCGGTTGACGTTGGCCTGTGCCTTCTTGGCGATGTTGGTGGCCTTGACTTCGTTCAACTCGGTCTTGGCCATGGCGAGCGCCATCATGATGTTGGGAAGCGACCCGCCACCCGACACCGTCTCATTGACCATCCTCGTGACGCCCGAGGCACTCAAAGGGGTAATGCTCATGCTATATCTCCGGAAATGAACCGATCAGACCATGCGACGGTGGGGGCGCGCACCTGCGGGGCGGGCTGTGGGAATCGAATCGTGGATCGTTGACGGCTGGCCAATACCCTGATCGGCCGCCATCTTGTCCCATTGCTCCCGCGCTTCACGGGCGACCCTGTCATATTCGGATGCCGACAAGGTCTCGCGCAGATAGGCCTCGATGTCGAATGTTGCGGGATCACGACCCGCTGCCCGCGCAGCCATTGCCGTCGCCTCCTCGATCAGCTGATCGAGACGGGCGGAAAGCGCTTCGTTCTCCGCGACCAGCGCCTTGCTCTCGGCGATCACGGCACCAACCGATTTATCCGACATGAAAGACCTCTCATTCGGTGTCCGCCGGAGACGAGACGGACCCCGGCGACAAAACGTGAAACGACTACGGAGGATACTCCGACGGTCTGCGATTCGCGTCGGCCAGTCGACTGATCCCTACCCTCTTGGCCAAGCACGCATTTCATGTTAAGAATCAACGCTCCAAAAAGCAAGCTGCGGTAAGGCTTTGTCACGATGATCCCCATTCAGACCGGAATGTCTCCTACGCAGCTCGGGCTCGCCGGCCGCCCGATCGGTGACAGCTCAATCGAGCTGGACAACCTGATTCCCGATCTCGCCGGCGCCTTGAGTGACGCTGCCGAGGAGCTCACTCAGGCGCTGTCATCCAAGGTGCATGAGCGCAAGCTCAAGGAGCGGATGGCCTCGGGCGAGGAGCGCCCCAACGGCCTCTCCCGCGCTCAGATGGCAGCGATGCTCGAGACCCTCGCCGGCGAGCAGCACGCGGGCGATGAGAACTCGGGCAAGAGCACCGCCGAACGAGCGATCGAGGCGGTGGCGCGCAAGACCCGTGAGCGTCCCAATCTCGCGCGCCAGCATGCCCGCGAGCAAGGCGGGAGCGCGAGCGAACAATATCTGCTGCTGATGGAAGTGGCCGACCGGCTGGGCGAAGGCCGCCTGGGACCGGACCCCGGTGGTCGGGCAGCGGCCGCCGCGCTCGAAGCCGCAGCCGAACTCTACGCTGAATACGGCAAGGAGATTCACGCTGACCTGAACACCTTTGCAGCGGTCAAAGACCTCTCAGTTCAGGATGCCGCGCAGTTTCGCAGCGACTACCGCGAGGTGGTCATGGGTGAGGCGACCGTCGCCGATACATTGAGGCGCTTGGTCGACATGGTGCCCGACGGCCAGCACGACCGCTTCGACACCGTGCTCGACACGATGCGGGAAGCGCTTGGTCTGGATCTCGCCGCTGCACGACCCTCGGGCGACCCGGTCCGGCTGCAGGCGCTGGTGACCGACCTGGCCCACATGAAGGTAATTCGCACGGTGATCGATCAGTGTGCCGAGTTGTCCACCACCCTGACACGACGTCATGGCCTCGCGCCGCCGGTTTCGGCCACACGCATGACCCGGGAATTGCTCGCGCTGACGGCCGACCGCTGGGTCGATGCGAGTCGGGTCACCCGAATCGCAGACGACCTGGGCGCAGCCGACCCCCCGGAGGCCGCGGTGCACCTGCTCACGGGCGCGCGGAACGCGCTTCGGGAGTTGCCCGTCCAGGTGTACAGTTCGGCCGACGCTCGACAGACCCTGCTGGATGCCGCCCAGAGCGCGCTCGACCACGCGATCGACCGTGAAGAAGGTTTCGCTTGAACATCACTCACACCCTTCGTGAATTTGGCGCTCGACACGGGCGCCAGGATCTCGCACTGCCCTCGGGCGGGGCAGTCGACCTCTCGATCGGTGACATGCCGCTCACGCTCCAGGAGGTGGGAGAGGAATTGCTGATGCTGACGGGCTTTCCCGCCCCATTTCTGGAGGGCCAGCGTCTTGCCGCGATCCTGAAGTCCTGCGAGCAACGCGCAGCGCGACCCGATGAGCCAGGCGTGCAAGTCGGCACACGGGGCGAAGCCAGCGAGCTCTGGCTGATCGCAGCGCTTCGCTGGCCCGCAGCCTCGCTATCGGCCGCACAGCTCGAGCGGGGCGCGCAAAGCCTGCTTCGATTTCGCCAGGACTGGCGTCCATGAGCAACTTTGCTCGGCTCAATGACCTGTCTCTGAGTCACGGCCTCACCGTCATCACCGAGCGGCAGAGCGCGCCGCTTGCCCAGGCCGCCCGCCCAGTCGGGCTGGAAGCCGCCGAGGCGATGGTGATCGACGAACGCGCAGGCTCACAGGCTGACCGCGAGCTCGAGAACTGGCTCCTTGATGACAACGAAGCCAATCCGGAGCTGCTCTTGCCCAGCGCCTTCAATGAGGCCTTTGATGCCGCGCGGGAAGACTTGCGCGAATGGCTGGTCAACGACCGCGGCACGCAGGCCGAACAGACCCGGACCATCAAGCAGTGCCAGCGCCTGCTCACCGAAGTCCGCGCCAATCTGGATCTCGTTCATTTCTATGTGAACGCGATCTTCAAGGGCTGATGGAGACCACTTCCAGATGAGCGCAGGCAACCGCGAGACCCTCGTGCTGTCGCAGCTGGCCTACCTCTATCTGCTGCAGGGTTATGTCGACCGCTCGGCGCTGATCTACCAGACCCTGCACATCCTCGAACCCGACGCACCGCAGCATCTGAGAGGCTTGGCGGTGGCGCACTCCCGGGCGGGCCGACACGAAAAAGCCCTGGGCGCGCTCGACGAGTTGGCGCTGCGCGGCGCGGTCGACGCGCCCTTCTATTCGCTGCGCTCGCGTGTGCTGGCCGACCTGGGGCGGCTTGACGAGGCTCAGGCCGCGATGCGCAGCTATCTGGGTCTGCGCGCAGCGCGTGCCCTGCCGACGAATCGCAGTTCAGAAAAAAGGGTCAGCCGATGAGTGCGCTGCAGCGGTTCGCGGTACTGGCCTCGAGCCGCAACGATCTGGTGCTGGCGGTGATCCTGGTGAGCATCGTCTTCATGATGATCCTGCCACTGCCCACGCTCATGGTGGACGTGCTGATCGGCATCAACATGACCATTTCGGTGGTCCTCCTGATGGTGGCGCTCTACCTGCCTTCGCCGCTTGCGTTTTCATCTTTTCCCTCGGTGCTGCTCGTCACCACGCTGTTTCGCCTCGGTATTTCGATTGCCACCACCCGCCTGATCCTTTTGCAAGGTGATGCTGGCGACATCATCCAGACCTTTGGCAATTTCGTTGTCGGCGGCAACCTGGTGGTGGGCCTGGTTGTCTTCCTGATCCTCACGATCGTTCAATTCGTCGTCATCACCAAGGGCGCCGAACGGGTGGCCGAGGTCGCAGCGCGGTTTTCGCTCGATGCCATGCCCGGCAAGCAGATGTCGATCGACGGCGACATGCGGGCCGGCACCATCGACATGGACGAGGCCAAGCGCAGGCGGCGCATCGTCGAGAAGGAGAGTCAGCTGTACGGCGCAATGGACGGAGCGATGAAATTCGTCAAGGGTGATGCGATCGCCGGCATCATCATTGTCGCGGTCAACCTTCTGGGCGGCATGCTGATTGGTGTCATGCAGCGCGGCATGTCGGCCGGACAGGCGGTGCAGACCTACTCGATTCTTTCGATCGGCGACGGACTGATTTCCCAGATCCCGGCGCTCTTCATCGCCATCTGCGCGGGCGTGATCGTCACCCGGGTGCAGGCCGATGAGGAAGCGTCCAACGTCGGCAAGGACATCGGCAATCAGATCCTCGCCCAGCCCCGGGCACTGATGATCGGTGGGGGCATCGCCCTCGGCATGGGGCTGATCCCCGGGATGCCCACCCCCGTTTTCGTGGCCCTGGCGGTGTTCCTGCTTGGGCTCGGCTATGGGCTGCGGCCCCGCAAGAAAGTCGACGAGGCAACCGGCGAGGTCACCGAAGTGCCGGCGCTCGCCCCCAGTGGCGGCAGCAAGCCCGTGCGCAAGAATGATGGCACCGACGAATTCATCCCAACCGTCCCGCTCATTCTCGATGTCGCCGATGGGCTGCGAAAATCGCTCGATGCGACGGCGCTCAATGATGGCCTGATCGAGATTCGGCGCTCGCTTTATTTCGAGCTGGGCGTACCCTTCCCGGGCATCTTCCTTCGATTCGGCGAAAACCTCGAGGCGGGCACCTACAGCGTGCTGCTCTCGGAGGTGCCCGTAGCACAGGGGCAATTGCGACCGGGCTGGCTGTTGACGCGCGAGCCTCGGCAGACCCTGTCCGCGCTGGGCGTCACCTTTGAGGAATCACCCGCATTTTTGCCGGGCATGACCGGCTCGATCTGGCTGCCCGAGGCGATGCAATCCTCGCTGCAGCGCGCGGGTCTTTCGGCATTGGACGTCAACCAGATCCTTGCCTCGCATCTCGCTTCGGTGCTGCGCAAGTACGCCCCCGAATTCATCGGCGTGCAGGAAACTCGCTTTCTGCTGTCCGCGATGGAGCAGCGCTTTCCTGATCTGGTCAAGGAAGCGATGCGGGTGATGCCGACACAGAAGATCGGCGAAATCCTGCAGCGACTGGTTTCGGAAGATATCTCGATCCGCAATCTGCGGGCAATCCTCGAGTCGCTGGTCGAGTGGGGTCAGAAAGAAAAAGACTCGGTGTTGCTCACCGAATACGTGCGCGGCTCACTCAAACGCCACATCAGCCACAAATACTCGGCGGGCCGCAACATGCTGCCGGCCTATCTGCTGGCGCCTCGGGTCGAGGAGACTATCCGCGCAGCCATCCGCCAGACTTCGGCCGGTAGCTATCTTGCACTCGACCCGGCGGTGGGCAAAAAACTCGTCGAAAACATCAAGAAGGCGGTGGGCAAGCTCCCCAGCACCGGGCACCTGCCTGTTCTGCTGGCCTCGATGGACATCCGCAGATACCTGCGCAAACTGATCGAGCAGGACCTCTACGACCTACAGGTGGTGTCTTACCAGGAACTCGTTCCAGAGATCAACATCCAGCCGCTTGCGCGCATTGACCTATGAGCGACGACGTGCAGCCGACCGATCTCGGGCCGGCGGGTGCAAGCCTGGAACTGCGGGTCACCTCCGGGGTACACGCGGGTGCTCGCATTGCCTTGCCACCCGCCTCGGAAACCGGCTCTGCGACGCTCTCGATTGGCCCAGGTCTCGATCATGATGTGGTGCTGAGCGATGCGCCCGGTTCAGCCCAGGTTCGCCTGGAAGGCGGCGAGTGGCACTGGACCGAGCAGGACTTCAAGGCGACGGTTCGGTCCGGCGGCGGGTGGAAATGGGGGCCGATCCTCCTTGGACTGGCTCCGACCAATGCTGCATGGTCGGCGCCCGGCGCGCTCCTCTTCGACCGATCAGCACTGCGCTCCCAAATTGCTGTCAATAGGGAGGCAGGCGCTTCGAGCCCGTTATCGCCTGCCGCAGACACACCGGATCGCAGCGGCGCGGGCGAGGCTACGGACAGCGTTGAAGCGGCGGAGGCAACGTCCGGCGACGCTACATCTCTTTCAAGCGAGACCATCACCGCACCAGCCACCCCGCGTTCGACTGGCCGTCGAAGCTCGGCGCTGGCAGGACTGGGCATACTCGCGCTCCTGCTGTTCGGATGGCTGCTGATGATGTTCTTGCAGCGCCCGCCCGCGGAAAGGCCCGTTGCGCGTGCCGCCCCTGAGCAGCTGACGCCCGCCCTGGCCGCCGATCCTTTGGCGGTGAGCGCTGCACTGGCCGGTGCTGGCCTGGATCGCAGGGTTCGGGTCATTCCGCTCGCGGACGGTCGGGTGCGCCTGTCCGGGGTCGTTGCCGACGATGACGAACTGGATCGGGCGATCGCTGCCGTTCGGCGCAGTACCAGCCGGATCGTGCAGGGCATCCTCACGCAACGGGAATTTGCCGCCCGACTTGCCGAATTGCAGCTTGAGGCGCCGCAGCCTGTGAGCCTCCGGGCAGCACCGGTTGGCCGGGTATTGCTGCTCGATGCCGAGCGGCCGGGCCTGGACCTCGCAGGTCTGAAATCCTGGCTTGCCCAGGTGTTGCCCGAGGCACAGGAGCTTGAACGCGTTGAGGCCAAACGACTGGCCGAAGCCATTGCGACACCCGGAACCGCCGCCCTCGCGGTTGCGCCACCCCCCCCGCCGCCGGTCACGGCAATCGGTCCGCTCCCTACAGTGCCAGCCGACCAGCCTCCACTACCCGATCTCCCCGAGATTCGACTGGTCATGGGCGGCTCCAGCCCCTATGTGGTGCTTGCGTCCGGGGAAAAATGGTTGCCGGGCGGACGCGTAGGCGGCTGGTACCTGACCTCGATCGAAGCCCAGGCCCTTATTCTCGAAGATGGTCTTGGGCGGCGGCTTCGAAGCCCTCGCTGAAACACCACCATGAACAGTCCTCCCACACACGCAGCTTCCGCCCCGGCCGGCCCAGACGAACTCGAGCTGATTGAACGGCTGCGCGGCCCTGACGGCCCTGCGACACGCGAGTCCCTGATTGCACGCCTCGCGGAGATCGAACAGCGCCTAGCCCATCAGGCGGGGCTACTGCAATCGGTCCCACGGATGAGGCAGATCCAGGCGGCGCGATTGGCAGTGCAAAATGCCTCTGCTATATTGACTCGGTTAAACGTCGATGCCAGTGCCCTGGGCTCCGGCATCGCCCCGCCACTCCAGCAGCTATTCCGGAGCACTCCCCATGATCAATAGCGCATCCTCGATTTCGGCTGATTTCATCACCCAGGTGGGCGGCCAGGCACTCAATACTCGCGAAACCTCGCTGCGCGCTGCGATCGAGCAGGCCAACACCAACCAGGCCAGCACCGTCGACATGCTCAATCTCCAGCAGCAGGTCCAGCAGTGGTCCATGCTCGTGCAGATCATCAGCACGGTCTTCAAGGAAACCACTGACGCCATGAAGGGCGTCATTCAAAAATCGGGCTGAAAGTCCGACTGAGAACGACTTCCCGGCGCTAGGGCGGGTTCGATTCGAGCCCGCCTTCGTTTGACCGCTCTGCAAGGTATTTCCGATGACGTTTGTGCGCCTTGATTCTCCTGCAGCGTCCACGAGCGCGCAGGCTCAACTCAGTTCAGTTCCTGCGCAGACAGGCCCGATACTGCTTGCGGCCAACCAGCCTGCTCGCCGGCGTCTCACTCAAAATGTAGCTGATACGGTTACGCCGACTGCGTCCGCGCCGCAACTCATTGCAATCGGTCGACCGCAGCCGCGTGCGGATATCGAGGCTTGGACGCAGACGGCGCGGGGGCTCTCGCGTGACTTTGTCCCTGCTGCGGAACGTGCCGCTCCAGGCGGCCGCGAGATCAAGAACCTGCAGGGTGTCTCACTTGCCGATACCCACCGTTTGGGCGCGATCTATCGACTCCGCGACCATCAAGGTGCGGGTCGGCGGGTGCCAGACGATCCGACCGACGATCCGGTCGAGCATCAGGTCGTTCGCGCTGAAATCGGTGCCGGAGGGGCTGAACTTGGCGTGATGGGATTCCAGCAGGCGGTCGGCAAGCTGAGTGCGGCCGGTCAGGCTTCTGAAGCCGTCGGCACGATGTTTGGCATGCTGCCCAAAATCATCGCTTTCAGAACCCGCAGCCGCTTGATGGGCGAAACCCGCGAAGCGCTCGAGGCCGAGGCTACGCTGAAAGCGAAGATCATCGAGCAGGCCGCAACGCTGGACCGCCTGCTTGACCCGCACCCGTTGATCCGCGAAGACCCGCCCGCGGCCGATCAGCGACCGGATTTCGAGGCCCTGCGTCAGCGTCTCGCCGGTCGCAGCGACATGATCGCAGCCGATCTGCATGCCAGTCTGAAGAGCACGGTCGATCTTCTCGAAAAACTGTATGACGGACAGGACTTGTCCGAGGCCCACCTTCAGGACGCGCTCAAAGAGATCGGGCGGGACCGCTTTGCAACGGGGCTCGCGATTGCAGGAGGCGTGCTCGAGACCGGCGGAGCAATTGCCGCCACGGTTGCCGAGATTGGCGAACATACCATACCCCACCTCGTTGGCAACATCGGTTTTGGCGCGGGTGCGCTGGGCGGTGTCATCACGCTCCCGTTTTCTGCCAAATTCCTGGCCGACAATGCCCGATCGATCAAGCCGCACGCCGAGGCGGCGCGACGGGGCCGGGAGATGCTCACGGAGACGGCCGCTGCCAAGGCCGAGACGCTGCGACCCGCCTCTCGACCCGGCGCATTGAGACGCGCACTCGCAAAGCTCGCGATTCACAGGAGCGAGACACGCTCCAGAATCTTCAAGACGAGCCTGTTCGGCACAGCCGCGGCGGGCAGCTTGACCGGGATTGCCAGTTACGGGGCTGCCGCCCTCGGGGCCACGGTGGTCGCCGGCACACTCGCCACGGTGGGCATGTGGATCGGCATCGCGGCGCTGACCGGATTTACGCTCTACAGCGTTGGGCGATATTTTTACGATCGGAAGCAAGCGGGCGCCTACCGCACCGACACGCTCAAGAAAGTCATCACCGGAGAACCCAACCCCCTATCCGGTCCGATCAAGACGCGCCAGACCGACAAGCTCTTGAACCGGGCCTTCGTTGCCAGCTGCGAACAGTTCGCACATGCCGCCATCGACCGGGTCACGACCCGCCCGCGCCCGGCCGTACCACCCAAATTCGACGTGAGCATGGCCGAGCCCTTGCGCAATCATGCCAGGATGCTGCTCGACCCAGGTGTCTACGCGAGCGGCGAGTCGAGGGGGCTGGTGGACGATCATGTCGAGCGCATGATCCAAGGTCTGAAATCATCGCTGAATCTTGACGATCAGGGCAGGATCCTTGGGCCGGCCGGCGCACCCGAGACCGCAGCCTGGGCCGACGGTGGCGATGATCTCGGGCAAGTGCTCAAAGATGCCCTCTCGCGCGCGCTGGCAGGTAGCTTGCGTGACTGGAACCAGGCGCGAGTCGTCCTAGTGCAGAACAGGGCGCAATTCTCGTCGGCCTTCGACCGGGTCGAAATCGACGGCCTGTATCGGGAGAACACGATCACCGCCGCCAACCGGCAAGCGGTCGCGGCCGCGCTCTCGGCATTCATGCCCGATGAGGCGCCGCTCGCCACCTGGGGCGGCGTCGAGCCCGAGGCCTTGGCCGGGCCCGACCCGAGCACGCGAGGCCTGAAGGACCTGGTCGACGAGCAGAGCGTCGATCTCGCTCGCGCTGCAGCGCTTCGCAAGCTCTTGCGTCGAGACCCTGAGGCCCTGCTCCTCACCTATGCCCAGTCGCTGCGCGAGGCCCGATTGGCGGGGGACGACGCCAGCATCGAGCAACTCTCTGGCGACCTCCGTGCGTTCGGTGCCGGTGACGAGACGCTCGCTGCGGTGATCAAGGCAAGCGACGACATCCAGGTTTTCCATGCGGCGGGCCGCCTCGCCAAAGAACTCAATTTCATGAGGTAAGCCCATGCAGCCCCCGCTCAGGGACCCCTTTCTGCAGATGCTCTCGGAACAACTCGCCGAGAGCGGTTATCCGGTTTCGGCGCATGCCTCAGCGGACACCGAATCGGTCGAGTGGCTCGAGAGCCTGCTTCCCGGATGTTTCAACGGCCAGGACGTGGGCCTGCGCTGGCTATCACTGGACGATCTGTCTGGCGCGGCGGAAGAAGATGATGACGACGAGCCCTTGCCTTCGCTCGTGCTCATCCGCATCGACGCGCTGCTTCCCTTCCCCATCGATAGCGAACAATGGGCGCTCACCCTCGGTGCCCTCGAGATGTTCAATGACCTGCTGCCTTTCGGCGCGCTGATTTTGCGCCCCCAGGCACAGTGCTGGGCCTGGCAACACACCGTCGCGGCGCCAGCGACTGCCTTCAACGGACTCCTTGCCCTGCGCGTGATCGATACCCTGCGGTTCTATCTGGACCTCTTGTCGCCCGCCTTGATCGAGGCCTTTGCGCGTCGGGACGAGCCTGAATCCTTACGCGAGGCCATCCGCCGCAAGCTGGCCGCATGGGCTGAGGATGCTGGAGGCGATTCAAACGGAGCCCAGCCGTGATGGCGTCGGCTGATGCCCATGTGGACGCGCTCGCCACCCGCCTGGGCCGCCCGCTGTCGATCGGCGCCGAAGGCACGCTCGAGCTCAGTTTTGAGGACGGCGTTTCAGTCACGCTCGAGTCGATCTCAGACGACACCCTCTACCTGTACGCCGTGATGGGCCACGCGCCAGTCGATGCCCAAGCGCTTCGTACCATTCTCGAAGCGCATTTCTTCAGTCAGATTGCCGGTCATATGCGCTTCGCGATCGACCCTGCAAGCGGCGAGCTGCTGCTGATGGAGCGAATCGATCTGCCTGACCTGCCGCCCCACGGGATGCCGGGCATCGTGGATGCTTTCCTGGCCGAAGTCAGACGCTGGCGCGAAAGCGAGCCCTGGCTGGAGCGTGCGGACGCGCGACCCGCGCCGGCGCAGGAAAACGGTTCGACTGGGTTTTCGGTAGGCGACTCCGCCCACCGACCGGCCATGGATTTCCCTGCGCTGAGGGTCTGAGCAGCGCGGATCGTCCGGCGGGTCCTCGCCAAAAGGCCTGAGCAGCGCGGACCGCCTGACGGGACTCGTCCTCGGGCTCCAGATCAAGCGCGTAGCATGCCCGCACCCAACCCGCCTGCGACCACCCTCCCCTCGTCGGACACCCGTTCCACGGGCGCTGATTGCGAATCGCTTTGGGCCCCGCTGATGAGCCCGGCAATCACTTCGCGCAAGGCCTCGGCCCGCTCGATGCCTTCGCAAAGCAAGGCCTCGAGTTCACCCGCATTGGTCTGCGCGACGCCACGGATCGTGTACATCAGGATCGCATCATCAGGGGACAGGGCGATCAGCCAGTCATGTTCGAATCTCGCTGATTCGTTGATCAAGTGGAGTGCGCGCAGCAGTGCATGGGTGGTTTGACTTCCGGGATCGAGCGCTGCCACGACAACCTCGGCCACCAGGGCCTCGGGCTGTCCGGGATGGGGAAACACCACAACGGTGAAATCACCGGCCGCAAACTCGATACCCTGCGCATCGGCTGACTGGGGCAGGCCGACGGCTCGGGAGAAGTCGGACAACACACTCAGAAACTGCTCAGAGGCTTGCATCGGGCTTTCACTCCAGTAAATCGCGTTCGCTCAAGGCAATCGCTCACGCCCAGAAACCAGCGGTAGCGCGGCATATTGCCACCAAGAACTGTTTGCGTACAGTGCGGCCGGATCCCGTCAGCCCCGGGCGACATCGAGCACCGCCACCGTGATGTCATCGGACTGAGCATGCCCGGCAGCAAATGCGACCACATCATCGAAGATCACGCGGACGAGTGCGCCCGCCGACTGGCCGTCAGCGTGCCGCAGCAAGTCCACCAGCTTCGTCTCACCGTACATCTGGTCCGACCCGTTGAAGGCTTCGGTCACGCCATCGGTGTAAAGCACCAGTTGGTCACCTGGAGCGAGCATCATGCTTGCGGTCGGATAGTCAACGGGGTCGATGACGCCGAGCGCCAGATCACGCGCGCTCGGAATCTCTTCGATCGCGCCCACCGCACGGCGGACGAAGGGAGGGTTGTGGCCGGCGTTGGCAAAGCGGAGTTCGCCCGTCCCGGGATCGTAGACAGCAAGAAACACTGTGACAAAAAGATCGAGCGGATTTTGCCCACAGATTTCCTGGTTGGCCATGGCAAGACAACGCCCCGGCTCGTCCGCATGCGCACGGATCAGGCTGTTGATGCTCGTGCGGGCCACAGCCATGAAAAAGGCTGCGGCAACGCCCTTCCCCGATACGTCTGCGACGACGATCGCCACCCTCCCGTCCGGCAGCGCGACAAAATCATAGAAATCGCCACCCATATGCGTAGCGGGCAGCATCCGTGCGAAACCGCTACAGCCTTTTGCATCCGGAAAACTGGCGGGAAGGATCGCGAGCTGCAGCCGACGCGCCAAATCGAGTTCGGTATTGATCTGCGTCTGGGCCTGCTCGAGCGCGAGGTTCTTGTCAGCGAGCTCGGCCGTCCTCCGGGTCACCAGCGCGTCGAGCACCTGCTCGCGATTGCGAACCTCCTCGGCCATGCCGCGAAAGACTGTTGCCAGTTGACCGATCTCGTCAGCGCGCGCCGCAGGCTCGGCGAGCCGATCCAGGGATCCGAAATCACCCTGCTGCAAATCAGCCGCCACGGCGGTCACGCGGGTGATGGGCTGCGAGAGACGCTGGGCAAACTGAAAACTGAAATAGCCGCCAATCAGGAACACCAGGAGTCCGATGGCGATGGCTGCGCGTACCTGGTCCGCGAGCAACTGATCGATCCCCTCACGCGGAATCTGGACCATGAAGCTGCCCAGGCTCTTGTCGGCTGCGTCACGAATCGGATGGTAGACCTGAATGGCATTGGGGCGCAGCTCGGTCACCAGACTGTTCGTGCGGATCACGGAGGCCAGGACCTCCCGCTGTCGGGCACTGACCGCATCACTGGCCCCGGCGCTGTACTGGCTCACGACCGTGCTGAGATCGGGGTCGACCACCACCATGGCGCGCAAGGCTCCGTCACCCACCAAAAGGCCGGCAAGCCGACCGAGCCCGACCGCCTCGCGAACACCCCGCATGGCCGTGCCATCCACCCCCACCTGCACGATCCGCGGCCGATCCACCCCGCCCACGCCCGCATACTTGAAATGCTTGTCGTCGATCTCCCGCTTGATCACCGACTGCGCATACGCCTTTTTCTCACCCGTCAGCAAGGGCCAAAACTCTGATGCCTGCGGCTGTTCGCTCTTGTTCGGACTGAAGGTGAAATCGACCCCCTCGAGCGGCGCATTCAGATACGCGCGGCCCGTGCTGTCGGTGATCCAGATCTCGGAAATTGCAGTCTCGTCGACAAGCCGGCGGAGACTCTGGCGAATCGTCGTCGCGGATTCACCATGCCGTTCGGCGACCGCCACAAGCTCGGCCAGCACTGAGGCCGAGGCAATCATGCCGAGGGAGGCAATCTCCTCGACCTGATCGGGGAGCGTTCGGGAGACCGATACCGTTTTGGCAAGCACCCGGGCCAGCAAGCTCACATCCCGCTCGACCTGATCGATCAGGTTTTCGCGTGCATTCCAGGCCATTGCCGTCACGGTGAGCGTGATCGAGCCCAGTAGGAAGGCCGCGAAGTAAACGAGCATCCGGGTTTTTAGCGTCCAGGCCATGGTACGGGCGGCTCCGCAAGAGGGCTCGGGGAAGAACGCGAGCATATCGCGTCCGGGCGACCGGACTTCCGTGACGCGGTTCCGGATGTAATGAACGGTAAGGTTTGATCGGCATCACGAGCGATGGATTTTCGCAGTTGACAGACTATAGTCATCCTTTTGGGGCATTCAAGCGACGCGCACGGAACACACGCACCGGACGCGTGAATACCCCCGATCGGTCGCTCGGTTTGGCATAGCCAGATAGCTATCGGAATCCACTGCCATGATCCACTTCAAGACACCGTCGCCCGAGCAGCCTGCGCTTTCCCGTCGGGCGGGCCAATCTGCCCGGCCTGAGGGCCCGACCGACCCGCAAACCATCGCGACTCGGGCGCTGCGCCGACGGGTCGAAAAGGATGAGCGTGCGGAAGCGAAGGAGCGTGCCGAAGACGATAAGCGCATGAGAGAGGACGGGGTCGATCGCGACGCATCGACGCCAGCCGATGCGTATCTCGATAGTGGGTTGGGCGCTCCGATGCTAGCGTCGGCTGCGCCCTCAACTGCTGGCGTGGCGATCACGCAAGCAGACGCACAGGCTACGTCCGCTGCGGCGGCCTCGCCGGGCACATCGGCTGCACCGCTTGCCTCTGCCGATGGCGCTGCCGGCATGGCCACGGCCCAAGCGCAGGCCTCGCAGGCGATGGCGCTGATTCTCGCCGCCGGATTCGTGCTGTGGCAGGCCACGCGCGAACGCGCTCCGACAGTCACCATCACCATCGACGATCCGCTGCTGGCCCTGGGCGAGCAAGGTACGCTGCGCTTCGAGTTCGACCGGGCGGTCCAAGGCTTCGATGTCAATGACATCGAAATTGACGGCGGGTCGGTGAGTAACCTGCGCGCCACCGCCGATCCGCGGGTGTTTCTCGCCACGCTCACGCCCGACCCCGGTATGCAAGCTCGTGCAGACGGTGGCACCGAGATCCGCGTCTCGGTCAAGGGAAGCAGTTACCTCAACACCCAGGGCAAGCCCGGCCGCGGGGCGAGCCTCGCGCTCGATGCCGACACGGTCGCGCCCCGGGTTGCCTTGTTCAGCACCGAGCAGGCTGTCACGGCGGGCAGTCGCACACCGATCGATCTCGTGTTCAGTGACCCGATTCAGGGCTTGGGCATCGAGGACCTGATCGTCACCGAAGGTCGTATCGAAGACCTAGTGGTCAGCGCGGCCAACGCACGTGGCGAGCCCTTCGCGTTTCGTGCCGTATTCATCGCAGACAGCACCGATTTCGATCCCGCTGCGGCCCGTCTCGAAATCCGTTCCGGGAGCTACACCGACCTCGCCGGCAACCCAGGCGCCGGCGGCTCGACCGTCATCGACATCCGCGTCCCGCAGTTGTTGTCAATCACCTCAAACGACACCGCGAACACGATCACGCTGCGCTATGACCTGGGACTGCGGAGCGGTCAGGGCGCGCCCACGCTCGACAGATTCGAGGTCATTCAGGGAGGAGGGGTGCTGAGCGTGTCGTCGGTGACGGTCCAAGGCGACACGGTGACTCTGTCGGTACCTGACCTCGGCAGCGGCGCCTTCACACTGCGCTATGACGATACCGGACCGTCGGACGGCGAGGCTGTCATTCAAAGCGCAAGCGGCATTGATGCGGGCAGTTTCATGCGCGGCCTGGTGGCAGACGGCTACATCGCGGGCGCGCGAATCTACCTCGATGATGGCGACGGTGTGCTCGAACCGGGAGTCGACCTCGACACGGGGGTGATCACAGCAACCGACGGCAGCTTCGTGCTCGGCTCGGCTGCACTCGCAGCCCTCGCGGGCGGACGCACCCTGATCGCAGTGGGCGGCATCAACACCGACACCCTGGTACCCAACACCCTCACACTGGCTGCGCCTGCAGGTGCTACCGTCATCAATCCGCTCACCACGATCGCTCAAGCCATGGTGGCCAGCCAGGCAGCGGCCAGCTTCGAGGCAGCCGAGACGCTGATTGCCCAGGCCTTCGGGCTGAATCTTCCGCAAGCGGGGCTCGCCCGCTTCGACCCGATCGCGGGCACCCGACCCGACATGGGTCCGGCAGGAGGCGACGCCGCAGCGCTTGCCGCCCAGAAGGTCGCCGCCAAGCTCGCCACGCTGCTCATGTACGCCCGAACTCAGCAGGGCGCCACTGGAGCAGCGGAGGCGGCCGAGCGCTCGCTCATCGAGGCGATGGTGTCAGTGATCGTCGAGCATGCGGCAGAAACTGCCTCAGCGGGTGGGGCCGGCGCACCCACCCCGCTCGACCTTTCAGACGCGGCAACGCTCACTGCGCTCGCCGGGCAGGCCGCGTTCATCGCAGCGGGGCGCAGCGATCTTGCTGACATCTCTATCGCGTGGTCCGCCCAAGCGCTCGAAAACCTCGAAGACATCCGCGTCGCACCCGATCTGGAGTCGGTCAGCCTCGCCCAGCAGACCCTGCTCGACAATACCGCCCCGGCCGCCCCAGTCTTGAAGACGCTGATTCCCAGCATGAACGGCGTGCCCGATCGGTTTCTGGTCGAACTCCCCAGGGCGCGCCTCACGGCTGGCGACCTGCAAGCGGGAGACCGCATCGAGATCCGCGATGCGGCGGGAGCCGTCATCGCCTCGCATCTCCTATCGACCGGCGATCTGTCCACGCAACTGGCGAGGGTCTACCTCGAGGGCCCCGCCCCGGAGATCTCCACGCTGAGCCTTCATGTGATCGACCGCGCCGGCAACTCGACCGCCGCAGGGGGCGCAGCAGTCACCAGCCTGCCGTCTGCGCCGCGCGACAGCGACACCTTCGATCTGGGGGCGATGCTGCTGCCCTTCATACAGGCCCAGCTCCAGGGCGTGGCCAATTTCGAGATCCCGCTGGTGGGTCGGATTGGCGACCTGCTCGACACCAAGGGGCTGTCGCTGTGGCTCGATGGGGCCTTCGCCCGCCTGCCTGCGGTGAAGCTCTTCGCAACCCAGGACGGGCCTGTACTGAAGTCCGCCGACAGCTCGGGCTTTTACTTCGGGTTCGATGACACCAGCGGCTCGGGGGGCAGCGACAACGCCGGCGGGTCCACCGGCGGCGGCGGGTCGACCGAAAGCGGCTGGTCCACCGATGGTGGCAGCAGCTCCGACTCCGGCTTCATTGGCCTCGAGCCGGGCGGCGAAGACCCCACGAACAACGGTGCAGTCGACTGGGACCCCGCAGAGGGCGCCGAGCCCTCAGCCTATCGATTCACCGGTCCGCAGACGCACCTGCCCGAGAAAATCGAACGCGCCCATATCGACGCGGTGACCGGCGACTTTGAACTCGTTCTGGTCTACCCCGAAGAGTGGTTCAACGAGGGTTTCGGCGGGATGGTGACCGGCTCGGCCGGGATGGCCTTTATCGATGCCAATCTCGCAGGCCACGGCGTTTTTGAATTCAGGCTGGCGGGCAACTTCAAGCCCACCGGCGATGCCTACAATTTCCTCACGCTTGATCCGGCAAAGAGCGGTCTCAAATTACACGCTGATCTGGGTGTGGCGCCCGGATCGACCGTAGGCGGTACGCTCGGTCCCCTATGGATAGAGGGCCAGGACCAGCTGTCCAAGTACGCGAGTACCACCGCACAACGCAAGAACACCGGCATCGAGGGCGGGATCACGATCGGATTCAAGGACTTCGACGGCACGGCAGACAAGAAGCTGTCAGTCCTCAAGGGGGCGGAAACCCTGCTCAGCGGCGATTCAGGTAAGTCGCTTGGCGATGTGCTGAGCTTCGCGTCCTTTGTTGAAGGTCGGCTCTCGGCCAAAACAGGGTTGGGCCTCAACCTGGGCAACGTCATCCCGAACGACAGTTGGGCCGCGCTCGCAGATCTCTTGTCACTGCGCTTGGATAGCGACATCACCGCCTCGTTCAAGCATGTCTATGACTCGAAGGACGCCACAAAATCCGATGGCAACCATGCGGTTGTCCACTTCGACGATGTTGCGATCTCGCTCGCGCCCCTGATTGGACGCGCAAGCGGCGGAGTGGTATCGGTCGTCGACACCGTGATGACGCCGCTCTATACCGTCGAGAATTTCTTTTCCACCGAGATCCCGATTCCAGCGGGTCTCAGCGCCTCGAGCCCGTCGCTGGAGCTTCCGTCATGGCTGCCGGACTTCGCCAAACATTTCGTCAACGACATCGTCGGTGCGCCCCTGGCCGCCGTCGATGGGCTTCTATCCGGCTTCGTATCCGCGATGGATGTCGATGGCAACGGTCAGGTCACCATCATCGAGCTGATCGAGCAGACCGCCCGCTACTACGCGAGCTTTGTCAATTTCATCGAAGAACTCTGGACCCCGATGGTTGCGATGACGCCGGGACTGGTCGATGCGCTGAAAGCGACTCCTTATGGCAGCACTGTCGTGGCAGTTCTGAACTCATTCCAAGCCCAGAAAGAGTTCTTCGAGTTTTTCTTCGAGTACTTTGATTACTTCAAGCAGGCGCTCTACACGATCAACCAGATCGAGCAGTTGTCGGGGCTCTATCAGAGCGCGCTTGCCGAGATCGAGGGCCTGACGGCCTCGCAGCTCAACGTCTTCACGCTGCCGCTCGGCAGTTTCAAGTGGGACATCGCCAATGAAACCTTCGCCGCGATGGGCGGCAATACCTACAGCCTAATCGAGCGGGCGCTTCCCCCGCGCTCGGATCCGGAGCCTGGTCTCACGACCGCGGATGCGCTCAAGCGGCTCGACGCGGCAGTGATCAACCATATCTTCACACCATCGATCGTCAGCCCCACTGTGGGCAACATTCACGAGTATGTCTTCAAGCAGGCCGGCATCACTGGCGTCACCCAGGACAATGTCGAGACGATCCACGCCCTGATGACCGACGGCAACCTGCGCAGCATTCTGGTCAGCAACCCGGGGAGCATCTTCTACGACAACGACAAGATCCTCGTGAGCTTGACCCAGAAAAGAGTCGATGCCTACAACTTGATTCAAAGGGTGGCGGGTGGACGCAATACGCCTGAGGACATCCCCAAGATCGTGGAGAGCCTCGGCGAGGTCCTGCAGCGCTCCTTCGACTTGAAGTTCAAGAATGACAAGGCCAACAGCCTGCTCCTGAAGATGATTCAGGCAATCGGTCCGGCCGAGCTCGACTCAAAGGC
>Ga0169931_10004981_pt1 | contig 20446 bp, 14 predicted proteins | sample Kivu_15m_20L_FD_129675 | JGI IMG/M metagenome (GOLD analysis project Ga0169931, IMG submission 129675) | Freshwater microbial communities from Lake Kivu, Western Province, Rwanda to study Microbial Dark Matter (Phase II) - Kivu_15m_20L... | ecosystem: Environmental > Aquatic > Freshwater > Lake... | reverse complement strand
TTAACCTTTGTCCCAAAAACGTAACCTATTTTGTCGTACATAAACCTACATACAGGGGCCAGGGCCCTCTCTGTAAAAACACAGAGGTGAACCTCTGGATTTTAGCTGATTTTGGATGGGGACTCCTCGGCTCCTCGGCCCTCCCCGCCCGCCCGTGCGTCCCGCCCAGAGTTTTCGCAAGTCTACGATGCCCGGGTATTACCCAGTAGGTCCTACAAACTGTACACTGCCTACGTATCCTACACCTTCTCCTCCCATCCAGCGGTTTCCTCCGACAAATAAGGAATTGGCTTCGTTTTTCAACTCATCCCATACTGCAGTGATTGGATACTCTTCAACTTCATTCACCCATAGTACCACCTTCCATGGGAAATTCAATCAATCACGAAAAAATCCAATCATCATGTCGAGTCTTTTCGGTAAAAAGTCTCGAGGAGAAAAGCGATACTCTACAAATAATGATTTTCAAGAATCTATACTACATTCTGTGAATAAGCTGTTGCCATATCCTACCTCGCAACAGGAGAATGATAATGATGAATCATTACCGACAAGTCTTATTTCCAAATTTTCAGACATGGCATTATCACCATCAATATTACAAGCTTGTACAGCATTAGGGTTTCATAAACCTACACCGGTACAACGTAGCGTCATACCCTTCCTATTAAAGAATCGTACGGATCATGTTGTAGCATTAGCCTCCACCGGCACAGGCAAAACAGCAGCCTTTGTCTTACCAATACTGCATCATTTAAGTTTAGATCCCTATGGTATCTACGCTGTTATATTAAGTCCAACACGTGAACTGGCGAAACAAATACATGAACAAGTTATGGCTCTCGGTTCATCCTCCGTTTGTGTGCGGTCATCTCTAGTGATTGGTGGAATGGATATGACACATCAAGCTTGTGAATTGACACATAAGAAACCACACTTTTGTATCGCCACACCGGGACGATTGGCTGCTATATTACGAGGTCCCAATCCTCCACCTTTAAAGAATGTACGATATGTTGTCTTGGATGAAGCCGATCGGATACTCATGGCCAAGAGTGGATTTGAACGTGATATCGCTGAAATTTTATTACATACTACTACTACTGCTTCCACATCTAGAAATATAGGGATGGGTTTACAAGGAGGAGGAATAGAAGCATCCTCTAGAACACGACGAACGAATTTTCAAACTTTATTATTTAGTGCTACTTTAACTCGAAGTTTAGAAAGTTTAGAACAATTAGCTGGAGGAGGTATGGGTCGTATACATTTGAAAAAGTTTATTATACAAGAAGACAAAGTAAAATCAATAGAACAAAGGCAGAATAAGAAACGAACACATGATAACCTGGGTGGAGTGATGAAGCAACAGGAACCATCAGATTGTCCAGAAAAAAAAGATGGAGAAGACGAACAAGATTCTATCCATGAATTAGATACTACAAACATTCCTAGTTTACCAGTAGGACTAAGACAAGAATACATTTTTATGCCTTCTCATGTAAGAGATGGATATTTGATTACGGCAATACGTCATCTTATGATGAATGGTGGTCGTTTAGGAGATGAAGACACGGATAGAAAGGATTCGAGTGGGTGGAATCATGTTGGGTTGAAGCAACATGCCAATGATGAGGATGAGGATAAGACTAACAAAAAATGGAGCAAGGCACGTAGTGCAATAATATTTGTTTCTACTTGTGAAAGGACAGCTTTGGTATCTGGTATACTATCCGAACTAGGTGTGGGAAACGTCGCGTTGCATTCACTGCTAAGTCAAAATCGACGTTTAGCTGCATTGGCCAAATTTAAATCTCAACATGTTCGAGTACTTGTAGCTACAGATGTTGCAAGTCGTGGTTTGGATATTCCCACAGTTGATTTGGTGATCAATGCAGAACTTCCTCGTAGACCGGTAGATTATATTCATCGTGTAGGCCGAACAGCTCGACAAGGTCGTCGTGGTCGTGCCGTTTCATTAGTTGGAGAATCGGATGTAGCCTTAGTCCATGCCGTGGAGAAAATATCTGGTCGTGCTCTTGAAAAATGTACAGATATCACAGATGATATGGCATTGAAACTTTTAGGATCAGTGACTAAAGCCATCAGATTATCAAAGATGAAATTGGCTGATATTGGTTTCGATGAATTAGTAAAGAAAATGAAAGGCAGAAAAGTCCGTGATCGAAAAGATAGACTCAAGGCAGAACGAGCTGCACGTCGACTAGCATCAAAGACACAATGCTGAGTAAAGATAAAAACATAACAATTCAATCGCTGCATTTTTTTATATTATTTGTACTCTATAGTGCTTTGATTGGTAAAGTAATGACTGTTATAGTTAGAAAAACAAACGATAATACTCAGTTGTAAAACGATATGCAAAAACCAGATAATTTCTTTTTTTTAAGCAAGTGAAAACTACATATGCTTTCGACAAGTATCGATTTCGATACAAAAAAAATGTAGAAATTATTCTTTAATTCCGTATGTTTATCCTCTGCAAGAATTCAATAAGGAGTGGACTCACTTGATCGGATGCCTCATCAATAGCTTCATCATGTGGACAATGTCCTAATCCTCGTAAACAAATAACCTTTTCTACACTAGGTACATGTATCAATTGTTCCACTCTTGCAGCAGGTGTCCATGGATCTTGATCTCCATAACATATCCAAACGGGTATACTCTCCTTAGGAAAATGTTCATCGTTCAATTGTTGTTCTGGTAAGGGTCCAGCAGAATAGGATAATGTATCAAAAACCACATCACTGGCACCCGGTAATAAAAGAGGTGTTAACAAAGCATCGACTAATTCATCATCCACAGCTTCATCGATCGCATAGGGTTCTTTTAAAATTTGTTTTACAATAGGAGGCTTCGCCAATAGGTCAAATAATCCTTGTCCTTGAGATCGTAATAGGGATTGTATAGATCGTACAATCGGCATGGATAGGCTGGACAGGGGTACCTCTGCACTATGTAATTCTCTAAAATTAGGACTGACTGAAAAGACACCATTAAAAATCAATGGACAATCCAACACACTTTGTAATGCTGAGATGGTCCCAATCGAATTGGCCACAAGTGTAACGCGGGAGGATGACAAGGATGATGATGATAGTACCACATCCCGAGTAAAATCGATAACTTGTTCAGACCAAGTAAAGAAATTATATGGACTGGAAAGGGGATGTTTTAATTCCAATTGAGATGCAATTCTGCTTTCACCGTTGGCTGTACCTAATGGTACTTGCTTCAATATGGAAGGTAGTTTTCTTCTCTTTGTTGTCTTACTTGGTCTAGATTCTGTGTTTCTATAGTATTTTTCCTCCTCTGTAGGGTCTATGTTTTCTTGTGCACCTCCATCCTTCTCATCATCGTCTATAAATCGTCCAATTTCCCCACAAACCATTTGTCGACTCGTCGTATCAGCGGGATGTGGTTTAGAACTATATCCATACCCTAACAAATCAATCGCATAGGCACGATAACCCGCTTTCGCCAAGGCTTTTAATGTTTTTCGCCAATGATCACTATTCACAAACAAACCATGGATTAACACTACTGCGTGTGTTGATGTTGGATCCCCCGCCATTTGATATCGTATTTGATGATTCCTCCATGTATATATTTGATTGGGAAGTTGAGTAGCCGGTGATATAGGAGGGGGAGATACTGTATTGGGTGGATAGAATATCCTGCTCGTAGGACTCGTATTACTCAAAGCATGAATCGTTGTGACTGAATACAAATAATAGGACGAGAGTATAATCGTTAGTACAAGTGTCCTTGAAAGGAAATCATAAGGAGAGGTGAACCGTCGATGGACCATGGCTAGATGAGATAGTGTAAACTACTTCTTATTCAAAGTTCTGATATGGTTTCAGATTCGAAAAGGTCCCAGAGATAAACAATTCACCTCTGCAATGAAATCGGTATCAGCCCCCTTCTGATCTGGTGTTGCCAATCAAAAACGTGACGTCATACAGGCTGTGAACGCGGCATAATATTCCTTCGGCACGACTCGCATCAGCGGCGTCAGGAAACAGGAAACCATCAGTATACGTCTGTTGATTATCTTCTGCTTGCTGAGTTGTCGTCACCATCATCAAAGAACAAACTTGATTATCATCATCATCATCAAGTCAAGGGATCTCTTGTCTGGAAAACGAAATGCCACGGCTGACGTGATAGCCCATTTCAATTCGATTCGATAACAATTGAAAACACCATATATATCACTACGTTTCAATAAATCATCATCATGAGATTTAAACTTGTCATATATAGTATTATGACTGCCTATCTTTGCAGTTTTATTCATTCCTTTTCTTTATCGTATCCCTACCTCCCAACGAATGTAAAGTCTATCCATGGTTCTCATATTTATAATCACAAGGCATTATTTTCTTCAATTCCTTCCAACCACGGTGATGAATGGATTGATCGAGCACCTTGTTTAGATGGTTTATGTACTTCAGAACCTGTTTCAATGGTAGATTCCTTCTCGAATACTTCTACCTTTTCTACAAGAATGGATTCTTCTTCTACTCCTACTACTCCTGTATCATCACATTCTTCTTCTTCCAGAATAGGATTAGCCATGGAGCGATTGGGTGCAGAAAAGATTGGACCTACTGTATGGTCTGAATTTGGACGATTAGCACAAGAATATAAAATACAAGCAAATTTAGGACAGGGCTTTCCCAATTGGACACCACCACAATTTGCTATTGATTCATTAGTCGATGCAGCGACAGATTGTAGTCATATGAGTCCACATCAATATACACGTACAGCAGGACATGTCAATTTAGTTATACAACTGGCAAGGAGATATAGTATACATTTGAAACGAAATGTCGATGCGATGAGTGAGGTTGCTGTAACTGTAGGAGCCAGTCAAGCATTATACTTGGCTTTACAAACATTATTACGTCCAGGTGAGTGCATTCTACAATAAAAACAGGTGAAGGAGAAGCATGGATAGAGGATGAACCTGTATCCTGGCGGCGAAGGGGATTAGTGTATGATTCTTTTTTCTTTTTCTTTGGTCTCGATTCTCATATACTGATATTTATTTATTTATTCAATATAACTTTATTCTTGTTGTACCAGGAGATGAAGTTATCATTTTTGAACCCTTTTTCGATCTATACGTCAATCAAATTAAATTAGCAGGAGGTGCACCCGTCTATGTACCTCTGACTTTTATTCCATACCAAGAAGATACACCCTATGAAACCTCGGGTGGAGATTGGGTTTTAGATCCCAAGGAACTATTTTCAAGAATTAGTACTCGAACACGTGCCATCATTCTCAACTCTCCACATAATCCTACTGGGAAAATCTTTCCTCTCGCTGAAATGGAAATGATCGCTCAAGCTGCAACGAGGGCAGGACCTCAATGTATCGTTTTGACGGATGAGGTTTATAAATATATTATTCATTCATCGATCGAGGAGAGTGATACGTCGGATGAACACCACACGAGAAAACAATCTCAACAGACAGGAAATAATATTTCCTGTCCCAACCCTGGACATGTACACTTTGCTACTTTACCCGGAATGTGGGAAAGAACGATTACGATATCATCTGCAGGTAAAACATTCTCTGCAACTGGTTGGCAAGTTGGTTGGTGTATAGGGCCGAAGCATCTCGTTACACCAATACATCAATTATTACCTTATGTCCAATTTTGTGCATCAACTGTCATACAGGAAGCCTTGGCCCGATCTTTACCCCGTGCTGATGAACCCTACGAGGGATATTCTTCCTATTATCATTATCTTAAGGCTACATATACACGGAAAAGAGATTTGTTAGTCAAAGCCTTGAAGTCGGCCGGCTTTGGTGTACCAAACTATGATATTAGTGCAGGCGGGGGATTCTTTATTTTTGCTCGAATAGGGAAACGAGTTGCGAATTGTATACCTCCAGAGAGATTAATGACATTTAATACTGCAGCGCCTGGGAATGTCGTTCGTCAAGATTGGGCCTTGTGTCAATGGTTGGTGGAAGAAAAAGGAGTTTTGTGTATTCCTTCGGGTCCTTTCTTCTCCACAGAACGAGCAGTCAGGGGAGATTCAGACCATTTTATTCGAATAGCTTTCTGTAAAACGGATGATACGATCGATGTGGCGGCTGAGGCTCTCATGTCGATGATAGACGAAGATACAACACGAGCTAAAGTGACGAATTCTGTTCATCGCATCCCTATAGTAGCAAAGCTCTCTTGATAAACAATTATAATATAGCAAAAATGCATCCTTCTATAGAACTTATATTCAGCGTGACCTTTCAGAGTCGTTCAAGTCTTTACGGGCATATTCTACCTCTTGAATAGATTCCAGCGCTGCTCTCACAGCTATATTTGGTATCAAAATTGTAGAGGATAGTACCTCGTTCGTCTTTGGACTTTTCCTACTGCTTTGTAACCATCGCTCGATAGCATACCTCTCATAGGAATGTCCATCGCTGCACATGACAGGATCCTTCATTACCTCACGTGTAATAGGACAAAGATATGCATCGGCAAGTTTAGTCACCGAATCACTAAGGTTATTACTGTAACGACTGATCCTTTCATATTTCTCCACCAAGGCAAGGTTGGATCTCATTACTGTTTGTGCATCATGTGTTAGTGATAAATTTGCAAGTGATAATAATCCATCGACCGCATCGATTATCTCATCCCTTCTTATAGACGTAAGTATTTTTGTTTTAACAGGGGATATTCCAGAGGTTTTACGTGATTCAGTAATCGTAGGAGATAGCTCTACCTGTCGTGAGACATCTATGTGGTCACGTTTTCGTCCGCTCTTAAAAGACCATACATTCGATGATAGTAAATCTTCAATGCGAGTTTTTGATACCTGTACTCGAATTCTGGATATAACGCTCATTTCTCCTTGGAAAAAACTATCAACGACACCATAGATGAACTCCTCTCCTTCTCCTTTAATTGCGACAGTTTCTCCTTTTCGATATGTTTTTGAAGGAAGCATTTCGATCAAGCTATAGTCAGACGGGGTAAGTCGTACACCGGGAGCCCCTCGATTCATTTTTTCGTTGCTCATATTTTGGAAGAGAAGGGTTCCAGTTGTCGAAAATATATCACTTTCACCTGATGCTAGAAGTGCAGCTATTCCGGCTGAGTACTTATGATTCACCTTGAAAAGGTTACACAGTTTCGTGGCGACGAAGTATGGAGTCAGAGCTGATGAAGTTGATACAAACAAAGTTGATCCGTCCAAGAATACCTTCGAGAAATTTTTGGAGGAGTAATTTGTAATGTCGACAGCAGCGTCTTCCGAATTTCTTGATATGAGGAAAAACTTTGTATGTATGCTTATCACTCCAGTAATAGATAGTTGGGCAGTAATTGATTCGATGCTTTCCGCATCAGCCAGAGTTCTCAATATATTTCTGCAATCGTTCGATTGAAGGATACGTTGCATTCGTCTCAAGTCATAGGGTTGTGGGGACAACGCAACCGGTGTCTCTGCTAATTTCTCAACTATTCTTTCACTGACAAGACCCACACCCAACTCTTGAGCTATATCGATCAACGCCGGATGAAGTAGTTTTACCCTGTCATTATCAATTCTGTCAGAGTTGATTAGTCCAGAGTCATCGTCAATCAATATCTCGTCTATGCGCATTATAAAACCATCCTGATCTGGAAGATATGACAACGAGTTGCTACTACCCGATCGACAAATTAGATTGAAAACATCGATGATAGCGTTGAGTTCGTTCACGTTGAGATACGTTTTACTTTCATATAATTCTTTAAGGAGGAAGATGCAATCATCGATGGTTGGACTTTCTCGAACTCCAAGCACTCTGAGTAGCGTCTCGAAGGAGTTAAAACATCGGGGTAATTCCCATATAAACGGTGACAAATCTTTTGGTAGGCGAAAGAAAACCTTCTCAGGTTTCACTAATAGTCCATCTATCAACGGAATGAAACTACGACATTTAAGTCCCTCAATGACCTTGGCGCTCAGTTTTGGTAAATTGTCTTAATGATGAAGAGCATCTCAGAGTAAGGGATGATGAAAAATGCGACAAATGACGACTCGAATCTTACCTTGTAGGAAAGAAAAAATGTCAACGAACACCTTTTCGATAGTCGAGTACTTCTTTAGCCACTTTTCACTAATAATATTATCATCTGTAAGAACCCGGAGATGTTTTAAAACTACGGCTAGCGGTGGAGGAGAAGAAATGTGTAACCTTGAAAACATAAATTGAGGAGGAAGTATGTCTTCGAGGGCTGTCGGCAGAACCGTAAACGATAAGTTTTTGTCCCGCGGAATAGCTTTGGAGCAATGTCGCAGGAAGGTTAGAATAAAATATGATAGAACAAACTTTCGGTGGATTACAATCAAAGACTTACAAACATCACTGAAATAGTGTAAAGCAACTTCAGCATATTCCGATTCAGCAGGGACGCATTTCACGCGCGAAAGAACCAGAAGAAAGTTGTTTGTCGCATCGTGGAAGTCGTTGTAAGAAGACGAGAAGTACTTCCATAAGACCATCGCCTTTGGAACGCTCCCTTCCTCCTCGACGATTAATGCAGCTTTGAGAAATGACTCTCTATCTACGTTGTGGATCATACCAGCGCACACCAAGAAATCCAATGACCTATCACTATCATATTCCTCCGTGGGAAAGTAAGCAGATGATCCTTTGAAAATATCTTGAAAAAAAGGATTTCGAGGATCATACAATTGCCCTGGACAAGCGTATACTACAGTATCCTGCTGTTTTGTTCTTATAAACGGAATCCGACTCAAATGCTCTTTGCAGCTTTCGACGTCTTCTCGGATTCTCGGCCACCTGTTTACAATAATCTGGAAGAAATTTCATAAGACGATGGTTGCGTCCATTATAAAAATCTAGCCTTTGAAATTACACGCACCTGGAAAATCTCATCCCTTCTTTCAACTGAAAGGTCCCGAAAGTCCTTTGAAAGTAAATTACGTACCAATAAAGATTCGGTCAGAACATGGACCTGAAGGTCTTCGTACAAATCTCTAAACTTATGATTATCCACAAGCAAATTAAATGAACGAGGTAGAACATGTTGAAATGAGTCGAAGTCAACCATCCTATCCAGAACGAACGTCGCCTCCTTATCCATAAGATCAGAGTGAGATCCATTCAAGGCTTCAAATAAGGGTAAGCGTTTTAATACGGAATAATCAGTTGCAGACATAGACAGTCTCGTCATTTGATTATTGTAAACGAGTAATTGCAGAAGAAGGGAGCGATCGTCTGGAGATAATGCCGTCCACTTTAAATGAGATGAGCCGTCGGAACTATCTACCTGACTCATCCAAAAATTGATAGTTGACATAATCATCCTTGTTGAGCTTAGTTGATCGCTGGGATCCAATCTTGAAAGGTCGTTGTCACTGAAGTACGCCGATGATATTATAGGGCATTTAAGTCGGAAGAGAATATCGTAGGCAGAGACATCGAGATTGAAGTATGCAGGATTACTGCTATCATGAGTATCCTCAAGGGTGTTCTCTTTCGGTAGATTTTCTTCTTGCACACATGTGATAGTTCCCTCGCTGTCTATATCAGGAATTTTTTTTGATGAATCGATGAACCCTAAATTCCAATATTCATCCTTTTCATCATTCACAGCTTCTTCGGTAGCGACATCAGATTGTGTGTTATCAACAACAACCTTAGTCTTAAGCAAAATATTGCTACGATGAGACAATATAGCTTCGCGAAGATCCACATCCACTGAATGGCGTCTAATTGATATGATATGTTGATAATGAGCACACGATATGAGCTCATTATGAACTGTCGGAATTAATGGCCAGCGCCGGAATAGTTGAACTATTGCGTTATTATAGATGGGGACATTCTTCCAAAAGAGGTATATCCATAATCGAGTAGGGTGTTTTTCATGCGAAAGCTCTGAATCGTGACTGTCCCATGAGACAACATCTTTATTTTCGAACGACTTCGGGAGAACACTGGATATGTGTCGAAGGAGTATCTTGTGGTCAAAGCGCCCTATTCCGCATAATTCAAGGAAACCTTTCTTAAAAAGACGACCCCATTTTTTTACTGCTACGCTAGCTAGAAAGCCTCCCGACTCACTAACAGTTGGTAACAAATATTGCTGTTCATTGTCAGCCGCTATGACGGGTGAGCCGACATCAACCACTTTTCCATTAGACGAAAGCAATAGGGGAAGACCTATTAATTCATTTTTGCAAATCGCAATGGCTTTTGGGCTGAGAACGTCACCAGGCTCCTCGATAAAGTCCGAAACGCAATATTCAAAGATAGATATGACATCGAATCTTTTTGTTAAGAGTTGCGCTCTGATAGGATTCTTTTTAAGCAACTTTCGAGCCGTGGCGGGTGTAAAACACACTGCGTTAGTCGAATACTGAGATAAATCACTAAAAACATTTTTCGGGACATTGAACAATAATTCAGAGTGATCTCGAAAGAAAATTGGCGCCCTGTTACGAGGATACTCAAAATAGCCGTTGCTGATGGGCTCAAAGCTATCAAGTTTTAGAAATATCGACTTCGAGCATAATCCTGTAATCAGCGTCTCTTGAACTAAGTTCCTGAATGGCATCTTGATTCGTCTTAGAAACGGCCAGAAACAGTAAATACGTCTCGGGTCTTCGTTTAATAAGAAATACTCAGTGGATCGTTCGAAGGCCGACGGAATCAATTGATTAATTACGGTACCAATACACTCTTGATTCCATTTATGATACCAATAACCTCTAGTCGAGTGAAAAGCTAGTTTTATATCCATATCATCGTCAACGTCCATCAAAATTTCTCCTTTCCATTCGTGTAAAAAAAGTGGAGCATTAAGGTGCATAGGAATGCCAATTTTAATATTCGTATTCAAACCAGAAGCGAACACCGATCCTTCAAAAGGTTTCATTGACTCTGTCTGCATTACCGGGATAGCCACAGAAACAGAAGGATTTAATTTCATTCCCGCCCATTCTTTATCCGATTGGATAGGTATTGAGACGCTGCATATTAAAAACTTTCCGACAATTTGCTGATGAGCGATATCGACAATATACGATGAAAACCGATTTCTCTCACCGAGGTATTTCATTATAGAGCTTTTCCAACCATCACTGCTACGACTGTGATCGGCAATACTTTGATGAATCACCTGGGATCTACTGATAAGGCAATCAAGGATACTTTTATGACATATTTCAGATGGTTTCCAGCTATCAATACTGAGCCTTTGCAAGCTCTGAAGGAATATGAGTGATTCGGGGATCATCTGCTTTACCTTGTCAATGATATCATTTATTTCGCGCTCTTCAAAAATATCTCTACACAAAGAAAACGACGAGGAAATTGATCTTAACGGAATGCGAATGATGGTACCATTGTAAAAGAGGCCATCATTCGCACTTTGCACTATCGACTCCTGGAAACCGAACGGTGCAGAAAAAAACGGATAAAATTGATGTGAAAATGTTCTAACAATATCTAAAGATAAATTGTAATTCCGCGCTCCTGGTTTCCTCTTCATCCGAATATCTGTGTCAGCTTTCGAACCAACGTCGTCGAAGAGATACTCCCCCGTCGGATCGAAAAGTAAAAACGATCTCTTCGTCAGAATTTGAACACAGTCTGTAAGAAGGAAAGCGCCGCACAGACCCGCTCCAAACCGAGGATATCCTTGTATCAATGTTGAAAGATGTTAATTGAATCTTATCACATTAATATGTAACGAAAAGGAAGTAGATTCAGTATACGTACCATTTCCTATCAAGTCACTACTGTTGTAGCACTGCGCTGGACTCAAAAGCTTTACAACGTCGACTACCTCTAAGGCAACATCCATGTAAACCATTAAACTATTACCTTGTAGCGTACCCAAGCATGGATGGAGGATAGACGTATTTTCATGAATTCGCTCATCGAATAGAAGGCGAAAATGCTTGGCTCCCTGCCTCTCGGCAACTTCAATGATTTCATTCAAGAATTTTCTGATGTAATCATCTCTGTTTCTCCGACATGATAAAAGTATCTGTAATGGTTCTGGCTTTGGGCAGGGGATCGTGATCATCCCTTGACTATACTGCCCGCTCAAAGTCTCTCTCAGAGATCTAGCTCCCATCCTACGGGCGGTGTCACGATCGACCGCATCATGGACGAAGAGATAACGATCTTTTAATTTCTTTCCAATTATTTCTGAAAGCCAAGGTGCGTCATCATACATAACATCACTTGCTTTACGTATCAAACCTTCGCGAGTAGGCAAATAAAAGACATCATTTGTAAGTAGCGTCTCATCTTCTCTACTTATTAATCGACACAATAACAAAGCTAGCTCCAGCTGTTTCGTATCACAACACTTTCCGTTGAGATCAGTCGCGATTTGTTGTAAAACGTTGACGTAGTCATCAGATCTGAATTGTTCACTGATCGCAGTTTCCTTCAATAGATGTTCAAAGCATCGCATTTCAAGCGGAATGGAGTATAGATAGGGCTCCATGTTGATATTTGTATTGATTGCCACTTGATTTTTCATCACGAAACGGTCTCCTACCCAAATCCAAGGACATTCATCCAACGCCTCAAACGAATGAGACATCGGATCATCTCTGATACGAGAATCCACTAAGCTATATAAACGTAGTAAATTCGTGGCCATCGAGCCAGGGTTTTCCGGAGTCCTTCTGTACTGCGATGATATGCTAATAATCTGAGTTACCATCACAGATACAGGGATCGGTTCGTCCCAACCGAAGAACTGTATTAAACGCTGTGATTTCATTTGTTGATTTATTATATCATATGTTGCATCACAGAGGTATTTATTCTCCATCAATCTACAATGATCAGGAGATGTGAGTGAAAATTTAGAATGCCTTTCTCCGAGTGGCATTACGGGTACCCATCTCAGCGATCGCAATTCGTGAATAGAATTTTCACTACAACTTTCATCTTCGAAACCGATGAAGATGTTGGTATCATCCAAGTAAGTCAGCAAGGCTGAAGCCTGGAGATATCTTTGTTCGTCAAGGACAATCAGCTTATGAAGCATCTTCGCACAGTCTATAATAAACTGCAATGAAACTTTAGTTTTCATACCAAGATACCTTAAACTTTTCAATGAGTATGAATCACAAATAGATGATTCTGGAAGAGCGAAGGGGCCAACTATATCACATATCCCTGCTTCACTAGGATCAAACAGTTCATCGGCACACACCATCTGACCTAGCCGATTCGGAATCCTCACAACAGCACTCAATGTCGACAAGCTTAGCTCATTCAATGGGACTTTCGCATCTCTTAAGGCTGAAAGTAAAGCACGCGGAATTGAAACGAGGGGAGCGGCCTGTTTCAGAAGAAAGGGTATCATTTCGTTTATATACGAAGGCGTATTTTCGTTTTCCTCGGGAGCGTAAAGGATACATTGACTCCCTGATACCCAGGCACCAGAAGGACCAGATTGGAATAAAAGTTGCGTCATCGAATACTGGTAAACAGTTCTCTGCACGGTTTTCCATATGTCAGATGAGCTAGCGACAGGCCATAAGGCATAGTAATCGTCCCTAGTAGCACTCAGAGTTTTCATGACTTCTAGGCTATGGCAATAAAGGGGGGCCACTACGTCACGTATAAGAAGTATATTCCACTGAGAGCGAATCTTCCCAATGCCTATCATATCCGTTCCGGTCCATATGTCGCGCCTATTACTTGACAACTCAAAATTTCCGTTCACATGTGAGGCTAATCCAGTTTCCGTTGGAAGTGGTAAAACGCAAAATACGCGCCCCGAAGGTTGACGGGTATGTTGATCTAAAGGTGTGGCTATACTAGCCCATGGAAGAAATTTCATCGATCTAAACTCAGGATCCAAAGCCATATCTCGACACTCACCATTCCCAATCATATAGGAAACTAAATAATCTTCTGTTGTTATGGTATTGGACTCAACGAAATGTCGACTTACTCGTAACTTGCGATCAGTTATCGGTGTTTCGAGCATTGATAGAGAAGCCAGCTTAGTGTATACTGATTCCTTCTTTAGCCCATCAAATATGTGAGTAGCATCAAACCGACTATCATTCCTCAGATCAAACCATTTTCTTGACACTCGGTACACAAGACGAGGATTATCATCAGCTGCATCATGAGTGTAGAGCTCAATATTGTTGATGTGGCGTAGAAAAAGAATAGCATGATGCAAGGTCGACTGTGCTGAGTGCAGCATCGATGTTAATGATTCAAGATCAAAAGTTCGTTTAGAGATTTCACTGGCTCGAGATGCCACCAAGGTTCGGAAAGGGAAACGAAATAATGTTCCTTTGAAGAAATCTCTCATATTGCTACCAAATAGCAAAAACGGCTGGCTTTGATCAGGGAAATGCTCCAGAAAAGAACCAGATGTGGCCTTCGTGAACTGGATCCTCATTCCACCTGATCCTTCTGGAAGATATATTGAATGGGGATCAAAGACCACGAGATGCTCACCGGATATAAAAGAGGGTAAATCTGTCCAGTGAAATACTGAGTTGAATCCTAGCCCGAATCGCCCTGTCATATCAAAAGAATTGAGTTTACTGGTTTGTCCTATTCTTGCTATATTTCTAAAATCTTTCTCTGAGAAAACGGAATCGTTGAAGCAGTACAAAGAAGGCCCTTGCCATAATTTCAAAGCCTCACCAAGCAATGACGAGCATCCATATTGTTTTGAACTAAAAACGAATCGCACAGTAGTTGCCTTGGCATCGTCTGCATTCTGTATAAGTTCATGGAACGGTTGCTGCCCTTCTGGGTACATTTCTATAATGCTCTGTAATCTCTTCGTTATAGATTCTGATTGTCGAAATTCTTCATGCTCCAATATAGGTTTGAATGGAAGTTCATCTGATGAGGATTTAAGCAAATGTGCTCTCACTCCATGCACCCCTATTCTATTCGCAACTGCAGCGCTTAATTTGGGATGAAGATAATTGAGGTTAGATTTACTAGGGATTTGTCTTCCAAGCCAAGGTGTATCATCATACACAAACTCTGATACGACTTTGATAACTCCATCTTCTCCCGGCGCATACATAGGCGTAACATCCTTGACAAACTCCTCGTCATCGGAGATAATTTGAACGAGTGCGATCGCGATGTCAATGGATCTCTGATCGACTATTTCTGTATCCGATATTCTTTTCAAAGCATGATAATAGTCCGCTGTGCTGAATGAAGTCTTCACATTGAAAATTGATAACAATCTAGTGAAGCACGCTAAGTCAGAGGGCACGACAAAGAGATAAGGTTCCGCATTCAAGGGACTGTTAAAAGCGACGTTCTTTGAGCAGAGAATTAGCTGTAAATTAGATGATAAATTGATGATGGAAGGAAGTTCCTTACCAGAATTGACGCGAATGTACCCCCCGTCCACAACCAAGGGAAGTCCAGTCCTAAAATATCCTTGAGGAACTCAACGTCTCGATCTTTTGCTTCGTTGAGAATGCCATATAATCGAGGGAGTTCCTCCGATATCTTGCGGCAAAGGCTATTATGGTCAATATTCTTATCATTACGAGGGATTTCGTCTGACAGTCTTGTATAGTAATGCTGATCACGATACCCTATATCGCCCAATGTCTGTGGAACTCCCGAAACTACATGTTCATTACATAGCTGTGAAAATTTCATCGACAAGGCTTTAAGCTGTAAAGCCACATACTCTAAACAAGGCCTTTCATTCCACCCAAATCGATTTTTTATAGCCGAGGAGCCTATAGTTACAGCAGAGATATACTTTGACGAGCTTATGAACCACACATTATCAATTGTCGTGGTTTCTATCGGGGCAGCAAATGAAAGACTGGGTTCTCTCCATGGTAATAGATGATGGATAGGATACTTTATCACTGGGATCCATTTAATCTTTAGTAGCTGTTCTATCCAACGATCGTGTTGACAAGGTACTCCATCAGGGTTGTCATCGAACACTTCACGGCTCAATTTTCTAAAAATTCTTTTAGCGAAGGACCTTTAACACAAATAGACGAATGAGTCATGAGGATGTATACTCAGCGAGAATCGCTTCATTTTAACTTACATATCTTTTCGCTTCGAGGGGAAAAACGATTGCTCATTCTGCTGCAAAAATGATAGCAACTCATGTGCTCTTTCAAATGCCCCATCGTGTGGCTTGTCAACATCTCCAGGACATGCCGTCTCAAGTTCGATGCTCTGAGCGCATGCTACAATTGTTTCCCACGTCAAAGTATGCTTTAGCCCAAGTGTTAGAAGTACGGTCAACATCGTCTCATCAGAAAAAGTCTCATTTGGAAATGAATCGATACCTATTAGGCTTTGAAATTGAGAAACGCGAGGATCATATAGCTTATTAACAAAGGTTGATAGGAAAGTAGGGTTAGGTTTCGGACAACGTCAGATGAGAAAAACATATCACACTAGTTAACAGCTGCCTACCTCCGCTGGGCACTTCAAAGTATTTGTGGCTAATGAAGGAATGATTTTTGCTGTACTAAAGAAAGCTTGTAGATCAGAGTCCAGATGTAGCAAGTTCCTGGTGTGTAGGAGAATTTCCTTCATCGCAACTAGAACCGTATCGATAGGCACGGACCCAAGAAAAGGAATAATATGCTTTATAATCAAGGTTGGCAGAGAAACATGATTCATTCCAGGCCATTCATCAAGTAAGCTATGACTGTTATCCTTCCGTGAAATAACAAGTGCAATGTTAAAAATCGGTAACGTCTTAACTATCGACATATCGTCTAAATTTTCAAGCGCATAGGCTTCCCTGGGTGCAATCCATATGTTTGAACAGTGGCTATATAAGATAGGGCGATCATTCATGTATTGGAAGAAACAGCGTGCAAGCCATTTCCAAGGTTCAGCTATGTCGTGGGTTCGTGGAAGTAAAAACTCATAGGTTTCTGGAGTGACATATCCAGATCGAATACACTGCTCTATCAGACGACCGTAACATGGTGCCGCAATGTCTTGAAGTAAAGCTTTATTCCAATCAGCTCGAACTTGCCCATCACCCATCATATCGCTACCCCACCATAAATCACGTCTATTGGAGCTCAACTCGAAGTACCCATTGACATGGATATTTAGTGATGTTTTTAGTGGTAGTGGTAGGAAACAGTAGGCTGTACCAGAATCATTTTCCATGAGACTAGGCTTTACACGTGTAGCAACACTAGCCAACGGAATTAATTTCATATGACTATGAGTCGGATCATAAGCCATCTTCGATGCATTCCCCCCTCCTAATTGATAACAAACAATCCACACCTCACTCTTCTTCTTGGTCATATTATTATTATAATTCAAACCAAAGCATTCGATATGTAAAGTGTAATCTACCACATGACTGTTTCCACTCGTAAGTGGAGTCGGTATCTTACTCCGTTGAGTATGAATGTCTTTACCATTGGATATTTCCGTATAAGAAAGCAGAGTCGGCTGATCAAGCTCTTTTTTCCAATCATACACCTCTATCCGTTGTATATTTCTTAAAAATAAAAGCATATCCGCTGCTTGATCTGACAAATCTTCCAATAGGAGTCTTATACTCTCCAAGGTATAAGATCGATTTGACAAACGTGAAATCGTGGCTTGATGTGGTGATCGTAAAGGGAATTGAAATAATGTCCCATGAAATTCATGGATACTTTTGGTTTGAAACGAACAACCAAAAATTTCCATAGGTTTAAATATATAAGGAAAGGATTGTATTAAGGTTTGACCCTCCAATGTAGAAAAATCAATTAACTTTCCAGGGTTGATAGGATTGATCCCTGGTATATAAGTTGCATGTGGATCCAACAAAACAATTTTGGATCCACTCACAAACATGGGTATATCCGTAAGATGATAGGTACTATTAAAGCCTAATCCAAACCGTCCTGTTTTATCAGTTCCTTTTTTAATAGAATCACCAATATTTTGAATGGATGCAAAGTCATCCTTGGTAAATATACCGGAATTATAGACAAGTAATGATGGTCCTTGAAAGATTGGATATAAAGGATCTGTTGTTGTTGTTGCTGCTGCATGTTCATCTTGTCTTCTTGGTTCATGAATACAAAAACGTATCATGTCTGCACCTGCATCATCTGCATTTTGAATTAATTCTTTGAAGATACTTAAGCCTTCTGGATAATTCCTTAAGATTTCTCGTAATCGAACACATAAATCAATCTTTTGACCGAAATCATGTGCTGTTGTCCATAAAGATGACATTTTTGTATTTTAGTTTTTCTTTTTTAAAATTGATTGTGTTATGAACAATAGAAAAAATGGGAAGAAAGAAGAAATCATGGGGGGTTAATTGGAGACTCAAAATACAATCACATGATTAGCTGCTGCTACGTACATGGGCTCTCTAGTAGAGTGATGTGTAGGTGTATAGGTACATACCTATGTACTAGCTAGTGAGTGAGGCATGATGGACGATGGCATGATCAACAACAGGATTCTGAACATCACAATCACTATCGCATGTCATTTCTTACACTCAAGATCTACTGAAGCACATGCAGGGAAGAGGCTGAATGAAAGTCTATCCGTTTCCATTCGGGGTGACTCTTCTCGCTCTATCAACGTTCGTATGCTATCCTCCTCCACCATTTCTTCATGCCTTCAAAATCGTACTCTATTTTGATGGATCCTTGCATCATTCCTTGCAAAGCCGGATAGGCAAGAATCAAAAGAAGACACCGTCTATCGCCATTGCATCTGCAGCTATTTATACGCTTGTTCCATCCTATTTACCATCATCTGAATGCATCTGTGAATGTATAGGATATACTGCTCATCCTATTCCTATATATCCACAGATTACATCCGCTGATGTTGAATACGATGGATTTCTTCTTGCATTACAACAATTACAATCGTACCTCACCACAACAAGGGATAGTAGAAACATACCGTCTCATCATGATGGAGATGTAATCATACGAGGTGATTGTAAGACAGTCATAGATCAAATGAATGGTCATTCGATTCCTCGAAAACTACGACAGAAACATACACAAGCTTTACAATTCATTCAACGAATGAAACAACAACAACATTCAAAGGAAACGACTTCCAGTCCTACGAATGATAACAACCATCAACCCTATGCAATCCACTTTGTATATCAACATGTTACAAGAGATAAGAATATATTTTGTGATTGGTTATGTAAAGACACACTCTACAAATTACAACGACAACACATGGATACCTATGTAGAGTTCATACAAAATACAACACAAAATGTCATTCTATCCAAAAATACTACGAATCATAAATTTATGATATGGGATCCAAAGTCCAAGAAATATATATCATCCTCTTTATTCTTGTCGATGATATTACAAAATATTACAAATGTAGATGAAATTCATCTCCCCATGAACTGGAGACCTACACTTTACTTTCCACTAGCTTCCTTTGCTTTAGATACAAGGGATCCAATAACACTCTATCATATAGGTCAATTGTTAGCAGTCAAGACTAGTACGTCCACTACTACTACTCCTACTAAACATGTCCCATCGACTACAACAACCATGAATAGTAGTAGTAGTACACAACCAAGAAGACTGGAGGATATACAATACCATTTCTTTGAAATGGGTATCCTCCTTCAATATATTGGTGGTATTCATTTACCCGCTTATGATAAGGATATAAAACTATTATTCAAAAAGTATTCAACCTTGCTCCAATCGGTAGATACAACTAGTTTCAAATTAAATGATCCATCGATGGATTCATCATCCCCATGGATGTTGTTATTCAAGGAAAAGATGTACGATTTGTATTTACAATCCATGTCGATTATTGTACGGGATTCTATGGATATACATGTATCCAATCCTATATGTAGCCAGTGATCCGATGCATGTATGCATGCATGATGCGTCTGATAAAATTCCAAAGTAGTAGTCATCATAATCCATCATCATCATCATCATCATCATCCTTTGTTCTATGATCAGGTGTATACTTCTTTGGGTTTCTTTAATTTATAACATCATTTTCTACAACTCTTGCCATTCCTTTTGCATAACCAAAACATCTCATCGTGGATGAATGTACTTGCTGTATCGGACTACCCTCCTATAGTTGTTATGCCTTAACTCGTCATCTACTAACAGGATGGTCATATATTCATATTATTGTGTATGTCTAAGACTACGACATTCCTATTCCTATTCTTTTGCTGATTGAAACCTTCTGAAATTGATTTCCAACGTTGGAAAGTTGTAAATGTACACTTGGTATCTGCATCTCCCACTAATGATATGATGTAACAAGTGAGTGCACTGACTGTACAAAACTAAGACAGATTTACTCAACGCTCAAAGGGTTCTAATCAGGCACATCTATGACATCGTACGATAGCCGT
>Ga0169931_10004980_pt1 | contig 20447 bp, 16 predicted proteins | sample Kivu_15m_20L_FD_129675 | JGI IMG/M metagenome (GOLD analysis project Ga0169931, IMG submission 129675) | Freshwater microbial communities from Lake Kivu, Western Province, Rwanda to study Microbial Dark Matter (Phase II) - Kivu_15m_20L... | ecosystem: Environmental > Aquatic > Freshwater > Lake... | reverse complement strand
TAATAAATCTTACCCACTACGTCTACTGGCATGTAGTAATGTATCTATCTCATCTATGAATATAATACAAGGCTGATTTTGTCTTGCTTGATTAAAAAGATCTTTCAAGAGTTTACTTCCCATGCCTACCAATGACTTATCAAATTCACTTGCTGACATCGCAATAAAATTTACACCAGATTCTCCAGCAAGTGCTCTTGCTAATAGTGTCTTACCCGTTCCAGGTTTACCGACAAGCAAAATTCCTTTTATAAGCTTGGCTCCAGCTTTTTCATATTTTTCAGGGTTTTTCATCATTTTTACAACTTCCTGAATTTCATCTTTTACTTCGTCGATTCCTTTGACTTCATCTAATCTTTCCTTTATGTTTTTCATTATTCTGAAATTTTGTTTTTTACCAAAAGTACTCATCCCTGAATCTACGTTTAGACTAATATTTTCCATCTTTTTAGAAGGTTCTTTTTTTTCCTGTTTGAAATGAAAGATGCTATTAAGATACTTCACTAAGTCATCCTTGTATGACTTACCAAAATAAAAGGAGAAAAAGATAATAAATAGTAGAATGGATAGCAGACCTGTTTTTCTAATTTCATTCTTATGTTCGAATTTTTTAAGAAAAATACGATAGTAGCTGTCGTTGTGTTTTACTATTTCTCTTTGCATTTCTTGAACTATTTCCATTTTATTTGAGACTATTGTTTCTGCAATCTCTGTCTCTTCGTCGTTTTCGCATTTTTGAGGATTTTCTATTTTCATTCTTATTTGAGGGTTTTCGGTTGTTGTGTTGTGAAGGAGAATAAGAGCTTCAAGTTTTTTGTTGGATTCTTTAAGCTGAGAGAATTTTTCGTTTAGGTCTTTAATCGACTCTGCTCTGAGTGATTTCTCGAAGGTATTTAGTTCGTTTAGGAAATTCTGTTTATAAAGAAATTTTCTCTTATTCAAATAAGGCAGCGATTGCCCAAATAAATTTTTTATCGGAGTGAGTAGAATTTTTTTGAAAAACTTTTTCATATTAAATAAAAAATAATTGCTAAATACTTATAAATACTATGGAGAAAATATTATATTATAATAAAATTGAGAAAAAAATTTCTTTTCTAAATAAAAGGTAATTATTATTGATATATAGTAACTTATATAAAAATTTAAATTTCATTTATGTTTTCTTTTATTTATTTAAAATTTATTAACATTCACTCCTCTAAATTTGAATGTTTCCGAAATGAGAAATCAAACACAATGTATTTCTGAAAAGGAAGTCTAAATCTTGGAAATACTCTTCGATCGTTTTGTAAATTTGTTCTAGTTTATTTTTAATACTCTTGTCTTTCAAACAAGAATCAGAAAATATCTAAAGGGATAATATAATTAATAAGATTTACCTTAAGGAATCTATTCAAATACGCCTGCACTAATTCAAAATTCATCTTCGATTCGATTTCATCTAAAATGTAATCCAAAAAGTAAGACAAGAGATTATTAGAAAAAGTCAGTATAGGATCTAAGCTTCTTACTTCCAAGTCAACCAAGTATGGATTTAAATAATTTAGAAATTGTGTTATTTCTTTTGAACTTACATTTCCTATGTGATAGCTCTTCAACAAATCTTCAAGCACCAAGTCTTTTTTCACTTCGTTTTTCTTCAGCATTTTTTCATTCTTAAAATGAGAATAGTTTTTCAATATTTTTAGGAACTCAGACGATTCGTTTTGATCATTTGTCGAAGTTTCATCTGGATTATTTATATTAAACAAAAAGAAGGGGGCTTTAGCTTGTTCTTTTTTCTTAACTACAGGTTCATTTCTTTCCTGGATTTTTTCTAAATTATTAAGAATTCTGAATTTTAATTTATTCTCTTTAGAAAGTTGAATCAAATGCACATTTTCATCTGACATGATATTGAGGGCTGAACTGTCTTCAAAGTTAGACTTTTCTTTATTGTTTGTTTTATCTTTTTCCTCTTCGGATATTTCTTTTCTTGTTTTGATTTTTCTGACATGACTGTAAAATGGCAAATTGAATTGAATTGGTTCCTTTACATCATCGAAGTCAACAAAATCAACAAAGAGACTCCTATTAATCCAAAGATAGACACCATTCAATTCTACAAAAGATATTGCGATATATTGGTTATTTGGAGAAATAGTAACAGATACCGGAATGTGTTTAAAGATAACCCATTCTATTAAATTTCCAGAAAGAATGTCAAATATTTTTAAGGATTTGTCGTCTGAAACTGCGATCAGCCATTTTCCGTCTTTAGAAAACGTTATGTCATTGATTTTAGTAAATTTGGAATTTATTTGTTGATGCGTCTCATCTACAGCCATGTTTGAGTTAAACTCTCTTACTAATTTAAATGTAGATTTGTCATAAACCTGAATACTTCCATCATATAAACTAATGGCAGCTAAATCATTGTCTCTATTCAATTCTAACTTCTCTGGTATTTGATTAAGTTCTACTGTTTTAAGGAGAGTTGATTGATAAATGTCCCAGAATTTTAATTTTGAATCTAAGGATATTGAGACTAGAATAGAGTTGATTCCGTCAGACTTCAAAGCTATCACTGGTTTACTGTGGGCTTTTTCAACAATCCAACGATTCATTCCACTTTGCATGTTGAATTTTTCTATATTTCCGTTTTCAAATCCTGCAAAGCCAAAATTGCCACACATAGAGACACATATTGAGGAACAGTTTGCGTTTGTTTTTATCTGGGGAAGAGTCTGAGTTACTGTCGAGTTTTCATAAGAGAATAGCAAAGGGTGAGGAGAATTTCTGATATTAACCAAAACATTTGACCAGTCTCTTTCACGGAATTCATTGTAATCAAAATCCATTAGTTTAATCTCACTAAAAATTTCATGTTTGATTTCCTTAGATATATTCTTTATAGAAAATTCTTTGCTCATGTGTTCATTCAATAGAGAAAGATTTCTAAAATCCTTTTTAGTCAGTGACAAAATGTGATTAGATTCATTATTAACATTGTCACCATAGAATCTTATTTTATGTGGATTTGAGGAGTGTCCGGTTCTTTGTTTGAGAAGAATGGGTGTACCTGTATTCAAGTCAAATTTAAACATTTTAATTGAATTATCAAAGCCAGAAGTAGATAGTAATATAGGTTCATTAGGTAAGAACAAGAGGGAAGACACAGACTTCAAACTAGAAAGAGAGCTTGTTATAGTATAATGCAAGGTGTTTTTATTCAAATCCCATAAGTTTATAACACCATTTGACCCTGCAGTAGCTAACAGGGATAAATTCAAATTTGCACAGTTTGAGAAGGAAATATGATCTACTGCATGCTCTGATTTAAAATGAATCAATGTCTTGAAATTTTTGAGATTGAATATAACAATATCACCTGAAGAAAATCCGATTGCAACAACATCAATTACAGGCGATTGTTCTATCACTGTAATTCTACCATTTTTAATATTAGAGAATTCATATTCGAATATTTGTTTCTCTGTGTTTATGTTATAAAGAAAGATTTTATTTCCTCCTAAGTTAAGATCTTCTTCGTATTTCTCTAATCTTTTAGTGAATAGGATTTTATTTAAATAAGTAAAAGGATGAATAAAAGTATCAATATTCAATTCTAAATTTTTAATCACTTTACAACTATTTATGTCAAATATCAATAGAGATCCATGATTAGTCAGTCCTATTAAGAGATTTTCAAAGGTTATCAATTTTTTGTAAAAGACATTTGATTGAGTGTTTTCATTGTAAGAAAATTCCTTAACTATGTGAATCTTGTCCCAAAACAAAATTTTATCTCCCACAGCAGTGAAAATTTTATTTTTATAAGGAACGAAGCTTGTTATTGACTGCGATAGTGGAGGAGAAATTCTTTCAATTCTAAGTTTTTCCAAGTTGTAAGTAAGAAATGAATGGAAGTTCGAGGCGATGATAAATCTGTCATTTCCTCGTTTGAAATATGCAATTGGATTATAATCAATTATTAGACCTATCGAACGGAAAGGCTCGATCAATCTGAGTCTATTCTCAGCATTATTTGATTTATTTTTTAGATTAGCCAAATATTTTTGGTTTAATTCAGGATCCATTACGACATTTTCGTCTTCTGAATTGTTGGCTTGATCATTTTTTTCTGCTTCATTTTGTGATTGGCTTCTCTTCCTTTTCTTTGAAATTTTATTATTTTGGGAATCGTTTGGTAAAATATTTTCTATCATTTAATAAAAAATAATAAAATAAAATTAAATTTAAATAAAATATTTCATATGATTTTGATTGATATAAGTTGTTGATAATAAATGGAGAACATTATATACTCAGATAAGTATGTAAAAATTAAGGAAAATGATCTCACTTTATTTTGTTATTATTTTCCATTCGGACAAAACAAGACAATCAAATTTTCTGATATAAAAGAAATAAAAATAGAGGAGTTGGGAGTATTCACTGGGAAATACAGACTATGGGGGATGGATTTGAATTTCAATTGGTATCCTCTAGATAAAATGAGATTTAGAAAAACTCATTTTATCAAAGTAAATACTGGAAGTAAAATCAAAGCATGTTTCACTCCTGATAATATAGATGAAATATTTAGAATTTTAGATGAGAGAATAAATAATTATCAATAATTACAATATCTTTTTAAAATAATATAAAGCTTTGAGTTTAGAAATAAATTGACTAAATCTATAAAAAGTCAGCAAGTTAATAGATAAATATAGACCTCTTTATCTTTATTCGATATTTTTATAGAATTCTATCATGTCGTATCCATTTTATTCCTTATAAATTCATTAATGTTTAAGTTTAATAATAATTTAATTTTGTCATAGTTATAAGAATTAAAATTACATAAATTATTTAATGAATAACAAAGACACTCCGAATCCAAAGGAATTAATCAGTGTAGAAATTTTAATTTTTTCCGAAAACAAAGAAAACTTAAAAAAATTATTCGATTTCATGAACATTAATATGAACGAGGACGACATCAACGAAACTTCCAATACAATTATCAACAATAATTCATTCAGAAATGAAAATGAAATTTCTTCATTTACAAATGAATCTTCTAATTATTTCATCGATCTCAAAGACGATAAGCGAGAGATTAATATCAGACTGAATTTCTACAAAGAATTTGTTATAGATAAATTTTTCCATTGCTTCATAATTTTGTCTAATTCCCTTGATATTTCCCATTTTACAAAGGCAATCGATTTATTTTCACAAAAAATTAAAAAAATTGTTTCTAATACAGTTTTTGATTTTTTGTTTCTTCTTTTAGAAGACTCTCAAAATTCATTAGATGGACACAAACTAAACAACAAACATTTCCAGGAATATTTGCTGAAGGAGAAAAAAAGTTTTTTGAAAGAAAAAAATTTGGAAAAGTTTATTTTAGTAAATTTAGATTATTTAGACAGAAAGCATTATGATTCGTTCATGTCGTTTATAAAAATGAAAATAATGAAATCCTATTCAAAATTCCCAGAATATTTTATGCAGAAGAAGCCAGTAGTTAAATTTGTGAAGCATTCTGAGATATTTAATAGAATACAAGGAAGTTTAAAGAAACCAGGGAACTCTCGAGATAATCAAATAAATCTACAGAAGGGAGACCTAAAATTAGGGTCTTTTTCCACTGAAGAAAAAGAAGAATTGATTACATTTGAAGAAAATAAATCTATCGATCATAAATTGAATTTAGAATATAACTTGACAAACGTGAAAAAAAATCAAATAAAGGGCAGAAATAAAAGCGCCAGTGCTAATAAATCAATTAATTCTATTCCTAATTCATCTGATACGAACATGTGTGTAAGTACAATCGATATTCAAGGTGTAAATAATTTAAATCAGCTAGCAATGAGGAACAAGGTTCCCATACCTCGTGGGAATTTAATCGTGAAAAAGGAAAAATTTGATAATTTTTCTTTACTTAAAGACTTAAAAAAAAATGCTGTTATTTATTCAAATCTCTTATGTGATAAAAACGCGGCTTCTAAGATTTGTTCAAATTCACAGAATATCAGTTTTAACATAAATAAGTCAAATATAAATAATGCCAACAGTAAATAACCAAATAAATTTTTAGAATCGAAGGAAAAAAATAAACTGGCAAATAGCACATATAACACAAATACAGCGTTTAATAATGTAAAAAAAATCCATCATAAGAGGTAAGCCATAAATTAACATAATCTTGTGATGATATTTTCAGGATATATTCAGAAGTTAATTTAGCAAATAAAATAAAATTTGGAGATAGCTTGACAGCTAACACAGACAGAAGCTTCGAACATGCTAAGAATATAATTCAAAAATCAAAAGAGAAACTTATGACAATTCATTTTAAATATAAAAACGATGTAAGATTATGTCAAGTTATATTGTAATTTAATAATTTTCCTCTAGGGCTACACCTTGTGTTTAACAGAGAAAATGTCTGGATTTTCAATCGCTTCAGATGTGAACAAAATTTTTCACTTAAATTTGCAAACTGACTCGTTGAAATATCTAGCTAACAAGATAATTAGACAAATCAACAAATTTATTAAATTTCTAAAGAATAATCCAACTAATACAATTGATGCTAATTTAAACAAAGACTTCTTAATTGATATGGAAAAGGTTTTCGAAAATAAAAATTCTATACACATAAAAGTCGAAGTTACAGTAGGAAACAACAAAATCATATTCTATATAAAACAATCAGAGGGATCGAAATACAATCTAAACTTATATGTCGATGAAATCATCAAGAGCATACAGCATAAGGAGTCATATGATATAAATAGTCTAAGGAATCAAATAACAAACACATTATTAAATTCTATAAAATCCAAATGAATTTTTCCATTTAAAATACACAGTCTATATTAAGGAATGATACTTGAATATAAATTCTTTCATTTGGAAAATTATGTCAAATTTTAAAAATATTATATTTAAATAATATATAATAAATAAAACGAAATTTATTTAATATTCTCATGACAGATGACATAGACGCATTTGAAAACTACGAAATTCTCGATGATTTTTACGTGATAGAAGCGATCCTCGAAAAAAAGAAACAAAGAGGTATCTGGAAGTACAAAGTTAAATGGGAAGGATATCCGATGGATCAATGCACCTGGGAACCCAGAGAAAACCTTCAGAATTGTAAAGAATTATTAGAGCAATTTGAAGCAAAATTAAATTCGCAAAAAAATTCTTTAAAAAATTCAATAGCTAAGCCAGCATTAAAAGAAGAAACAGAAACAGAAAAGGGAATAACTAAGGAAAATAAACCAATCTTAATTAAGGAGAATAAAATTGAAAAAGAAAGCCAGGATATAGAAATGAAACAACCTGTAACGGGTGGTTTTGATACAGATGAAGGAGATAAAATTATCCAAGCGAAAATCATCGACGATGTTAAAATTGAATTAAATTGTCTTGTAAGCTGGAAACAGAGGAAAGACGGTACACAAGTTGAGGCTACTTGGATATCTTCAAATATCGTAAGGAAAAAAGATCCTGAGTTGTTACTGAGGTATTATGAAGAAAAAATGGTGCTTCCAAAATACAATTCTGAGAGTAATAACAAAAAGTGTTAATATTATAATAATTACAGATATTATTAATATAGAATTATTAAATATTTTCATTTATATCTCTTTGTTTAATTTATAAAACAACTGAAAATTTATTGAATCTTTGTAGATCTTATCAAATCTCTTCTTATACCTGTAACTTCTCCTCCATAAACTTCTGGTTTACCTGTATATTCTTTTACATAATTCTTTCTTAATTTTTCTTTCTTATGATATTTCTCTCTCAAATGTAATTTTGCATTACCTTGGTATCTCTTTCTCTTTCTGTAGATACCTCTTGCTTTTAAAATATTTTCATTAGCCAATCGCTGTCCGAGGAAATTTTTGTTTTCGACCTCTTTCATTATTTTTTCTTTTTCTCTTTCTAATTTTGTATCTTTCTTTTGTTGTAGGTGTAAAAATTTATTTTTTGTTTGTTGAATAAAATCGTTGGTATTGTTGTTAGAGCGCTTTTTATTCAGGAATATTTTTTCGTCATCTTCTTCTTCAATTTCGTCATTATCGTCTTCATCTTCTTCCATTTCTTCTATATCATTTTTATCTAAATCGTTTTCAGTTTCTTCATCTTGTTCATTTTGATTTTTATTTTCTTCAATTTTTTTGAGAACCTCGTCGATTTCGTCAAAGATTTCCTTGTCATTTTTCTTCAAACCGTCTAATCCATTTTTGATCATCAACAATTTTTTCAAGACTGGATGATGATCAGAAATTTTTTTCTGATTTTTGTAATGAAGATAGAATAGATTGTAAATAGTGTAGACAAGACGAAGATTTTTTTTCATATTAAGATAAGATAAAGTGTTTGTGAATTTATCTAAGAGATTTTCAGATTTTATTATCTCTATTATTGGCCTTTCGTTTTCTTCCAATTCGTTTATGTGAAATTTTACATTCTTAAGAATTTGTGTCATTTCTTCTTTTTCTTCTTTATTCAAAGGTTTAGCTTTAGGTTTTTTCTTCTTCGTTTCTGAATCTGAGCTACTAGAATTTATATCAAAATAATTTTCAGAATTTTTCTTTTGTTTTGCTTCATTTCCTTTTTTTTTGGTTTTAGCCTTAGATTGAGTTTTTTCTTCCTCTTGATCTGAGTCTAGTAGATTCATTTCTTGCATCTTTTTAAGTTTCGCTTGCTGAAGTTTGATTGCTTCCTCCTCTTCTTCTATAAAATTATCGTCGTCCTTAGCTCTTCTTGCTTCGTAGTAATCAGAGTGTTTGTTACCCCAGTTATTGTCGATGTCATCATAATCATCCATGAAGATAAATAATATTTAAAATAAATTTAAATATTTTAAAGGAATAAATTATAGTTAGATAATAAATCATTCAAAATACAATAGTGTAGTGTCATTTAAAACAAATTATCAGAAAAATATTTTCCGCAATCTATATAAATATACAGCTTATAATATGTATAATATGAATTCTAGTATTAGTAATAAATTTTTAATCATTTAAATTATAATATTAAAATACCATAAATAATAATTTATTTTTACTATTAATCATTATTCCCTCTGTGTATTCCAAGTAAATTAAATATAAATGATGACAAATTTTAAACCTAGCTCAATTATGGAATTAAATTCCATGTGTATAGAAGTTCTGCAATACTGATCTTTAAAATATTTATATAATCTTAATTAAAGTTATTTATATTGATGGAAGCTAAACATAGTAAAGATCTAAATGAAAAAATTAAAGAAAAGCTTAAAAATATTTCAAATACGAAAATTTATTTGATTTCATTTTTCTTGACTTCTACGATGACTTATAAATATGCTACTAATAGATTTTTATATAGAGAGCATCATGGACATTTCAATTCTCCTCAGAATTTGCTGAATAGAAGAGTTTTTCACCATCATGTACAAGAAGTTTTTTTAAGACTGGGATTAGGCTATATAGGCATAAGTGGATTATTATTTATATGCAGAGGAATTCTTAGAGGTCCAGATTATGAATCTGAAGATAATAATGATATAAGCAAAACTAAAACGAAAAGCAATGATATACCAAATTTTGTAAAAAATGAAAATTTCGAATTCGAAAATGCATTAGAGACAGAATTAAAATCTGAGAAAAATTTTTCTGTCGACGAAATTCTGAAGAACAAAAAAGTTGTAAATGATTATTTCAAAAATAATAAATAGAACAATCCTATTCATAAGTGTTTTATAAAAATTTCTCTAATATGTTTAGCTCTGATTGTATACTTGACTCTCTTTCATTATTTATTCAATTTGTTATTTATAATATTATACTCTTTTAAAATTATTTAAAGAAAATGTTTACAAGTAAAAAACTACACAATCTGAATTTAAATATAATAGTTGTGAATATAAGGATGAATAAATTTAATAAATTCCTTTTTTCACAAAAAGTCAAACTCGATCCATACCTTATACTAGAAGTAAACAGAAATGCAGACTGGAAAACAATCAAACTTAGTTATTTCAAACTTGCAAGACTTTACCATCCGGATCTAAACAAAAACGATGAGGTAATATTAATTTTATTTCAAAATTAAAACTATCGAAATAGTAGAGAGCTCATAAAAAGTTTTTACAGATTAAAGAAGCTTATGAATTTTTCGAAAGAAAATACAACCCAGAAAAATACGTCAACATTCGTCAAAGTTTTACAAGTAAATTCGATGAAGAAACAACAACTGGTACTACATCAGATTCGGAGTCAAACACGAAAGATGAAAAATTTGAATCGATAAGAGAAAAAAACAAAAAAAAGAAAAAACAGTCAGAAGATGCAAAGGAATCTGCTTCATCTTCTTCAAGTTTTCAATTCCAAAATGATGCAGATGATAATTTTGAGATGTCGGGAAATTATTTTAGAGATGAGCAACTAAAATTGGATATTGAAAAGCAAAAATATATTTCGAAATTTCTCTTTGGGAAAATTCCTGTTCCAAGAAGCAGCAAGATGATAGATAGATTGAACTTGAAGAGCATCACAATCGCAAAAGGAAAAATATTCGGTCCTGATGATTATTTCAGTTTTACTATTCTAACACTTGTCCTTTTGTTCATATTTATAACAAGGAAAAGTCAATACAAAAAATACACGTTTGAAAACTTGGAGAATGTTAATATATATAATGCACTTAAACCTAGCGAAATAAATAAGATATATGAGGATAATGAGATATCTCCTTCTGAAATGGCAATTATAAACAGTAAAGAGCACAAACAATATAAGGATAAAAGGTTAATCCAGGATATCATTTCAAAGACACAGACTAGTCTAGTTTTTGGGGGTATAAATGACGTTCCTAAGTTGGATATAAGAGGAAAATTTAATGAATCTTTGAAAAAATAAATAATTGCATTGAAATTATTTAAGTTTATATTAAATTTATTCAGATTTAAATAATTTAAATTTTGGATTGAATTTATATCATAAGAGAAATATTTCTACTTATCTCAATAAATGTTTTAATAATTTTTCATCTGCTTCCCTATCTTCTGTGTTTGAGTCGAAAGATTCATTTTTCCTAAAAATATTCGGATTAATTTTTGTCTTCTTTATAAGCATCTGCAATGGTTTCTTGATTTCTTCGATTTGCGATTCAAGCTCATTATAATTCTCTCTAAAAATTTCCATTATCTTATGAGGATTTAAATCGAATTTGCTCATATAGCTATTTAATCCAGCATGGATTAAAGGCTTAAGTTTAAGTTTTCCTCTGTTTTCTTTTTTATCATTTTCATGATTTTTTGGTTTCTTTTCATTTTCAGAAGACTTTTCAATACTCACAGATGATTCATTTACTCCAAGGTTAGAATATTTATTTTGACCCAAGGCAGCTTTCGAAATAGCTAATTTTACATGCCTCAACTTCTGTGACAGAATTTTTGAAAATTCTTTTAACTTCGCTTCGTCCATTTCTTGAATGAAAAGAGGTTGGTACTTCTCATTATAAATGGATTTTTTCTGCATTAATGCTTCAGCCTTTAAAATGTTCGTTTCCTTTTCCTTTACAAGTTTTAAAACCTACAATTATATAAAGAAATTGAATTATGTTTTGTCTACCTCATTTAATTCTTTTTCCTCTTCCTTTAATATTTTATCTATTTCTATCATCAGATTCCATTTGTTAGATTTGCTATCGTCCAGCTTTACATTCTTCACATGTTGGAGTAACTTCTCAGCTGCGTTGTATCTGGTTATCATCTTAGAGTATTCAGATGCTAAAATTAAGGATGAAATAAAAACATATTTTAATATTTTCTACTGTTATTCTCTTGAATTTCGTCTATATTATTGTACTTTTTTGCTAATTCGTGACGCATAACTTTTTCCTCATAGGGAGTCTCTAAATTATTAAATATCAATTTGCTGTACTTGTTATTGGATCAATCTCTCTATATTTTATACCTATCGGCACTGGATTATATTTATTGGAAATTTGTTTAAGTTCGTCAACAAAGGCACCGTTTTCTGCTAGGAAGATTCTAACCCTGAGATCATTTGAAGTAGTAAGAAAAATATTTGGTTGGGTACTAATTGAAGATTAATTTTTAAATAAACTTACTCAGCAAAGTTTAAATGCTTAATTGATTCCTTATGAGCTTCTACACCCCATAATTTTTTAATTTTTATCTTGTCCATAATTTTCAAAAACCCGGGGAAAATCTTTATATTCTTTAGATGTTTGTTTTCTGTTATCTCCTTAGTTTCTTCGATTCTCTCAAAAATTTCTTTGATGTCATAGCACGAAACGTTTCCTATTTGATCCCCAAGGAATATCCTTTTATTAAATTTGTCATAATCAATGCAAGTAACTGGAATTGATCCTCTGTTGGATTCGTTTACGCAATTGTAAAACTCACAAAATGTAGTAAATTTATTCACATTAGGTGGAGTAATCATAAATCTGCAAATTCCTGAATTATGCGCGGAGAAAATCAATTCGATTTCTTTAAACCCATAAATGCAGCATACTTCTGTGTTGTTTAGATTGGATTCAGAATTTCCGTCGCTGTCGTATCTAAAATGCTCCAGATCATAAAATTTGATCATCCCATTTGAGAGTCCTATGACTAATCTTTGGAGATGATCTAAAATAGCGATGGCCTTTACTGTATATACCAGAATTTTGAATTCTTTAATTAAAATTGTTTCAGTTAATTCCCTATCATCATGAATTTTGATTGTATTATCAGTCGAACAACTTACAGCAATGTTCAAGGGAAATGAATGAATAATTATATTTATTTCAGTGTCGTGATTGATTAAATTTTTTAAAAATTTTCCATTCTTCATATTAAAGCATTTTATTTTACCGGAATTATCTCCTAAAAAGCATCTTTTCAAATTTAAATCGATTGCAAATGCAGTAATCTCATTTCCCATTGGGTCTTCATACACTTTTTTAATCTTCCCTGTGAATGGATTCCACATTTTTATTTTTCTGAGACAAAAACTAATAATTGATTTCACTACTTTATCATAAAAGCATGCAAAAATAATTTGATCATCAGCAAGTTCTGGGTTTAAGCTAATATCAGTTTCATAGAATTGTATTTTGGTTCCATAGACCATAATCTTCTTTTGTTTAGTGAGATACACCATTCGAAGATTTGATGTCAATTTATTAGTATCGTAGTTATATATGTATGAATTGGAATTAATCGTTTGAAAATTTATTAATAACTGTGTGTCCCAGATTTTTATGTTGCCGTTGATGTCCATTGAAATCAATTCAGAATCTTTTTCATTACAGACAAGATTGTTTATACTTGCATAATGACCAGCTAAGATATACACAGGGAAATCTATGAAAGGATCATAAACGTAAATATCATGGCTTAGACCACATGAAAATAGAAGATTTTTGTTTGAATCGTAGGCCATTTGGAATACGACTGATTTATGATGTCGGTAATCCTTTCGTTTTTTCATAAGTATAGTGTCCCATAACGCTATGCTACCGTTATAATAACTAACTGCCAAAAGTTGGATTTTTTTAATTAACAAGATATAACTGACAGCGTCTCCCTTTTTGGTTTTAAAGTCAACATCGTCTAATGTTTTAAAATGCTTCTTCCTTTTTCTCCTCTTCTCCTCCTCGTCCTTTTCTAATATTTTGCGTTTTCTTTCATCTTTGTCAAGCTTAATTGCATAATCGAATTCGTCAAAAGAAGAATCGTCACTGGCACTTGGGGTTGGGTCTTTAACTTTGACTTGATCACGGGGGTTGAAGGATTTTTCTTCTTTTTTCCTTTTTCTTATATCTAAAATTCCAACAGGTGAGGGCTAAAAATTATTATGATCTATTTGTTAATTTTTACTTTTGTTAGATCCCATTTTAGAACTTTTCCGTCCAACTGTCCTGAATAAAGATTCTTACTTGTACTGTCCCAAGCCATGCAATGCTGTGGAGAATTTGCTACTAAAATGCTGCAGCTGAAATAATTCTTATCTATAACCAATTTATCACTGATGGAATTCGCTTTTCTAAACTCACCATTGTAAAACTGCCATGCGGATATTCTATTATTCGAGGCAGATACCATCAAGACATCGTAATCTGGAATAAAAAGCGCAGAAATTATGGTTAATTTTCTATATGTATTTACATTTTTAAAATAGTTCACTGTTCTTGGAAGTGTTTGATTGTAATTATCAGCCACTGTTTGAAAATTGGTTTTTTTCATTTGAGATCGTGTAGTATTTTCTTTATTTTTGTTATTGTAAATGAGTGGGAAAGAAGAAAGAGATTCAAGTGACTTCTTAGGAGAAATACTCGAAGGATTTTTGTTTAACTCATTAGAATTAGTTGATTTCATCTTCGGCTTTTCATATATCATTTGACGAATTTTAATTTTGTCTTCTTCAATTTGTAGTTTCTTCCTCTCAGCTCTGTCATTTAACTCCTTTATTTCTAAAAGGTCGATATCCTTCTGAACTTCTTTGATGTCTATGTTGATCTTTAATTTTCTGAAGGAATTCGCATCATAAAACTGGATGATACTTTTATCATTTTCTACAATCCCAATCAATGAATACTTCTCGACATAGAATGCATATCCCACATTTTCAGCTAAATCCTTAGTATCAATTGTATTTTTGGCAGAGGAGTAGACTCTCAGTTTGTGGGATCCTTCCTCGATTTTATTCTTTGTGGAGTTTGAGTTGTGTATTATGTAGTTAGTAAATTCTGCCCATTCCATTGATCCGTTATCATTTAAATCGATTTCTGAAAAAAGTCTCCGTAAAAGCTTGACCAAAATTTTTTCTCTGTAGGGTAGTTTAGGATGCCAAGAAAATAGATGGTTCTTTAAAATCGAAATGAATTCTATGCTGTTCAGTGAACCTAGTCGTTCTTTAAAATGTTTTTTGATGATTTTTATCGTAATTGGATCAAAATTTATAGTCAGATCATTGAATAAGCTTTCTTCATAATCTAATTTTTTGGAGTATTGCGTTCTGGGGGAATAAATCAATTGGAAGTTTTGGTTTGTGTCTTTTTGTGTGTATTCATTCAAATCAGTTTCTTTATCTGATTTATATTCCATTAAAATTTATAAATAAATAAATTTATTTAATAATTTAAAATATGTCTGGACAGAATGTAAATACTAAATATACAACAGGAAAAAAGGTATAATTTAAAAACATTTGATATTATTACAAATGCTAGAATAGTCTTAACCTTTACAATAATTCTAAATTAGAAAAATATATCTCTTCATATAACAGGGGTGTAACCAATCCTAAATGTAATGTTAATAAATTTATCCTAATTCAGCTAAGATAACTGAACTCATATCTGATAAAAACCATAAAAATAAAGATCCTTTGAAAGCAAGAGAAGAAGGATTCAACGTTTATTTGATGGGAGCTAATGAAGAAAGGATAAAAAACATGAGGAAAAAGGAGCAGCTAGATGTGAATTCTAAGAAAAGGCTCAGTAACTCTAGAAGTATAGCGAGAAAGAATTGGGAATCAAATAATATCATAAGTGGTTTCGAAAACATCATGTAAAATAATATTGTATAAACCATTTTAGCAGCAACCCGATTAGAATGTTGGAAAAAGAAACAGAAAAAAAAGAAAGCAGATCAATTGGAAGAATTCTTGAATTGAAGTCGGCTGGGAAAGAGATAAAGGATATATCAGATAATAATAATAATAATAATATCAAGAGTAGTAATATTGGCAATAACTATTCAATGGCTCATCTTAAAAAAAATTCCCAGAATATTAGGACAAACTCTCGAACAAAAGAATCTCTTGCAAACATTCAGAGTGTTTTGAATAATATAAATTTTATGAATAAGAATGTGGGCGAAAATTTAAAGAAGCTGAATAATTTAGAAAGTCCTCATTCTGGGAATGGTCCACATACAAAAAGATTTCGAAACTACCAAAATAAACCAAATTTCTCAATTGGGTACCCCAATTTAACTTTATCAGCAGGAGAGGATTATAAAAAAGATTTAGAAAAACATTCAGATAAAGATCAAGAAATAAGAACACCAAGCGAAAATATGAATTTAGATGCAGATATATTAGATAATGATTTAATAGAATTAAATGAAAAAATTTCTTCGGACATCAACAACGTCAATGAGTTGGAAAATTTAAATCAAGATAAAGAATACATTGTAAATGAGTCAAAATCAAAGGAAATCTCACCAATCCTTGCGATTAAAAATCTGAGTGGAAGTAGTATAAACTGTAATAATAGTAATCTATCGCTGATTAACCCAATCAAGAACAGTCAAAATTTTCTCAAAACTTCAAACATCTCGCTTAAAAATTCTAAAATTCTCGCAGAACTAGAAAGTCATACTAATATTATTGGTGAATTCAAAAAATCATCCATTAACAATAAAGACTTAATGAAACGTGACAACAGCAATATCATAATCCATAATTTCATCAATAAAGAAATGAATAATAAGACTATTCAGAAACTAAGCAACGACTCAGTTGCTTTGAAAAATGTATGGAATAACAAAACTTTGAATACTACAAATGATCTGCTACATAAATATAACAGAAAAGATTCAAATATTCTTACAAAAAACTTGGATGATTCTCAGGATAAAACGGACGATTTTAGTTACGCTTTACAAAAAATCGGAAGCTCTCTATCACCAAAAAAAAAGATACTTTCTGCATTTCCTTCTAAGGGGAGAACCAAATCTTCCCACAAGCCTAAACAAATACATGAAGAAAGACCCTATAGCTCAATTTTACATCTTATAAATCCCAAGAATTTAAAAACTAATAAGAAACCAGGGATAGTCTATAACAAATCAAGTAAAGAACGAAAATCTTTAATGTCATCAAACAATCAAAATATTCGAAAACATTATGATAACATTTACAATTTAGAAAATAAGGGAGGTAAATTGAATCTAATTCCAAGTATTCAATTTATTTACAAATCTCCGCAGAATAAATCAATAAACAAACAGTCTGATCTCCAAAAAACTCAACAAACTATAAGGAAAAATTCCAATGATAGACAACAATTGATGAAGATTGTGAATGATCTCAATACAGACAATCTTAAAACAACTAGAGACCATTTAATTTCTTTAAATACAAAGGATAAAACAGAATATTTTTCAAACAGTTCTCATAAAAATTTAACCATTGAGTATTCGAAATTAAACAATAGGCATTTATCTTCAAACACCTTCATTAATTCAAACAATCCAATTAATAGAGTGAATCCTAAAAAGAATAGTAAGATTTTACAGCACTTTAATCCTTCAGCAAATGCGAATAGTCAGCATATAAATAAACTCCCTAATTTAAGTAATAACAACTCTAGCAGCAATAGCAATAGTAATAATAACTACCCAGCAATAGGATCACACTCAAATTCAGATTCAAGAAAGAAAATAGAAATTTTGTCTAAAATCGAAAAATTAAATGAAAAGAAACTGCACAAATTAGCTAAAGTACTTGAAGAGCTTGCTAATCATTCAGGGGAAATCTCACAACTAAGTTTGCAGGATAGTAAGCAGTTTAAAGACTCTTCGTCTTCTTCAAAGAACATGCAAAATTTGATATTCAGAAATATGACTGAAAAATATAACATAAACTATATCAATTCTGAATCTGTTAATATCGGAAACATAAACATTAATGTTAATAATAAAAGTAACGAAGCGACTAACAATTTCCATAAAGTAAGTACCGACAGATCTAATCTAAAAAATTTCTCCTTGAAAGTGAAAAATAATAAAAAAACATTCGAAGATTTTATAAATGAAGAATATGTGTCCCCAAGATTTCAAAACGAGAAAAAAATAAATTTTTTAGATAGGAAAGTACATGAGAACAATCAGACTCCATTCAGTCCTTCGAAAATGAATTCTCACCAAGTCGAGAATAAAAACCAAGTAGGAAACTTTAGCAGCTTGAACAGCCTAAATAGTAATACAAACACTATAAATAATACACCATCTGCAAATTTAATGAAGAATTCAATTAAATCGTTTTTCAATCAGTCATTTAAATCAAGTGTTAATAAGAAGGCCATAAGTAATTATATTTTAATGAAAATTAGATTCTGCATTAACAATTAAAATTTTCTCAAATTGGGGTAACAAAGAAAAGCTCGGTCTGACTGAAATTCAGCTTTTTGATTCTAAAAATAGACAAATAGAAATTGTAGAATGTCAGATTAAAAACGGAACAACAGAAGGATCAGCAAATCTTTATAACAATAAATATTTTACTACGGATGAAAATTTTATGTGGATTAGTCCTAATTGTTTAAATAAAAATGAAAATTTGACTATTCAATTGTTTCACCAATCACCACAACCAGTAGAAAATGTAGTTATCTGGAATTTCAACTCAAAAGATTTAACAAAAGGTGTCAAAGAAGCAAAGATAGAATCGGATGGATCTTTTTGGAGAGGAATAATAAACATAGGATCGTTCAACCCTAAAATAGATTATTCTATGAGAATAAAATTAGATAAATATTTAGATAATGCAATTGAAAAAGACTATTTCCCTAAAAATTCTAAATCTGACAAGAATTTATTTTTTTCTAACGAAGATTATGAAAGGGAATATATAAAATATGAATTGACAAACCCTGGTGATTCCTTGAAAATTTCTAATACATTTGAAGGAAAAAACAATCTTAAATATTTTAATCCGGATATTCGTGACAGTAAAAAGATCAATTCAGCATTGTCATCAAAATTTCAAGATAATAAAAGGGAAACCAATCCAATTACAAATATATTAGCGAACTCATTAAATATGAATCCAAGTAAATTACTTAATAATCATGCGATTAAAGATATAAAAGAACCTATAAATAGGAATAATTCCGCAAGAAACAATTGTTTTAGCAGTTTCGGTAATTTGAATAACCTTAACATAAATAAAAACAGTGAGAATTACGATTCTTCAGTACTAAAACTTTCAAATTGTTATAACGGTGAAAAAGATTTTATAAAAATCGATAATAGAATTCAAGATGATCATCATCCAACAGATAATGAGCGAGGGGTTCTATGTAATAGAATCAAAATTATTCTATCTAGTAATTATGGAGATAAAGATTACGTTGGACTTACTGGGATACAATTCTTAGATAGTGACAATAAAATTATAAACATAGAAGAAGCTAAATCAATCGGAGCTCTTCCCAAAGATATAAACACTGCCTTCGAAAATTGCGGTGATCCTAGAATATTCGAAAATGTTTTTAATGAAATTAATGAAGTTTCAGATGATAGCTGCATGTGGCTAACTCCGTATAATCCGTTTTCACCTCCTTTTCTGGAATTGGAATTTGAGTGTACGATATATCTATCTTCGATTAAATTGTGGAATTACAACAGATCTGATCAGTTAAATAGAGGAACAAGAACAATAGAAATAATTATTGATGAGGATTATTCTAATGCAAAGTCTGTAATTCTACGTAGAGGGATAGGAGAGACAGGAGTCGACTATTCCCAAACAATATACTATCCCTTCCTTTCTACGCAATTCTCACAGGTTGAAATGGAAATTTTCAATAAAATAAAACCTGCATCTTTAAGTTTCGAGCAAGATTATGAAACTCCTTATTTACCAACTGGACTTCTATTTAAAATTGTTGTACATTCAAACTGGGGTGATCCTAATGAGGTAGGATTGAATCGAATTGAATTCTTTGATCAAAATGGAAATCTTATCTTTGATGATGATTCTATCAATAATAAATTAAAAATTCTTGCCATTCCAAGCTATAGTAATCCTAATAATTGTGAATCCACAGATGTAAAAAATATTTTAAATATTCAAAACTCATTCGATAGCAACAATAAAAATTTTAAAAATACGAAATGGATTTCGAAGTTTATAAACACAAGAGTTGCCGAAATAAAAAAAGATGATGATTCAGATTTAATAAGTCCACTTTATAATACATTTTCTAAACTTGAAAAAAATTTGGAAATTAAGAAATATTTAGAAAATAAAAATAATCCTAATTGTGTTTATATCTTATTCAACAAGCCTATTTCAATCTCCTACATCAGATTTTGGAATTTAGATGACTCACCTTCTAAGGGTTGTAAAGATATAGATATTTTGTGTGATGATAAATTAATTTACAAAGGAATTCTCAAAAAAGCTATTGATGATTTTTCCTATTCTACTATTATTCTCTTTACAAGTGATGAGCAAATAATTAAAAATATAGATGAAAATTTGTTGAATCCACATAAGAATCATAAATACAACTACAGTAAATATGAAGTAAATAATTGTTATGTGATGTCGATAGATGAAGGCCTATATTATTTTAATTAAATAAAATAATTTAAAATTTATTAATTATTTTAAAATTTAAAAATT
>Ga0169931_10004979_pt1 | contig 20449 bp, 10 predicted proteins | sample Kivu_15m_20L_FD_129675 | JGI IMG/M metagenome (GOLD analysis project Ga0169931, IMG submission 129675) | Freshwater microbial communities from Lake Kivu, Western Province, Rwanda to study Microbial Dark Matter (Phase II) - Kivu_15m_20L... | ecosystem: Environmental > Aquatic > Freshwater > Lake... | reverse complement strand
TTCAGCGCCTGCTCCAGCTCGCCCGAGCGCGTTCGCGAGGCGCAGGGCGTCGATCCGTTCGCGAGCCACGCTGCGCCCACGGGCAAACGCGCCTTCGAAATCGCCGACTTCTACGCCGCGGCCGTCGTCGGCGCGCCGAGCCTCGCGCCCGACGAAACGACGGCCGTGTTCGGCCTGCGCCGCTACGACCTGACGGCCGGCAAGAGCTGGTCGCAGATCTGGCGCGCACGGCTCGCGGACGGAAATGCGAGCGCGCTCACCAGCGGCCAACACAGCGACACCGATCCGCAGTTCACGCCCGACGGTCGGAGCCTTGTGTTCCTCTCCAACCGCGGCGGCACGAGCCAGGTGTGGACGATGCCCACCGACGGCGGTGAACCGCGCCAACTCACGAGCTTCGCGCCCGGCATCGGTTCGGCGCTGCTCTCACCTGACGGTCGTTGGCTCGCCGTGACGGCGGAGTTGTTCCCCGAGTGCGGGCTCGACCTCGAATGCCACGAGCGCAACGCCAAGGGACTCGACGGCAAGCTGCAGGTGCGCGTCGCCGACGAGTTGCTCTACCGCCACTGGACGAGTTGGCATCAAGGCAAGCGCACGCACATCCTGCTCGTCGACGCGGCGAGCGGCGCGGTGGTGAAGGACCTCACTCCGGGCCCGTTCGACGCGCCCGGATTCTCGCTCGGCGGGCGCTCGCTCGCCTGGTCGCCGGACGGCGCGGAGCTGTGCTACGTGGCGAACCACGACGCCGACGCCGCGCGCTCGACGAATTCCGATCTGTTCGCGGTTGCGATCGCGGGCGAGATCACGCCGAACTCCGCGCGCAACCTCACGAGCGACAACAAGGGCTGGGACGGCGCGCCGCTGTACTCGCCCGACGGCAAGTGGATCGCGTTCATCCGCCAGTTGACGCCGGGCTACGAGAGCGACTTGCGGCAGCTCGCGCTGCTCGAACGTTCGACCGGCAAGGTCACCTACCTCACCACGCGCGAGAGCTTCGACGACTGGGTCGAGGACATGCGCTGGGCGCCGAGCAGCGACGCGCTGGTGTTCCAGGCCGAACACCAGGGCCGCAATCCGCTCTTCTACGTCGGTCTGGACTCTGCGGGATCGATCGCCGGCGTGCTCGAGCACGGCCACATCAACGCCTGGGAGCTCACGCGCACCGGCTCCGTGGTGTACTCGCAACGCGCGATCGCGCAGCCCAGCGAGCTGTACACCGCGGAACTCGGCGAAGCTCCGCGCCGCGTGACGCAGTTCAACCAGGCGCTCGAGTCGCAGGTCGACATCCGGCCCGCGGCCGAGTTGTGGCTCGAAGGCGACGGCGGACGACCGATCCACACCTTCGTCGTGACGCCGCACGGCTTCGATCCCTCCAAGCGCTATCCGCTGATCCTCAACGTGCACGGCGGCCCGCAGTCGCAGTGGACCGACGCGTTCCGCGGCGATTGGCAGGTGTATCCGGGCAAGGGCTACATCGTCGCCTTCTGCAACCCGACGGGTTCGACCGGTTACGGCCAGGACTTCACCGACGCCATCACGGGCGAGTGGGGCGGCAAGCCGTTCCGCGACCTGATGAAGGTCTGCGACGCGCTCGAGCGTTTGCCCTTCGTCGACAAGGAACGCATGGGCGTCATGGGCTGGAGCTACGGAGGCTACATGGCGATGTGGATGCAGGGCCACACCGAGCGCTTCAAGGCCAATGCTGCGATGATGGGGCTGTACGACCTGCGCTCGTTCTACGGCGCGACCGAGGAGCTGTGGTTCCCCGAGCACGACTTGAAGGGCGAGCCGTGGACGAGCTCGCACTACGAGCGCTGGTCGCCGTCGAACTACGTCGAGAACTTCAAGACGCCCGCGCTCGTGATCGGCGGCGAACTCGACTACCGCGTGCCGTACACGCAGAGCCTGCAGTACTTCACCGCGCTGCAGCGCCGCGGCGTGCCCTCGCGCCTGGTGATGTTCCCGAACGCCGGACACTGGCCCGCGTGGCACGAGATGGCCTTCTACTACAACGTGCACCTCGACTTCTTCCAGCGCTACCTCGGCGGCGGCGCCGCGCCGTGGAAGGTCGAAGCGCACGCGCGCAACCTGCAGTTCTCGAAGTGACGCGGCCCGCGCCGCGAGCACGCTCGAAGCTCACTTGCGGCGCAGCACCAGATCGTGCGCGCCGACGATCGGATCCTTGCCGCCGCTGGGGTTGTCCCAGGTCGTGAGACCGCCCCAGAGGTGCACGTCCTGCGCGTTCTTCTCGACGAGGTTGAACGGCGCCATCACGTACAGGCTCGGTGCGCGCTCGCCTTCGATGACGACGCCCTGGAGCTCGCCGCGCACGATGAAGTCGGTGGCGAGGTCGAGCGTGCGGCCCAACTCGCCGCGGTTGGCGGCGACCAGGCCGTTCGCGAGCACGGCGCCGCCGACCGTTCCGCTGACACGACCATCGGCTGCGATCACGAACTCGACCGGCAGCGCTTGGTTGGTCTTGCCGCCGATGCGGCTGACGAGCGCCTCGCCGCGCCAGGCGCCTTGGATGCCGGCGGGCGTCGGGTCGAGTCGCTCGGAGCCCGCGCACGCGGCGCCGAGAGCGAGCAGCGCGAGCGCTGCGAAACGGGGGAGCGAGAAAGAAGCGAAGGTCTTCATGGTGGTGTCGGGCGCGAGATGCGCGCGCCGAAGATGAACTTACGGCTTGCGCGGATCGCGTCGCGCGCACTCGCACGGAAGCCTTCGATTCTCGCCGCTTTGCGAGGCGTGCTCCAAGCACCGCGGGCGCTGGTCGGAGTGCGACCGGCGCCCGCTTAAGAGTCGCGGGCCTTTGCCCGCGCAGCTCGGCGTCCGAACTACGGGCAGAGCGTCACTTCGAGCGCATTCGAGAGAGCGACGTTCGTGCCGTCGGGGTTCTGCGGGTCGCGCAGCCACCACTGGAAGCAACGCACCTGGCCGACAAAGCCCTGCGTGATGGCGATCGGCGCTTGCGTCGCGCCGCCTGCGTCGAGCGTGACAAGCGGTTGGCGCACGAGCGGCGTCGTGGCGCACATCCAGCCGCCCGCGAAGGGCAGCGCGGCGCGCGCCGCGCCCGAGAAGCTGATCGCGCTCACGTTCGGGACTCCGCCGCTGAGGCGCAGCTGGAACGAGTTCTGTCCCAGGCTCGCCACGCCGCTGAAGCCGATCGTCGGCAACGAGCCGAGCGAGGTCGACTTCGCGGTGCAGTAGACCTGCGGCGCCGGGCAGGCGCCGTCGACCGTGCGCAGCACCATCCGGTATGCGGCGAGGCCGCTCGCCGCTGCGAAGCGCGAACTGGCGAGCAGCGCGCGGCCGCCGCCCACGCCGACCAGCGCCGGTCCGCATTCGGACACGTCGCCGAGCTCGACCGCGACGCCCAGCGGATCGAGCAACGCGCCTTGGCGCGTGACGCGGGCCACGTAGAGGTCGCTGCGACTATCGATCATCGACGTCGAAGCGCGCAGGTCCTGCCACGCGACGACGAACTCGCTGCCGTTCCAGCTCACGCTGGGGTTGAACTGCTCGGCGTTCACGCCCGCGACCAGCGGAACAGGATTGGCGTCGAGGAAGGCGCCGCTGCCGTCGATGCGCCGCGTGTGCACGCGCCGCGTGAGGTTCGATGCCGTGCCGAACACCCAGCTGATCAACGCTTGGTCACCGGCCGAAGCGACGCTGACCGAGTGGTTGTACGCGTTGAACGCGCCGGCGACCCAGAAGGGCGTGCTCGCGACGCCGTTCGTTTCGACGAACGCCGCGTTCACGTCGCTGTGCGGGTCGTTGTTCCAGTAGTTGCGCTGCCAAGCCACCAGCCAGCGACCGTCGAGCGAGCACACGTCGGTCTCGATAGTGAAGTTGCTGCTCAGCACCGCGGGCGCGCCGAGTACCGCGCCATCGCTGCCGCGCACACGCAGGTAGTGCGGGTACTGCATCAACGGCCAGGCGTAGGAGCGCACGTAGCTCACCAGGAACTCGCCGTTCATGCCGGCCGCTTCGGGGCGCGCGCCGATTCCCAGGCTCACCGGTTGCGCGTCGAGCCACGCGCCGTTCGGCGACAGACGTCGCATGTAGATCAGCGCGTTCGAGGCCGATTCCCAGGTGATCAAGTACACCGAGCCGTCGAAGGCCGCGCTGGGCTCGCCTTCGGAGGGGCCCGTAGCGACGACCAGCGGTTCGGCGTCGAGGGCGACGCCGTTGGCGTCGATCCGCGAGGCGAGGATGCGCCGCGCGCCCGAGGTCTCGCTGCGGAACACCAGCAGCGAGTTCGTGATCCCGCGCACGAGGTCCGCGCCGACTTGCGCGCTCGCGCCGGTCGAAACGCAGGTTTGCACTCCGGCGCCCGCGGGTCCGCTCAGGCGAGCGGTGTACACGTCGAGGCCTTCGTAGCTGCCGGCGCGCGCGTCGGACCAGGCGAGTTCGACGCCGCCCGCGGGCGACGCTGCGAACAGCGGCGCGACGAGCGTGCTGTTCGGCGCCGAGTCCGCGAGGAATCCGCTCGCGTCGAGCAACGCGCCAACGGCGCTGATGCGCGCGAAACGCGTGCCGTTCTCGTTCCACGACACGAACCAGTTCGCGCCGTCGAAGGCCGGCGCGGCCCGCGGACCGACGCCGTAGTACATGTTCGTGGCGAGCGTCAGCGGGCTCGCGTCGAGCACTTGACCGCTCGAGGCAACGCGCGCGGCGCGCACGTGGCTCCAGGTCGAGTTCGTGGCGCCGCCTTGCCAGGCGACGAGGAACTGCGCGCCGTTCGAGCCGACCTGCGGAGCGCTGTCGTCGGCCGCCGTGGCGCCGATCGTGAACGGCGCCGCGTCTTGCCAGTTCAACGCCGAGCCGAAGCGCCGACCGACGACGTCGTCACTCGTTCCCGAGTAGCGCGACCACACGAGCAGGAACGAGCCCTGTGCGTGGGCGAGCTCGTAGTTCAGCAACTGGCCGCTCTCGGGGATGAGCTCTACCGGCGTCGCGTCGAGCAGTGCGCCCGCGGGAGACACGCGCGCGGCGCGCAGGTTCGCGGCGCCGCCTGACGTGCCCTGTGCGGCGACGACCCAATTCGCGCCGTCGCTGGCAAGGACGAGCGTTCCGATCTCGGAGAAGGAGTACGGCAGGATCACCAGGGGCGCGCTGTCGAGCAGTGCGCCCTGCGGCGACACGCGCACGCCGACGACCGCGCTCGAGTACGGCGACGCAAGCGGGGCCTGCGACTTCCACACCACGAGCCAGTTCTGACCGTTCCACTCGACCAGCGGCGCGCTGTCCGCGCCGGGCAGGTTCGAGACCGCGAAGGGCGTGCTCTCGATGCGTTGACCGTTGGCGTCGAGGCGCACGGCGAAGATCTCCGTGCCGCTCTCGACGCCGCCGGCGTTGCTCGACAGCGACGTGCGGCGATCGCTCCAGGCGAGCAAGTGGCCGCTGCCGCCGCGTGCGATCGACGGCGTTGTCTGATCGCCGGTGGCCAGGCTGACGAGCGCGTCGCCCGGAAGCGGCTGGATGGGGGAGATGACGGGCGTCTGGGCTGCGGACACGTCCAGGGTGAGGACTGCCACAGCGCACGTGAGTGCGACCAAGTTCTGCATGACCAACCTCGAAAGAAGGGGGCGGGCGGCGTCGGCTCCTGCCAGGGAGCGTTCGCCAGGGTTGGCCTCGGCGCATGAGGCGGATGCAAGTGTGGTCCGCGGCGTCCGGCGCGGCGATGCGCAGTGCGGTCGAGTGGGCTCTGAAACAGTTCGTACGCAGGGGCCTGCCAGGAAAGCTGCGCCGGGCGGCGCGGCGCGGTACAACCCTGGGCCAATTCGCCCCATCCCCCCCCAAGAAACATGCGCTCCACCGCACTGCCCCGCGCGTTCCTCGCCGCCCTGCTCCTCGCTCCGCTCGCCTCCGCCGCGCGCGCCCTCGACGATGGCATGTGGCTGTTCAACAACCCCCCGACCAAGCAGCTCAAGGAGCGCTACGGCTTCGATGTGTCGGCGCAGTGGCTCGAGCACGTGCAGAAGTCGGCCGTGCGCGTGTCGACGGGCGGCTCGGGTTCGATCGTGTCGGCCGACGGCCTGGTGATGACCAACCACCACGTCGCCTCCGACATCCTCGCCAAGCTCTCGAGCAAGGAACGCAACCTGCTCGACACGGGCTTCTACGCGAAGAACGTCGGCGACGAGCTCAAGTGCCCGGACCTGCACCTCGACGTGCTGTGGCAGATCGTCGACGTGACGGACAAGGTCGAAGGCGCCGCGGCGGGCAAGCCGACCGCCGAAGCCGGCGCGGCGCGCCGCGCGGCGATGATGCAGCTCGAAGACGAGGGCAAGAAGTCGACCGGCATGCACACCGAGGTCGTGACGCTCTACCAGGGCGGCCGCTACCACCAGTACTTCTACAAGCGCTTCGAGGACATTCGCCTGGTGTTCGCGCCCGAGTCGGGCATCGCCTTCTACGGCGGCGACAACGACAACTTCGAGTACCCGCGCTACTGCCTGGACGTCACGTTCTTCCGCATCTACGAGAATGGCGCGCCCTTCAAGCCCGAACACTTCCTGCGCTGGAGCCCGGACGGCGCCGCGGACGAGGACCTGGTGTTCGTCGCCGGCCACCCCGGCAGCACGCAGCGCCTCAACACCGTGGCGCACCTGGAGTACCTGCGCGACGTGAGCGTGCCTTCGGTGCTCTCGCGCCTGATGCGTCAGGAAGTGTGGTTGCAGGGCTACTCGGGCAAGAGCGCCGAGCACGCGCGCCAGGCCAAGGACGATCTGTTCGGCGTGCAGAACAGCCGCAAGGTGTACGTCGGCCGCATGGCCGGCCTGCTCGATCCGGCGATCTTCGACGCCAAGCGCGCCGAGGAGAAGGCGCTGCGCGAGGCGGTCGAGACGAATCCCGAGTGGAAGGCGAAGTGGGGCGACGCGTGGACGCAGGTCGAGCGCGCGCAGGCTTCCGCGCGCGAAATCGCCAAGCGCTACGCGGCGATCGGCGGCGGAAACATCGCGCTGGGCGCGGACATGGCGGGTTTCGCGGCCACGCTCGTGCGTTTGGTCGACGAGTTGCCCAAGGAGAGCGGCAAGCGCCTGCGCGAGTTCGGCGACGCTTCGTTGCCGCAGGTCTACCAGCGCCTGTACTCGCCGGCGCCGATCTATCCCGAGTTCGAGGTGATGCGCCTGGAGAGCGCGCTGTCGCTGATGGCCGAACAACTCGGCGCCTCGGATCCGTTGGTCGTCGCCGCGCTCGCGGGCAAGTCGCCGCGCGCCCGCGCCGCGGAGTGCATCTACGGCTCGAAGCTGATGGACGTCGACGAGCGCAAGAAGCTCGCCGAGGGCGGCGCGGCCGCGCTCGCAGCCTCGACCGATCCGCTGATCGCGCTGGTGAAGACGCTCGACCCGCATTCGCGCACGCTGCGCAAGCGCTACGAAGATGAAGTGCAGTCCGTCGAGCGCGAGGCCTACGCGAAGATCGCCGCGGCGCGCTTCGCGGTGCAGGGCGAAGGCGTGTATCCCGACGCGACCTTCACGTTGCGCCTGTCGTACGGCGCGATCAAGGGCTACAGCGACGGCGAGCGCGAGATCCCGCCCTTCACGGACTTCGCCGGCGTGTACGCCAAGGCGCAGGAGCGCGCCAGCGAAGCCGCCTACGCGCTCCCGGACACTTGGAAGGGCGCGCAGGCCGCCGTAGCGCAGAAGACCGCGTTCAACAACGTCTCGACCTGCGACATCATCGGCGGCAACTCGGGTTCGCCGCTGATCAACCGCGCCGGTGAAGTCGTCGGCCTGATCTTCGACGGCAACATCCAGAGCCTGATCGGCAACTACGCGTACTCCGACACGCAGGCGCGCGCCGTTTCCGTCGACAGCCGCGCGCTGCTCGGCGCGCTCGAGCAGGTCTACCAGGCCGAGCGTATCGCCAAGGAGATCCGCGGCTCGATCCAGACGCGCTGAACGCGCCTGATTCGCGCGCGCTCGAGCCGCTGGCTCGGGCGCGCGTTTTCGTTTCTGCTCGCCCCGGCGCCTCAGCTCGTCTCGGCGCGCACTTCGCCCGCGACGCGCCGGCGCAGCGGCGTCGAGCGCGCGCGCAACTGCCCGCAGGCCCCTTCGACGTCCTGGGCGCCGCTCGTGCGCAGCGTGGCGATCACTCCGCGCGTGCGCAGGTGCGCCACCATCGCCTTGCCGCGTTCCTCCGCCGGCCGCGCGAAGTCGAACCCGTCGACGCGGTTCCAGGGGATGAAGTTGACCATCGCGCGGCGGCCCGCGAGCCACTCGGCGAGCGTGTGCAGCTCTTCGTCGCCGTCGTTCACGCCTTCGAGCAAGGTCCACTGCACCTGGAGCGGCCAAGTGATCGCATCGGCGTACTCCAGCGCGAGTTCGAGCACCTCGCGCGGCTCCAGGCGCGGCGCACGCGGCAGGAGCTCGCGCCGCAGCTGCGCGCGTGTGGTGTGCAGCGAGAGCGCCAGCGCCGGCCGCACGGCGTGCGTGCGCAGCGCGGCGATCGCCTCGCGCTCGCCGACGGTCGAGAACACCAAGTGCTTGTGGGCCAGGCCGCCCTCGGTTCCCAGGTAGCGCAGCGCCGCGAGCACGTGCTCGAGGTTGTGCGCGGGTTCGCCCATGCCCATGAGCACGACGCGGCGGACTTCGGCGCGCGCGCGGGCCAGGGCCACCTGCGCGAGCATCTCGGCGCTGGTCACCTGCCGCAGCAGGCCGCCCTCGCCGGTCTTGCAGAACACGCAGCCGACGGCGCAGCCGACCTGCGTCGAGATGCAGAGCCCGGCGCGCGCGAGCAGCACGGCCTCGACCGACGCGCCGTCGGCCAGCGCGATCAGCAGGCGCGTCGCGCCGTCGCTCGAGGGGTGCTCGGAGCGCACGCTGGCGAGCGCGTCGAGCCTTTGGCGCAGCTCCGGCAGGGCCGCCAAGAGCCTTTTCGAGGCCGGAAAGCCGCGCACCTCGAGGGCCAGCTCGCGGCCCTTCAGCCAGCGCTGCAGCAGGGCGCGTAGCTGCTCTGGGCGAGCGCCGTTCTCGCGGGCGAACTCCAGGATCGGATCGAGCATCCCTGCCACGGTAACCCCGGCCGGGCGTGTGGCACGCGCACGCACGTTCAGTTGCATGCGTTGCAAGGTCGAAAAGAGCCTGTCCCGATGTCGCCCGACTGGCCCGCCCCGCCCCATTTCGATGTCGTTTTCGTCACCGGCGCCGCGCCGCGGGCGCAGGCGCTGGCGGAGCGGCTATCCGCCGCCGGGGCGGCGGTGCGCTGGTGTCGCGAGGCGGCGGAGGCCTCGGCGCACGCAGGCGCGGCCGTCGTCGTCGAGCTGACGCAACTGGCCGGTGAGCCGGGCGAGCTGCCGGCCTGGCTCGATGCCTGGCGCGCCGCATGCGGGGGACCGCTGCTGGTGCTCGGGACGGGCGCGGATGAAGCCCGTGAGTTCGCGCTCGCCGCGGCCGCCGGCACGAGCGATTTCCTGGCCGCGCAGGAGCCGCTCGAACTCGGCGTCGAGCGCGTGCGCGCCGCACTAGCGCGCCATGCCGCCCTCGCTGCCTCGCGCCGGTCCTTCGACGCCGGTCAACTGGTCGGGGCCGAAGACATCTGCGGCATGTTGCGCGCCGCGGCCGAGCGTTCGCAGTGCAGCGGCAGCGCGCTCGGCGTGCTGTGCTTCGACCTCGATCCCGTGCGCCAGTTGATGGGTTCGTTGCCCGTCGCGCAGGCCGAGGCTTGGCTGGTGCGCTTGGGCGAGCGCCTGCGCAACGCCTGCCGATCGGTCGATCGACTCGCGCGGCTGCGCAGCGCGCGCGAGAGCGACAGCGTGAGCCGCACCAGCCGCGGCGAGTTCGTGCTCGTGCTCGAGGGACGCTTCGACGAGGCGCGCTTGCTCGCCGTCTCACGCCGGCTCGCGGCCGTCGTGCGCGAGCCGCTCGACGTGGGCGGGCACACGTTGGCGGCCTCGTGTTACGTGGGCGTCGCGCTGTGGTCGGCGGATGCGCCGGCCGAAGAGTTGCTCGAACATGCGCGCGCGGCGGCCTTCGCGGCGCGGCGCGCCGGACTGGGCGCCTCCGTGTTCTTCGACGCCGCTCTCAAGGAGCGCGCCGTGGCGCGCGCGGAGCTCGAATCGGCGCTGCGCGGCGCGCTCGAACGCGGCGAGTTCGAGTTGCACTACCAGCCGCGCATGTGTGTGGCGAGCGGCCGCACGCTCGGTTTCGAGGCCCTGCTGCGCTGGAACTTGCAGGGCCGCGGCATGGTTTCACCCGCAGACTTCATTCCGATCGCCGAAGAGACCGGCCTGATCGTCCCGCTCGGGCGCTGGGTGCTGGGCGAGGCCTGTGCGCAGGCCGCGCGTTGGCAGGCGCAGGGCTTCGAGCCCACGCACATGGCCGTCAACCTCTCGCCGCTGCAGTTCCGCGATCCGCGCCTCTTCGCGGACGTCGAAGGCGCGCTGCGCCGCTCGCAACTCGATCCGCGCTGGCTCGAGTTGGAGTTGACCGAGTCGAGCCTGATGCACGACGTCGACGCGGTGAGCGCGGCGCTGCAGCGCTTCAAGGCGCTGGGCATCACGATCTCGATCGACGACTTCGGCACGGGCTACTCCTCGCTCGCATACCTGCGCCGCCTGCCGATCGATGCGCTCAAGATCGACCGCTCGTTCCTGCGCGAGGTGACGCGCGAGCCCGACGACGCCTCGATCGCGACTGCGATCGTGCTGCTGGCCAAGTGCCTGCGCCTGCGCGTCGTGGCCGAAGGCGTGGAAACGCCGGGCCAGCTCGCGTTTCTGCGCATCCTCAAGTGCGACGAAGCGCAGGGTTACCTGTTCGCGCGGCCGGCGCCGGCGAGCGAATGCGAACGCTGGTTGACGCGCGCGGGCCAGGCGCCGCTCGAACGCAGCGCCGCCGCGTGAGGCGCGCTACTTCGCTTCGGTGATGTCGATCATGCGCTGCAGCGCCGCGCGCGCGTGCTGCACGAGCACCGCGCGTTCGCTGTCCTGCTTGCGGTCGAGCGCGCCGCTGTGTTCGTCGACGACGTCACCCGCGTAGACGCGGTTGATCGCCGGCGCCTTGCCCTGCCGCAGCAAATCGAGCAACCCCGCCAGGTGCGGCGGGTCGTTGCGGCTCATCGTCGCGCAGCCGCAGCCCATGGAGTGGAACGCCGGGTCGGGGATGTCGGCGAGGTGCACGACCTCGACGCCGCGCTGGCGGCCTTGCTCGCGCGCGTTCTTGACGAAGTGTCCCTCGGTGCCGATGGCGAGCTTCGCGCCCGGCGCGGCCTTCATCACCGCCTCCCACAGGAAGTTCGTCGAGCCGCTGCCGTCGGCGGCCTGCACGACCTCGAGCTTGGATTCGGGGTGCACGAGCACCGTGTAGCCACGCGCTCGCCAGTAATCGACCTGCGCGGGCGAGAACACCGTGTGCACGCCGCAGTAGCTGCCCCACAGGATCATCTCGGCGCGGTCGAGCGAAGCGAGCCCTCCTTCGATGGACTTGTCGCTCAACTTGATCGCGCCGCGCGCGACCTGCGGATCGGGCAGCGCGACGACCTTCGAGAGGTCCATGCCGAGCTTGTACGCCGTGTTGCGTCCCAGGTGCTGGTCGGGCACGAAGAGGATCTTCTTGCCTTGCCGGCGCGCCCACTCGACGACCTTGGGCGCGTTCGAACTCGTGCACACGGCGCCGCCGGTGCGGCCCGCGAGCGCCTTGATGCGCCCGCCGGTGTTCATGTACGCGATCACCGTGAGTTCGTCGCCGTAGCGCTCGATCAACTGCTCGGCGACAGGCTCGACCATGTAGTCCTTGGCGAGCATCTCCATCGTGCAACCCGCCTTGGGGTTGGTGATCCACACCGACTGGTCGGGGTTGGCGAGGATCGCGATCGACTCGGCCATGAAGTGCACGGCGGACTCGACGATGACCTTCTTGTTCGGATTGCGCGCGGCCTGCAGCGCGAGCTGGTAGCTGTCCGACACCGCGCCGCCGTAACGTTCGACGAGCTTCACGATCTCGCCGCCCATGTAGAAGTGCGCGACGAGCAGCAGCGAGTCGCCGAAGTGCTCGAGCGCGGGTCCGGCGTACTTGTCGAGCCAGGGCAGCACGGTCCCGGGCTTGCGGTCCGGCAGCCGCATGTACTCCTCCGCGTACGGCTTGAACTCCGCCTGGTACCAGTCGAGCGGCAGGTCGGTCTGGCAGATGTTGATGTCCGGATCGAGGCGGATGCCGGAGCTGGCGGGCGGCAGGGGAGCGGTGTGCACGGGTGTAGTCGTAAGAGATGACGGAAGTGTTCGCTTCGAGCTGGAGTTGGCGTCCCAAGCGCGCCGAAGGTGCGCCTTCTGCGCGCGCCCGGTCGCTTCGCGGCGGACCTCGTTTGGCGCCTCATCGTCTCCAAACTAGCATGCGGCGCGCGGGAAGCCCTGCGCTGCGCCCATGTCTGTTGTTCACCGCTACCTGATCGTTGTGCTCGGCGTTTTGGCGCTGCACTTGGAGGGCGCTTGGGCGCGCGCGCAGGAGCTCTCGACGGCGCTGCCCCCCGACGCCGCGCTGCGCGTTTCCGCCAGCGTGCGCATCGCGCCCGGCGCGCATGTGCGCAAGCCCAGCGCCGTCCCGGACACCCCCCTGCGCGCCGTCCTCTACGCGCGCGCCCTGCGCAACGCCGTGATCGACCTGCGCGGCGTCAAGCTCGCGAGCAACACGGCGGAGGAAACGCTCGATCGCGCGCGCGACTGCGCGCTGCTGCTGATCGACTGTGAGAACATCACGGTGCGCGGCGGAGAACTGCGCGGTTTCAAGCTGGGTCTGCTGGCGCGCAACTGCAAGGGCCTGGTGATCGAAGGACTGCGCGTCGAAAGCGGCTTCGCGCCACGCCTCGCCAGCACGGCGCTCGCCGCCGATCCCGCCGACGAACTGAACCGTCGCGACAACGAGCAGGGCGAGTGGCTTTCGAACTACGGCGCCGCCATCGCGCTGGTCGGCTGCGATGGAGCGCGGGTGCGCACGTCGCGCGCGCGCCACGCCCAGAACGGACTGGTGCTCGAGCGCTCGAGCCGCGTGCAGGTCTACGACAACGACTTCTCGTTCCTCTCCGGGTGGGGGATCGCGCTGTACCGCTCGTCGGAGTGCGTCCTCGCGCGCAATCGCTGCGACGTTTGCGTGCGCGGCTACTCCATCGGTTCGAGCGTGGGAGGCGGCGGCTCGGGAGGTCAGGGCTCGGCGGGGATCCTGCTCACCGAACGTTGCTCGGACAACGTGCTTGCCCACAACTTCGCGCGCGGCTGCGGCGACGGCATCAGCTTGTTCGCGGGACTCGACCTCGTTCAGGGGCGCGCCTCGTCGCGCGGCGAACGTGCGCCGAGCGGCTGCGACCGCAACCTCTTGTACGCCAATGACGTCTCGCGCGCGGCGCGCAACGGGCTCGAGCTCGACTACTCGCGCGAGAACCGCGTGATCGAGAACACCGCCGACGAGTGCCAGCAACACGGACTGGCCGCCAGCTACTGCGAGCGCCTGACCATCGTCGAGAACTCGTTCGAGGGCGCGCGCGGAAGCGGCCTCGCGCTTGCCCACTGCCAGGAGGCGTGGATCGCGCGCAACGTGATCGAACGCTGCGGCGCGGGCCTCGACGTCTCGTGGTGCCCGCCGAGCGCTGCGAGCGCGGCCGACGCCTTCGCGCGCGTGCGCGACACGGCCTCGCGCGACCACTGGGTGTGGGGCAACGCCTTCGCGGAGAACGCCGCGGATCTGCGCATCCGCGCGAGCAAGGGCCTGTGCTTCTCCGAGAACGTCTTCGAGCCGCGGCCCGACGAAGGTCTCGACGCGCCGGGATTGACGCTCGCCGACGGAGATTCCAGCGGGGCCGAGCCGCGCGAACTGCTGCGCGGACTGGGCGGCTTCCTGCCGCGCGGTTCGCTGATCGAAAGCTCGTTGCGCGCTCCGCCGCCGGCCCCGCCCGAGGACTTCACGCTTCGAGAGCGCGTCGACGTCGGCGAACTCCCCGGCGCCGCGTCGCGCGCGCCTGCCGCGCCGACCACGATCGTGGTCGGAGAATGGGGCTCGTGGGATCCCGACAGCGGCGAGCCGCGTCCGACGCCGCGCGCGGCAGGCGGACTGCTCGCGGGCTGCGGCTGGGACGTCGCCTGGGCTTCGTGGCGCGACGGCGCCGATCCCCGCGCGAGCGGCGCGAAGGCTTGGCGCGAGTTCGTCAGCGCGAACGCCGCGCTCCGCGCGAAGGTCGACACGCTCACCGACCCGTGGGGCGGCGGGAGCGAGGCCCGCGCGGCGGCGGGTGAGACGCGGATGGGCCTGATCGCCAACGCGCGCGTCCAACTGCCCGCCGGACGCTACGTCCTGCGCGCCGTGTCGGACGACGGCGTGCGCGTGCGCGTCGACGGCAAACGCGTGCTCGAGAACTGGACCTGGCACACCGAGACGGCCGACGAAGCGACACTCGAACTCGCCGCGGGCGAGCACCTGTTCGAGGTCGACTACTTCCAGTACGACGGCGGCGCCGTGCTCACGCTCGATCTGATCGCGCGCTGAGCGAGCGCTCCAAACGGCGAAAAAAACCGGCGGCCGGACGAAAGCAGCTCGTCCGACCGCCGAATCGCTCACTGTGGAGCGTGACGCCGACGCAGCATCTCGTCGTCGGCGCATTTGCGTGGCGCAGGCGCGCTCAATGGAACTGTTCGGCCTCCGTGGAACCGCTCAGCGCCGTGGTCGAACTCTGGCCCTGCGACACGGCCTGGCTCACCGCGTCGAAGTAGCCCGTGCCGACTTCGCGCTGGTGGCGCGTCGCGCTGTAGCCGGCGGCCTCGGCCGCGAATTCGGCCTGCTGCAGCTCGCTGTAGGCCGCCATGCCGCGCTCGCGGTAACCGCGCGCGAGTTCGAACATCGAGTGGTTGAGGGCGTGGAAGCCGGCCAACGTGACGAACTGGAACTTGTAGCCCATGGCGCCCAGTTCGCGCTGGAACACGGCGATCGTGTGGCTGTCGAGCTTCTTGCGCCAGTTGAAGGACGGCGAGCAGTTGTACGCGAGCAGCTTGCCGGGATAGGCGGCGTGGATCGCCTCCGCGAACTCGCGCGCTTCCCCGAGGTCGGGATGCGAGGTTTCGCACCACACCAAGTCTGCGTAGGGCGCGTAGGCGAGGCCGCGCGCGATAGCCGCCTTGATCCCGCTGCGCACGCGGAAGAAGCCTTCGGCGGTGCGTTCGCCGGTCAGGAACGGGCGGTCGCGTTCGTCGGCGTCGCCCGTGATCAGGTTGGCGGCGTCGGCGTCGGTGCGCGCGACGAGCAGCGTGGGCACGTTGCTCACGTCGGCGGCGAGGCGCGCCGCGTTGAGCGTGCGGATGAAGGCTGCGGTGGGGATGAGCACCTTGCCGCCCAGGTGGCCGCACTTCTTCTCGCTGGCGAGTTGGTCCTCGAAGTGCACGCCCGCGGCGCCGGCCTCGATCATCAGCTTCATCAGCTCGAAGGCGTTGAGCGGACCGCCGAAGCCCGCTTCGGCGTCGGCCACGATCGGCGCCAGCCAGTAGGTGCTCGCGTCACCCTCCAGGTGCGCGATCTGGTCGGCGCGCAGCAGCGTTTGGTTGATGCGCTTGACGACCATCGGCACCGAGTTCGACGGGTACAGCGACTGGTCGGGATACATGTGCCCCGCGAGGTTCGCGTCGGCCGCGACCTGCCAGCCGGAGAGGTAGATCGCCTGCAGGCCGGCCTTCACCATCTGCATGGCCTGATTGCCGGTCAGCGCGCCGAGCGCGTGCACGTAGTCGCGCTCGTGCAGCAGCTTCCACAGGCGTTCGGCGCCCAGTCGCGCGAGCGTGTGCTCGACGATCACGCTGCCGCGCAGGCGTTCGACGTCGGCCCAGGTGTAGTCGCGCTTCACGCCGTCGAAGCGGCGCGGGTCGTGACAAGGCACGCCCCAGGCGAGGCCCAGACGTTGGTGCGGGGCGTGGAGCGCGGACTTGGAGGTCGATGGTTGGTTCGGATCGATGGGGTGCATGATCAGTCTCCCTGGAGCAGCAGGGTTCGGTAGGCGGAGAGAGTCAGGAATTCCTCGAAGCGCTCGTTGAGCGTGAGTTGCGCGAACAGCGAGCGAGCCCGGTCGTGGTGCGCGGGATCCTCGCCGCGTGCGAGCAGGGCGGCGCGCAGCGTGTCGCACTCCTGGTCGATGCACTGCTCGACGAAGGCGCGCTCGACGCGCCGGCCGTCTTCGAGACGTGCGCTGTGCCGCAGCCACTGCCAAACCTGGGCGCGCGAAATCTCCGCCGTGGCGGCGTCCTCCATGAGGTCGTTCAGCGGGACGCAGCCCACGCCGACGAGCCAGGCGGTGAGGTACTCGATGCCGATGCGCAGGTTGTCGCGCAGTCCGCGCTCGGTGATCGGTCCCTCCGGCGCCGCCAGCAGTTGTGCGGCGTCCACGCGCACGTCCTCGCGCAGACGCTCGAGTTGGTGCGGACGTTCGCCGAACACGGCTTCGAATTGTTCGCGCGCCGTGGCCACCAGGCCCGGATGCGCGACCCACGTGCCGTCGTGACCGTCCTGCGCTTCGCGCTGCTTGTCGGCCGCGACGCGCGCCAGCGCCTCGCGGTTGCGCGCCTCGTCGTTCTTGACCGGGATGAACGCCGCCATTCCGCCGATCGCGTGCGCGCCGCGCCGGTGGCAAGTCGCGATCACCAGCAGCGAATAGTTGCGCAGGAAGCTCTCGCCCATGGTCACGCGCCAGCGGTCGGGCAGCGTCATCTCGGGGCGCAGGGCGAACTTCTTGATGTAGCTGAAGATGTAGTCCCAGCGGCCGCAGTTCAGTCCGCTCGAGTGCTCGCGCAACTCGTAGAGGATCTCGTCCATCTCGAAGGCGGCGAGGATCGTCTCGATCAGCACCGTGGCGCGGATCGTTCCGCGCGGCAGGCCCAGGTGTTCCTGCGCGGCGACGAACACGTCGTTCCACAGGCGTGCCTCGAGCGCGCTTTCGAGCTTGGGCAGGTAGAAGTACGGGCCGCTGCCGCGTGCGACGAGTTCGCGTGCGTTGTGGAAGAAGTACAGGCCGAAGTCGAACAGGCTCGCCGAGATCGGCTGGCCGTCGACGCACAGGTGCGCTTCCTCGAGCGCCCAACCGCGCGGTCTCACGACCAGGGTCGCGGTGCGCGGTGCGAGCTCGTAGCTCTTTCCGCGCGCGGTGTCGTGGTGGCGGATCGTGCGCCGCACCGCGTCGTGCAGATTGCGCTGGCCTTCGATGCAGTTGCGCCACGTGGGGGAGTTCGAGTCCTCGAAGTCCGCCATGAACACGTCGGCACCGCTGTTCAGCGCGTTGATGATCATCTTGCGCTCGACGGGGCCCGTGATCTCGACCACGCGTCGCGTCAGGTCGCGCGGCGGCGGCGCAACACGCCAGTCCGCGGCGCGCAGGGCGGCGCTCTCCGCGCGGAAATCCGGCGTCCAGCCCGCGTCGAGCTTGCTCTGCAGCGCGCGGCGCGCGGCGAGTCGACGGCGCCGCTCCGGTTCGAAGCGGCGGTGAAGCTCGGCCAGGAACTCGAGCGCTTCGCGCGTCAGGAGCGCCTGGTCACCGGCGAGCAGCGGTCGCGTGAGTTCGACGCCACTGGGCAGGGACGGCGCACTAGGGGCGGCGGGGTGCGGCATGTTCGTGCGGGGGGGCGAATGAGCCGTCCACCACGAAGTAACCGACCCTCGCCGAGCGGGGGCAAACGCAGCGCGAAGATTTCTTGCGCCCGCGCGATCGGAGCGGAAAGAGCTTCCCGCGCGGACCGTGCACCGCGCTCAGTCGAAGCTTGTGGCGAGCTCGATCGAAGTAGGGGCCACGCCCGCCAAGCTTGTCGCGAGAACCTGCGGAGCGCCGCCGACGGCGCCGAGGTCCATGCGGGTCACGCTGTTGGACCCGCTGTTCACGACGTACAACTCGCCGCCTGAGGGCTCGACGACAAGGTCCACCGGCTGGGCGCCCGAACTGACCGAGGCGAAGCTCGTCAGCGTGCTCGTGAGGTCGTCGATGCGGCCGTACGCGATCGCTCCGGCGCAGCTGACGAACACGCGGCGGTCGGTCGGATGCAGCGCGATCGCGTTGGGCGCGCCGGCGAGCGGAACGGCGCCGAGCGCCGCCAGTTGCCCGTTGGCGAGCGCCACGTCGAACAGCGCCAGTTCGGAGCTGGCGCCGAGGGCGGCCAGCACGAAGCGGCCGGTGGGGTCGTAGGTCGCGGCGAGCGGCGCCGCGCCGAGCGTGAGCGGCGTTCCGACCGGGACCAGCGCCCCAGTGAAGGCGTTGATGCGCAGCACCCACAGCGAGTTGTCGCCCTGGTGGGCGACCGTGGCGAAGCGCCCCAGCGGGTCGAGGGTGAGGGCCGAAGGCGCGGCGCCGACGGCGTAGTCGCTGCGGTGGCCGAGCGCGCCGGTGACCTGGTCGATCTGGAAGCTGCTGACCGATTCCGAGCCGCGGTTCAACACGAACAGGAAGCGGCCGGAGCCCTCAACCTGCGCCGCGATGGGCTCGTCCGCGGTGGGCGCTGCGGCCCCGTTCGCCGCGAGCTGTCCATCCGCTGCGCCGATGGTGTAGGCCCGCACGAGATCGTTGTCCGAATCGGCCGCGTACATCCACAGGCCGCGCGGGTGCCGCGCCAGGGTCCGCGGGTGTCCGCCGAAGGTCAGCGCGTTCTCAGCGGCGGCCAGCGCCCCCGTGCTGGGCGCCGCCGTGAAGATCGTCACGTCGTCCGAGCCTTCGTTGCCCACGTAGGCAAAGCGCGTGCGCGCCTGGGCGGGGAGCACCGTCTCGACTAGCGCGAGCAGGAACGGCTGGTCGCGCGTGCGCAACGTCTCCAGGCGCGTGAGTCGGCCGCTGTCCGCATCGAGCGCGAAGGCGCCGAGCTCGAGATTGTTGCGCTCGGTCACGTACAGCCAGCGCCCCGAGGCGTCGATGCGCACCGTCCACGGTCGGTCGCCGGTGGGAACCACTGCGATCGACGCATCCTGCGGAACGCTGAGCCGTCCGTCGTTCGCGTCGATGGCGAACACGCGCACGGTGTCGTCGCCCGACACCGCGCAGTACAGGAAGCGGCCGTGCGGCTCGATCGCAAGCGACGTGGCGAAGGCCCCGACGCTCACGCTGTCGAACTTCGACAGGGCGCCGCTGGCGGGATCGATGGCGAACACGTCGATCGTGCTCGCGCCCGGGTCGGAGGACGCGCCGTAGAGAAAGCGGCCGTCCGGCGACACGGCGAGCGAGCGCACCTTGTTGGTCGTCGCGACCGCCAAGCCGATGCGCGCGGGCAGCCGCGTGGCGCTGTCGATCTCGATGGTCGACACCGACTGGTTGCCGCTGGCTACGAAGGCCACCCACATGAAGCGGCCGTCGCGGCTCGAGGCGACGGCCTCCAAGCCGCTCGAACTCAGGCTGAACGTGCCGCGCGAACTCAGGGCGCCCGTTTGCGCGTTGACGTCGAAGGTCTCGACGTTCGGCGCCTGGCGGCTGAACACGTACAGCGACTGGCCGCCGGGATGCACCACGATTTCCTCGGGAGCGCCCTGCGTCACGGTGTTCTCTCGCGCGCGCAGGCGACCCGTGGACGGCTCGAGCTCGAAGCGCGCGACGTTCTGGCTCGTCGCGTTGCCCAGGTAGATGTTCCGGCCGGAGGGGTCCGCCGTGAGGGCGCGCGGTCCGGCGCTGCCGGTGGGGGAGCGCTCGTAGCCGCTCGCAACCAGGCGTCCGTTCTCCGCTTCGACGACGTAGGTGCTGAGCGTCAGCTCGGTGCTGCTGCAGGCGACGGCGAGGAACGGAGGGCGCACGACGGCCAAGCGCAGCGTCGCGTCCGTCGAACCGCCGTCGTTGGCCGCTCGGACCGTGTAGCTGCGCTCGCCGCGCAACTCGGTCGGGCGGCCGCGCAGGGCGCCCGACTGCGGGTCGAGGAACAGGCCGGCGGGGAGCGGCGGCGACACGCTCCACTGCTTCACCGTGCCCGTCACGCTGGCGGGGATCGCTGCGATCTCGACGCCGTTGCTGAACAGCGCGAAGGAACTCGCGTAGCTCAGATCGGAGGGCGCCGCGGGCGTGCCTCCACCGCCGCCGCAAGCGGCCGCACCGAGGGCCAGGGCGGCGCTCAGGATCCATCGGACGCGTGACGAAGTGCTCGTGTCGGTGTGCATGGTGGCAGCTGGTTCGAGTGGGGCTCGTCGCACGGCGGGGAGAGCGCCGTGTGGGGCAGCTCGCAAGGCGCCCCTCGCGCCCCGTCGGCTCCCTGCGACGCATCCGCGCTGCGCATGGCGTGCGTCGGAGTCGTCCAGCCAGTTCGTAGCGTCTGGCCGAAGCCCAATCTCTTCTGGGCCATGCAGAAAGCGCGCTTGCATGACACGTCCGCAATGCGGCGCGCATGTCCAAATCCTCATCCGCCGACCCGCGCGGTCGGGGGGGGGGGGGGCCGGCTCAACCCCGTCCGGCCCTTGCGGCCCGCTGCTGCGCGGGGGCCCGCGCCTTGTCACCCAAGTGGTCCAAGTGGTCTAACTCCAAGAGTCCAAAG
>Ga0169931_10004978_pt1 | contig 20455 bp, 20 predicted proteins | sample Kivu_15m_20L_FD_129675 | JGI IMG/M metagenome (GOLD analysis project Ga0169931, IMG submission 129675) | Freshwater microbial communities from Lake Kivu, Western Province, Rwanda to study Microbial Dark Matter (Phase II) - Kivu_15m_20L... | ecosystem: Environmental > Aquatic > Freshwater > Lake... | reverse complement strand
TTATTTACACGGGAAGGGGTTAGAAACCCCTTCCCGTGTAAATAAATCGACTAGTTCGGCCATTGGCCGAACGTCCGAGAGCAAAGAGGCAAGGCAGTCGGCCCAAAAAGTTGCAAAGTCGAGTAGACATCGTTTATTATAGTCGGCTAAATTAACTAATTTGGCCGACTATGAAGATGAAATATTTAATTGCCGGAATTGCCTTGGCAGGCTGTACGGTGAATCAGGAAAACCGGATTCATGAACTTCTCGCCGTGCAAACGGGGTCGTTTCCGAAAATCAAAGACATCCAGGTCGTAAAAGACCGCTTTGAAACCGATGCGTTTTCTCTAAAGCTGGAGGAGAGCGCCTCGATTGCCGTCCGGAGCGGCCAATATCCGGTCTACGTCTTAAAAGCCGAATCGATCCCCTTGGACGAGCGGTTCGTTTTTGCGCGGATCGACCGGGTTACGGGAAAGATCGAGCCGCAATTCGAATTCGTCGCCTTGGAAAACGGGGAACTGGAAATCTACAGCAAAAGCGGCATCGTCCGGGACGCCGAAATGCCGTTTGTCGCCTCCGAAGGGTTCAAGGCCGGCTACCCGATCGACTACGCGGTCGTCTCGAAGAAAACATATGCCGCAAAAACAGTTGAGTTCATCCCCTATCCGATCCGGGCGGAGGGAGAAGGCGGCACGCGGATTGAAGCGATCGTCACGCACCCCCTCGCCACCCGTTTTCGAATCCAAGCCGATGGATTTTCCCCCTTCGAAAAGCTGACGCTCGTCCACACATCGGGAGAGAGGGAAGAGGAGTCCGAAATCGATGCGGACGAAAGCGGTTCGTTCACAACGGGCCTCAACCCGACGATCCTAGGAAGGCTCGGCGGAGAGGCGCGCCTTGCGGTGCGAAGGGAAAATGGGAGCGTTACCGTTCTCGACTACCCTTGGGGCAACGGGATTGAAAAAAGAACTTGGAAAGAGAGGAGCCGATTCCCTATCCTGTTCGTTGCGAACCGCTCCCCGGGAGAGGCCGACTACACGGGGTTTGCGGCGCTCTTGGATTAGGGAGTGTTCCGTAATATGCTCTGCCTTTGCCACAGCGGCTTGAACTATTGCGATTGCTGCGAACCGTATCATAAGGGAACCGCCCTGCCCGAAACGCCCCTCATCCTCATGCGTTCCCGCTACTCGGCCTACGCCCGAGGCCTTGCCGAATATATCATCGAGACGACGCATCCGAAAAACCCGCTCTACGAAAAAGATGTGAAGAAGTGGGCCGGCGAGATCCTTCGCTTTTCCAAAGAAACCCGGTTCGTTGGGCTGGACATTTTAGGACACGGAGAGGACTGGGTTGAATTCTCCGCCCATTTAATCCAAGGAGGACAGAACGTCCTCCTTAGGGAAAAGAGCCGTTTTGCCAAGCTCGGCGGCAAATGGCTCTATTTGTCGGGTGTTGTCTCAACCCAATAAGAATCCACCGACCGAGAGCGCGAGCGCGGCGAATACCGGAACCCGGATCGGTTTGACTTGGTAGAGGCTATGCCCGATGTTCAGCAAGCAAAGCACGATGAGTCCCGGATAGAGGATTTCGAGGATGGGACCCATGACCCGGATGATCCCGGAAAACCCGAGGTTCGTGATCGCCGCCGTGACGGCAAGGGTGATAGCCAGCGCCGCTGTGGGCGAAATGCGGCTTTTGAAGAGATCCGTCCTTACATAGTTTGAGAAAACTGCGGCGAGCGATATGGCAGTCGTCAAGCAAGCAAGGAAAACAGTCACTGCCGCAATCGCTCCGCCCCAAGGCCCCAATACTTTGTGGGAGATCGCGTGGAGAAGGTCTTCCGGCGCCGTTCCTGCGGGAAGGGTTGATCCGTGATGCGCCGACAGGAGGCAGAGACCGACATATGAGGCGGTCAAAAGCCCCGCGGCGACTAGGCTCGCGCCGATCATCTTCCGCCGGACGTGCCGCTCTCTATCTTCGGGAGCCAGCCCTTCCGCCCCGGCTGCCAGGTGAGGCATGACCATCGTCGCGAAAAGAAGCGCCGAAATGAGGTCCATCGTGAGATAGCCCCCTTTGACCCCCTGGACGAAATGATGCCCCGCGCCTTCGATCGCCGCCGGCACGGTAGGCCCGAGCGCTATCCCGACCGCAACGAGGACCCCGAGGGAAACGAGGAAAACGGGCGTGAGGATCACTCCCAAGAGGGCGACGAGCTTCTGCGGGCGGTAAACGAGAAGGAACGAGAGGATGGCGATGAGAACGCTCGCAACCGGCAGGGTGGCCCAAGGGAAATATCCTTTCACGCTGGCGTGCATCAGGGTAAAGAGGCGGGACATGCAGAGAGGGCCTTGGGTAATCTCCAGAACGAGGAGGAGCCAAAAAGCGGGGCCCTTGCCGAGCCTTTCCAAAAACCTATGGAGGCTGCCCCCGTAAAACATCATGGCGATCAGGCCAAGGAGCGGAAACGCCACGGCGGAAATCGTCAAGCCAAGGATGGCGGAGGGAGTTTGGGAGCCGGCCGATTTCCCAATCAGAAGGGGGAAAATCAAATTGCCGGCGCCGAAAAACATGCAATAAAGGGCCATCCCCGTAAAAAAGACTCCCGTACGCTGTTTTGGCTTTTCTCGAATGGTTGCAGTAGTCATGTTCGCCTCCTTGGCGAGTGTTTAGCCTTCTCCCGCCGGAGCTTCTTTAGGTCTTTTTGGGTCTTTTCGGATCTTCTGGAAGTTCAGGCGGAAGGGGCGTTTAGTGGACTCGGACGCTGCACACGGCGCCCGCGACCGTACCGGATGTGGTATTACCCACGCCGGCTCCACAGCAGGAGGAAGAGGTCGTTCGGTTCGCTTTGTGCATCATCATTACTTACGCCCTTGCCTGAAGCAAGGAAGCCGGCGTCTTCACCGACTTAGCCGAAGTCTAACATATGAAGCTGGATATGGTCAAATATCCAAGAAATCTATATAACAAGAACTCTTTAACAACCTCGAGAAAAAAATGACCGAAACGCTGCGACTTCCCGTTTGGTTCCACAGGACCTTTGTCCCCTTGTCCTTCCTTCTCTTATGCCCGCCGGCTATTTTCATTTTCTGGTATGTCAACACCTCTTTGGGCGGCTCCTTTCAGGCGTTTTGGACGCTCGCGGCAAAAGAGGGTCTCTTGCAAACGGTCGGATCGATCTGGGGCCCGCTCTTTTTCGGCTCGCCGACCGCTTGGAAAATCTTGGCAAGCTATGCGGCTTTCCAGCTCCTCCTGATGCGAATCGTTCCGGGAAAACCGTTCCACGGGCCGGTCACTCCGAAAGGGAACATCCCGATCTATAAGGCGAACGGAGTCTCCTGTTTCTTGATCACGGTCGCGGCCTATGCGGCTGCAAGCTGGGGCTTCGGGTGGTTTTCTCCGGCGATCCTGTATGATCATCTAGGAGCTCTGCTCGGAGCGTTGAATTCCTTCAGCCTCCTTTTTTGCCTAGCGCTTTATTTCAAAGGGATCTTCGCCCCCTCGTCCAGCGACTGCGGCATCTCCGGCAATCCGATCTTCGACTATTACTGGGGCACGGAACTATACCCTCGGATTTTAGGCTGGGATGTGAAGCAATTCACCAATTGCCGCTTCGGAATGATGGGATGGCCTCTTCTCCTCCTCTCTTATGCGGCCAAGCAGCAGGAGCTCTACGGGTCGGTCAGCGACTCGATGCTCGTCGCGGTCGCCCTGCAACTCATCTATGTCGGCAAATTCTTCCTTTGGGAAGGGGGGTATCTCCGCTCCCTCGACATCATGCACGACCGGGCCGGCTTTATGATCTGCTGGGGATGCCTCGTCTGGGTTCCTTGCGTCTACACATCCCCAACGATGTATCTCGTCAACCATCCGAACCAGCTCGGCTTTCCGCTTGCCGCAGCCATTTTCGCCGCCGGCGCGGCAAGCATCCTGATCAACTACTTCGCCGACCGGCAGCGCCAGATGGTGCGGGCAAGACAAGGCCAATGCCTCGTTTGGGGCAAGCCGCCCCATCTTATCCAGGCGAACTACCGGACACAGGACGGCAAGACGAATCAAAGCCTTTTGCTCGCATCCGGCTGGTGGGGCATCTCGCGACATTTCCATTACGTGCCGGAACTTCTCGGGGCTTTTTTTTGGTCCCTTCCGGCCCTTTTCGACAACTTCCTCCCCTATTTCTATTTTTTCTTCCTCTGTATCCTCCTCCTCGACCGGGCCTTCCGGCATGACAAGCGCTGCGCCGATAAATACGGCGAATCTTGGTCTCTCTACTGCAAGAAAGTTCCCTACAAAATCATTCCGTACGTGTTTTGAGGCGAAAAAAATGATGGACTCGCGTCTGATCGAAAGAACCCCTTTCAACGCCCATTTCCCGAACCCGGGAGACGCGAGGGTTCCCGGCAACCACCTCTGGTACAGGATCCAGATGATCGCTGCGACGACCTTTCTGCTCGCCGGGATTACCGGCATTAGCGTCGGACTTCCTTCGCTGGCTCAAGACGTTGCGACCGCCCGTTTGAAAGTGAGCGGGGCCATCGATTTAGTTCACATGAAATTTTCTGAAAACATCGATTTGGAAGTCGATTCGTCGGACATCAAAAAGAACATGATCCTCTCGGTCGTCGGGATCTGTTCCGTCCTTCTGAGCACCGGGATTCTCTTCGGCATGGCGCTCCAAAGATAATTTTTGAGTTCATTTCTGTATAGGGATCAGCTGAAGAGGGTAGCTTGACAGGGCTCCGCCCTGTAAACCCGGCAAAGGGCTTCAAGCCCTTTGCAAACCCATATACAGGATCTGAAAGGAGGCAGTCCTTTGGTTGGGGTATGGGGACAACGTCCCCATCCTACCACGTCACTTCTTGAATACGCCGCGGAAAAAATCGATCGCGAACGCGCTGACTTCGCGGTGAAGCGAGGCTCGGTCGCAGCAGGGAGGGTCGCTGTGAAGGGCTTTATGCAGAACCGATTTGCCCGCTTCGGTAATCCGGTTCATGAAAGCGTAATGAGAAATCTCTTCCCTGAGCATTTTGAGTTTTGCCGGGATAAGGTAATGGATGACCTGGTAGGCGTGTTCGCGGAAAGGAAGGACTTCGTCTCCGACTGCGGCGACGAGGCCGACCGGCACCCGGATCGATTTCAGCGATTCGGGAGAGTAGATGAAAACAGCAGGGCAAAGGAGAAGCATCGCCTTGATGCGCGGCTCGCGGTACGATTTTTCTGCGGGAGACAAATCGAACCGATCGAAAAGGGGCTCGTGGAGCGAATAGCCGCTGAGTTTCTTGATTGCTTGCCGAACGTTTTGCGCCTGGCCTCCGGCGAGGGCAAGGCCGGTCATTCCGCCAAGCGAGTAGCCGATGAATCCAATGCGGTTGAAATCGATGTGGTCGCGGATCCGGTCATCCTTTTCGAATTGGTCGAGGAGAAACGAGATGTCCAACGGCCGATCCCAAAACCGGATGCTTGCGAGCAAGTCGAAATGGAAGCGCATATCGCCATAATGATCGACTGCGGCGACGATGTACCCCGCCTGAACCATCGCTTCGGCAAGCCAGCTCGCCTCGCGCCTCCCTCCCCTGTGTCCGTGCGACATGACGAGGAGCGGGTATTTTGATTTGGTTTTCGCAAGAGGTGCGTTCCGCACTTCCTTGGGATGTACCCAAATGTTATCAACGGGCTGGTCGATCGGCTCTTGGATTGAAGTCGGATACCAAACCTCAACGACGACAGGCCGGTTGCGGGCCGTGTCCAAATACTCGATCGTCCGCACCCCGAGGGAATAGGACGCCGCGCGCTGCATCGGAAAAAGGGGCTGGATGGCGGCGAGGAGAAGAAAAACAAAAACGCGGATCATCGATTCGGATTTTAAACAATCGGCCAAATTGCAGACAAATATTAATTGCGTGGGACGAGCGCCGCAGCGCGCACGATAGATTCCGTTGAATCCCGGACTCTCGGAGGCAGGCAGATCAGGTAGGCTCCGATCGGCGGAATCTTGTCGAGATGGGCGAGGTTTTCCAGGATGTATTTCCCTGCGCCGAGAATAGCGAGATGGACCGGGAAGCGGTCGGTATTCGACCCGTCCGGGGAAAGCGTGTCGATCCCGATCCCGGCGATCCCCTTGTTCAAGAGGGCAAGGGCCGCCTTCTCGGAAAATCCCGGAAAATGCATGCGGCCGGCCCCGTCCGGGTTCCGGTAGCGCTCGGGCGTTTCCCAAAACGCCTCCCAACCGGTTCGCGCGATGACGACGGCATTTTTGGGGATCGGGCCGGAGCGCCCTTCAAACGTCTCGATATCTTCCGGCTCCACGAAAAGATCCGCGTCCCGTTTTTCGGAAAGGTCGAGGACGCAGGCGGGAACGAAGAGCTTTTCAAGGGGAATTTCCCCGACGTTCGCGCCGCCCGGGATGAAATGGCTCGGCGCGTCGATGTGCGTGCCGACGCCGGCATGGCTTTTCACGGTTTGGACCCGAAGCCCCTCAGGATAGTCTAATTTCACTTCCAAGCGAAAGCCGCAGCCGCCCGACCAAGTCGGAACGCCTTCATGGAGGGGATGGCTTAAATCGACGAGGCGGCAATCTTTTAAAAGATCCATGAGCGGAGGAAGTGGACGGTTTGGATCCATGAGTCTTCTTTTGCAAGGGCATTATCCCGAGGATTTCCTCCGAACGCAAACCAAATTTTTGCCACCGGGTGCAATTCCGTCATTTCATCGGATGAAGAGATCGCATGTCCTGCCCCCGGATAGCAAATATGGGAGGCAGGAATGGACGATCCTCTTTCTTTCAGCCGCCTCAGGATATCCTCTGCGAAAACGGCGGACGGCCACATCCGGTCGTCTTCTCCCGAAACGAGAAAAAGCGGGCACTCGATTTTTTCCACGGGGATCCGCGCGGCGTCAAAAGCCGCCTTGTCTTTCATCCCTTCGAGAAAATAGGGGGTGAGGCTTAAAGGCGACTCTTTCGTTTTGCCTAGCGTAAGATCGATCAAGTGGCGCGGGAACGGGGCGTTTAAAAGCGCCGGTTTGCCGCGAAAGGTCCAAGCGGGAGCGTCGGTCTCGATCGAGCCGTAGGCCGCGCTGCTCGGCACCGTGGCGGCGATCGCCCGGATTTTCTTTGGGAGGAAAGACCCTATGAGGAGCGAAAGCTCGGCGCCTCGGGAAACGCCCCATAAAGCGATCCGTCCCGGATCGATCAGAGGATGTTTCGCGGCCCAATCGATCGCCTTTTCGAAATATTCGAGAGGGATATCCTGGAGAGACGGCGGGAGTCCCGGCGCTCCGAAGTAGGCAAGCGCAAGCGAAGCGAATCCGGCAGACGCGATCCGTTCGTCCCTCCCGTCGGAAAACCCGCTGCGGAAGCCTCCAATCGCAAGCACGAGGGGATGAGGTCCTTTCCCTTCGGGAAGGTGGAGCGCGCCGACAAGGCCATTTTCCAAAACAAGGAACCGACGCATCGTCGGATTATCCGAAAAGAAGATGCGTCTCGTCAAGAATCAAACTTTCGTTTATGGAAAAGACGTATGCCGGCAAGCCGCGAATACGACCAATTTTACCGTCTGGCCATGTCCCGGCCCGTTCCGCTCGATGCGCCCATCGAGGAGATTCGGGCGAATTGGGAAAAGTGGCTGAAGGAGTTTCCCGCTTCTCCCGAAGTCCGCTATGAGGAATTTTCGATCGGAGAACTGCCGGCGCTTTGGGCCTTTGCCCCCGACGTGAACAGGCGCCGGATCCTCCTCTTTTTTTTCGGAGGAGGGTTTGCGCTGGGATCGATCGAATCGCACAAAAACTTCATCGGGCGCCTCTCGGCCGCGGCCAATGCCGCCGTCTGCGCCGTCCAATACCGCCTCGCCCCAGAACACCCCTACCCTGCCGCGCTCGACGACGCTTTAACCGCTTACCGCTGGCTGCTCCACCATCCGTATGCCCGCTCCCGGATTCTCTTCAGCGGCGTTTCCGCAGGGGGGAATTTAGCTCTTTCTCTCCTTTTGAAACTCAAGCTCGAATCGATCGCGATGCCGGCCGGAGCCCTCTGTTTCAGTCCATGGCTGGATCTCGCGATGCGAGGGACGAGTCTCCAATCCAATCAAGAAAAAGACCTCTTAAAACCGGAGCGCCTCGTTTGGTATGCGGAAAAATACGCAGGGGGCAACGACCGAGCCGACCCCAACATTTCCCCTCTCTACGGCGATCTGGAAGGACTGCCCCCTCTTTTCATTCAGACAGGGACTTGGGATATTCTACATTCCGAAGCGCTCGACCTTGCAAAAAAAGCGGAAAAACAGGGAGTCGAGACCACTCTCGACGTTTGGCCGAATATGGTTCACGCATGGCAGCTTTACGCCCCGCAGTTCCCGGAAGCGCAGGAAGCGATCGAGCGGGCCGGGCAGTTCGTAGACAAACTATTCAAACATAAAGACGCGGCAGCCGGTCATTGAATGCGCAGAGCATTTCGTGCGGCACCGATCCGGCAAGACGCGATAGCTCCCAAAGCGGAATCTCTTCTTTACCTTGCTTGCCGATCAAAACCGCTTCGTCGCCGACGTATGCCTCTTTCTTGCCGATATCGACCATAAACTGATCCATGCAGATAGTCCCGGCGATGGGGAATCGGGAACCGCGGATCAAAACCGAGCCGCCATTCGACAGGCTTCTCCTGTATCCGTCCCCATGGCCCACCGGAACCGTTGCGATCCGCGTCTCCTCTTTCGCCCGGTAGCGGTGGCCGTAGCTGATGCCGGCTCCTTGAGGCACGACCTTGAAATAGGAAACCTTCGCTTTCAAGCTGAAGGCCGGGGCAATCTTCCCTGACGGATCCATGCCGCCGTCGGGAAAATATCCGTAGCACAAAAGACCGGGGCGCACCATATCGAAATACGACCCGGGGTAATGGGCGACGCCGCCCGAGTTCGCAAGATGCCAAACCCCTCCCCTGCCTTCAGCCTTCTTTCTCAGTGCCGCAAACGTTTCGATCTGCTGGAGGGCGAACGGATCCCCGGGAGAATCGGCGGTGGCTAAATGCGAATAGACCCCGGCGACCTCGAAACAGCCTAAATTTTCGACATAAGAAAGAAGCGGCAGCGCGCTCTCCGGCCTCACGCCGGTCCGGCGCATCCCCGTGTCCACCTCGATATGGATCCTGCACTTTTTCGCGATCTTTCCACACGCTTTAGAGACAAGCTCCGCTTTATATTTCGAGCTGATGGAAAATTCGAGATCGAATTCGATGAGATCTTCGATCTGGTCTTCATGGATTGCGCCGAAAATGATGATCGGAAGGGAGATTCCGTGAAGGCGAAGCTCCGCCGCTTCTTTCAAACAGGAAACGCCGAGCGAATCGACTCCGGCGCCGCATGCGATCTCGGCGATCTTGCAAAGGCCGTGGCCGTAGGCGTTTGCTTTCACTGGGAAACAGAATAAGCGGCTGCCGATTCTTGCCCGGACGGCGGCGAGATTTTGCCTCAATTGCGCCGTATCGATTTCGATCCATGCCGGATGGGCGCAAAGAGGGCGCAATTGCGAGACGACGCGGGTCGGATCGATCTTCTGTTTCATCGGGAAAAACTCTACAGGAGAGGGAATTTTTTGAAAAATTCGCACTTCTCGGCTAAACTCTTTTCCGCATGGAAACATTCCTCGGTATTCTCGAAGAAACTCCTTGGTGGGTCTACCTTCTCTTTATTTACCTCGTCTTTATGGGAATAAAAGCTCTTTCCCCCCGCTTCGTCCCAATCAAAAAACTCATCATCCTTCCGGCCGTCTTCACGGTCTGGGGAGCCCTTGGACTGCAGTGGGGATTGGGAACCCTGCTCTTTTGGCTTATCGCCTTGGCCGCCGGCTGCGGACTCGGATGGATTTCCGTCAGGCGGTGGAAGATCCGCTTCGACCGGAGGCGGGATGCGCTCCATTTGCCGGGAAGCCCTTCTACCCTCATCCTCGCCCTCCTCTTCTTCTCAGTAAAATATTTCTTCGGCTACTACAGCGCGACACAGCCGGAGATTCCTGATGGAATGCGTCTGGCCCAAGCAGCCGTCTCCGGACTCCTGGCCGGGATGTTCATCGGCAGGCTCTTCTTCTTCTGGAAAAAACATGAAGAAGATTAAAATTAAAATCTGAATTGAATTTTTCAATCTAAAGCAATATAATATACGAATGACAACACCAACAATAAAAAATTCACAACATACAGCAATTCCTCCGCTTTCCTCCTCTTCCAAACAGAAAACGAAATCAGAGCAAATCGCCGAAGAGATCGTTTCCGATGTTTTCAATAAGGCGTTCGCAGAGACCCGATTGCGGGAATTTCAACAAAAGCGCCACCCATTTATGACCCCGGAAAGGGAAAAAACCTCGCGACGCGCCCCCTGGAAAACACCCCCTCGAAAATGATCTACCCGGAAAAACGGCCTTCCTGGTGGGATGAAACCCACCGTCTCGTTCGGCATCTGTCCGAAATCAACCAAGAAAAGCCTCTTTCCCAATCGGACATCCTCTCTGTTCGAGCCGTAGCTAGAAAAATCATCGAGATCGGCGATCCGATCCAATCGATGATGTTTTTAAAACTTCTCTCTGAGTTCATTTTTATCGGCGCCAAAAGAATATTTTTCGACGTGTTGAATGATTTGCGCCAATCGCATCCTGAAATCGCCTCATATTTCCAGGACGTCGATGTCGACGACCGGGAAGAAGGACCTGTCTTCACCCCTCTGGCCATGGACCGGATTTTCCGTTTTTTTGAAGAAGAGTACGGCTATCCTCAGGGGGTTCTTTCTTCAAAGCCGCTTTCCGAACTTCCGCGGCTTGTCGACCGGATGATGCACGAGGGCGCGGAAAGGGACATGGCAGGCTGGGTCATCGTGAACGATCTCATGAGGGACGATCCGCATGTCGTACCGGTATTCACCATCAAGCAAAGCAAACGGACTCATGTTTTTATTTTCGATTCGACCGGCCACAACTTCTCCACCAATCCATACGATCAGAAAATCAGCGCAGCTCTTGAAGAGCTCATCAAACACTTTAAGGATTCCGAGGGAGTTTCCGGCCTGCTTTCAATCTACAGCTACAAAACGAAGCGGCAAAACTCGGATCTCGGGTGCGGAACCTTCTCCACAATGGATTTAAAAAACCTTCTGGAGAGACACACGAACGGCATGGAAAGCCTTGTCGACTTCTATCAAGCTCAGTCGCCCGATTTGCAGCCAAGACCGGCAGCCCATGAATTGGATCCTTCATTGACTCTGCCGATTTATGAACTGACGACGCTTCCTCCCGAAATGATGAAAGTGACGCAATCGTTAAGAGGCATCGAATCGTACCGCAAAACATCCCCCGTGAGCTTCTCCCCGCCATTCGTCGAACGGTTTACCCCATCCTGGAGCACCTGTTTGAAAATCCAAGACATGAGCGGCCTCACGGCTTCAGTTGCCGAAATCCAACGATTCGACGAAAGCGACCGTCCTAAAAACCTATACGTGGATCAGAAACGGCTCCAGTTCATCGTCTATCTTCTCAGCCTCCATTTCGGCGACCTCCCCCACTCCCTCCCTGTCCGGCGCGTTTTATTCCCCCAAGGGCTCGAAGAGGAAAAGGGGTCTCCCAGGTCACCGCTGCCCCCTCTTCCGTTCCCTGAGCTAGACGTTCCGGCTATCGAAGACGAAGGCGAAGGGAGCGACGCGCTGTTAACACCGCTGCCCGGCACTTCGCGCGGCCAACCCGATCTCGGTTTGATGCAAGTGAGCGATTTTGACGGAGACGATGGGGATTTTCCTTAAAATCCCCCCCCTAGAAAAGGGGGAACTCTCTATTGGAACTTCGGAAAGAGTGGGATTCGAACCCACGGTACGCGTAAACGTACTCACGCTTTCGAGGCGTGCTCTTTAAGCCGCTCAGACATCTTTCCGCACGGAAAAGAAAGAGGCATGATATGCGAAGGAACAAATTCTTTTCAAGCGCCGCTCGCAACCTAAATTTTTTAATTAATATATAATATATAATTTAATAATTAACATGTAATTTTAGTTATCAAAATTAACAGAACATGTTATAATATACCCCAGCATTTCATAGGAAAACCCATGACGATTGGTAAAATAACTTCCAGCGCACTTCCCGCCTCCACTCCGGCGCGGATCCCCCTTTCCCTGACTGTAGAATCGATTGAGAAAAGAACGCAGCGAACCGTCGAAATGGGACAGATTTTCAATGGGCTGAAACCGGGGCAAAAGCTAGCCAACGCTTCGGAATATATCAAACGGCTGGTTCTTTTGGACGCCCTCGCGTCCAAAGACTTTGCAGCCCTATCCCGAAAAGGATTGCCTGCCTCTCCCGCTTTGGACAACGCGCGCGCCGCGCTCCAAACGAACCGGGACCTCCTAGACAAAGTCACTGCCTTGGCCCGGGTTAAAGGGATAATCCCAACGATTCATGAAGCGGTCAGAAGCCATGACGCCGGCCTTGCGGGGCTGATCCGCGCCCAAGACCGGAGGCTCCGCCTCGGCAAGCTCCTGGAGCTTTACACAGAGAAAAGCCAAGGGAATAAACCGATTGCAGCCCTCCTTGCCAAGCCGGGCTTTATGCTGAAGCTCAGGGACGCCCTCGAGCTTTACCATGCCTGCAATGATCTCGACCCGAAATCCCCGGCGTTCAAACAGCGCTTTACCGATCCGAGCCTATTGAAGATTTTCGCCGACCCGGTCTTCGTTGAGCTGGTCGGCCATCCCGAAGCGCAAATGATCCTCAACGGCCAAGACGTGGCCACCGACGTGGACGCTTTAGGAATCTCTCCCTTGGACGAAGCGATCTTGCAAAAAGACGAGGCGATGATTGAGCGCCTCCGCTTCGCCCACCATGGAGCCCACCTCAAATCGGGCCAGATGTTCAAGGCCCGCATCCACAAGTTAAAAGACGAAATCGCCGTCCGCCGCCAAATCGATGTCGGCTCGCTCGATCCTATTTCGAAAGCCGCTTATCTCGGAGACATGGCTCTCTTGGAGATGGAAACCGATTTCAATTCAAAAGACAAAAAAGGGCTGACGCCGCTCCACTATGCGATTTTGGGCGGGCACACGGATGCGATCGACCACATCCTGCCGCGCTGCACAAGCAAAACCCGCTATGCCCTGACGCCGGATCTTCTCCCCGGATCGACTAAGCAGCTCTCCTGCCTCGATTACGCGATCATCGCCGGCCACCCGGAAGCCTTCGCCTATTTCCAAAACTTAAAACTCCCCTTTAAACTGGGTAGAAAAGAAGAGCTGTACAGCTATCTCGAAGCGAGCGGGCTTTTCCGCACCTATCTTGAGCGCGGAGCGAAAGCGAAAGATCCGCTGCAAACTTCGCCGCTTGCCCTCATCTCTTCGGGTGTGAATGGCGCTTGGACCGCTCTAAGCCTTCTTTCCCATTGCCTAGGCAACCCGACGAATGCTTCCGACTGGCTCGGCTGGTCGGTAGATAAGGCTAGGAACGGAACAGTCGGGGCGAATGAATTTGTAGGCCTAGGTCAAATTTTCCAAGCCTTGCCGCCGGGGATCTCGCAGACCGTCTGGCTATACCGGAATGCGATGTTCCTGTTCGGAATGGTTCAGCTCGGGGCGTGGGCGGTAGGATTAGACAGCTACCTGCCGAAACAGTTCGGACTCCTCCACTTTATCGACAGCAAGATCACCCCAATCAACGAATACTATCCGAACGTCGGCTATGCCGCGCTCAGGGTCTATGCAGTCGCAAAACCGGCGCTCGACAAGCTGCCTCTCTACCGAGCCTCTTTCAAATCCCGCCCGACGGCTGTCATGAAAAGCGCCGCGCTCGACCTCTTCCAGATCGCGACCCAAGCGGCGATCAGCTACTGCGGCATCCCAGGACCTAAGACTGCTACTCCTTAATTTTCAGCAGAGGAGAGGATCTCCGGCAATCCGGGACATACAAATCCCTGGTAATCGTAATAGCGGATTCCGTTTGCATCCGCTTCGACCCCTTGGATTTCATGATACGGGTTGCCGCGCCCGATCGTCCCCTTGGCCCAAGGGAGCAGGATATCCTTCACCCCTTTGCCGCCTGTTAGATGGAGTTTGCCTTTTGAATCCCACCGGACCGAAAGTTCCGCTTCGCCGTCGTAAAAAACGACGGCGTATAAAATCCGGTTTTGGCTGAAGAGCGGAAAGCCTTCGTCGCTTTCAAGCCACACATTCAATTTCCACTGGGGATGGGAATAGCCCGACAGCCCTGCGTCCTCGAAAACGACCATGAAGGCGTCGTCTGCGGTCGCAACGCATGTCTCCCCTTGTCCGAGAAGCGCCCCTAAAATCGGAGTCCCGTTGCAAAAAGTCGGGTTGAAGATCCACTCCGATTCATTTTTGAATTGAGAGAGCTGAATGCCTGCGTGAAGGGACGCGGCAGCGAAGAGGGAAGCGAAGATCCATTTTTCCATGAAAAAAAGACTACCAATGAATTTATTTTCGGAAAAGCGGCATCTGTGTATCCTGGCCGCTTTTACTCAAGAGGAAAAAATGCGTTTTGCCGTCTTTATCTTGTTTGCCGCCCGGCTTTTCTCCGCCGACTACGACTCTGCCATCGTTGGGACAAGCCCCGTCCCGCTGTTTGAAGCCCTGTATAGACATTACAGCGGCGAAAAGGTGATTGTCCTGGAAGCCTCAAGCGAATGCGGAGGAGCCTGGAAATCGATCGACATCTGCGGCGTTTTGCATGCCGACATGGGCTGCCATGAAATCAGCAGCAATCCGGAACTCAACCGATTTTTGGAGGAGTATGCGGGCTGCAATATGATCTCCTGCAATACAAATTACTATTTCTCCAAAGGATGTTTCGAGCTGGTCGACAATTTGGTGAAGCGGATCCGCTCCGCCGGGATCGCGCTCCTGACCGATTGCAAGGTCGAATCGGTCCACCTCGATCTCAACAAAAACGAGGGGGCGCTTCAAACCTCGAAAGGCGTCTTCACCGCCTCTAAAATCGTCGTCACGCCGGGAAGCTCATTCGAGGTCGCGGGAGCTCCGGCGCCGGGCCGAGGGACCCATAAATTCTACCACCTCTATTTGCTCCTCCAAGACCCTACGCCTCCCCGCTTTTCCTACCATTCCGGCATGACGGCAGGCATCTCGCGCATGATGAACCTCACCTCGTTCCTCGGCCTTGGCTCCGAAGGGCGCCAGCTCATCGTCCTCCAGACGTATACAGACCAGCAATTCGATAAAGCAGCCCAGATCATGGAAGACCTGAAGAAAACGAACCTGGTCGACGCGGGCGCCTACTTGCTTAAAGCGGAAAGCTATATCTATGAGCAGGGGCCCTATTTTCAAATGGGCCTTTTGAACCCGAACCAGCAGCAATTTTTCGAGCTGCTGAACACCTCCCACTTCAACATCATCAACACCTATGCTTCGAAGTGGAAAAAAGCGATCCCGCCCTATGCGGAAAGCGGGCCTTATTAAAACCTCTTCTATTTTGCATTTTTTTATGGGCCGCATTAGAATAACCTCGCTTATTTGCGAGGTAAAATGTTCGCTTCAAATATTAACTTATATTCAGAACATCCTTCATCCGAGATTCATGCGGATCGTACGGAGGCGGCTGCATCGAAAGACTTGAATCCGGGAGCAAAAAAACTCTCCGCTTACCTGATTACTTCCGAAGGAGGGCACATCAAAGCCCGAAGCGAAAAGCCGTCGGAATATCCGGAGCGGCTCCCGGTTCCGGATCGATACGTACCTTGGGACGCCGAATTTCCCGGATATCGGCCAACATATTATGTTTCGCCGGTTGTTTTGCAAAATAGCTCGGAAACAATAAAAGGCGGCTGGGCAAACCCCGAGAATTTCGCTTTGCTGCAAGGTAAAGAATTTCATAGTTTTGAAGGCCGAGTCCGGCTGGATGCAAAGGGGCGTCCCTTGAATCCCTATGGGCGGACCGGCCTTTCCGGTAGGGGGCTTTTAGGAAAGTGGGGGGCGAATTTTGCGGCTGATCCGATCGTCACCCGGATCAATCCGGAAACGGAGGAATTGGAGTTTTTGGCAATCCTTCGCGTCGATTCGGGCGAGTGGGCTTTCCCGGGCGGAATCGTCGACGACGGGGAACTCGTCACGGCAACTCTGCAACGAGAACTAGAAGAAGAAACGGGCATCAAACTTGATTTTTCTTCCGGCCAGCAAATTTACCGCGGATATGTAGACGACCGGAGAAATACAGATTTCGCGTGGATAGAAACAACGGCGACTCATCTCCATTTGCCGCTCTATCAGATTGCCCGAACCAAAAATCCCACGGCCGGAGACGACGCGAAAAAAGCTCAATGGATCAAGGTCGACCCATCGCTCAAGCTCTATGCAAGCCATGAGGCGCTTCTTCGGAAAACAATGGAACAGTTCGACGGCACGGCCCTACCCAAGAGAGCGCAAGACCAAATCCGGGCGTTTCGCCGTTAACAGGTTCTTAGAAGCTGTACTATAACTTAGGCTTCGTCGCTTTTGGGGATTATTTTGGCCGATTTTCAATTCTTTTTGCGGGGTCCATATACGAGGGTTGATATGAACCCCGCAAAAAGAATCGAAAAGTCGGCTCAAAAGAACCCCAAAATCGACAGAAGCTAAGTTATAGTACAGCTTCTTAAGGGAATCCGTCGCGGGTCGTCTTTTAAACGGACGACATGAGTCGAGACGGCGCAGCCTCCGAGCCACCGGTGAAGCGTTACGGCCGGATCGTCGAGTTCAAGAGCTGCCGGCTCAGGATCATCCGGATGCGCGAAATAGTGGGTTGGGGCGAGGCTCGGAGCTAACAAGCACGGCTTGCCTCCAAATCCGGAGACGCAAAGATGATGGTAGTGCCCAGCCGCTATCCCGATTAACGAGGGGCTTTTTTTCACGAGCTCCTCGAACGCAGGTTCTATTCGGCACGAGTATTCGGTATCGAACGCTTTCGCTCCCACTTTGACCGGGGGATGGTGCATAAAGAGGATCGCCGGCTTTTGGGGATCTTTCGCCAGCGTTTTTTCAAGCCACTCCAGATCCTCGGCGCCTACTTGTCCAAAATCTTCGCCTTCAACATTCGTATCCAATCCGATCAACCGAACCGGGAACGCCTCGATGGAAAAATGCAACGGGCCGCTTTTCGGCAAATACAGGTGGTCCGAAAAAACCCTCCGCATCTCTTCCCTTTCATCATGATTGCCTGGCAAAACAAATAAGGGAGCCGCGAGGCGTTCCCCGATTTTCTGGAAATGGAGGTAAGAGGCGGCATCCCCTTTGTCTGCGGCATCCCCCGTAAAGACGACTGCGTCCGGCCGTATTTCGTTCAAATACGCGACCGCCTTCGCCATCCGTCCGGCAGTATCGGTCGAAGATTCCCCTTTCCAGTGGGTCCCTTCCGGAACGATGTGGGCATCTGTGATTTGGGCGATCAGCATGTTTATACATAGCAGTGTAACTTTTTTTGCCGTTTTTATATATATACCGAACGTGATTCAAGAATCGGTTTTTGGCTGCGCTGACATCCCAGCCTTTTGATCCGCGCTCAAGGCCCCCTATTAGTCAATAGGGAGCCCCTCGCGCGCCGGCCTACGACCTGATGAAAATTCTGGGCGCCAGCCTTGCCAAATTCCCGATTCTTGAATCACGTTCGGTATAAACGGAAGATGCGGCAAGAAGGGATCGTAATTGGCAGCGACCGGAACCAGGAGTGGCTTCTCCCCCTATGGTGGGAGCGCTATTCGGATCATAACGCCTATCCGGTGGCTTTCGCCGATTTCGGCATGTCGCCCGAATCTGCCGCCTGGTGCAGGGAGCGAGGCGAGCTCTTTTCGGTTCCCGAGATCGAAATCGCCGAGGTTCCTCCGAATCGGAGGGAGGTTTGGGAGGCGTATTATGGAAATGGGATTTTGTCCCACCGGAAGCTTTTTTTCAAAAAGCCATTCGCCCTCCTTCAATCGCCGTTTTTGAAATCGGTTTGGATCGACCTCGACTGCAGGGTCCGGGGCAGCCTCGCTCCCCTTTTCGCCCTTCTCGACTCCGGTATTGACATCGGAATGCGCAAAGAGCCGGAAGAGATCCAGCGGTCGCACCTCGAAAAAGGGTTCATCCTTCCGGGAGAGACAGATTACAACACAGGCGTCATCCCTTGCCGCAAAGATGCGCAAATCCTCGCCGACTGGATCGATGCCATCCGAACGCTAGGCGAAGAGTTCCCTTCGGACCAGCAAGCCTTTTCGCGCGCCCTCAAACTCCGCCCCGCGAAGATGGCCGAACTGGATCCGATCTATAATTGGAGTCCGATCAACGGATCGAACCCGAACGCCGTCATCTATCACTTCCACGGGTCGTTTTTAAAAGATCCGGCGATCTTCTATTTTTTCCCTTAATTATTCAGAGATCCTATCGGTCTTCGATTAGACGGCCTCAGGAAATTCGGCGGGGTGCCTTCGGGGGGAAGAGGGGTCAGCGAAGTGGACGACCAAATCGGAAATCCAGTGATCCCATCGTCCCAAGCTGCGAAAAGGGCGAATTGGCCACTATTATAGGCGGAAAATACGTTGTTTCCCGCATATGGGCTAACCCCGGGAGGAATCACGGCGCCCGTACTCCAGGCGCCGCCGCTGTAGACGGAATAATAGGGAAGGCCGGTATTGACATCGGCCCATGTCACATACATCGCGTTTGAATCGGGGTCGAATGCGAGATAAGCATCGAGTACCGCCCCTGCGCTAGGCCCATGGTTGATCAAGACAGCAGTCGACCAAGATCCACCACTGTAAATCGAATAAAATACCCGCTGATTATTGATGTCCGCCCAAACGGCAAAGACGCGGTTTCCGATGCTGTCGTAAGCCAGATTGACGTTGTAATAAGCGCCGCCGCTCACGCCTTGGGGAATCAGGGCTGACGTCCACATCCCGCCGACCCGCCTTGAATAGTAAGGAGAGTCATTGAAAGTGTTAATCCAAGCGACAAAAATCTCATCATCCGCGAAATTGTAGCACACTGCGACATCGTACCACGAACCGGAACTCGTCCCCAGATTGATCGGTTCCGTTAATATCCAGCCGGTCCCGTCATGGTAAGCTGCATAAGGATCGCCGTCCGACCATGTCGCAACCACTTGATTGGAGCCGCTGTCGTAAGCAAGCCTAACGTTCGAGTCGACGTTCCCACTCATCCCTTGGGGGATTTGAGCTGCGGTCGTCCAACTGCTCCCGTCATAAATCGTAAACCAGGGATGACGGGGTGCAGTTTGATTCGCCCAACCGGCAAACATCTGGTGCGAACCGGCGTTATACGTTTGAAAAATGGATTCATAGATATCCGCGCTCATTCCCATGGGGAACGCTGCCGCAGCGCTCCATACGCTCCCATTAAAAATGGAATAATACCCTTGTGAAGTATTGCCGTCATTCCAAGCGGCGAACATCCTTTTCGAAAATGCATTGTAGGCAAGAGTTACATTCGTATTTGCGTAAGTCCCGCCGGAAGGGATCTCTGCTCCGGGACTCCAATCGGTCGGATAGGGAAAAAGGGATGTCGCAAGGCACAGTATCGAGGCACAAAAACAGGGGAACTTCATCGCTGAAACCTAAGTTAAATCTCATAAGAAATATGGCGCGAAGGAGAATTAAAAAAAAGATTTACAAACTTTCTTTCGACAAAGCTTCCAGATCGTCGTAGAGCCGGTCGATCATTTTCTGCCTTTCGCCGATTGACTTGAGCAGGATAGGAGAGTAGTCGCCCGCCTCCATCGCCTTGTGGGCTGCCGCCTGCTCCGCTTCGAGTGCCATGATTTTGTCTTCGCACTGCTTGATCTTCGGATTCTGCCGCTTACGCTCGGGCTTTGCTGGAGCGGGTTTGGGAGCCGCTTTTGGAGCGGACTCCTCGTCCCATCCCGCCTTTTCCAAGAAATGGTCGTAATCGCCGAGGAAAACAGTTTGTTTCGCCTCTTCGCAGTGGATGATCTTGTGTAATTTAAGCCGCCGCAAAATGAGTTCGCTGTGGGTGACGATGACAACCGAGCCGCCAAAATCTTCCAATGCGTCGATCAGCGCCTCGACCGACTCGATGTCGAGATGATGAGTCGGCTCGTCTAGAAGGAGGAGATTGCACGGCTTCGCTAAAATTTTCGCTAAAAGGACGCGGCTTTTTTCGCCTCCCGATAGGACCGACACTTTTTTAAGCGCTTTGTCCCCGCTGAAAAGCATCGCCCCCGCAATCCCCTTTGCCTCCGTGAAATTGAGGCGCGGATTGGCGAGCGAGATTTCGTCTTCCACCCGATGCTCGGGGTTGAGCCGGTCGATGTGCGTCTGGCCGAAATAGCCGATGCGGGTGTTTTCGGACAAAGACAAGCTCCCCTCTTGCGGCTCCAAGTCCTTCGCGATGAGGCGGAGCAGCGTCGATTTGCCCCGTCCGTTCTTGCCGATGATGCCGATCCGCTCCCCTTTTTCGATTTCAAGCGACACGTTTTGGATGAGTGGTTCTCCCGTATAGGA
>Ga0169931_10004976_pt1 | contig 20459 bp, 18 predicted proteins | sample Kivu_15m_20L_FD_129675 | JGI IMG/M metagenome (GOLD analysis project Ga0169931, IMG submission 129675) | Freshwater microbial communities from Lake Kivu, Western Province, Rwanda to study Microbial Dark Matter (Phase II) - Kivu_15m_20L... | ecosystem: Environmental > Aquatic > Freshwater > Lake... | reverse complement strand
TATAATCAAATAATCCGAATTTTGAATCTACGTCATCAAAATAATTTAAATTCTTATCATGTATTCCCTTTAGAAAATCAAAGCAGGCCTCGCAAATTTTACAAATCGGTAAAGAGATATTTAAAAAAAACAAATATTTCTTTTCAAATGTCGAGATTATAAATTCATTATCGTAAAAGATTTTACATATCTTAGAATCTGATTTGAATTCATTGAACTTTTTTTTCTTAAACTCATAACTTATCAGATTAATATTATACAATCCTAAATTCTTTTCAGAAATCGACAACTTTAAAGTTTTTACTTTATCTAAATCAATGAAATTTTCATCGAAATTAGCAAATACATTTACATGTGATAAAGTTTTATCGCTTAATATGTTTTTTATCCTAAAAGCTTTTCCATCTATTTCTAGATGATATACAGGCTTCATAAATGAAAATAAATTATTCGTAATGAAATAAGCGTCTTTCTTCTTTGTGTAAGAATTTTGTGTAGAAATTTTAATAAATTTACTTTTCAAAGAATTGTAATTCGATTTATGAATTTGAGTAGTACATTTGATAAAAAATTCTTTCCATTTACCCATGTGATCTTTATATTTAGTGTTTTTAGTCTTAAATCTCTTAGTGTAAAGAATATAAAACAACTCATCGTTTTCAATTACAGATTTGTAAAATTTTTTGTTGCATAAAAGAAAATTTAATAGAGTATGAGGATCTAAGAAAATTTGGATTGTTTGTAATATATTTTGTTTTAGAAAACATTCAAAGTTTTTCTGATGTTTCTTGGGAAATTTTTTAAATTGATAAGAATTTATTCTTGAATACCTATCGTTTTTGGAATTTATGAAAGGAAGACTAGGTTTAGAATATATTTTGTTTTTATCAGAATCAATTTTAATGGCCTTGTTATCTATATTGTGTTTTGATTCGATTTTTTTAAAATTCAAATGAGGAAGTTGATTTTGAACAGAATTTTCGGTTTGCTCAATAGCATGGCCTTTTTCTGAATTAGATAAGTCAGAATTAAAATTCTGTCTTTTTATTATCCTATTTCTTATTTTTGGCTTATTTAATACTTCAGAATTATAATTATTGATAACTTTTGCTTTAGTATATAATTTTGTATGTTTGATGTTTTCCATTGACTCAAATTATTAAATTATTATTATAATATAAAATTATTATGACCTAATTACTTTTATTTTGTATTAAAAAATTTATAAATTTTTTAAAAAATGCAGTTTAACCTCATTGATGAATTTCTAAAAATTTTATATTATTTTAAAATAATATTAATTTATCATTAAAAATGTTGAAAAATTTTTACAATTCTTTTAAATATAAACCAAACAATAAATTCAACTTGTTCAATTCAAAATATAAAATAAATTGGATTAAATATCAGAATGCTCATAATTACACTACTACTAAGCCATACCTTAAATCTCCTCAATTATATTTCAACAACAACCAAGAAATTAGGAAAGAAAGAGATGAAATTAGCCTAAAAAAGGCATCTAGTAGTGTCGCTGGTACAGAGTCATTCATTAAACAAATGGAAATTCTAAAAGATACTGTATATATGGAAAATCTTTTCAAGAATTCCTGTTTTGAAAATATGCTCCAGGAATTTCAAGAATTACAGAAGGAAGAAAACAGACACAATTTAATATTATATGTTATGTACCTCCAATGCAAAGATTATAAAACATATTTCTCTTGGTTAGAAATTAATAAATACAAATTTGATAAAAATTACGTATTTAACATACTTGATCACATAATCAACACAATAAACCTGGAAGAGGTTACATATTTGGAATTTGAATTTATCGTAGAATTTTATACGCAAAATTTTCATAAGAATTTGAATTTACTCCATTTTCTTGAAAAGAAATTAATAAAAGATTTTAATGATATAGAATCTACTTATATCACAAATTTAGCCCTATACTTTATCAAATCAAATTGGAAAACTAATGACGAATATTTTTGCGATTTGTTATCAAGGTATATTATGTGTTATTTCCAAAGATTTAATTATAACTCGTTTTCTATATTTGTGGAAAATTATGCCAAATTTTTACACACGAAAGTCTACACATGGCGGTATTTAGAACTAAGTCTTATAAAAGCTTTAAACTCCCTCTACAAACCAAGGACTTTAGAAAGGATTTTAGTAGGCATGATTTACTCTAACAAAAGTTTTGGTATAAATCCAACGATAATTCAAATAATAAAAAATGTTTTGTTGTCCAGAGTGTATGCAATTCATCTAAGTAAAATCGACTATTCCTCAATTGCGCTCTTGATTGAAGGAAATTATCTTAAGGATGATTTCATCATAAGCAGTATCAAAAAAGGAATATTGAAGCAATCTTTTGGTGATATAAATGAATTTAGGATTCTTCCCAAAATTTTTAAAAATTTGTATGAGAATATGAAAGAAGACGAGATCGAGGAATGGGTTGACTTTATTCATAAAAATTTGAGTGAATTTATTAATTCAATTAACGGTTCAGAATTGCTTGGAGTATTTGAGTGCTTGAATGCAAACAAATTTTTGGAGTTTTTCGATTTCGAAAGATATTTTAATAAATCGGAATTTTTCGAAAAAATAAAAAATTCCAATTATTGTTATAGTCATAGGCTGAATTTATTATATGACATCTTAGATAATTATGAAAATTATTTAAATAAATGCGAGAACGAGGATCTTAAAAATGCAAAAATTAAAGATTTCATGGAGTTTGATTTAAAGCAATACATAATAAGAGAGAATTTCTACTCTGTCTCTAAAAAGGAAATTTTCGTGAGTTTATGTAATTTTGTCAAAAAATATAAATTATTGCGAAATAGATTTTATGACACAGTCGAAGAATACTTTAGACAAATTTTTGATGAAATGATCAAATCTGATTATGAAGAATATAAGATTGCTATCCTGAGTCTTCCTTTATATTATCACTCTTCAGAATATTTTACTAAAATAACAGATGATATGCTGGAAAATCCTTGCAAGAATACAAATGAATTTTTGCTACGATTAGAAAAATTAAATTCAGGAGAATACGAATTCTCGTACGATGATGAGATTTTGATGAAAAATGTCCTTGACCTAAGCAACAAGAAGTTAAAATATTTCCCAAATGTTGCTCACAAAAATTGTTTAGACCTAGACAATCCAAGTGCTCAAACCTTGAAAGACATTAAGGAATATTCAAACTTCTCCTATTCCCAAATGGAAAATATATACAAGTGTAAATTCATCTCAAGCGAATACGAAAATTTTTATAAAAATTTGTAGTTAAAATAACCTAAGTGATACTATTATAATTGTTATTTGAATTTTAATATATAATTTAAAATGCATTTACAATATATTCAAAATTAAATTAAATAAAAATTTGTAAAAACTTGCTATAGGGCATATCCTTAAAAAATTAATAATTTCAAAAATGTCAGCTGAAAATATAAAAGTTTGCGTTCGTTTCAGAAATGATAACTATGTAAAAAATAAATTTATATTACGTTTAGTCTCCAGAAATGTATGACGACTGGGAATTTTTTAAAGATCAAGGAAAAATTCAAATCAAAGAAAAAAGTTGGACATATGATTATGTCTTAGATAACAATACACATCAAGAGGAAATGTATGAAAAGGTTGCAAAACAAACTATCACAGATTTTGCTGTTGGATTTAACGGTACTATATTTGCATATGGACAATCTGGCTCAGGAAAGACCTTTTCCATGCTCGGCCCAGAAGATGTAACAGATGCACTTAAAAAAAACTTCTCAAATATTCCAGAGAAAGTTCAAGAGCTCTACGGAATTACTCCTAGAGCTGTTAATCAAATATTTGAGGCTATAAATAGTTATGTAAGCCATGGTAGTAGCTGTTCTCTTGCAGTCTCTTATATAGAAATTTACAATGAACAAATTAACTGCCTTCTATCTGAGAGAGAAAATTTAAAAATTAGAGAAATGCCCGGAATGGGAATGAATGTAGCAGATAAGGAAAATAAAGTTTGTAAAACTCCAGAGGAAATATTCGAAGTTGTGTCCTTGGGAACTAAAAACAGGGCAACATGCTCGACTGATATGAACAACAGAAGTAGTAGATCTCACACTATATTAATGATTGAGTTGGAATATAATGGAATAGATGGAGTAAAAAGATTTTCAAGATTAAACCTCGTTGATTTAGCTGGATCAGAAAGAGTATATTTTATATAAATATGATCATTATTCTAGCTTTCTAAAACTGGAGCGGAAGGAAAATCTTTAAAAGAAGCCCAAAAGATCAATCAATCATTAACAACATTGGGTATGTGTATTATGGCTCTGACTACCCCAGGTTCGAAACACATTCCATTCCGTAACTCTAAACTTACACTTATATTAAAGGAGTCACTTGGAGGTAATTCCAAGACAACACTACTCTGCACTGGCTCTCGTCAAAAACGTCACAGTGAAGAATCAATACAAACTCTTTATTTTGCATCAAGAGCAAAAGCAATTAAAAATAATTGTAAATCAAATGTCCAACTTGGAGTAAAAGAGTTACAACATCTAGTTGACAATATGAAAAAAGAAATTTTAACTTTAAGAGGACAATTGAAGAAGGGAGGACTGAACTTTAACCCTATATTAGATCCTAAACTCCTTTCAATTATAAAAAATAATGAGTGGGAAATGGATGGTGAGGAAGTTATTGGCTCAGTTATGGAAGATAACCCAAGAGGAAAGAGAGCTTCACTAATTCATCTTACAGAACAAGAGATTGTGTTGAAATATTGCGAACTCAGAGCTAAATATGACAACCTTCTCGAAACTGCGGGAAATAAAATTTATCAACTAAGCAATCAACCAAAGACAACTGAATTTGACCATAATTTAATAAACGACATCAAGAATGAAACAGACGAAAAAATACAGGAAATTCTTCAAGAAAAAAATTCTGAAATCCATCATATTAATGAACAGCTTGAATCATATAAAAAACTCCTTGACTCAAAAGATGATGATTATAATCAAAAAATTCATGAATTAAGCAAAGAAAACTTAATTAGAGAAGAAGAAAACACAAATATTAAATCTGAGTTATCTTTTATTAGAGATGCACTCAACGCAGCAAATGCAGAAATCGAAAAACTTCGTGAAAAGATCAACAAAAAAAAGAAGAAATCTGCTGTTTTGAAAGAAGAGAATAAAGACGTGAAATGCGAGTTGGAAAATTATATCAACTTAAATCAAGAACTAAATAGAAGATTAACTGAATCAGAAACAAAAAATTTGGAATCAAAACAAAAATTTGATGAAATTAATCACAAATATGGACTTCTTCAAATTGAGGTCGAAAATTTAAGTACTCTAATAAAACAAAAGGGAGAGACTGAAGATTTTCAAAAAATTAAAATTAAGGAACTTCAGGATCAAATAAATAACAACATAGAACAAATTTCAAACACTGAAAAAAAATATTCTGAACTTTTTAATAGATTTTCAGAATTGGAATTGAAATTTAAATCTGACACTGAAGCTCTTACTAGCAAGGATCTCTATAACCAAACGCAGATAGAACAGCTTAAAAACGAAAATGAAAATTTAAATAATATTATTAAAGACAAAATTTCTGGTCAAGAAATTTTCGCTGAGAAGGAGAAAATTCTATCAGCAGTCAAGAGTAATTTAGAGAAGAGGATAGACGAACTCCTTTCAGAAAACGAAAAAATTAAAAGCGAAAATTCAGAATTGTTCTCACGATTCAACGCGGAGAAGAGCGATTTAACTCTGCAAATTGACAATCTTAATAGGGAAATAAAAAGTAAATCAGGAGAGTTAGAAAATATGCAATACGAATTAGAAAATGTAAAGAAAATATCAGAAGAAAAATTAAAATCAGAATCCCAAAAAATCGAACAACTCAATTCAAGAATGGAAGCAACCGAAAGACAAAGGAACGAACTTGAATCAGCGAATCTCATGCTAACAGAATCAGAAAAGAAAATTTCTCAAGAAAAATATTTATTAGAAAAAGAACTTAGAGAGAAATCAAATGCCTTAGAAGAGCAAAAAGAGTTAACTTTGAAGTATCTTAACCATAACGAAAAATTAGAAAAAGAAATTAAAGAATTGCGAGAAGCTTTAGCTGAATCACAAAATAAAAACAGAGAAGACACTGAAAATGAGAAAAAATATTTGGCAGAAATGGTTTCACTTAGAAACGATCTTGATTTCAAGGCAAAGAAAATCTCTGACGCCGAAAAAAAAGTAGAAGAGATTAAACAAGAGAAAAAAGTTTTGCAAGACTCTAATCAAAAAATGTCTGATGTAAAATTTTATTTATTAATCTTAAATATAGAGAATCAGACAATTAGAGGTTGAGAACTCAAGAACTAGAAGAGTCAGCAAACTATATGAAAAAGAAGCCAATATAATTAAAGACAAAGCACCTATTAACAAAAAACTTTTCGGAGTGAGTCTCAGAAGGATTGAAACTAAATCTAAGGTTACGGATTTTTTAAAACAAGCAATCCAAGAAACTAAAGAAATCAAAAAGAAAACCGAAAATATCTATCAAGATAAACTTGATGAGTTGAAAGGTCTTAGAGAGAATATAGTCTGTCTTAGCCCCAAAACAGTTTCCTCAAGATGTAAATTTATAATTTTTTTATTTTAAGCATCTCTTGTTGAAATTACTGATATTGACTTCCAAGACGAGGATTTCTTCAAAAAGAATGAACACATTTTCTTAGAAAAAGAGAGAATTCATCAAGTGGAAAAAGAAAAAAAGAAGGAAAAAGAAGGAATGATAGTTGAAAATTAAGAATATTCAAATGAAATTAATAATTCCAAGCTTATAAGTCTAGTTAAAGATTTATGAAAATTTTTATTTATTCGAAATAAAAAAAACTTTTAGAAATTAAATTATTTAAAAAATGTTAAAAAATCTTCATTTAATAAATTTAAATTCTTCTAAATGTCATTCGCTTCACAAAAATCTATTCAAACCTTTTAGTAAAGTAAATGGAGCTTTAATAGGCTTAGATTTTGAACAAGGCAATCTTTTTGAGACAACAACATGCAACATTTCAATGTCAACAAATAAAAATATAAGCCGAAAATACTATTCATTCAATAAATTTAAAAAAAATAAAAGAAGTGTGATGGAAGAAGCTTCAAGAATTCTCAGAGAAGATATTAAAGACATATCTTCAATTAATTCAAGTAAATTAGATGTATGATAAGTAAATAATATATTTCTTATAATGAATAGTTTCTGATTATTCCTGGAGGAAATATATTCGATGATTTATTAAATGAAAATTTTGATTTAAACCAAAATGAAATCCTATCTGATCTATCTCGAGTGATAAGAGAATTCAAATCCTTTAAGAAACCTATCTTATTCTCTTCAAATTCTTCCCTACTAGCATGCAAGATTTTAGGAAAAAATAATTTAGGACCAGGATTAACTGTAACATACGGCGCCGAAACAATTGAATGGAATAATAAAAATTATATCAAATATGCAATTGAGCAAGGTAATGAACACAAGATCAAAACAGAGAAAGAGCATTGTGTAGATTTGAAAAATAGTATTGTCACTATTCCAGGAACCTTAAAATCTAATTACAATCTAAAATCTATTTTGAATTCTTTCGATAAGGGCATAATGGCAATATATAATCATATTAGGAATCAAAATAAAAAATAGAGTGATATTACCTGATATTTTCATAATATATATGTAAATTTATGAATCTATAATTATAACTTATATTTTTTATATATATTTATGAAAAATTAATTATCTTGTATTTTATATAATCTTTCAAGACAATGGATTCCACGCAAATATTGAATTTAAATAACGTTAAACCAAACAAACTTAAACTCAGCGACTTTGATCAAGGACAAACACTTGGAACAGGTAGGGAAATCTTTAAATTTTTTAGGGTCATTTGGCAGAGTAAAAATTGCAAGACAAAAATCGTCAGGAAAATATTTCGCTATCAAAATTTTAAAAAAAGCAGAGATAATTAAATTGAAACAAGTCGATCATATTATGAACGAAGTCAGAATCTTATCTATTATTGACCACCCTTTTCTAGTAAAATTTTCAAAATTTAATATCAAAATAATTTAAAATCTTCAGATAAAAACAGAAGGATTTGCTCAAGATGACAGATATCTATATTTAGTACTAGAGCTTGTTAACGGAGGAGAGCTCTTCACTTATTTGAGATCAGTAGGGAAATTCCAAGTTGAACATGCACAATTCTATGCTGCTCAAGTCGTCACAATGTTTGAATATCTCCATTCTAAGAATGTAATTTACAGAGATCTAAAACCAGAGAATATTTTGATTGATAAGACAGGATATCTGAAACTAACCGATTTCGGATTCGCAAAAGTTTGCGAAGGAAGAACATATACACTTTGCGGTACACCAGAATACTTAGCCCCTGAAATTTTATTAAACAAAGGTAAAGTTATAAATTTTTATATTTTAGGACACGGAAAGCCAGTCGATTGGTGGACTTTTGGAGTACTTCTGTATGAAATGAATGCTGGAATTGACCCTTTTAACGATGAAGATCCTATGCTCATTTATCAAAAAATTTTAAAAGGAAAAATTAAATTCCCGTCTTCTTTCAATTCCAATGCAAAGAGTTTGGTTAAACATTTACTTGAGGCTGATTTATCTAAGAGATATGGAAATTTAAAAGGAGGAGTCAATGATATCAAAAATCATCGCTTTTTCAAAGGTTTTGAATGGGATAGCCTTCTTGCCAAGAGATTAAAACCCTTCTATGTACCTAAAGTTAATTCTGCCTCAGATGTTTCTAATTTCTCCAACTATTCTGACTCTGAAAAATTATCACCTCAAGTGCCTTTTAATTCTGACCCTTTTGCAGAATGGTAAATAAAAATTTCATATGGGAAAATGAAAATATTTAAATATCAAAATAAAAACGATTTTCTTTTTAAGATTTATTAAATTATAATTTATTCAAATTTGAATTATAAGATTTATTAAAATATTTTGAATCTAATAGTAATTATTTAATTTATTGAACATTTATATATTATCATATAGAATAATAAAGAAAGATACTGTTAGAATTTTTATTTTTACAAATTTACACAAAATTAAAAAACCTAATACCTATCTAAATAAAAATTAGAATTTCCTATAACGCGAATGTTATTATATATTTTAATAATGAATTTATATTAAAGATTTTAAAATATAATTTTCTCAAAAATATTTCATAAATTGCTATCATGTTTTCATACTTAGGGTTGCAACCCCAACCCCAACCGCCAACACTAAATTTTTAAATTTTCAACCCAAAATTTAAAACTTTGGGTTGCAACCCGTAGTAGGCGTCGCAGGCGAAATATTTTTTAGATAAATAGTATTTATAAGAAAAACATAGGGTTGCAACCCCAACCCTAACCGCCAACCCTAAATTTTTAAATTTTCAACCCTAAATTGAAAAATGTGGGTTGCAACCCGAAGTATGCATGTTTTTAAATAAAATCATAAACTTATTAGGCATAAAATTTAGTAAGTATATTTGAAATTTATATTATCATATTAATTGTAAAAAACAGTTAATAATCAGTTCAATTTTAAATAAGAATAAATTTGTATTCAATACCTATTAATTTATTTTATCAATTAAATTAATTCTTAAAATATTATAAAATGTCCAACAAAGAACTAACAGAAATAAATAAAACCAAATTCGTTACACTACAAACCGAAATTAAGAACAGTGATTTTAAAGAAACTTTATTCAAAATTTACAACGAAGAGTTTGAGGAAAAAATATCAACAATCCTTACACAAAGCGAATCCGAATTTATGAAAAATTATATTATGCGGATGAATATAGTCTTGGAAGATCTGTATTCAGAAGAGGCTTTCGAAGTTGATAAATTTATTAAAATAATGAAAGAAACGGAAAAAAGGGTATATGATACGCTGTATAAAAAATCCTTTTCACTATTATCAAAAAATTGGAACGAATTACAAGCAACTATCCAGCAGCAGCTAAAGCTAAATCAGCGAAAAGTTCAAAATTCCAGTTCAAAAAATCCTCTAGAAGGTATAGTATTACCAATTATCTACTTAAAGAATTTCAACAAACATTGCATTCATACTGATAGTCCAATTCACACCTGCAAGGGAAAATTTATTCCTGTTTTTGATGAAAATAAGAATATCACACATGCTATTTGTGTAAAATGTAAGGCATCCTACTTTTCAAATTGTATTCATATGTTCTGTAACAGTTGCAATGTTGATTACTATTCTTCGCACACAATATTCGATAAAGATTATCAACCAGCTACATGGGGCAGATATCACTGCGGTGCAATAGTCAATGACTGCATGAGATGCCTCGATTGCATGAGCATGTTGTACATCAGATTATCAACGGGATGGTTGAAATGTTTGAATAAATCATGTAAATTTGAAGCTGATCCTACGACCATTTACTGGATTTGTATGGTTTGTAAAAAAGAGTTTGCTACTGATGCCAAGATTTATAATCCAATGGAATATAGAATATTTAAAATTGCTATCAAAAATATTATGCTCAATAAAATACAAGCTAAACCGGATTTCGTTCCATGTTGTAAAGTTAATCCTAATCAATTAAGCTTTTTTCATAAAAACGAATGTAGGGGGATCCTCTATTCAGGAACTTTGAGAGATAAAACTATAGCAGTTTGCTCAAAATGTAAAGTAATGTCTCAAAGAGATAAATTATTATGGACTTGTCCTATCTGTCTAAAACGATTCAAGGATGTAGGCAATTCTATTCAAAATTTAGGATGTGAAACTCCCAAAAGAGCTAAAGAGTTTTCAAGTTCGGATTATGATGCTACCAAAAACATAGGAGGTGAGGGTAACAAATTTTTCAATAAAAATAATTTTCCAATGAATAAAAGTATTTCGCTGACAATAGGAAATGAAAACGTAAATTCTAAATTAGAAAATGCAGAAAATTCTGATAGTAAAATAAAATTAATCAAACCAACTAATAGTGAAAATTTAAGATCTTCAATCAATAACATTGAAAAATCTGATAGTAATAAATACTCTATATATAATCCATTATCCAAAAAAAATGAATCTACCATTGAGGAAGAGTCTAATAAGGGGAACAACCAACGAGTTCCCAACAGATATAAAACAACATCTCCAATAACAGTAGAAGAAAATAAACCACAAGTAAAGAGATCAGCATCAAAACTACCTATAAAATCTACAGGAAATATTGGACACCCAACTGATGATAATTCTCTAAAAAAATTCGCAAAAAGTCCTCTGAAAATAATCACTTCAAATTCAGATGTTGAAATATGCAAAGGAGAAAAAATTTCAAGTCAAAGTAACAATAACATAAGAAATCTTCAAATCAATCTGGGTCCTAATTTTAGCTCCACTAAAAATTTAGAAAACATAAAGATAAACTTATCATCAGATAACCCGATCACTTCAAAAGATAGCCAAAGAGAAATAACAAAGTCTATTCCTAACAGTGATAATCATTTAAGCAGTATATCAAGCAATGAAAATAAGGAAATCGTAGACGAATTCAAACTGAATTCTTTTAACATTCAAGATTACACGATCATAACTCAAATTGGTGAAGGAACGTTCGGAAAAATTTACTTAGTTGAGGATAAGTTCAAAAATTATTTTTCGCTTAAAAAAATAATAGCAAACGATGAATTTGAATTAGAGGGATTCGAGCAAGAATATGAATTAATTAATCAAGTAAGACATCCAAATATTTTAAGAATCCTTGCAACTGCTAAGACGAAATTAGATAAAACCACATATGGGCTGTACATACTCATGGAGACAGGATTGAGTGATTGGGAAAAAGACATCAAATCAAGATTAAATCTTAAAAATTATTACACAGAAAAAGAATTAATTGATATACTAAAGCAAATTGTGTCTTCCTTAGTATTTCTACAAAAAAATAATATCTCACATAGAGATATTAAACCCCAAAATATCCTTATATTTAAAAATAACGTCTTCAAAATGGCTGATTTTGGAGAAGCAAAGAAACTCTCTATGATGGATACCAATAAACAGCTAAATACTTTAAGAGGCACCGAGCTTTATATGTCACCTCTCCTCTTCAATGCTATGCGTACTAATCAGAGTGACATTAAACACAACAGCTATAAATCTGATGTATATTCAGTTGCCTTTTGCATTATACACGCTGCTACTTTGATTTTACAAAGCTTGTATGAATTCAGACGAGTTTATGACATGAAAACAACAAAAATTTTACTTGATAAATATTTGAAGAGTCGGTACAGCCAGAGATTGATAGACACTTTATACAAAATGTTAGAAATCAATGAAGCAAATAGATTTGATTTCTTTGATTTGGAAGAAGTCTTGAATAAATACTTTTGATTTTCGATTTAATTTTAGCATCAAAAATTGATTTAAGAAAATCGTTTTGTTATTTTTATTTTAATAAATTATGATATAATTTTTTTAAATATTTTTCTATAAAAATATGATTTATTAAACTTTTCGGTTTATAAAAAATAAAATGTTATTTACAATGACTTAAATTCTGCAGTCCATTTATCGTATACCAACAAATCTTTTTCACTTACGCTTTTAGAAATATTTTTAAGAGCTTCTATTAACTCCTCCTGTGTGATAGGATTATCGATTTCTTGCTTAAAATTTGGGTTATTAATTAATTGCATTAAATCAACTCCGTTGTTAAGTAATCTTTTTCTCATCGGCATCATGGCAGCTTCTCTACAAACATTTGCTATATCAGCTCCTGAATATCCATCAGTTTCTTTTACTAGCTTTGAAATATCAACTTCATCTGAAAGTTTTACATTTACCAAATTCAATCTGAATAACTCAGCCCTTCCCTTGTCATTCGGCAAAGGAACATAGACCCTCTTTTCAAATCTTCTTCTCAAAGCTTCGTCTAAATCCCAAGGACGATTAGTAGCGGCCAAAACCATGACGATTTTTCTTTTCTCTTCTCCATTTTCTTCACTAGAGCCGCTAATTGAACTAATTCCATCCATTTGGACAAGTAGCTCACTCTTTACCCTTCGACTGCTTTCACACTCATTCATTTCACCACGTTTAGTTCCTAGAGAATCTACTTCATCAATAAATATAGTAGTAGGTGCATAAAATCTTGCCATTTCAAAAAGTAACTAACAAATGAAAATAATTTATAAAATATAAAATATCATAAATTTGATTTACTCGGACTAATTTTTCAGATTCCCCTCGCCATTTAGAAGCAAATGTAGAAGAATGTACATTGAAGAATGTTGTCTTTCCTTGTGCTGCTAAAGCTTTTGCTAGCATTGTCTTACCTGTACCAGGCGGTCCGTACAACAACACTCCTCTCCAGGGTTTTCTTATGCCTTTGAAAAAATTAGGCATTAGGATTGGAAGCAAAACAGCTTCTTTTAAAATTTCTTTCGCCTTGTCAAGTTCTGCAATATCTTCAAATTTTACACAAGGATTAGTCTCTATTATTTCTCTCTCAAGCATTTCAATTAATTCCGAGTCAGGCCCTACTCCATTTGGATAGTGATGTAATAGAAAAGCGCTTTTTGTAGTTTGTTCTTTATTTCCGTCTTTGGAATCTTTTTCAAGAAGATTTTCTTTGTTACTTTTATTTGCTGTATTTTTGTCGACTTCGTCATATATTTTGCTTAGATTTGTTCTAGAAAAATTAAAATTTATTTTTAATTTACTTTCCTTTTCCAACAATTTTATTCTGATGGACATTAGCAGTTGTATTCCTTCTAGAAATAGGGGGATTTTTTTGAATTCTTATTTCTGGTTCTTCTTTAGAAAGTTCAATGATGTTAATATAAATTAAATACTTTTTAAAATATTCTTGTCTTCAAGTGGCTCAAAAATGAAAGGTTCATGGTTTTCAAGATTACTGTTAAATTGTTTAAGAACAGGAAAGTTCATCTGAGAATCCAAATCATTTGTGTTATCTAAAATGTTACTACTTTTTTTATCGATTAAATAACTTTCCTTGTCAAAATCATTTTTTGATTGTGTTTTTATATGGTTTACAACCTTATTCGAACTAGTCGTAGACTTTTTATTAACTCTTATGTAATCTTTTCCCTTTACTTCTTTTTTAAATTTATTTTCTGTAAAAATATTTTTTAAAGGGTACATATCGATATTATCATTCAGAATTTCTAGAGGCTCACTTTTCTGCCTTTCGTTTTGAAAAGGCAATCTACCACCAAAATGATCTAAATTAGGCATCCTCTTTTTTTTATCATCGCCATCTGAAAAAGGAACCATAATAATATTATTGTTGCTATTTGGTTTAAGGTGTGGAATCACAGAGTCAAAATTTTTCTTATCAAAATCGAATTTACTATTTTTCACAGCCTTGCAGGACTCATATATTTGATGTGTATGTGCTATTTCAGAATTCAAATTTGCAAGTGTCATTTTCCATTTTTCTTTGATGAAGATATCATTTAGTTCATTCATTCGTCTATCTTATTAATTTGATGTTAGTTACTGTTGAATAAGTATTAAGGCCGATCTGTATTTCATCATTGACTCATTATACAATCCCAAAATTGCTTGTTCTCTTAAATTAAACAAAAATTATTTTACCTTGCTGCTGTAATAAGCTTGGGAGTATCTAGTATCGAATAATTATTGACATTTGACATTAAAATAAATTTTTTAAGAAAAAATCAAAAAATTATTTTTCTTATCAAATTATTTAAATATATTAATGACTAACATTTTACCAGATGATAAAAAAGAAGTAAAAAATCACCAGGAGAATAAGAATTTATTAGAAATGGATGACGAAAGTAATATAAATAATACCATTTATAAACATATAGGTTTTAGAGAAACTCTTAATGAATATTCGAAACAATCGATTCGAAATATCAAAATACTTTTGATAACATTTATTTTGGGTTTATCTCTATTAGCATATTTAGCATATAGTTTCCCAGCTTTAAAAGAGTAAAAGTTTTTATAAACTTATTCAATAGATATGAAAAGTCAAAACTACTTAAATTTCCGAGAACTCCTCAAGAACTTAAGCAATTTGTTGATGTGGTGAAATCATATACTAATACACATTTTTATCACGTTCTACTATTCTTCATAACAACTTACACTTTGTAAATTATTTTATTTTATATTTCTAAAATATAAAGTTTACAAACGTTTGCCATTCCAGGGGGTCCACTTATCCTTTCAATAGTATCTGGTGCTTTATATGGAAGAATTTGGGGATTTCTTCTTGTTTGCATGGTGTCCTCATGCGGAGCATCCGGATGCTATTTCTTATCTTATTCGTTCGCAAGATACTTTGTATTCAAGTAATTTTGCTATTTAATACATATGTAAATATTAGATTTTTCTCAAAAAGAATTTTACAATTCAAACATTCACTTGAACAAAACAAGCATAATCTGTTTTTTTATCTTCTTTTTTTAAGAATTACGCCACTTGTACCTAATTGGCTTCTCAACATCTCCTCTCCTGTTGTAGGAGTCCCATATAGGCATTTCTTATTTGCCACTTTGTTGGGTTTGATGCCTGCAAACATTTTTCATGTAAACATGGGTTCAGAAATCGCGACAATCAAGCGTATAGGGTTCGATTTTAAAATTATTATATTTTTGGCGGCTTTGGGGTTTATTGCTTTGATTCCCATCTGGGTAAAAAAATATTTTTCAAAATATTTCAACACAGAAAATTTAAATAAAAAGGTTGATTAATTTATTTATCCCTAAGAATCGTTTTAAATAAGAATTAAAAATATAATAATAAGTTGAATTATAAATGTTGCCTAATCTTTCTAAAATTGAAAACAAACCCAATCCCACAGCTAAAACAAATCATGGTCCACTTTTTAACCCTAATCAAAATTTTAATTTACTATTTTTTTGGGAAGAAGTGGAAAGTGCCTTAAGGAAGATAATAACTTACTTGCAAGAAAATAAAATCAGTGAAGAGATTAGAGAAATACTCAAGGACATTAAAAAACCTAATCAAGAAAAATTAGAGAATGTGGTGAATATTTTAGATAAGGCCCTATTAGAAAATCCTACTGAACAGCTTAACATTTTTTTTCTTGAATTTTACAGATTGGCATCGCTTTACTTCTTCTGCATGGAAATTAAAATAAAGGCATATGATATAGTAGAAAAATTTTTAAAAAGAATTAATTTCAATTTTAAAGGAAAAATAGAAAAAGAAATCGATGTAAATATATTAGTTGAAAGAGACAAGTTTATTCTTAATAAAGCTCAAATGTATTTTTGGGACGAGAAGCTGATTGAATCTTTAGAATTGATAGATGGAAGATTGTCCTATTTCAGATTAGATACAACAGATGAATATTATTGCTACAAAATCTTCCCAATAATTATTTCTTCTTTGTGTTATAAAGGATGGACTCATGCGATTCAGAATAAGGAAATTGATGCAAGAAACGCTTTTATTTTGGCAATTGATTATGCTAACAGCTATGAAGAATGGCTTACAACCTACTTTAAAAACCCAGATTTATCTGAAGCGTACAAAAGAAGAATAAAAGCATATCATCAGTATTTAAACTATCTTATATTTAAAATCGATAATTCAGCAAATAATTATGAAAAATTAGACTTGACAAAAGAAAGCCATTCTATGTTAATTGAAATGTTGAAATTAATTAGCAATGAGAAATTCAAATTCGATTCAGAAATTTTGAAGTCACATATTTTACTTTATCATTTACAGGCATGTTTGTATTCTTTAAATTTAATTACAATCAGAGAAGAAATTTTTCACTACCAAAATACGAATATAAAAATGACACCAAACATGAGCATGAATATGCCTCAGAATTCTGGATTGAATATGATCCCTAATACAAGTATGAACCTGACACAAAATACTGGATTGAATGTTAACCCTAATGCAAATTCTAAAATGAATTTTAACTCTATTATGAATAAAAATACAAGCATAAATAATATTACACAGAATGGAGGAGCAAATACTACCCAAAACATAAGTATGAATTTCAATCAAAATAATGGAATTAATACAAATCCAAATGTGAATCAGAATTTTAAAATGAGCATTAATCCAAATATAAACATGTCCCAAATAAGCGGGGTCAATATCAATCAGAATACTAATTTAGCTCAGACCATGTATATAAACCAAAACATGAGCACTACTCAGAATCCTAATATGACACAAAATATGATTTATTATCAGAACATGAATACTTTGGATAAAGATGCCTTTATAAAGGAAAATGTTGCATTAGCCGAGCAAGCATTGATCAATTTAACAAACGCATTTGTACAGAATAATACATTAGATCTACAATTTAAAGTAAAATTCAGAAACACAATGGTTTTCCTTATATTCAAGTTGCTTAAATATCTTAAAATAGACAATAACATTTTTAAGGCTGCTATTTTAAAGAAAAAAAAGGAGACAGAAAGCGTCTTGAATATTGTTGAGGATAAGTTAATTGAACTCATAGGAAATTTCGACGATTCAGGAAAATTAATTCCTACAGGTAAGTATTTAACAAACACAGTGAGAGACTACACATATGTTTCAACATACATTAAAAATTACGCACTACATAATATAAGTAGATTCAACAAACATACGAAGAAGGAAAAAATTAATGAAACTATCAATGAAATATTCACTATTGAATACATATGTAATAAACTGTTATTGATTATTGCATCAATAATGAAAGATTCAATAGAAATTTTTCCTAATTTTGACGATAGCTGCCTCGTGATTGAAAGCCTTAACGGATATCTAATTGCTAAGGAAGATTCTTTGACATTAGTTATTATGAAATCATTTGTAATAGATTATATTGATAAGACAGATATACAAAATGCAGGGGGTTCAATAGAAAATCACAATAATAAATTACTTTATGAAATACATCTTGAAAAAACTGAAAGATTTTTCGAACTTTACTCAAAACATGTATTTGCAGTGAATAAACTTACTTTTTTAGATATCTTCACAAATTTAGCTGTTTTTAATTCTTTCTACTCCCTTGGTTTGTATAAACATTGCATCACAATAATTGACCACATACTTAATGAATTACGAAATTTAAAAGATGAATTCTACTCATCGGATGATAATTTAGGATATTTGGATCTTTACAGATTTTTTGCTTTGATTGTAGTTAAACTATACATGAAAATTGGTGATTTCTATCCGGCTATCCTGGTAATTTTAGACATCGAAAAAGAAAAAGATAGAAGCGAAGAGGATAAAGAACTCTGCGGATATTCCGATTTTGTTTTATTTGTCTTAAATGGTGTTTGTCTTTCAAAAATTAATTATTCTGATTTAAGCGCGGTATATTTAAACATCGCAAAAATATATGTGTCTGAATGTTTTGATAAAATCATGGAGTCCTCTAAAGCCGATAAAAATAAAGCCTTGGAAAATTCTGGAAAAGATAAGATTCGTCCTAATTATGATAATATATGTAAGTTTTTTGAATTAATATATTTATTTTATTTTAATACGTTTGTAGTTTTCACCACACCCATAAAGATGTTTATTAGTGTTTTAGATATGATGATCTCTAAGGCAGAAGAAAAATCAATCGTTGAATTATATTCTAATAATTTTTATTGTTATTCTTGCAAAGAGAAAATCGATTTTACTCCACCTTTGAATTTGAAAGAAGATGAGAATAATCCAGCTATTATAGATGAAACCCCTAAAAAGTCTGTATATTGTGAAAAATGTAAGAGAATTTATTACTGCTCCTTTGACTGTTTGAAAAAGATGAAGCCTGAACACATACCGATTTGTGTTAAATATTGCCAATATCATTTACATATAAACGAAGTAGTTGATAAAATCAATAAGTTGAAAAACCCTAATACAGAGGAAGAATAATAGAAGAAAAGCTAAATTTTCGAGATTAATTTATAAAAAACTACATTCTCACCTTAAAATGAAATTATTTTTCTACTACTTTATATTTTTATTAAATATAAAATAAATTTAGAAAAATGTATGCTAAAACAAATACGTTAGGGGCAATTCGTGTACTTACTCCTAAATATGTAGAACTCAAGAATAATGTAATAACGAATGATTATAGAAAATTTCGATTGGATAGCAGCGGAAGTTTCAGCCAAGATGGAAAAGTAAAGTAAAATTCCATTTATAATAATAAATAAATTTAAAATTTTATTTTCTTTATCCAGCCTAATTCCTCAAAACGAAAAACTCGAACTAGCTTCTTGGCACCTCCCTCCTAAGTATATGGAATTATATGATAAATCCAATGATATCTTGAAAGAACTTTATATAAAATGTAAGTTCAAATCTTAACCTAATTTTAATAGTTAATACTCTTCAAGAAAATCAACAAATGCGAATTATGACAAAATTTAGAGAAAGTGAAAACAGGGTGCTCGACAGAAAAATAAGAGAAAATATGAAAGAAATGACGAAGAAGATAAGAGAAATAGATGATAATATAAAATATATTTCTATGGAGAAGCTAGGAAACTGTAAAGAAGAAGGAAGTATATACTTTATTAAAAATTTTTATCTTAATCATCCTAAAATATAGTAAGAGATAATATAAAACATAATATACTTGGAAAACTCGGAGAATTCACGAAAAAACTTAAAATAAATGAAGAAGAATACATGAAGAAATATCAGGAATTGGTAGGAGATAATACCGAATATAATTTTAATGAAAAATCAAATGAGATAGAGTCTTCGAAAAAAAATTTTGGGAATTTTCTAAAAACAGAAAATAAGTCAGAGGATATACTTAATAATAGAGATAATGAAATCGGGAATCTTGTAAATTCGATAAATGAATTAGCGAATATTTTCAAACATTTAAATACATTAGTTTTAGAACAAGGAACTATTTTAGACAGAATCGATCACGATATAGAAACTGCATTTTCAAATTCTTCACAAGCTCACAAGGAATTAAAGAAGGCAGATGAAAATATGAAAAGTAATTGTTATAGAAATACGAATATGACATTGATACTTATAATTTTCTTATTGGCAGTATTAAATATTTTTAAATACACTTAATAAAATATAATTTTTTTACAAAATTTAAAATTTAACAAATAAATAAAATTTACAATATAAAATTTAGATAGGATGTTTAAAAATTATTCAGATATTCAAGATTATTAATTAGTACTACAAAATTTTCTTGCTAGAAAACTATATAAACAGGGTTTAAATAAAAAATTTATATTTAGGAGTTTTGATAAAAATCTTAAAATTTATTTAAATTTTTGATTTTCTTAATTTTGATTTTAATTTTAATATACTTCCATATTGTGGTAGGGGGGCTTATGAAT
>Ga0169931_10004974_pt1 | contig 20464 bp, 21 predicted proteins | sample Kivu_15m_20L_FD_129675 | JGI IMG/M metagenome (GOLD analysis project Ga0169931, IMG submission 129675) | Freshwater microbial communities from Lake Kivu, Western Province, Rwanda to study Microbial Dark Matter (Phase II) - Kivu_15m_20L... | ecosystem: Environmental > Aquatic > Freshwater > Lake... | reverse complement strand
TACTTGCCCAAGGGCACCGACCTCACCGTCTTTGATCAGGAAGACCTCAATGCCATCGCGCTTAAACTCAATACCAGGCCTAGAAAAATCCATGGCTTCAAAACCCCCTTGGAAATCTACGCGAAGCTTTTAATAAAAGCTCAGAATCAAACCAATACAATCAATCAACCGTTGCACTCGAAACTTGAAACCGCCAGGTAAAAGGGGGCAAAACTGGAAGTAAGCAAGATCTCGGCATTCGCCAAGCAGATGCGTAGGAAAATCTTAGATGTCTCTTACTCCTGCGATAGAAGCGTCCACATTGGCGGGGCTCTGTCAATGGTCGATATCTTAGCTACGCTGTATTGCGAAATTCTTCGATTAAACCCGGAAAACCCTGACTGGGAGGAGCGTGATCGCTTTATTCTGAGCAAAGGCCACGGGGCCCTTTCCTACTATTCCGCTCTTATGTTGCGTGGTTTCATTTCCGAGGAGACATTCGCGACCTTCCAGTTAAACGCGAGTGATCTCACGACCCATCCGGTTCTCAACATGACGATGGGAATTGAGTCCTCGAATGGCAGTTTGGGGCAAGGACTTTCGCTAGGTGTAGGTGTTGCAATCGCGGGCCAACTCCGATCGAAGAGCTATAAAGTCTACGTCATGCTTGGCGATGGAGAATGTAACGAAGGCTCGGTTTGGGAGGCGGCAATGTCTGCTGCTAACTTTAAGCTCGATAATCTTATTGCGATCGTCGACAAGAACGATTTCCAAAACGACGGCTCTTCATCCGAAGTGATGGACCCCGGTGACTTCGTGAAGAAGTGGAATAGCTTCGGATGGAATGCGATCTTGGTCGATGGACATGACATTTTTGCTGTGCATAGCGCGCTGTCATCCCAAAATATTGAGGGGAGACCGAAGGCCTTAATTGCGAAAACTATCAAAGGAAAGGGATGTTCCTTCATGGAGAACAAAGCTGAGTGGCATCATAATCGCCTGACGAAAGCACTGTACGAAATGGCAATACAAGAACTAGACTGAGCTTATGCTTGAGATTAATCCAAAGAACGCGCGGATTTGGGCGCGAATGGGACCGCGGGCGGTGTATGGTCAAGCGATTCTCAATCTCTCTGAAACCACCAAGAGAGATTTAATGGTCATCTCGGCTGACTTGGGACGATCGTCGGGTTTGGGGCGCTTTATGGAACTTTATCCTCAGAAATTCCGCAACGTCGGAATTTCCGAGCAGAACATGATCGGTATTGCGTCTGGATTAGCAAAAGAGGGTTTCGTTGTCTTTGCTTCTTCATTTGCACCATTCATCAGTATGCGTGCAAGCGAACAGGTCCGAATGAATATGGGTTATATGAACATGAATGTAAAGGCAGTCGCGCTTGGAAGCGGGGTCTCGATGGGCCTCCTTGGAAACTCACATTATGGTCTAGAAGATGTGGCTGTCATGCGGTCGATCGCGAATATGACGGTCGTCTCACCGGCCGATTGTACAGAAATCGTCAAAACAGTAAATGCAGCAGCCGACTTCAATGGGCCTATTTACATCCGTCTAACTGGGGATTCCAACATGACGCATATTTATGAAGAAGATTACGATTTCGAAATCGGAAAGGCTGTCATATTGAGGGAGGGTCACGATCTGACGATCATCGCCTCTGGCACAATGGTTTACGAATCTCTCGAGGCAGCGAAGCTTCTTGATGGGAGAGGTATTTCTGCCTCTGTCTTAAACATGCACACGATTAAGCCTTTGGACCATGCGGCCTTGGACAAAGCAATCACGCGCTCGAAACTTATTGTCACAGTTGAAGAGCACAGTATAATTGGCGGACTTGGGGGCGCAGTTGCTGAGTACAAGACGAATTTTACAAATGCTCCGGCCCAATTAACTCTAGGTCTTCCAGACCGATTTGATATCGTTGGTGATCACCACTATCTTATAAACTATCACGGACTGACCGGACCAAAGCTCGCGGAAAGAATCGCATCCAAGTATACTGATCGGAGCATTCAGTCTAATTGAGAGAGTTTTAGGCGAATATTGGTTACTTTTAAAGAAGATTGGAAAGCCCTTATATGAATGATGCCAGAAAAGTAAATTTTTTGTATGATAATGAAAGCGTTCGATGTCCAAGCACTCTCGTGTGAGGGCCTTTGCTTAATTTACATAGAAAGAGCCGCTCAGAGACATCAGGCTAAGTCCGGGAGAGAACCCGCGAAAGTTTTTTGGCATGGGGTTTCGCTCTCTGATCAAGAAAAGCATCGTGGCCAATGCCAACGAGAGAAGGGATTCAAGAGTCTGGGTCGATCCTGCCGCGGTCTTGATCCGGGGGGGTGCGTAGGATTTAGATCGACGAGGACTTAGTGTTGAATCTAAAGAACACGGGCACTTTATGACTACTTCCTATCGAGCGGTAAGAGTTCATAAGCAAAACCTTGAGACACTGGTAGCGCTTGAGGAAATACCGATGCCCCAAAGTACGCCTCGAGGCTTTGTCTTGATAAAGGTTCTTTACTCCAGTATAAATTTCAAAGATATAATGGCGGTGAGGGGTAATCCTGCGGTAACGCGTCGATTCCCGCATACTCCTGGAGTAGATGCAGCCGGCGAAGTTGTTTTGAGCCGTAGTAAGCGTTTCCCCATTGGTAGCAAGGTAATTGTCTACTGTCGACAAATGGGTATGAACTGCCCTGGAGGGTTTGCGGAATATGTGTGCGTGCCCATAGAGTGGATTGAAACTTTACCTAGTGGTTTAGACCTTAAGGAGTCTATGGTTTTTGGAACTGCCGGATTCACAGCAGGATTGACGCTCGATGTTCTGAGTAAAAGATATAAGAGTCTCCGCGGGAAATCTATTGCGGTCACCGGTGCAAGTAGCGGTCTTGGAGCGATGGCGGTAGCCATGCTGCACCGGCAAGGATGCAATGTGACCGCACTCGTTTCGAGGGGTGCCGATCACAGTTTTCTTCTTCGAATCGGCGCGAAAAATATAGAATACAGGGAGGAGATTTCGAATAAGCATTCTCAAAATTTGTTGCGCGAACGATACGATGCGATTATTGATGTTGCAGGAGGAGAATTACTGGCTCACTTGCTGAAGCAAATTAAAGTGAAAGGAGTCGCGGTTTCTGCTGGCATGTCTTCCGATACGAAGCTTCCGATCAATGTCCTGCCGTTCATATTACGAGCAGTTACTCTTTTTGGTGTCAATGCTGAAAGCCTAAATGTGTCCCATCGAAAGCGGATATGGAATTCAATAGCTTTCGAGAATCGCCCCCAGGATTTGGCGTCTCTGTTTGAAGTTATTTCACTTGCAGATCTACCCGGGCTCTTACGGAACCTAAAAGAAGGTCAGAGACAACCAACCGGAAGGGTCGTAGTTGCTTGCTCATAACGTGCTAAATATAAACCAGATCTTTAACTGAGGACAAATGCTCATGTCAAACTTAGAGAAGTATAGAGACGTATTCAAAAATTGTTTCGGTGTCACTGATGACATACTAAATGATAAATTTGTTTATCAATGCGTCCCTGCCTGGGACTCCGTTGGCCACATGGGTATGGTTGCAGCTTTGGAAGATGCCTTCGGAATAATGATGGAAACGGAAGACATAATTGAATTTAGTTCTTATACCGTCGGTATTGATAAGCTAAGAAAGTATGGCATTGAAATATGAGGTCGTGGCTGGCGAAATCGAGTGATTCTAATCGGCTAGCGCTGTTGTGTGACAATTATGGAAACCTTACATACAGGCAGCTAAATAAAGAAGTTTCGATGATTTCTAAGATTCTCCCAGGGCGTCAGTTGATGTTCTTTCTTGGGGGGAATGACTTTTCAACCGTCACCACATATTTGGCGTGCTTTGAATCGGGCACCGTTCCATTGTTATTGGACCCGGGTGTTTCTAGCAACACCCTATCACGGCTTTTGAGAGTTTACAAGCCAAGGTATGTTTTTTTGCCTCAAGATTCCGCAGAGAAATTGGAGGGTTTTGGAGTAACTAGTCAGATTGAGGACTACGTCTTGTGCTGTAATATGGGTACAGAGGGTCCAGAGCTTCATGCGAATTTGGCTCTTTTGCTGGCCACTTCGGGATCAACTGGGTCACCCAAGTTAGTGCGGTTGTCTTGGCAAAACCTTTACTCTAACGCTCAGTCAATTGTTGACTACTTAGCTATCAACTCGTCAGATCGGGCTATCACCTCTTTGCCGTTTCATTACTCCTACGGAATGTCGGTCTTAAACAGTCATTTATATGCGGGTGCCTCTATTGTCCTATCCAATCGAACATTTTTTGACCCACTATTCTGGCGAGAGATGAAATCCCTCGAAGTTACGAGTATGGCGGGTGTTCCCTATACTTACGAAATATTATTGAAGTTGCATCTTGAGCATATGGACTTGCCCGCTTTAAAGACACTCACGCATGCGGGCGGAAAAATGCCTATAGAGCACACCCGCCGCATTTCAGAGATATGTCAGGCCAAGAATATTCGCTTTTTCTCAATGTATGGACAAACCGAGGCAGCCCCGAGAATGACCTATTTAAGCCCGCAATATTCTGGTACTAAACTTGGCAGTATTGGTAAGGCAATACCCGGTGGTCGCCTTTGGCTTGAGGACAGTCAAGGTACAGTAATCGAACAACCTGGGCAAATGGGGGAGTTGATGTACGGCGGCTCGAACGTGGCACTCGGGTACGCAGAGAATCAAGATGATTTAAAGCGTGGGGACGACTGGCGTGGCGTATTGCGTACCGGTGACCTAGCAAGAAAAGACAAAGAGGGTTTTTTCTATATTGAGGGGAGAAAAAGTAGATTTATTAAGATTTTTGGGGTCCGGCTGTCTCTTGATGCTGTGGAAGAATGGTTCTCAGAGCGTAATTTGGTCGCCGTTGCTCACGGAACCGATGACTGTTTACAGGTAACATTAGAGTGTGATCCCAAACAGAAATGCGAAAATCTTGCAAAGACCCTCTCAGCAGTCATGAGAATTCACCCGTCTGCATTGACGATCTCCGTCGTCCCCGCATTGCCCCGTCTCGCCACTGGAAAAATTGACTATTCATGTCTGAACAAGAATCTTTAAGCGATGTCATGACTTGGCCGGTTTACGAGCTGAGCGGGGCGATCAGGCAATCGTTGATATTAAAAAGTATGCGGGATTTAACTGCGCACCACGCGAGGGCCTGTGCCGCCTATGGCTCAATTATACGGAAAATGTGGGGCATTCAAAATATCACGAGCCTTGAAACCGTACCTTTCCTACCGGTGCGGCTGTTTAAGCATGAGCGTTTGCTCAGTGTAGAGCCAACGAAAATTGTAAAGACAATGACCTCCTCGGGAACAAGTGGAGCAAATGTATCTCAGATATTTCTAGATAAACAAACCGCGGCGATGCAAGTTAAGGTGCTCTCACGCATTATGGGAGAATTCATTGGCCCAAAGCGATTGCCGTTGCTGGTGATTGATTCCCGTAATACGGTCGCAGATAGACAAAAATTGTCGGCGCGAACAGCAGGTATTCTTGGGTTTTCTGTGTTTGGGCGCGAGGTTGAATTCGCCTTGGATGACGATATGTCACTTGATGAAAAAAGGGTCAAGACATTCTTAAACAAGCATTCTCAAAAACCGATTTTACTCTTTGGTTTTACTTTTATTGTCTGGTTGTACTTTATTCGCTGGCTAGAGTCTAGCGGACGATCAATAAGTCTGGAAAAAGGAATATTGATTCACGGTGGTGGTTGGAAACAACTGCAGTCTCAAGCGGTAGATTGTGAGGAATTTAAAAGGCGGCTTACTGCGGCTACCGGTATTACTCGTGTTCACAACTACTACGGTATGGTTGAACAAACTGGCTCCATCTTCATGGAGTGCGAGCATGGCTACCTGCACTCATCGGTATGGTCGGAAGTTATTGTCAGAGATCCCATAACGTTTGCCCCTTTGCCATCCGGACAGCCAGGGCTGATACAGTTACTATCGGTAATACCGAGAAGTTATCCAGGCCACTCCTTACTTAGTGAGGATGAGGGGGTAGTGCATGGCATAGACGATTGTCGGTGCGGACGCAAAGGGACTTACTTTAAGGTGCTAGGCCGCCTTAAAGGTGCCGAGGCGCGTGGTTGCAGTGATACGTTTACCCGATAAGCTATCTCACGAAATAGATTTCTTGGCGGGATCGAGTGCTGCCGTCTCTAGCGAGCCTGTTGAGATATTTAGCGAACAACGCGTTGAATTTCTGGCTCAATTATCTCGACATCTGCTTGCTGATCCCTTGGGCAAATCTATGCCAGATGTCGCAGCATTTGCGTATTGGTGTCGTGAGGCAAATCTTGCGCGAATGCGTGAGACATATGATTCCAAATCTCGATTACAAATGGGTCTGGGTCTAACGTTCCATATCTGCCCCAAAAACGTACCAGTAAATTTCGCTTTCTCCATGGCGTTTGGCTTACTATCTGGAAACTCATGTGCGTTGCGTTTACCAAGCAAACCCTCTGTGACTGCTGATTTCCTAACTACCGCAATCCAAGCTCAGTTGAGTCAGCCCTGCTTTCAGGAACTACGCCAAGCCCTAGTTCTAATGCGGTTTGAACGCAATGATGAAATCATCAAATTTCTTATGGCCGTTGCCGATGGGCGCATTGTTTGGGGCGGGGATGAAACAGTAAGCCACATGCGCAGTTTCTCGAGCAAACCCCGCTCCCGCGAGGTAGCATTTCCTGATCGCTATTCTTTATGCCTACTGGATCCAGATTCTATCCTGAGTATGGAAGGGTTGGTTTTTAAGAATTTCTGTCGACTTCTTTCCAACGATATTTACTTGATGAACCAATCTGCATGTTCTTCGCCGCAATTAATTGCATGGATTGGCAAGCCTAGAGAGGTACAAGAAGCTCAGAAAAAGCTGTGGCAGGAAGTGGTAAAAATTGCTGAGAATAAATATCCACTACGGTCTGTTAATGTAATGGATAAGTTTGTAGCGGCATGTCGTAGCGCCATTGAAAATTTGCACGTGCAGATCATTGAACGCAACACGAATATGCTCTACCGTGTGAAATTGAGTTCTCTAGACCAGCATCAAGATGCGTGTCGTGGTTATTTTGGCACTGTTCATGAAATTATATTGCCGCATATAGATGCACTCGCATCAATAGTAAACGAAAGATATCAAACGTTAACTGTACAAGGTATTGATCATGCAGTGATCAGGCAGTGGATCATTCGCAATCGATTACGCGGCATTGATCGTGTTGTACCGGTTGGCCACGCACTGGCTATGAGTATTCTATGGGATGGATACGACTTGATCACCAGTCTTTCACGAGTTGTTGATGTATAAGGGTATTGGAGCCTATTTTGATGAGTCAGAAAAATACGGATCACAGCTTTAGTTTAGATTGCCTTGAGTTGCAGGCTTATCAACCCAACCGTTATCCCTTTTTGATGATCGACCATGTTGATGCCGTATTGCCCGGGAAGTATGCCCGCGGTTATAAGAATTTAACGTTGAATGAGTGGTACTTCCCGGTACATTTTCCGGATGGCCCAAATATGCCAGGTGCGTTGCAACTGGAGGCGCTCGCGCAGATGTTGACAGTTGCGATTACCACGCTACCGGGTCTAAAAGGCAAGGTCACGCATGCACTGCAACATACTGTTCGCTTTAGAAAGGAAGTGCTGCCCGGTAAAAAGCTTGAAATTAATGCACAGGTGCTTTCTTGGAATCGTGGCATTTGCAAAGGAAATGGCGTTGCTAAGGTCGATGGTGAGATCGCCTGTGAAGCTGATATGTTAATTGCCATCCCAGAAATTCTTGAGTCGTATTTGCCAGCATCCAAGAATCCACGATGAAAGAGGTCGTTGATGTTGTGATCGTTGGCTCGGGTGCAAGCGGCGCTGCCGCAGCATGGCGGCTAAGTAAAGATAAGTCGCTCAAAATTGTGTGTCTCGAGCAGGGCGAAAAATCGAGCCCTGAACATTACCCTAGCACTCGAACTGACTGGGAGCTCTCAAGAGCTTCAGATTACAACTCGAATCCGGCTGTCCGCAGTAACTTTGGAGACTATCCCATAGACGACAGCAATTCCCCTATTTCAGTTGCGAATTTCAATGGGTTTGGCGGAAGCACGATCCTGTACTCCGCTCATTTCCCTAGGATGCACCGCTCCGATTTTCGGACTCGTAGTTTGGATGGCGTGGGGGAGGATTGGCCGATTAGCTACGCTGATCTGCAGCCTCATTTTGAATTAAACGAGTCGATGATGGGTGTAGCAGGGCTGGTCGGTGACCCTGCGAATCCGGATTACTCTAGTCTGCTGCCACCAGTTCCACTTGGTGCAATGGGCCGAGCAGTTGCCGAGGGTTTTAATCGCTTGGGTTGGCATTGGTGGCCTTCTTATGCAGCGATTAATACACGGAGCCATGGAAACCGCGGCGCTTGCATCAATCTTGGGCCATGCAACACCGGTTGCGCGCAAGGTGCAAAGGCCAGTGTAGATGTTACTTACTGGCCTGTGGCTCTCCGACAGGGTGTGGAAGTTCGTACAAAAACTCGGGTTCTCGAGGTAACACTAGATGAAAACGGGAAGGCAAAAGGCGTTGTGTACGCAAATGCTTTCGGAGCTTGTAATGAGTTATATGCTAACCTCGTCGTGGTCGCATGCAGTGGTGTCGGCACGCCGCGACTATTGCTTAATTCACGATCATCGCAGCATCCTGACGGCCTTGGGAATTACTCTGGAATGTTAGGTCGAAATTTAATGTTGCATCCGTTGGCCTATGTCGAGGGGGTCTTTGATCATGAGTTACAGTCCAGTTTGGGTCCACAAGGTGCCTGCATAATGAGCCAGCAGTTCTATGAAACCTCATCTGATAGAGATTTCACGCGTGGCTACACACTACAGGTATTACGGGGCGCACCTGCTGCAGAAACCGCCATTACCAATCATTTTTTGCGTCGAATTCCGCTGGGGTCGGAGCATCACAAAAAATTCGCTCAATTTTTTAATAGATCTGCTGGGATAGCAGTTATTTCTGAGGATTTACCGGAATTACATAATCGAGTTGAGTTAGATGAGGCAAACTGCGACTCGTCAGGAATGCCCGGGGTGAAGGTTTTTTACAAACTGAGTGATAATACTTCAAATATCCTTAAGCATGGTATCCAGGCAAGTAAAAAAGTATTACATGCAGCGCAAGCGAAGGTTACGTCCTCATTTGCGCCCGTTAGACACACCGGCTGGCACTTGATGGGTACCGCCCGTATGGGTGACAATCCTGAAAACTCTGTAGTTAATCGATATTGTCAGGTTCATGGGATATCTAATCTTTTTGTAGTCGATAGCAGTGTTTTTGTGACCTCCGGGGCGGTCAATCCGGTCGCCACGGCACAGGCCTTAACGCTGTGGGCGTGTGACTACATTGTTCGACAAAAAGATAGCGGTCGTTTATGACGAATGTGCACACGATCATAGACTCGATGCTGCCGGGAGATTCTGATTTAGGATTGCCTAGTGCATCGTTTATTGATTTTGATATCTATCTAAAGCGACACGGCCAAGAGCCACTGTTTATGGATTTTGCGCGGATTCTAGACAGGGTGTGTGCAGATAGATATTGTCAAATATTTCCTAATTTAAATCCAGAGCAGAAAATTGAGGCAATCAATGCTTGTAGATCGGTCAATATAAAAGTGTTTTCAGCTATGGTGGAGCATTTATTTAAGGCCTACTACACCAATCCTTTCATTTTAAAACAGATTGGTGCGGGTGCTGTGCCGCCTTTCCCTCATGGGAACTCTCTCATAGGGGATGATTGGAGCTTATTGGAGCCAGTGTACGAACGGGGCCCGATTTACCGCGAAGTGAGCTAGACTTTTCGTTAGGGTTAAGTGTGTTAGAAAATAAAACTGCGGTGGTAACTGGAGCGAATCGAGGGATTGGATTGGCCGTAGCAAAAACTTTTGTTGCACATGGTGCCAAAGTGATTGCGTGTATGCGCGCTATTGACGCTCCCGTGGTAGAGAAGATAGCCAATGCCGGATATCGGAATTGTGTTCAAGCGGTTACCTTGGATCTAGGCGATGAAGCGTCAATAAAGGCGGCGGTTAGAGAGATCGCGGCTTTAACAAGTAAAAAAATTGATGTGCTGGTTAACAACGCAGGAACCGCCTCTGGTGGCTTTTTCCAAATTATGCCCATTGCTGAATTACGTCGGGTTATCGAAACAAATCTGATAGGGCAGATATTGTTTACTCAAGGAGTCTCGCGACTAATGACAAGACACCGGTCAGGGAGCATTATTAACATTACTTCCACTGCTGCGGAAATTGCAGATCTTGGCACCATTGCCTATGGGGCGAGCAAGGCTGCTTTCGCACGTGCAGGGCGTAGTATGGCTGCCGAGCTGGGCGCTGCGAACGTCAGAGTTAACAGCATCGCTCCTGGAGTAACCCGGACAGATATGTTCGATCAAATGGCTCCCGTTGCAAGAGACCGACTGATTAATACCGCGGCTTTAAAGCGAGCCGCTGATCCGCAGGATATTGCAAATGTAGCGCTGTTTTTGGCCAGTGATTTGTCAAGCTTCATTACCGGACAGACTTTGCGCGTTGATGGTGGTGTTGTCTAAATATCGACGTATCTGTGATAAGCTGCGCCCATAGTTCGAGACATGACATGAGAGAAGTGAATGAGGCTAGGCTTTAGTCAGTTAGTCGACGCGTTGCTAGATGCTGGTCTTACAGATGGCTGTACGGTTATGGTTCAAAGTTCGCTGAGGAATATTGGTCCAGTCGAGGGCGCGAGTAGCCGAGATGAAGTTTGTAATTTTTACTATCGTGCGATTCGCGCTGTTATTGGTGATTCGGGAACCCTTCTTGTACACACGCCATTTGAAGATTATGCGAGGTTTCAGACGCCATTTGATGTTCAACATTCGCCCTCGAGAGCAGGAGTTTTTAGTGAGTACGTTCGTACGATGCGGGGTGCAGTGCGGTCGAAACACCCCATTGTTTCTGTAGCTGGGGTGGGACCTAAGGCGGAATTGATATGTGGAGGGAACCACTTTTCTGGTTTCGGCTGGGACTCTCCTTGGTCGCGAATGTATCGAGAGAAGGTTTATTTCCTAGCTTTGGGCTTAGGCTTATCTCTTGGCTGCTCCTTCACGCATTTTATCGAAGCTATGTATAATGTACCGTATCAGTACACTAAACTGTATGACGTTCCAGTGACCGATAATAATCGTCGAATCTTCGGTCACTTTACACTCGCTGTGCGCTATCTTGATTTCTCTATTCGCTACAACTCTAAGGCTTGGGAAAATCTCATGCTTCTTCACTATGGTGCACGTGAGGTTCGATTCTCTCGAGGACTTTTGCTGCAGTGCGTTACATCCGATAGAGCTTTTGAAGGGGGAATGGCGGCACTCAATGAAAACATCTTTTATTTTTTAGAGGATACCCCAAAATTTCGATCGGGTGAAATTCCCGCAGATGGAGCTACTGGTGAAATGAAGTTGGTGTATTATGAGCCAAGAAAATGCGCCTCGTATGCTCGAACATGCTCTGGAGAGTCTCAGAAAAGCTTGCATGATAATAGAACGTAATGCTCTGTTCGTGGTACTGTCTTTATTGAGCTTTTAGGACGATGTGATGAGTCATTTGAGTTTCTCTGATGTAAAGTACGAGGCTGAACACTACGAAATGTTGAACCAGACGCTATCGGCGTATTGCGGGCTGTCGGTGGCCGAGAGCCTAACTTATATCGGATTGGACAATGCGCCATTTGCCCTGAGTGCGGCGAGGTTGCTGCATCGCAATGTGGTACCTGATGATTTCCGCCTGATTCTGGCGGAGGGTTCAGATATAGCTTTGGCAGATGACTCGGTAGATTTTGCTATGAGCGTCGGTGTGGTCAACCATGTGCACCACCCATTAGAAACACTGCATAAGCTGTTGCGCATTACCCGCACGGCCTTGGTACTTGTGATCTGGGTCACAGGTGAGGAAGAAGGCTTCTGGGCGTACAATCATGCAGGCCTTGCGTGCTACTTCTTCTCAGTCCGCGATCTGGCTGCCTTGGGCACCAAGTACCGGGACAAGGGTGCCTTCTACTATGCGGATTTCACACCAGAACGCAGTTCAACGCAGCCAAACAGTTACGTTGGCATTTCTGATGAACGACTAGATCTCCTTGGCAGCCGACCCAGCGTTGCCACCGTGCGCTGCTTGGGCGAGCCATCCTCAGCTATACTCTGGTCTTTACCCATCCGCAATATGCTCTCGATGAGATGAATCCGGTCGACTTTACTGGGAGCACGTCATGAGAGAGCTTTATCTTAGGGTGGGGAAATTTGTATACCCTCGGGGTTCCTCTGTGCAGGCCCATTTTATGGCTTTGCAGGACTTTAGTTTAGAGCCGGCACTAAATTATAGTTTGCTGATCGCATTGCGCATGGCGTGGAGCGAGGGTAAACCGGTCTTATTAGACAAGATCGAAATTGCCCAGTGGCGCGACCGACTCCTGACAGCAGAGGTTCCAAAGCTTGTTGACGCATTGACTTTGGACGATCCGGTCTTTATCGACGTGGGCGGTCAGGGTGGTGTGATCTTCGAGGAATTTAATATGGCTTGGGCAGCCTGCGAACGCAAGCCAGCGTATCGGGTAGTGATTGCTGAGGCTGACAGTAAATCGCGTTTTACCGTGCTGCACGTGATTGACGATTGGCGATATACAGTCGAGACAGCGCTCGGGGAAGTAGGACCTCGAGATGTGGTTTTGTACAATTCCATTGTGGGCCTTCGTGGAGGACATCCGCTACCCGATTTGGAGGATATATCTTTAAGCGAAGCTCAAGGATGTGTTCTGGCCCTGCGTGCGTGCAGTCCATCGGCGCCAAATACGGCGTCCAGGGAACTTTCGCACTACAAGCGGACAACTGTGCAGGGGCGTGATGTTAGTGTACCCACTGTCGCTTATGCGGAAGCTTGGATGCGTCGAAGTGGCTTTACTTGGAGGTTTCGTTGGTTGCCACGACATGATACGGGGTTCTTCATTCCTGAGGAGGGCATCCCCGATGTGGGTGTTTTGCTAGCCTATGGTAGTAAGGCCCCGCGCGCGGTGTCCGGTTACCGTCTCTTGAGTACTTAAAGAATAAGTAATGGCCCAGATTGTCGGCTCGGCGAAATACATGGTCACTGCTCATATGGAGCATCAGACAGTATCGAAAAGATGTGTGAAAGGGATAAAGTTACGCCGTCCTTGATAGAGCATTCCATGCCTGCTCATTCAGGAAAGACGTTTTTGGATATCGGTTGTTACAACGATGACCTGCTTGACTGAATCAAAACAGCGTTATTCGAAATTTTACTGTGCGGCGCCGATATTTTCCATGAGGTGATCGCCCAGTGCCTAGCCGATCCAAACCTAGCGGGCATAGAATTCGACGTCATGGACGTGCGTAATCTTTAGTCCGTGCTGAATAGCTCCTCAAACCCATTATTCATGCGGGCCTTGAAGAATTTTATGTTGTAAACAATTGTAAGTTTCTGAGACGAAGGTATCGATAGAGAGTGATACAAAGACGACCCAGGAGTAAAGTACTTCACCTTAATTTTTCACAGTAATGGGTGAAGTATCTAAACAAAGAAGGGAACGAATGTGGATTTCTTAAAGCTAACCGAGGAGCTATGTGCGATTCCCACAGGAATTGTTTGCGATGGAAACGAGACGCTTTTTTCTCGTATACATAGTGAGGTTCCGCTTGAAATACACAGATACCCCTCTGGGCAAGAGTTCAATGGTTGGACTATTCCCAATAAATGGACCGTGCAACGCGCGATAATAAAATCGAACGGAAGAGTAATTTACGATGGGAAGAGTTCTCCTCTAGGAGTTGCTCATTATTCCCGTTCTTTTATTGGTAATCTCAGTTTAGACGAACTCAAACCGCACCTTTTTAGCCGTCCCGACATGCCGACGGCAATTACATATCATTGCTCATGGCTTTACCAACCATGGCGCGAAGAGTGGGGTTTCTGTTTACCATACAATCTGGTGAAGTCTCTAGAAAACGGCTTATACGAGGTCGACCTTCGAACTACTTTTGAAGCTGGCTTAATGCTACTAGGGGTTGCATCTAAACCGGGGAAATCCAATAAGACCATCGTATTCAACACAAACAACTGCCATCCTCATATGGCTAGCGATGGCTTTGCTGGTACTGCTGTGTTAATTCGTCTTTTACAGTGGCTTTCCACCTATGATACGCATTATAGCTATAAGCTTCTGATCGCCCCCGAACATTATGGATCAGTATTTTATCTACGCGATCGAACAAGAGAGGAAATCCGAGATTTCGTCGGAGGCCTTTTCGCTGAGATGCTTGGAAATAAGGGGCCATTCGTCGTGGCGAGCACTTTCAATGGAGATACACTGATTGATAGAGCTTTCAAGTATGCAGCGAAACACTATGCTGAAAATCCAAGATTTGTCGGTTTTCGAGAAACAGCAGGAAACGATGAAACTGTTTGGGAAGCCCCCGGTTACGAAGTACCTTTTGTACAAGTCGCCCGTTCAAACGATCGTAATAAGCATTATCCCGAGTATCATACTGATTTGGACAACGCAGATCTCATGAACCATGATTTGCTAGCAGAAGCTTTTAATGTTTTCAAGAAAGCGATTCAGATTATAGAGTCTAATTTCACGATTACTCGTAAGTTTAACGGATTAATTTCGCTCTCGAATCCTATTTATAACCTTTACATAACCCGGGTCGATCCAGCTGTTGCCGCCGATGAAAGAATGGAAAGTTCTGCATCCTGGGGTCGTCTGCAAGACTGTTTGCCCCGGTACTTTGACGGGAGAACTACCGTACTAGATATAGCAGAGCGGCATAATCTGGATTTCTTTGAACTTCTGAAATATCTTGAGCTTTTTCGGGAAAAGAACTTGGTGGAATTTGGTTTTCAAGAGATTGATCGTCAACAGATTGTTTGGGTCTGATTCCTTACATAGGACCTCTTCGTTTATGCCACCGTTTGATGCTCAATGCGGATCTGCCAATGCAACCGATCATTACACATTGAGATTACGCGAGAGCGTAGGGTGGAGACTCCAATCTAAGATATGAAAAGGTTTCTTCCTATGCAGGAGTTGGCGTTGATGAGTTTTTTGAGATTGCCGAGCAGTTCAACAATCACGACATCTGGAAAGCAGACAAGAGCGGTAAATGGAATATGTCTGAATTTCTAATTTCTTACTTGAAATGGTAGGTCAATGAAGCTGATCCAAAAGGAACCCCCTCGAGAGTTTGAAGTCGGCTTTGACAAAAAAGGAGTGATAAAGGACTGCGGTTCAGTTTTTTTGAGTCCCGATGAGCAAGTTACCTTAAAAACAGACGCGGGTGCGGAATATGACGTTACACGAAAGTCTTGGGGTTTCTATGCCACGCCATCCACCAATTGGAGGCTAAGCAGATTTGGCTTGAGAACGGTATTAGTGAAGAACCGTATTAAGCGCTACTTTGTGTTGCTGGTTGAGAAAGGTCATGAAAAGGAGTTTCAGGAGTATATCGATCAGGAACCTCTAGATATCGTTGCTTGGCTTGATGATCCGGTTCAGCTTGAGAAGCTCTCTAAGCTAAAATTATCTGTCGAACAAGACTTATGATCGACCTCAAGCCGCAGCACTGTCTCATTACTGGCGACACAGAGTCGAGGTTAGTGTTTCATTACACTCAACCTCCCGAAATAGAGGTTGATTTTCCGCGACTAGAGGGCGAGCCGTACCTAAGGGAGGTTTGGCAGTTTCTTCCAAGTGGTCACTTTGTATCGGTTCATCGAATGCAAGTCGATACAAGTTATAGCGGCTCCTATGTTGATTCGACGTACAAAAACGAGGAATCCATGAGGGCCACCTATCAGCGAATCATCAGTTTGCCGCCGGAAAACTCAGACAATTTTTGGCGTTTCAAAGAGATTGCGCAATTCGCTGGTTCTTGGTTTGGGTGCACGTCAGATTTGGAGCTTCTGGATATAGGATCCGGCTTGGGAGTTTTTCCCAGCATAGTGCATAAGCAGGGCTGGCAATGTACCGCAGTTGACCCAGACAAGAGGGCGGTGAAGCACCTTACCGACACTGTGGGGGTTGATGCACTTTTTGGCGACTTTATGAACCTTGATGTGTCGAAACAGTACGACATAATTACCTTAAATAAAGTCTTGGAGCATGTGCCTGATCCAATAGCGATGCTTCGCCGAACCCTTGACTGGTTAAAACCAGGGGGTTTCGTTTATGTTGAGGTGCCAGATGGAGAGATTGCTTCCCAATACGGTTCCGAGAGAGAGGAGTTTACGATTGAACATCTGCACATTTTTAGTTTAGCGTCGTCAGCTATCCTGGCAACTCGGGCAAAGTATACCGTGCACGCGATAGCAAGAATTCATGAGCCCAGTTCCAAGTACACCATCAGACTGTTTCTGAGCAAAGGCTTTAAATGAGCACATCTAATAACGATGTAGAAAGGAAAGTTGCTGAGTGCTACTCCACTTGGGGATCTACATACTTTGACGACTACTATGGTGAGAAGGCGCCTTACCCCCCTGTGCATGTAGATATCGTTAAGGACTTATTGGGTGCCGTAAAACCTAAGTCGCTTCTTGATGCTGGCTGCGGCCCGGCATCATTTATGCGGCACTTGTTCGATACCGAGATAGAACTTTATGGCTTCGATTTAACGGATGCAATGGTAGCTGAGGCCAAAGTCATCATGGCGAGCTCAGGGGCCGATTCAAACCGAGTGTGGAAAGGCAGTGTTCTCAATAAAGTTGACTACTCCCAACCGAATGGGCTGGAACTATATGATGCAGCGCTTTGTTTTGGTGTTCTTCCGCATATTCCAAATGACCAAGACCCGACCGTCTTGGGGAATCTTTATGATTCGCTTGAGATCGGAGGCTTAGCCATTGTTGAAGCTCGCAACTCCCTGTTCAGTCTTTTTACGCAGAATAGATACAGTTATGATTTTATATCTCGAGAATTGATTCAAGTTGAAAAACTTCTGGCGAGCAAGGGAAACAATGCGCGTGCTTTAGAGAGTGCACTAGCAAGGTTTAGGTCTCACTTTCGAATGGATTTACCTCCGATAAGAAAAGGGAAGGAGGGCGAGCCAGGTTATGACGAGGTTTTATCACGGACACATAATCCTTTTGTTTTAAGTTCACACATGTCAAGGGTAGGATTTCGTGATGTACGAACTCTCTTCTACCACTTTCATGCCCTTCCGCCGATGTTGGCCGAGGGTATTGAGGAATTCTTTAAGAAAGCAAGTATTGAAATGGAAAATCCGTATGACTGGAGAGGCTACTTTATGGCATCTGCCTTCATGACGGTCGGCCGTAAATGATAGAAGGCAACGGGTTCGCTAGGTACAACACTTGGACACATAGCTCCGCGCTAAAGGAACTCTATCGTCGGAGGTGTCTTTTGCAAGAAGAGGAGCTGGTCTGCCATCGACAGGCCATAGACATTCTTCAGCCTCTTCTTACGCCAAGTTGCTCTGTCCTAGACATTGGCTGTGGGAGTGGATACTTCTACCATTCCTTCAGGCGACGTAACTTGCCAGTTAGATACTTCGGCTTAGATGCGACTGACTCATTTATTGAAGTCGGGCGCCAATGTTTGTCGCAGTATGGTTTACCTCCCGGGAACCTGCACTGTATGCGTATTGACGACTTTATAGGCAATACTGATCACGTGGTCTGTATGAATGTGTTGTCGAATATAGACAATTTTCATCGACCGCTAGAGCGCATGCTAGATGCGGCGAGTAATTCAGTTCTTCTAAGAGAGTCCATCGCCGAGACCGCTTCCTATTCCTTTGTTCAAGATCATTATCTTGATTCAGGGTCTCCTTGTTATGTCCATGTTAATGCGTATTCGAGGTTGGAATTAAAAGAGTTTTGCCTTGAACGGGGGTTTAGTGTGGAGTTTATTACTGATGAATACACGTCTGGTCAGCCGCAAAATGTTATCGGTTATCCTCACTTTTGGACATTTATGCTGGCAAGAAGGCAGACTTCATAATGCCAAGATTCGCTGGATTTACTGGTTCTCCGCGGACTGAGTGGTTGCACACCTTGTCGTTTGGTCTTGAAAGGGGGTTAGTACTAGATGAAAAGCCGATTATTCGTCAGACTCAAGATGGTTCTTTTATTTCCATAGAGAGAAATTCTCCGAGTTCACACAATACTTTGGTATCTATTCTGTTTGATGGTTATATTTTTAACTCGAGAGAGCTCTTTGGCGACCAGCCGGATGTTCGGGGGTTCGGGCAGCTCTATACTCAGTACGGTTTTCAACATGCCATAGAGTTGATTAATGGTGATTTCGCAGTCGCACTTTTCGATCATCGAAGGCACGAGCTATACCTGGGGAGAGATCGGTTCGGTGTGCGCCCGCTCTATTGGAGGCTCATTGAGGGGTCCGTGGCCTTTTCCTCGCGCCCCTGGGGACTGGCAAACCTTGAGGGAGATTCAGTAGCCTTAAACACGGCATTCGTTGCACGTTACGCTGGTGGCCACTATCGGTACTTCGATAATTCACCGGATCAGTCACCGTATAGGGATGTTTCTCAGCTACCCTCCGCGAGCTGGTTGCGGTTTAGTGGCGGGCAGGTTTCGCAAGGGTCGTATTGGGCGCTGAAGGAAGAGGCGGATTTCGCAGACTCGGAAGGAGAGCTTGCTGAACGTTATAGAGCCTTGCTTTTAGACGCTGTGTCACTGAGAGTGCGAAAGGCCAGTTTTCCTGCCTTCACACTTTCGGGTGGAATGGATTCGTCTTCGATACTATCTTGTGCATCGCAATATCTTGGTAAGAGTTTCAAGGTTTACTCCTCTGTCTACTCCGACAAAACGTTTGACGAGTCGGAAGATATTCAGGCAATGCGTCAAGGCGCAGCACAGGACTGGAACCCTGTGCTGATTGATAACCCAGATGTTTTTGGTCTGGTTGAAAGAATGGTTCTGGCTCATGATGAGCCGGTGGCAACGGCGACTTGGCTTTCACATTACCTTTTGTGTAAAGAGTCTTCCAACAATGGCCATGATGTCCTCTTCGGTGGCTTGGGTGGAGACGAGTTGAACGCAGGCGAGTATGAATACTTTTTTTACCTCTTTGCGGATCTAATTGCTAGCGGAAGTTTGGAAGAGCTAGAACATGAGATTACAAACTGGATTGCGCATCACGATCATCCTGTGTTTCGCAAGAGTCGTGATATCGCGATTAAAACTATACAGCGGGTAACAGATCCAAAAACCGGGTGTAAGTGTTTACCTGATTTAATACGCTTAAGAAAATACTCGGCAGTGGTGAACAAGGATTACTATGATTTAATTGATTTTCAGCCGGTCATGGAGGCTCCATTTACGAGTTACCTTAAGAATCGTACTTTTCAAGATCTTACTCGAGAGACCGCCCCCTGTTGCTTAAGGGCAGAGGAACGTCAAGCGGCCTCATTTGGAATGCAAAGTATCGACCCTTTTTTCGATTACCGATTGGTTGAGTTTATGTTTAGGGTTCCGAATCACATGAAGATTCGTAGCGGTGTGACCAAGATACTACTTCGCAAAGCGATGAAAGGAATCTTACCCGAGGAAACTCGAACCCGTGTAAAGAAAACTGGTTGGAACGCCCCAGCGCATTTGTGGTTCTCAGGAAAAGGTCTCGATCGGCTTTATGACATGGTTCTTAGTCGAAATTTTCGCGAGACTGACATCTATGTTCAGTCCGAGGTACTTAAGATACTTGACTCCCATAAGAAAATTATGTCTGAGGGGTCTAATGAGGAAAACCATATGATGTTTTTATGGCAACTTGTAAATCTATACTGTTGGATAAGAATAGGGAGTAAGGGTTAACTGGAAACTCTTAAAACGAGAGGTGTCGATCGGAATGTAGGATTAATTTTAGGTTATACCTGCTTATTGGCCTCAAGTTTGCGCTTATTTTTCGATAAATCCGGTGTTTCGGTTTTGTCTAGGGAAACTTATATGGACAGAGCCGGACCGTTTTTTTGAGAGAGGTCGATAATTGATAATGGGTCGTTGGTCATTGCGGCGCTGTGCGCCAAGGAGTATTTCGTCGCCCTTGATTTAATCTCATCTTATTGATTTTATTGTTGTTTTATGGGTTTTGGGCATTTAATTGACCATGGTAGTGCTGCGAAGCTACCCTACGCTGATAAGTCTTTTGACCTGGTTTTTTCCATAAATTCCCTCCACAACCTACATAATCGTGACCTTGATAGTGCCCTGCGAGAGATGGAGCGTGTGGGCAAGCAAAAATACCTGTGTGTGTGCTGATGATTCCTCCAAGACCGTGTCCCATGAGACGATTTATAACGCGATCTATGTGATGCCGCGTGGTGAGCTTCGGACGGAGCTGATTGCCTGTCTGCGCC
>Ga0169931_10004973_pt1 | contig 20465 bp, 17 predicted proteins | sample Kivu_15m_20L_FD_129675 | JGI IMG/M metagenome (GOLD analysis project Ga0169931, IMG submission 129675) | Freshwater microbial communities from Lake Kivu, Western Province, Rwanda to study Microbial Dark Matter (Phase II) - Kivu_15m_20L... | ecosystem: Environmental > Aquatic > Freshwater > Lake... | reverse complement strand
TGTAAAGGTGTGCATCACCAAAGGTATGAACAAAATCCCCTGCTTCTAATTCGCAAACCTGTGCCACCATCATCGTCAATAGGGCATAAGATGCAATATTGAAGGGTACCCCCAAAAAGATATCCGCACTTCGTTGATAAAGTTGACAACTTAACTGACCATCTGCTACATAAAATTGGAAGAAGCTGTGGCAGGGTGGAAGCGCCATATTTTCAATTTCCGCCACATTCCAGGCTGAAACAATCAATCGTCTTGAATCCGGATTGGTACGGATTTGTTTGATAACCTGGGAAATTTGATCGATATGACCTCCATCAGGGCATGGCCAGGAACGCCATTGAGAACCATAAACCGGGCCTAATTCTCCATGCTCATCAGCCCACTCATCCCAAATACTAACGCCATTATCTTTCAAATATTTAATATTGGTTTCACCTTTCAAAAACCAAATCAGCTCATGAATGATAGACCTTAAATGGACTTTTTTTGTTGTTACCAGTGGGAATCCCTCTTTAAGATTAAAGCGCATCTGATAACCGAATACGCTAAGGGTGCCGGTTCCTGTACGATCGTGTTTTTGGATTCCATTTTGCAGTACATGCTGCATCAACTCGTGATATTGTTTCATAATTGGCTTTTCTGTTACCTTTTATCTCTTGTCAGGTTTCAGGTTTCGGGTGTTATCAGGTTCGGAACTTACACCTTCCGACTTAATACTTACAACTTATTATTGCAAATAAAATAAATGTAATTTTGGCATCCTAACATTGTTCATAAATATATTAGTATGTTCACAATATGATTCTTTTTCCGAACGCTAAAATCAATATAGGCTTAAATATTGTCAGCAAGCGTGTTGATGGATACCATAATTTGGAATCAATCTTTTATCCCATTGAAATTAAAGACGCCCTCGAAGTCATTGAGGCAGATAAACTCAAGTTTAGTTCATCCGGCATCGCCATTCCAGGTAATACTGAAGAAAATCTTTGTTTAAAAGCCTATCATCTACTCAAAAATGATTTCAAGGATCTTCCTTCAATCAACATTCATTTGCACAAGCATATCCCAATCGGTGCCGGCTTGGGTGGTGGTTCTTCCGATGCTTCATTTTTTATCAAATTATTAAATCAAAAATTCAGTTTGGGTTTAGAACTTTTCCAAATGGAAAATTATGCATCGAAACTAGGTTCTGATTGTGCATTTTTTATTCAAAATAAGCCTGCCTATGCTACTGAAAAGGGAGATCAATTGAGACCTGTGAACCTAGATTTGACTGATTATTTTATCGTTTTGGTCATGCCTGAGGTACAAGTCTCAACTGCTGAAGCATATCAAGGCATTTGTGCTTCTCCATCTGCTGTTCCCTTAAGCGAACTAATCAAGTTACCTATTGAACAATGGAAATTATGTATCAAAAATGACTTTGAGCCTTCAGTTTTTTCAAAGTACCCTTCTATTGCCAATATAAAGATGCAATTATATGAGGCCGGTGCATTGTATGCATCGATGAGCGGTAGTGGTTCTTCGGTTTATGGAATATTTCAGCAGAAATTAAAATTTCCGCAACTAGAGCAGAAGTATAAGTTATTTTACCTTTAACATTGGTTATTTTCTTCTGTTGAATTAGATTTTCTTCCTATTTTATTACAATCTTGGCCATTTAGATTATTTTCAGCCTTTATCCTATCTATTTTTGCATTGGTTTTACCCCTTTAAAAATCAAGCCTAAGTTCAATCATTTTTTCTATGGGAAATTCATTACCTGATAGGGAATCCCTCTGTATTGCCTAACATTCAAAGTCATGTTTTTTATTCTCCAATCACCCGGCTAAATCAATACTTTGACTGAATGAAAATTTTTTATCAAAACATTTTTTTTATTAAACAAACCTCAGTTCGATATCAGAAATTATCCTTTTGATAGAACTCATGCTGCTCCGGACACCTATGATTTGATCTTGGAAATCAATAGCTGCGTGCTATCGCTTCCTTTAGTCCTTTCCCCCGGAGTATTTCCGGCAATAAATACTACCTGATTTCAGATGATTCGTAGCCGGAAGATACCTCCTTCGGCAAGGTTTAGTTTACCCGCTGCTGTTTTTCATCGGTACGGATAGTCCGGTAATAGAAGCAAAGGCCCTACTAAGCAAACCCGGTTGGCAGACCCATCTTTTTTGCATTTCTGAATTTTAGGATAAGAATTCCATTTCCCGCAAAAAAAATAGGGCATAACGCGGGACCGGAATAAGCCAAGAGTGACAGACCCTGCTTTCCAAAAACTGAGAAAAATAATCAGGACCCGGCAAGATCTTATATCAATCTCACACGAAATAGATTGTTTATATCGAACTAAGGTTAAACAATATGCTCTATTCCTTCAATACGCAGTTTTATTTGCTCATGTATGAAAAAAATCGGTTCGAAAATTCAAATCATTCGACCGGTTAGAAGCCTAAAAACCTTTGGCACATGAATTTGATCTCATTTGAGGAGATTGATGGCTTTTACTCTGAATGAGCTCAAAATGTAGGTGGAGTTTAGAGATTGTTTTACCTGATATAGTCGCGGTCCTCATCGCTCAGTTGATCCTCCTGAGTATTGTTGTAATCTTCATCATAATCAGGATTAACTACTGAATTTTTAAGGGATTCAGGAGGGATTCTTCTGCTTGGTCTGCCCGCCAAGAATCCGAAAAGTAGGCCTAATCCGAAAATTGCCGCGAAAACCGCCAATTTTGGCATTCTGGTGTCTCCGAAAATCCAAAAGTCTATTTCCTCGGTGTTGTTCATGAGTATAATGGTTACCAATACCGAAATGATGATAATAGCGATGGTCTTAAAATTCATTGTTTAAAATAAAAATGGTTTGGACAATATCAGAATTCAAAGCCAAATTAATGAAATTTACCAAGATACTTTCAGCTTTGATTTTAATTTAACCTCAGTTCGATATTAGAAATTATCCTTTTGATGGTACTCAAGCTGCTCCCAACGCCTGTGATTGGATTCTGGAAGGCAATACCTCCGTGTTATCGCTTCGTTTAGTCCTTTCCTCCGGAGTATTTCCGGCAAGAAATACTACCTGATTTCAGATGATTCGTAGCCGGAAGATACCTCCTTCGGCAAGATTTTATTTACCCGCTGCTGTTTTTCATCGGGAGGGACAGTCTGCTAATAGAACTACAGGCCTTGTTGAGCAAACCCGGGTGGCAGCCCTATCTTTTTTGCATCTCTGAATGTTAGGTGAGCTATACAACTCTCAGCAAAAAAAATAGGACAGAACACGGGACCGGGAGCAACAGACTGAGAAAACTAATCAGGTCCCGGCAAGATCTTATATCAATCTCACCTAAATTTGATTGTTTATATCGTACTCAGGTTAATTTAATCTTTTAAAAGGCGTCGAAACTAAACCAAGACCTGAGCTATAGTCCCTGAGCCTAAAAACCATAAGAAAATCCAATGTCAAAAATTGGTTTATTGATTTCATATTCATTGCTGAATATCAGTTTACCAGTAATTTCACAATTTGGAAGCATAAATCTCAATAGATTCATGTCTGTACTTAGCTCAAGGCCGAAGGTGCGCGGATGCCATGGGTTCCCCTTTCCGATATTCTCAAAATCGGCAAAAAATCCACCTTTAAGTCGTTTAATATAAGCAAGCGGACCAACTTCAGCATCGGGATATAACACAGGAAAACGATAATCCAGTAAAAAAGTGTTTCTGAGCCGAGTGGTCAAACTTAAATTCCTGTAACCATTTATTCTTGGAATCTCAACATTGAAATCATAGGCTCCTTTGCTTTCCTGATAATTAAAACTTGCCTGAAACGAATGATTCCTAAAAAGACCGGGAGTGTAAACTAAACTTCTAAAGGAGAAAAGCGTACCATTCAGTAATTTTTCGAAAGGGAGATGAAAATATGACCATGAAAAGTTTTGTCCCCAAGCCGGAGCAAGATCTCTCCTGCTTTGCTGGGTATTCCGACTGAAATAGAATTGGTATTTCATCGGAAATTTTAGCCTTTCAATAAAGTTATTGGGCCTATTTTGAATATCGTATCTGGAAGTGAAGCTGCTTGAACTTTTCAAACCCATGCTATAAGTTTTATTTAGCCGATTAAAGGTGAAGGGTATGCTCATCTGGAGCTCAGTGATATTTTCGCGCCAATTCACAGCCACTGAACGATTGTTTTGTCTGGTATAAATCAGATTCGCGCGATTGATGTGAGTAAAATCCAAGATAGGATAGAAGCGCTTATAGCTCATGCCCGCAAGGTATTCACTTCTTCTTAAACCGGAATTAAATTGATAACCACCATATAGATCGAAGGTGTTGAGTTGATTATTTGACTTGAACTTTAAACCAATGCTTAGGTCGTCATTAATACCACTATTGCTGGTGTGGGGCGATAGACTATGAAAATTCAATAGATTTTTAAATTCCCGGTAGTTCTTTGAGGCGTATATTTTTTGTGGTATTGAATCCAAAATGTTTCCATTTGCCTCCTGAAGAACTAGGGGTGATGAATAATCTATAAAGGTGTCAATGGAGGTATCGGGGTGAACGTGTTTTCCGTTTTGCAGAACATAGGGTATGCTTGCAATGTCATATCCTTTGAGCTGGTAGTTATTGAAGAGTATTCTGTTTCTAACTTTGTCATAAGAAGGATTGGTGGCACCAAATAATGCGGAAGTTAAGCTAATCAGCTCATCTTCAGCCGTGAGACAATAAACAGCATTTAATCCCTCATAATGAGCTCTAAACAGAATATTTTTACCGGCATAAACCGGTCGCATCAGCTGCTGCCGCTGGAAAGGAGTGATGATTTTATAGCTAGCCTCTGACTGCTTAAATTCTATAAGAGCAGCACCTTTCACACTCATTACGACAGAAATTATTTGATCACCAATATCATTGTAAGAGGGGTATTGTAAAGTTAGGCCCTCGGTTACCTGATACTCTTTAAGAACATTTCCATTCACAGCATTCAGTTCAACCAAAGAAAAAAGATTAGATGTACTAATTTTCACCGCAACAATTCGTTTAGCATCCGAGGATAGGCTTGGGGAAAATAATCTACTTTTATGGGTAATTTGTTTGACATTTTTTGTCTTTAAATCCAAAATGTTGATCACATTATAGGAACGTTTTTGATATCTTTTGTCAAATCTAAATTCGTCCCAAACAATCTTACCTGCGGCATATCTGAAATTATACTCAGTTTGATAACCAATTTTACGGAGCATATGTTCATTTCCTAAGGAGTCGATCAATATCAGAGTAGGAGTTTGGCTTAGATTTTGTTTCAAGGCGATAATTTCTCCGTTCTCTGTACTTACAGGTAACAGGTAGTCGCCGGGTATAGAATCTTTTCTTTTATTGATTGCAGAATAAACCTTGGGCTTCAGATTCTCACTTTGTTTTTGCCAGAGGGTTTTTAATTCCTCAACAGTTGAATCATGAAGTTTCCTGCTGGTATAACCAGTAAATTTCTTAATTGAATTGCTAAGGTTGAAGGGTCTGATGGGATTTTGCTTGATCCTGGTCATAATGCTATCCATAATTTCTTTTCCATAATCCCTTTTAAGTTTGGTGGTCATAAAATACCCCAGCTGATAATAACCGGGTGTAAGATCTTTAAACGAACCAAAATAATTTTTTGAATAAGAGTAAGGTAGGGTACTTAGTGTATTTGTCTTAAAAATTAATTCCCATTCAGGAAGCCTTCCGCGACCCGCATGGCTGAGTGCGGTTTCAATACCTACAGCATCACCTTCATAGAACCAAGGAGGGAGGGTAATCCCAAAAATTGCAAGTGCCAATTCTTCAAAAAAGGGAGCCTTCAATCTTCCGGTAAGTTTATCGAATTGAACCACATGTCTAAGTTCATGTACGGCCAATGTGTTCAGCCAATCTTGGAAGTCGAGGTTCTGGGGTGGGGTAGTGTAGAACTCGGATCTCCTGGGTGCGAGCTGAACAAAACCATTGGAAATGACTCCTTGGTTTTGGAGAATTATGCTGATGGGGCGGGGCTTCTTGTTAAGAGATTTACTTACACCATGGATTAAATATTCAAGTGTATTCGACATTCTCTGAGCCTCATTTGCAAACTCCATGGAATAAATAATCTGAAAATTTTTAGTCCGAATCTGCATCCATTTTATCCCCGGAGGGTTCTGTTCTGAATCAAAAAACTGAGCCAAAACAACAACTGTATTAAAACATAATATAAATATTATAAATATACTGATATACAGTTTGTTAAATATAAATAAATTCATCTATTTTTAACTTTGCTATTTTTTTTAGTTTTTTAATTAAGTTTATCAAGTTTTCAATTAAATATTTTAATAAATAAAACCCTATAAATAGCTGATAATAAATATTTTATAAAAATATAATTAATGAATATTAAAAACTATTATTGGCTTTTTAAATTAAAAATACGCCTTTATTATGAAAATTGTAAACCATCAAATATAAACTGGTTTTTCAGCACGAATTATGAACAAAGCTATTTTTAATAGTGTAATTTACGGTAAATAATTATTCACTGGTTTCCATCAATTCCGCCTGTGAATTTTCAGGATTGCAATAATGAACTGCTGTTTCCAATCTTCGCCTTTTCCTTATATTTTTTAATTGATAATCAGGTTTTATTTTTCTAGAAAATTATACTAAAACCTATTTTTTTTTGATCTGTTTTTCCTCCATTGACAGATGAATGTATTTTGGTAGATTGATAGTCTCGAATGGTAGTATTCCGAAGGATACGTAAAATAAATGCTCAGTTAATTTCTTATTTAAACCCGCGTTATCGGCAGTAATTGAATGAGCTAAGAATAATAAGATATGCATCTAATTTCAAAGCATTAAATACAAATTTTTATAGACTTAGTGTAAAAAAACTCCTCCCCTACCCGATAGGGGTTTTGAAATTTGGTTTTTGTTTTAAGTCTTTTAGGTATGGATAAAGGAATATTGTGCCAAGTACAATTATTGCTCCTGCATAAAATCCTGGGGTCATTTGTTCCTTTTTTCCAAAAAACATGAAGGCTAAAATAATGCCGTATATCGGTTCTAAATTCGTGATCAGTGCAACCCTAAATGCAGATAATTCCTTCATAACAGATACTCCGGCGACGTAGGCTAGTGAGGTGCAGATAGTGCCGAGGATCAATAAAAAGAAGAAATCAGATTGATCGAGTTGCACAGGAGCCCTCGGACCTTCCGAAATTAATAAATAGATAGAAACCCATACCCAGGCACCAATGAGCTCATAAAAGCTTATAATAGGTGCAGGGCGATTCTGGATTTGTTTTGAATTGATAATTGAGAAAATACTCGCACATAAAGCACTCAACAAGCCACAGATTATTCCGGCGGAATACCTCGATTCAAACTTGAAAATCATATATATTCCGGAAATGATCATCAAGCCCGTGAAAATTTCCAGACTTGATATTTTTTGTTTTTTGAATAGCGGTTCTAAGATTGCTGTAAACAAGGTAAGGGATGAAATACTGATAAGCGTTACCGAAACAGTCGACATTTTAATGGATTGGAAGAACAGAATCCAATGAGCGGCAACAATTGCTCCGGTGAAAAATAATTTTAAAAATGTTTCTATGGATACCTTGATTGATATTCCTTTGAAATAAAAATAGCCAAAGAGACTAATAATTGCGATTATCACACGATACCAAACAAGATAAGCTGCGTTAACCGTGATTAATGCACCAAGTATTCCGGTAAAACCCCAAATGAAAACGGTGATGTGAAGGATAATCAGGTTTTGACTGATTGTAGATTTAATAAGCGGCATAGTAAATTATTTTGGAGCCTTCTTCAATAAATAAATGCCTAGAATTCCGAAAACAAGATTAGGAATTAACACGGCAATAATAGGAGGCAATCCGCCTTTTAAAGCAAACATGCTTGAGAATCTAATGAACAGGATGTAAGTAAAACTTAAAAATATTCCAATTCCCAGTGGTAGTCCGACCCCTCCACGAACTTTTCGTGAAGAGAGTGAAACTCCCATTAGGGTGAGAACAAAGGCAGAGAGTGGATAAATAAAGCGTTGATATTTCTCAAGCTTTAAATCCGCCATTACCCCCGTACCGCGAATTTCTTCTTTTCTGATACGATCATTGAGTTCTCTCATATTCATGGCTTGGTAGATATTGTCATAAATTTCGAAATCCTTAGGTCGCATATCCAAAGTGGTATCCATTTGCAAACCGGCGCTCATCGACTCTTTTAAGCCATCAATTTTGCGAATTGAATAATTCTCTATTTTCCATTTTGTTTTAACAGAATCCCAGCTGATTCTATCAGCAACAAGTTTTTCTTTAAGATTCATTCCTGAAAATTTTTCAAGAGTGAATTTATAACCTGTCTTTAGGTTGTTATCAAAATTTTCAATGTAAACCAAGGTGTTTTTATCAATCTGCATGTGCGTGTACATCTTTGTATTGTCTGATTTGGGGTTTACATAGACATTTTCAAAATCAATCTTTAGGCGATTTGTTTCCGGAATAATAAAAAGATTAAAGATCAAGGTAATAATAAAAATAACCGTAGATGAAATCAGATAAGGCCACAAGAATCGTTTGAAACTTACCCCACTACTGAGTATCGGCACAATTTCTGTTTGGTCGGCCATTTTGGCGGTGAAGAAGATGACGGCAATAAAGTTTATAAGAGGAGAAAGAAAGTTGAGATAAAATGGAATAAAACCGACATAATAACTGAATACAATCTCTCTTATTGGTGCTTGATGCCTCAAAAAGTCATCTAGTTTCTCAGAAACATCGAAGATTACGATAATTACCGTAAAAATGCTTAAGGTAAAAGCGAAAGTTCCCAGATATTTTTTTATGATATACCAATCAATGATTCCTATCATATGCAGATTTTATAATCGCTGTGCTAATTGTAATACTATTTTGTTTTTCCAATCGAAAAAATCGCCGGCTATGATTTTCTCTCTGGCTTCATTCACCAGCCACAAATAAAAATGGAGGTTATGTAATGTTGCAATCTGTGCACCAAGTATTTCCTTTGAATGTGTCAGATGCCTAAGATACGCCTTTGAGTAATTTCTGTCAGCAAAAAGATTACTATCTTCCTCCAATGGCGAAAAATCGTTCTTCCAACGTTCATTTTTAATATTAATGATTCCATTTTTGGTAAATAACATGCCATTCCTGGCATTCCGGGTTGGCATAACACAGTCAAACATATCTATTCCCAATGCAATATTTTCAAGAATATTCACAGGGTTACCAACTCCCATCAGGTATCTAGGTTTGTCTTTGGGTAATATATCGGTCACGATATCCGTCATTTCATACATTTCCTCTGCAGGTTCACCGACTGAAAGGCCCCCAATGGCATTTCCTTCTCTCTCAAAAGAGGCAATAACTTCAGCAGATTGCTTTCGAAGATCCTTGTATACTGATCCTTGAACAATTGGGAAAAGGCTTTGATTAAATTCATAAGGCGATCTGCTCAGGTCAAAACGCTCGCAGCAGCGTTTCAACCACCGATGGGTCATTTCCATTGAACGACGTGCATAGCCAAATTCGCATGGATAGGGTGTACATTCATCAAAAGCCATGATAATATCTGCACCAATTATCCGCTGAGTGTCTATCACAGATTCTGGTGTAAAAAGATGTTTTGAGCCGTCAATGTGTGATCTGAAGGTCACGCCTTCCTCCCTGATTTTGCGGACTCCGGATAGAGAATAGACCTGATACCCTCCGCTATCGGTCAGTATGGGTTTATCCCAACCATTAAATTTATGTAAGCCACCGGCAAGTTGTATGGTTTCCAGACCCGGTCTTAGGTATAAATGGTAAGTATTACCAAGAATAATTTGGGCTTTTATTTCTTCTGAAAGTTCACGCTGATGTACGGCTTTTACTGAACCGGCAGTACCTACCGGCATAAAAATCGGCGTTTTTATGATTCCATGGTCGGTATGGATTTCACCTGCTCTTGCTTTGGAAGATTTGTCTGTGGCCTCTAAATTAAATTTCATTCAAATTCAAACTATCTCCAAAAATAGTAAAATATAAACTGAAGGTTTGGAGCATTTAAATTACGTGCCTTTTGGTGCTTTTATTTTAAAAAAATGATGATAGTTTATCGAAAAATTAGAAATTTACCCAATATAAAGCTATTTCTAACTCGTGGATTATATTCTTGTTTTTTTATTGGTGTCCCTGCTGCTTTGTTTGATCCTACAGTTATATTTTATTCTTGGATTGCATAGAAAATTGGGTTCTTTTAAAGGTTATGAATCGAATAACCCGATCATGGAACCGGTTTCGGTCATCATTTGTGCAAAAAATGAACTTGAAAATTTAGAAAAGAATTTGATTAAATTTCTCGATCAGGATTATCCTGATTTTGAAGTAATTGTGGTTAATGACTGCTCCAATGACGGATCTGACTATCTATTACATGACCTTTCTCTGATACACAAGCACCTCAAAGTAGTGACGATCAATGATCATCCCCGATTTAAACATGGTAAAAAATTTGCTTTGACGCTGGGAATTAAGGCATCCAAGAATGAAAATCTGATTTTTTCTGATGCTGATTGCTTTCCTGCCTCAAATCAATGGTTGAAATGCATGCAGCGGAATTTCAATGACCAGACAGATATTGTTTTAGCTTATTCTCCCTATGAATTTGAAGGAAGTCTATTGAATCGCTTTATACGTTATGAAACCTTCATTACTGCCCTGAACTATCTTTCTTTTGCCCTAAGTGGTAAACCTTATATGGGAGTAGGGAGAAATATGGCGTATAAGAAGTCTTTGTTTTTCAAAGGGAAGGGATTTGCCTCACACATGCATATTTTATCAGGAGATGATGATCTTTTTGTCAATCAAAATGCGAATAGCTCGAATACAAGGATTGAAGTTGATTTGGAATCACAAATTTGGTCAGAACCCAAGAAGTCTATTTCCAATTATTTTTTCCAAAAAATTAGACATTTTGGAGCCGGAAAGGCATATAAGAGCGTTCATAAATTTATCTTGGGTTTACAGGTTATATCAGGATTTCTATTTTATCTTTTTTTGATCGCTCTTATCGTTTTAGATTTTAATAAGTGGATCATAGCCTCAATTTATTTTATAAGATTATTCGCTCAAATTATTGTTTATGCACCTATTTTAAGGAAATTGAGGTATAAGGATTTAATTTGGTGGTTACCGGTATTTGATTTTGTTTACAGCATTTACTTAGTACTGATAAATTTTATCGTTTTATTTTGGAGAAGGGTGGTATGGAGATAAATCCTAACTTTTCGGCAAATGCTAAAAACGATTTTTTGCTCGTAATTAAAGCAAAGGATGGTGATCAAAAGGCCTATGCGGAGTTAATGCAGCGGTATAAAGACTCCATCTATTTCATGGCTTTAAAAATGGTCAATAATAAGGATGATGCGATGGATCTTACCGTTGATACATTCGGAAAGGCATTTGAAAATATTGAGAATTATAAGCCTAATTTTGCATTTAGTACTTGGTTATTCAGGATCGCAACTAATAATTGTATAGATTTCATCAGAAAGAAAAGACTGAAAATAGTTTCTATACAAGCATTATCCGAAGAGGAAAGTAATGACAAGCAATTTGAAATTATTTCAGATACCTTGAACCCGGAACAAAATGCAATTAAAAAACAGGAAAGTGAAAAACTAAAAAATATTGTGGAGCAACTGCCTCAACGGTACCGTATTATGATAACTTTACGGTATTACGATGAGCAATCCTATGAAGAAATTGCACAATAGCTGGATTTGCCGGTAGGTACAGTTAAAGCGCAACTTTTCCGAGCCAAAGATTTAATGTCGAAAATAATTAATCAAGACAAGAAAAATTTTAGAGGTGACTTCTGAACTTATATCCTATTATTTCCCTGAGCTAAATCCAAGACAAAAGGAACAGTTTGCAGAATTGGATGGTCTGTATCGTTTCTGGAACTCCAGGATTAATCTGATTTCCAGAAAAGATATTGACAGTTTGTACCTTCACCACATTCTTCATTCACTGGCAATCGCTAAATTTATTTCATTCTTGCCGGGTGAAAAGATTCTTGATGTTGGTACAGGTGGCGGCTTTCCCGGAATACCACTAGCCATCTTATTTCCTGAAACTTCTTTTCATTTGGTGGATTCAATCGGCAAAAAGATCAAGGTGGTTCAGGAGCTTGCCAAGGAGTGCGCCCTGGTCAATGTAAGAGCGAGCCATGCAAGAGCAGAACAAATTGATGATAAATTTCATTTTGTTGTGTCAAGAGCCGTAACCCGCTTATCCGAATTTTATCCATGGGTGAAAGGGAAATTTGAGAAAAAATCATTGAATAGAATTCAAAATGGTATATTGTACCTAAAAGGTGGTGATTTGACTGAGGAAATTAAAGAATCAGGTCTAAAAGCCGAACTCATTCCCCTTTCAAACTACTTTAAAGAAGATTATTTTGATGCTAAATTTGTGGTATATATCCCACAATAGCTATTGGTCTTAATTGAATGGAATGTGCCATCCCCAATGGTCACTTCTAATTCGTAGGTCTGTTTTCAATCTTTCATCAAATTCTTAAACAATGGTGTCACTTCATCAGTTAGCCTTATCCTGTATTCCCGGAATTGGACCTGTTTTGGCCAGAAATCTAATCAGTTATTTTGGCGAGGCTGAGCAAGTATTTAAAGCAAAAAAGAAAGACCTGAACCATATCCCGGGTATCGGAATTAAAAGTTTGGATTTTTTGAGAACAGCTGAGCCTTTGAAGCGAGCGGAACAAGAACTCCAATTCATCGAAAAATTTAAGATTAATGCCTTTTTCATTACGGATGATGCCTACCCAAAACGATTAAGAAACTGCGCTGATTCACCAATTATAGTGTATTTTAAAGGAAATGCGGATTTAAATTCAGCTAAAATAATCAGTATTGTTGGGACAAGAACTGCAACGGATTATGGAAAAGAAATATGCAGAACTCTTCTTGAAGATTTAAAAATACATCAACCCTTAATCATTAGTGGCCTTGCCTATGGAATTGATGCCTCTGCACATCGGGAAGCGCTCAAACTTGAGATTCCGAATGTAGCAGTTCTTGCTCATGGTCTCGATCGTATTTATCCCGCCCAACATAGAGCCATGGCAGAAAAGATATTGGATTGTGGGGGATTGATTACTGAATTTATGTCGGGCACCATACCTGATCGGGAGAACTTCCCCAAAAGAAACCGAATTATTGCCGGCCTGTCTGATTTGACCATTGTGGTTGAAGCTAATGTTAAAGGTGGGGCATTGATCACTGCTGAACTTGCAAATTCATATAATAGGGATGTTTTTGCTTATCCCGGAAGAATAAGTGATGAATTTAGCCAGGGTTGTAATCTCCTAATTAAAACAAATAGAGCCAACCTTATGACTAAAGTTGCTGATCTTGAATACCTGATGGGCTGGTCTTCGAATCAGGTAGCTCATTCGAAAACTCAACTCAGTCTTCCAATTAACTTAACGGAAGACGAACAGATTATTGCAAAGATTCTGTATCAAAAAAGTAGTCTTGGAATAGATGAACTGGCTCTTTTCAGCGGATTTCCACAAAGCAAGTTAATAATGATTATTCTTGGTATGGAGATGCGAGGAACCGTTATTTCTCTGCCGGGTAAGATGTATAAGATGCCTTAATGCTCATTTTTGGGATAATCGAAAAGAAGTAAATCTCCTGTTCCCTCGCTAAGCATTTTCCAGCTATCGAATGGAAATTGAATCAAGGCTATTCCTGAGGTTGGAATATGTTGAATAGTTGTCTTGCAAAATTTGTTGACTAGTTCTGTTAAAGATGGATTATGGCCAAATATTGCAATAAAATCAGCGCTTTCCTCTAGGTTATTAATCCAATCATACAAGGTATAAGTTAGAGCATCATAAATTTCTAGATCCTGAGTAATATTTGAGTGTTTTATCTCCAGTACATCCGCAAAATGCTTGGCGGTTAAAATAGCACGCTGAGCCGGACTACTATAAATTTTTTGAGGCTTTAAGTTCTTTATTTTAAGTCTTTTAGCCATTTCTTGGGCATTTTTTTCGCCTCGATGAGTCAATGTTCTTTGGAAATCAGATTTTTTGAAATCTGCTTCTTCTGCCTTGGCGTGACGTACAATTAATATCTGCTTAGGCATTGACTTCTTTGATAATTTGTTCAATCTGAATTAGATTCATGCATTTAAAATGGCCTTTAGGACAGGCATTGTAACCAATTTTAGAGCAGGGACGACAATCTAACTCCTTTACCTGAAATAGTTTGGAATGATCAGTTTTATATGGATACATGCCAAATTCTGGCACAGTATTGCCCCAAACTGAAATGATAGGCTTATTAAAGGCAGCCGCAATGTGCATGAGGCCTGTATCATGAGTTATCACCTTATTGGCCTTACTGATTAGAAATGCAGATTCATCCAGTTTAAATCGACCACTGCCATTTATTACATGAAGTCCAGCCATCTCAGCAATTTTTTCTCCTTCATCTTTTTCTTCCAGTCCACCCAAAAGTACCACAGAACACGTGATATTTTTGCAAAGTTCAACCAGTTTATCGAAAGGGAGCCTTTTAGTAGCATGTTGGGCACCGATAACTACAGCTACGAAGGAAAGATGTGTATTCGGTAACAAGTTGCTCAAGTTATAACTTTTATTTAAAAAATAATCAAGTCCTTTAGCATCGTTTTTTATACCTAAAAATTCAACAGTTTGAAGATATCGATCTACGATATGTACAGGCGGAAGAACATTTTGTTTAAAGTTTACCAAGAGCCATTTTTGTTTATTCAACTTGTTAAAGGAACTTGAGCGGACACCAAGATTTAATTTAATCCAGAGTGTTCTAAGATTGTGATGGAGATCAATTACATAATCAAACTTTTCTTTTTTAAGCGCTGAAATGCAATTTAACATCGATTTTTCAAGGTAATGAATTTTATCTAGGTATGGATTAGCAGACAACAGAGTCTCATAAGACCTTTTGCTTAGGTAATGTAGTTCCAGTCCCCCGAGCTGCTCTTTTAAACATCTGATTACCGGGCTCGTGAGAACGATATCACCGATTGAGCTGAAGCGAATAATCAGTATTTTTATTTTTTTGTCTTTCAAGGTTTAATTTTTTTCTTTTCAAAAAGGATGCTAATCTCTTCTAAGCTCATTGCATTTAAACAGTTTTCTTTACTTAAGCCCCCTTTTCTTGCGATGAGTGTACCATATTTCATATCATTAAAGCCCTCTTTACGATGGGCATCCGGATTTATGGCTAAAAGTACACCTTTTGAAATAGCATACTGATGCCATCTCCAGTCAAGATCAAGCCTAAGCGGGTTAGCATTGATTTCAATAATAACCTGGTTTGCAAGGCAGGCATCAATTATTTTTTTATGATCTATAGGATACCCACTTCTGCTAAGTAATAACCTTCCGGTAGGGTGCCCTAATATGGTGGTGTATGGATTTTCAATGGCAGTTATCAAACGCTGAGTGGCTTTTTCCTCCTTCATGTTCAAAATAGAATGAACAGAGGCAACTACAAAGTCGAAAGTCGACAAAACATCTTTCGAATAATCGAGGGAACCATCAGACAAGATATCCGATTCAATTCCTTTAAAAATTCGAAAGGGAAAGAGTTTTTTATTCAACTCTTCAATCTCACGATGCTGGGCGGAAACTCTCGACTCACTCAGCCCATTTGCATAAAAAGCGGATTTAGAATGATCACAAATACCCAGATATTCCAGTTTTAGCTCATTTTTACAAAAAAGAGCCATTTCCTCCAGAGTATGAATTCCGTCGCTCCAGGTACTGTGATTGTGAAGACTTCCTTTGAGGTCAGCGTACTGAATTAGCTTGGGTAATGAATTTTCTTTAGCCAGTTTAAATTCATCTCTTCCTTCTCGTAATTCCGGCTCAATAAATGGTAAACCAGCAAGTTCATAGATTTCTGACTCTGACTTTCCACTTAAATCAGCCTCATTTAAAAGGCTTTTAAGAACATCTTGGTGTTCTTGATTACCTGTTTGAGCAATCAGTTCCCAACCTAAATCAGATTTTTTGACAAAATTTAAGTTTACTACTATCCCTTCCTGGGCTCGGCAACTAATTTGATTATTAAGTACATGAATGATCTCCAGGTTCCAATTTTCAAGTTTGACCAAGACCGTATCATCAAAATTTTTGACTAAGAGTAATTCTAAAACATCTATAATTTCACACCTTCGGCGAAATTGTCCGGTAAAACATACGAATTCGGGCTCTAATTCATTCTTAATCTGATTGATTAAGGATTCTGCGAAATTTTCAAGGTTAGCATACAGAAATCTGCCATCGCTGGCCATATTAAATTCAATAGTTCTTTTGATTTCCTCTTGTGTTTTGAGTCCAAAGCCTTTTGCCTCGATTAAGCGATTTTCATTGCAGGCATAATATAACTCTCCAACACTCTCAATGCCTAAATCCTTCCAAATAGTTAGGATTTTTTTAGGACCGAGGCCTTTAATTTTCATCATCTCTACGATTCCTGAAGGAGTTTTCAAGAGTAGATCGGCAAGTTCTGAGATATTATTATGATTTATCAGCTCCCAAATTTTAGATGCTATACTTTTTCCTAAACCATCAACTTGTTCTATTTCATTCAATGATTTTGATGCTAAAGAAAAAGGAAGTTTATCAACCGTAAAAGCAGCATTTGCTACAGATCTTACTTTAAATGGATTTTCATCATGAAGTTCCATTAATTGACTTAAAAGTCTCAAAGTCCGGGCAATAGTTTTATTTTCCATGTAGGTAGAAGATCAAAAATAAACAACCCTTCCCTGAAAAGGGAAGGGTTTGATTATTTTTTAAGGAATTTTATTCTTGATTTTTAGAATTATTTCACTCGGATATCATACGGGATACGAGCCTGCACACCGGAAAGGTTAATTGCAGACTGCATTTGCTCATAATAACTATACTGATCGCCAAGTTCACGCTTCATGAAATATACTTTAATTTTATCTCCCGTATTTTCAAACAGTGATTTTATCGGATCAATTTGGTCGGGGTAGCTAACGAGTTTGAAATCTTTTAACTTCGCTTTTTTAGCCGCAGAAGCCACCGCATCATCAATGTCTCCCAATCTGTCTACTAAACCATTCTGAAGGGCTTCCGTACCACTCCATACTCTTCCTTGTCCGATGCTATCGATATAGCCTTGCGATTTATTACGGCCATCGGCAACCTTTTGAGTAAATGTGCTGTAAACTTTATTTACTTCCTGCTGTATAATCATTCTTTCCGAATCGCTCAGTGGTCGACTTACCGAACCCAAATCCGCAAATTTCCCCGTATTAACCCGATCAAAAGTGATTCCCAGTTTATTTTTAAAAAAATTTTGCATGTTAGGAATGATACCAAAAACCCCGATTGACCCGGTAATGGTATTAGGTTGAGCGAAAATTGAGTCTGCCGCACAGGATATATAGTAGCCCCCAGATGCAGCTACATCGCCCATAGAAACTATGACCGGTTTTGATTTTTTAGCCAGAATCATTTCACGCCAAATGACATCTGAGGCTAAAGCACTACCCCCCGGTGAATTTACTCTGAGGACAATCGCTTTGACCTTAGTATCCAAGCGAGCCTTTCTGATGGCTCGGGAAATTCTTTCTGAACCTATGGATTCATCGTCCCCTTCTCCACTAATAATTTCGCCATTGGCATAAACTAGGGCAATACGATTGTTTGTAGATTCATCTTTGGTCTCCGGAGATGGGGCATATTCTTCAATACTGACAGAATTAAGTTCTTTTTTCTGGCTTATTCCGGTACGTTTTTTCAATTCCTCAAGAACCTCATCTTTGTATTTTAAGCCATCAACCATTTTGTAAAAAAGGGCATCCTTCGGAGTTCTCACTTTTGCATTGTCAGCAATTGAAATAAGAGTGCTTTTTGAAATTTTTCTACTCTTAGAAATTTCAGCAAGGAAGTGATCGTACATAGATCCCAGAAATGAAGTGATTTGCTCCCTGTTAGGCTCACTCATTTTATCTAAAATAAACGGCTCAACCGCACTTTTATAAGTTCCAACCTTAATGATTTGCGCTTCGATATTCAACTTTTCCAACGAGCCCTTAAAAAACATCAATTCTGTACTTAATCCTCTAAAATCAATCATTCCCTCCGGGTTAAGGTAAATTTTATCTGCTACTGAGGCAAGATAATAGGCTCCTTGCGTGTAAACTTCACTGTAAGCCAAAATGAATTTTCCACTCTTTTTAAAATCAATCAGTGCATTCCTTATTTCTTCAATTGTAGCAAAGCCGGCAGATAAAGAAGATACATCGAGGTAAATTCCATCAATATGGTCATCTTGTTTTGCTTTTTCAAGGTTCTCAAGAATTTCATTAAGACCTAAGCTTTTTTTAGTATCAAAACCCATTAGATTTATTTCGGAAAAGGGATTTTTGTCTGTACGCTCCTTGATAGGGTAATCAAGACTCACGTGCATGATACTATTGGATGCTGCACTAACTTTTCCTTCATCACCTGCGGTAGAAACTGCCGCAACAATTACGGCTATCAGGAGAATAAAAACAACAAAGAATGAAAGGATAAAACCAATCATTGAGGCGAAAACAAATTTGAAAAATTCTTTCATATAAAAAGCAAATATATTATCTATGCAAGTATACAAAATTACAGAGTTAGAATTTGGCTATTTGTTACAAGGAACAACAAATTTAGATGAATACAACCTATCTATTACTTGGTAGTAATCTTGGTGACAGTAAAAAATACCTGGCTACTGCAATTTTTGAAATAGAAAAAAAATTGGGAATACTTGCTCAAGTGTCTTCCCTTTATCAGACAGCAGCTTGGGGTAAAAATGATCAGCCCGACTATATAAACCAGGCCATCGAACTCAAAACCAATCTTTCTCCACAAGTTTTGCTTTCAGCTATATTGAAGATAGAGACTAAATTGGGTCGGAAACGTCTTGAAAAATGGGGGTCAAGGATTATTGATATTGACATATTATTATACGATAATCTGATAGTTGATGAGGTTCAATTAAGTATTCCTCATCCTTACCTTGCATTCAGAAGATTTTGCTTGATGCCCTTGTGTGAAATCGCTCCGAATTATAAACACCCGGTTTTAAAAAAAACTATAGAGCACTTACTCCTCGAATTACAGGATGATTTGTTCGTAAAAAAAATATCTTAGGTAATTTTTTATTTGACTCAAAATCTAATAGGATTAATACCGGTTTCATTTGGATTTATCCTAAATGAAGGATTTTGCCGGTAAGAGCAATGATTTTAGGTTCAATCTGTATGTTGATAAAACTTCTTGATTATAATATTCAAACCGGTCGTGCATTCATGGAATTAAAGTCAGTCTGAAAGTCTAGCATTGAAATCAATCATCATCTTGTAAGAGGTTAGTTTGAAACAACATTTCACACATTCCAACCCGTAAAATAAATTTGGATGCAATTTCTCAGCGATTAGGAGACCTGGAGTTAGTTTGTAAGGCCCCGTTTGACCTCAGTTCGATATTCGAAATTATCCTTTTGATGGATCTCCTATTGCACCGGTGGCCAATGATTGGTTTTTGGAAAGCAATACCTGCGTGTTATCGCTTCCTGCAGTCCTTTCCTCCGGAGTATTTCCGGCAAAAAATGGTACCTTATCTCAAATGATTCGTAGCCGGAAGATACCTCCTTCGGTAAGGTTTAGTTTACCCGCTGCTATTTTTCATCGGAACGGGCAGTCCGTTTATAGAAGCACAAATCCGGGTAGCAGCCCAATCTTTTTTGCCTTACTGAATTTTAGGATAAGAATTCCCTTTGCCGCAAAAAATAGGGCAGAACACGGCACCGGGAGCAACAGACTGAGAAAAATAATCAGGATCCGGCAAGAACTTATATCAATCTCATCTAAATTAGATTGTTTATATCGAACTCAGGTTAAGAGCTATCAAATTTAATTTGAAAATTTCAATAAATAGTTGATAGTTAATTGTTTATAACAACAAGTCAATAACTGAAAACGAGGGTGAACTGATCCAAAGAGCTGATTGCCGAGATTAAGTTTTCTCAACGAATCTAAACTGAATCAAGGAAATCAAAAAGTAAAGAATGATTATCATTGGCACAGCTTCATACTTAAAAAATATGAAAAGGGCTACCGAAGCTAGAATGAGAATATAACGTAATAAGTTCTCTGAAAATTTTAATGACTTAAACTTCATAGAAATAAGAGGAACTTCTGAGATTAATAGCAGGCTCATAATCAAGCTGAAAAATAGGATAACCCACTGATTTTGGATGAAATCTACCAAAAAAGAATTGCCATTTTCGATTATTAGTGGAAAAGAGGCTATTAACAG
>Ga0169931_10004971_pt1 | contig 20472 bp, 18 predicted proteins | sample Kivu_15m_20L_FD_129675 | JGI IMG/M metagenome (GOLD analysis project Ga0169931, IMG submission 129675) | Freshwater microbial communities from Lake Kivu, Western Province, Rwanda to study Microbial Dark Matter (Phase II) - Kivu_15m_20L... | ecosystem: Environmental > Aquatic > Freshwater > Lake... | reverse complement strand
CTCGGCTCCCGCCACGGTCTTCCAACGAGGCCCAGTTGCTCGGTCCGTCGTTGCAGGATCTGATCGTGGCCCTGTGCCACGGGCCGGTGATGGCCTACGACAACGGGGTTGCGGTGCGGATCGGTATCGGCGACGACTGGTACCGCCGGCCCGAGGCGCAGCGAACGGAGATCGTCAACGAACTCGACCAGCTGAACGCCCGCATGAAGGCGCTCCGGTCACGCGCGAGGCAGCTCGCGCCCGACCGTCCCGACTCGGTGCGCGCCGCCGACGAGATCCGGCAGGACATCGACCGGCTGATCGCCGAGGCTCGGCAGCGCATCGCCCGGCTGCCGGTCACGTTCGACGTCATCGAACCGAATCCGCATCCGCAACGCACGTCCGGCGTGTCTGCGTTCGACTCCGACCTCGCGTCGCCCGAGCAGATGAGGGCGTGGTGAGCCGCCCGCGCAGCGCCGCGTCCTCACCGACGGCGGCGCGTGGCGGTTCGAGGTCCCGGTCAACCCGCGGCGCCCGCGCTGCTGCGTGACGGTCACGCGGGCGGACCCGCCGTCGGCCGGGTTCCAGTCGATCGGCACGGTCCGGGGAGTCGCACCGGAGGGTCCGTTGGAGCGTGCCCGCGTCGCCCCGCCCCCCCCGGTTCCCCCGTCCCGTCGTGGGGGGCTTCGTGACACGCCGCGCCCGCCCGCGCACCATCGCGGGGTCGGGCCGCCCGGCCCGCGGCGCGGCCCGTCGCGGGCGCCCGGGTCATCCATCCACGATCGGACCTCACCATGCTCAAGAAGTTCGCATCCGAAGCCCTGGGGCTGAGCGACATCGGCGCCATCATCGAACCGAAGGACTACGGCAGCGTCGACGCCGACGACTACCTGTTCCACGAGGACGGCGAGAAGATCGTCTTCCTCATCAAGAGCAGGAAGGACGAGTACTGCTTCACGAACATCGCGCTGATCCACATCGACGGCGAGTCGGCGGTGTCCTCCAAGCGCGCGATCCGCCGCTACGAATACACCAGTCACCGCATCGAGAACGTCGGCATCGAGACCGCCGGAACGATCGACCTGGACATCGAGCTGAAGTTCAGCATCGGCGGCGTGGCGTTCTCGATCGACGTGCGCAAGAAGCACCTCGAGCAGCTCAAGGACATCTACAAGGCGCTGGTGACGATCGGCCGCCGCCAGCAGCTCGATCACGCGTGCCGCGAGAACGCGCTGCGGGTGCTGGAGGCCACGGCGAGCATGTACAAGATCGGCGCCATGCCCTCGGAGCAGGCGGTGATCGGGCTGTACGACGCGCTGCTGAAGAACGTGAACCGGACGCTGTTCGTCGAGCACACCCGGCGCGACTTCGAGGACGTGTTCAGCCGCTACATCCAGAACTGACGCCCGCGCCACCGCGGGCCCGCCGCGCGCCCCGGGCCGCGGCGATCCGCGCCCGGCTCAGGCGGCGCGCGCGGGCGCGCCGAACTCGAAGCCCTTGCCCGGCGCGGCCTCGAACAGCGAACGGGTGTACTCGTGCGCGGGCGCGCCGAACACCTGGTGCGCCGGCCCGTACTCGACCACCCGGCCGCGCGACATCACCGCGACGTCGTCGCACACCTGCGCGGCCACCCGCAGGTCGTGGGTGATGAACAGCATCGCGAGGTTCAGCCGCTCGCGGATGTCCGACAGCAGCCGCAGCACCTGCGCCTGCACCGACACGTCCAGCGCCGAGACCGCCTCGTCGGCCACCAGCAGCTCGGGCTCCATCATCAGCGCACGCGCGATGCACAGCCGCTGGCGCTGACCGCCCGAGAACTGGTGCGGATAGCGTTCGAGCGCCGAGGCATCGAGGCGCACGGTCTGCAGCAGCGCGCGCGCGCGATCGAGGGCGGCCTCGCGCGACAGCCCGTAGTTCATCGGCCCCTCGATCAGCGCGTCGGCGATCGTGCGGCGCGGGTTCAGCGAGCGGTACGGGTCCTGGAACACGATCTGCACGCGGTTGCGCAGCGGCCGCAGCGCGCCGGCCTTCGCCGAGGCGATGTCCGCGCCCGACAGCAGCACCTGCCCGCCGCTGGGGTCGATCAGCCGCACGATGCAGCGCGCGACCGTGCTCTTGCCCGAGCCGGACTCGCCGACGATGCCCAGCGTACGGCCGCGCCGGATCGCGAGCGACACGTCCTGCGCGGCGTGCACCATCCGGGTCTTGCCGAACCAGCGCGCGTCGCGGTAGACCTTCTGCAGCCCGCGCACGTCGAGCACCACCGGCGCCGCGTCGTCCAGCCGGCGCTCGGGCACGGTCATGGTCGGCACCGAGGCCATCAGCATCCGCGTGTAGTCGTGGGTCGGCCGCTGCAGCACGTCGTGCTTCGGGCCGATCTCCACCAGGTCGCCCAGACGCAGCACGGCCACCCGGTGCGCGACCTCGGCCACCACGCCGAAGTCGTGCGTGATGAACAGCACGCCGGTGCCGTGGCGCTTCTGCAGCTCGATCACCAGCCGCAGGATCTGCGCCTGCGTGGTCACGTCGAGCGCGGTGGTCGGCTCGTCGGCGATCAGCAGCACCGGGTCGAGCACCAGCGCCATCGCGATCACGATGCGCTGGCGCTGCCCGCCCGAGAGCTGGTGCGGATAGCTCGCGACGATCCGCTCGGGGTCGGGCAGCAGCACCTCGCGCACGATCTCCAGCACCTTGCGCCGCCGCTCGGCCGGACCCAGCGACGTGTGCTCGGCGAGCACCTCGTCGATCTGGTCGCCGCAGGTCATGACCGGGTTCAGCGCGGTCATCGGCTCCTGGAAGATCATCGACATCCGCGTGGCGCGCAGCTCGCGCAGCCGCGCCGGCGTGGCGCGGGTCACGTCCTCGCCCTCCAGCAGGATCGTGCCGCCGGTCACCGGCAGGGTCTTCGGCAGCAGGCCCATCACCGCCTGCGCGATCACGCTCTTGCCCGAGCCGGACTCGCCCACCAGGCAGACGATCTCGCCGCGGCCCACGGCGAAGGACACGCGCTGCACCGCGCTCGGGCGGTCGGCGCCCGCGGGCAGCGCGATCGTGAGGTCGCGCACCTCGAGGATGGGCCCGTCGGGCGCGGGCGCGCTCATCCGCGGCGCGCCATCTTCGGGTCGAGGGTGTCGCGCAGCCCGTCGCCCAGGATGTTGATCGCCAGCACCGTCACCGCGAGGAAGATGCCGGGGAAGAAGATGTTGTGCGGGAAGTCGTTGAACTGCGCGCGGCCCTCGGCCATCACGTTGCCCCAGGTGGGGATGTCGGGCGGCAGCCCGACGCCCAGGAACGACAGGATCGCCTCGACGAGGATGCCGCTGGCGGCGATGAAGGTGCCCTGCACGATCAGCGGCGCCACCGTGTTGGGCAGGATGTGCCGCAGCATGATCTTCCAGGTGGGCGTGCCGAGCGACACCGCGGCCTCGACGTACGGCTCCTCGCGCACGGTGAGCACCAGCGAACGCACCAGCCGCGTGACCCGCGGGATCTCCGGGATCGCGATCGCAACCACGACCGTGAGCAGGCTGCCCTTCCACAGCGCGACCAGCGAGATCGCGATCAGGATCGCGGGGATCGACATCACGCCGTCCATCACGCGCATCAGCGGGCCGTCGAGCCAGCGCACGTAGCCCGCGAGCAGGCCGAACAGCACCCCGAACGCCACCGACACCACGGCGGTGGCGAGGCCGACGATCAGCGACACCCGGGTGCCGTAGATCACGCGGCTGTAGATGTCGCGACCGAACGAATCGGAGCCCATCCAGAAGGTGTGCGGGATCGCGTCGCCGTCGAGCGTCGTGATCTCGCCGGCCCGGCCCGGCAGCAGGTCGCGGCTGGCGGGGTCGAAGAGCGACGGGTCGACCGTGCCCAGCCACGGCGCGATCAGCGCGATCAGCACCAGCACCGCGAGCACGCTGCCGCCGATGCGCACCGAGCCGTTGGCGCGCACGCGTGCCCACGCGCTCTGGTGTCGGACCACGGTCGCCGACTCGACCGACAGCCTCTCGAAGTCGCGAGTGTCGGCGGCCACGTCAGTACCGGATCCGCGGGTCGAAGAACACGTACGACAGGTCGACCAGCAGGTTGACCAGCACGTACACGATTGAGAAGAACAGGATCACGCCCTGGATGGTCGGGAAGTCGCGCGCGAGCACCGCGTCGACGGTCAGCCGGCCGAGCCCCGGGATCGCGTAGACGCTCTCGGTGACGACCACCCCGCCGATCAGCAGCGCGATGCCGATGCCGATCACGGTCGCGATCGGCACCGCGGCGTTGGCGAGCGCGTGGCGCATCAGCACCTTCGACTCGGGCAGCCCCTTGGCGCGCGCGGTGCGGATGTAGTCCTCGCCGAGCGTCTCGAGCACCGAGGCGCGCGTGACCCGCGCGATCAGCGCGATGTAGATCAACGACAGCGTGAGCGCGGGCAGCGTCAGATGCCGCAGCCACGGCCCGACGCCGCCGGACAGCCGCTGGTAGCCCTGCACCGGCAGCCAGCCGAGCTTGAGCGACACCAGCCAGATCATCAGGTAGGCGAGCACGAACACCGGCACCGAGAACCCCAGCACCGAGAAGCCCATCAGCGCACGGTCGAGCCAGCCGCCCGTGCGCCACGCGGCGATCACCCCCAGCGGCACCGCGACCGCCACCGCGAGCAGGATCGTGACCAGCGCGAGCGACAGCGTGGGCTCCAGCCGCTGGGCGATCAGCGTGGCGACCTCGGTCTTGTAGAAGAAGCTCTCGCCGAGGTCGCCGCGCAGCATCTGCCCGGCCCAGATCAGGTACTGCTCGACGATCGAGCGGTCCAGGCCCAGGTGGGTGCGGATCTGCGCGATCTGGTCGGGGCTCGCCTGGTCGCCCGCGAGCACGGCCGCCGGATCCCCCGGCGTCAGCCGCAGCATCAGGAAGACGAGCACCGAGACGATCACCAGCACCGGGATCGTCGACAGCAGCCGGCGGCCGAGGAACGCGAGCATCGCGTGGGGGAGCGTGTGTTGCGGGGCCGGCGCGGTGGCCGGCCCCGGGCGGGCCGGTGGAGCCTCAGGCCTTCTTCAGGTTCCAGTAGACGTTGCTGTTGTGCACGAAGAAGCCGCTGATGTTCTTGCGCGCGGCCACCGGCTGGTCGTACTCGCCCAGCGGCACGTGCGTGCCCACCTCGAACGCCCGCGCGTGCAGCGCGTCGGCGAGCTTCTTCTTCTGCGCGTTGTCGGTGGCCCGCATGAACTGGTTGCGCAGCTCGACCAGCTTGTCGTCGGTGGCCCAGCCGAACCACACCGCCTTCTCGCCGCGGCCGTCGAACATCGGGTTGGCGATCGGGCTGGAGACGTCGAACGCCTGCCACGCGGTGAGGAACATGTGCCAGCCGCCCGCGGCCGGCGGGTCCTTCTTCGCACGCCGGCCGACCAGCGTCTGCCAGTCCATCGCCTGAAGGTCCACCTTGAAGCCGGCTTGGCGCATCAGCTGCGCGGCGACGTCGGGCAGCTTCTGGATGGCGGCGAGGTCGGTCGGCTTGAGCACGACGATCGGGGTGCCGTCGTAGCCCGACGCCTTGAGCAGCTCCTGCGCGCGGCGCATGTTGGACTTCGACTGGATCTCGCTGCCCGCGGTGCTGCCGTACGGCGTGTTGCAGTAGAGCATCGAGAAGCACGGCCGGTAGAGCTCCTTCACGCCCACCTGCGCGCGCAGGAACGCCTCCTGCGAGAACGCTGCGATCACCGCCTGGCGCACCTTGGGGTTGTCGAACGGCTTGTGCAGGTGGTTGAAGCGCGCGATGTACTGCAGCCCGAGGTTCGCCCAGCTGGGGATCTGCAGGCTCGTGTCCTTGCGCACCGTGTCGAAGTGGTCGAAGCCGAGCGACTCGATGATGTCGACCTCGCCCTTCTGCAGCGCGTTGACCTGCGCCTGCGCGTCGCGCAGCGCCAGGTTCCACTCGACCCGGTCGACGTAGACGCGCTTGCCGCCGGTGGTGCCCGACGGCGGTTCGTTGCGCGGCACGTACTTCGCGAACTTCAGGTAGACGGCGCGGTCGCCCGGCTTGAACTCGTCGCGCTTGAACGTGAACGGGCCCGAGCCGATGTGCTCCTCGATCTGCTTGAACGGATCGGTGGCCGCGATGCGCCGGGGCATGATGAACGGCACCGACGACGACGGCTTGCCGAGCGCCTCGAGCACGAAGCCGCAGGCCTCGCCGAGGAAGATCCTGAAGGTGTTCGCCGACGGCGTGTCCATCCGGGCGACGAACTGCATCAGCGCCGAGCCCATCGCGTCGCGCTTGCCCCAGCGCTCGAGCGAGGCGACCACGTCCTCGGAGGTGACCGGCTGGCCGTCGTGGAACTCCAGGCCCTTCCTCAGCGTGAAGGTCCACAGGCGGTTGTCCGGGCTCACCGACCAGGTGTCGACCATCTGGGGCTTCACCACGCCCTTCTCGTCGGTGCCGAACAGCGTGTCGTAGATCATGTAGCCGTGGTTGCGGCTCATGTACGCAGTGGTCCAGATGGGGTCGAGCACCGCGAGGTTGGAGTGCGGCACCACGCGCAGCACGGTCTGCTGCTGGGCGATCGCGGGTGCGGCCACGGCGGCGGTGCCGAGCGCGATAAGCGACTTCGCGGACTGGCGCTTGGACGGTGACGTCAGGGACACGGCTGGGCTCCTCGAAGAAATGGGCTGTCGTTCCGGGCGGCGACGGCCGCGCCCGAGAGCGGCACGTTAGCTCGGGGACCGTTGCGAAGGCAAGCGATCACCGGGGACGGGATCGGGGTCAACGAGCGCCGGTGCGCCGCCGTTCAGTCCGCGTCGCCGGGCGGGCTCATCGCACCCCAGGGCGTGACCTGCTCGTAGGCGAGCGCGGCGCGCAGGCACAGGTCCTCGCGGTGGTTGGGCGCGACCAGCTGCAGCGCGAGCGGCAGGCCGGCCGCCGAGAAGCCGCAGCCGATCACGAGCGCCGGCTGCTGGGTCAGGTTGAACGGGAACGTGAACGGCGTCCACCAGGTCCAGTCGCTCTCGTGGATCGGGGTCACGCCGGGCGGCGGATCGGGCATCACGCGGCCGACGTCGAACGGCTGCACCGCGGTGGCCGGGGTGAGCAGCAGGTCCCAGTCGGCGTGGAAGTGCTGCAGCCGCACCGCGAGCTCGCCTCGCGCCTTCTGCGCATCGAGGAAGTCGTCGACCGTGTAGCGCGCCGCGAAGTCGATCGCCGAGCGCAGCCCGGGGTCGAGCAGCGCGAGCTGCGCGGGCGCCAGCCGGTGCAGCAGGTTGCGCGCCGAGACGAACCAGTGCACCGCGAAGATGCCGGCACTGTCCGCGATGCCCGGGTCGATCCGTTCGACGGTCGCGCCCAGCTGCTCGAACACCTTCGCGGCCTCGCCCACCGCGGCCTCGATCTCCGGGTCCACCCACGGCACGTAGCCGAGCCGCGGGCTGTAGGCGATGCGCAGCCCCCGCACGTCGCGGCCGGCCGGAATCGCGCCGGCGCGCGCGGGGTCGCCGTCGAGCGCGGCGAGCCACGAGCCCGGGGGCGCGGGCAGCGCGGTCCAGTCGCGCCGGTCGGGCTGCGCGATCACGTCGAGCATCAGCGCGCAGTCGCGCACCGTGCGGGTCTGCGGGCCGACGTGCGCGACCGTGCCCATCGGCGACAGCGGCCACGCGGGCACGCGGCCGAAGTGCGCCTTGAGCCCGACGGTGCCGGTGAAGGCGGCCGGGATGCGGATCGAGCCCCCGCCGTCGGTGCCGCTGGCGAGCGCGCCCAGGCCGGCGGCGATCGCCGCGACCGCACCGCCCGACGAACCGCCGGGCGTCTTCGACGGATCCCAGGGGTTGCGGGTGATGCCGGTGAGCGGCCCGTCGGTGGTGCCCCGCCAGCCGAACTCGGGCGTGGCGGTCTTGCCGAGCAGCACCGCGCCGGCCTCGCGCAGCCGCGCGGTCGACGGGGCGTCCGCGTCCCACGGGCCCGCCGGATCGACCGTTCGCGAGCCGCGCCGGGTCGGCCAGCCGCGCGCGAGGATCAGGTCCTTGACCGAGGCGGGCACGCCGTCGACCGGTCCGGCCGGCTCGCCGCGCAGCCAGCGCGCCTCGGAGGCGCGCGCATCGCGCAGCGCGGCCTCGTGATCGACCAGCACGAACGCGTTCAGCGTCGGGTTGAGCGCGTCGATGCGGTCGAGCACCGCGCGGGTCACCTCCACCGGCGAGAGCCGTCGGGCGGCGTACGCGGCCACCAGCTCGGTGGCGCTGAGGTCGGGCAGCGGGTCGGTGCTCATTCGGCGGGACGGGGTCGGGCGAGGGCCCGATGGTGACACGGGCGCCGCGTCCGGGCGCGGGTCGCGCGCCGGTCGGTCGTCAGTCGGGGGTCAGCCCCTTCTGCCGCACCACCTTCGTCCAGCGCTCGATCTCGTCGCGCAGGAAGGCCGCGAACTGCTCGGGCGGGTTGGCGACCACGTCGAAGCCCTGGGTCGCGAAACGCTCGCGCACGTCGGCGGCGTTCAGCGCGGCGACCAGCTCGGCGACCAGCTTCGTGCGGACCTCCGCGGGCAGGCCGCGCGGCGCCATGAAGGCCTGCCACGAGGTGACGACGAAGCCCGGAAGCCCCTGTTCGATCACGGTCGGCACCTCGGCGAGCTGCGGGTGGCGGCGATCGCTGGTCACGCCGAGCGCCTTCAGCCGTCCGGCGCGGATGTGCGCCATCGCCGCGCCCAGGTTCTGGAACGACACGTCGACGTTGCCGCCGATCAGGTCGGCCATCGCCGCCGCGCCGCCGCGGTACGGGATATGCACGCCGAACGTACCGGTCTGCAGCTTGAAGAGCTCGGCCGACAGGTGATCGGACGAGCCCGTGCCCGAAGAGGCCCAGGACAGCCGCGTGGGGTTCGCCTTCGCGTAGGCGATCAGCTCGCGCACGCTCGAGGCCGGGAACTTCGCCCCGGCCACCAGCACGTTCGGCGTCACCACCGCGACCGTGAGCGGTTCGAGCTCCTTGAGCGGGTCGTAGGTCAGCTTCGGGTAGAGCGCCGGGTTGATCGCGAACGTGCCGATCGAGCCGACCATGAACACATACCCGTCGGCCGGCGAGCGGGCGACCTCGGTCGCGGCGATCGCGCCGTTGGCGCCGGGCTTGTTCTCGACCACCACGCTCTGCCCGAGCGCGGCCTGCAGCCGGGCCTGGACCGAGCGGGCGACGATGTCCGACGAGCCCCCGGCGACGAACGGCACCACCAGCCGCACCGGCCGCGACGGCCAGCCGGACTGCGCGCGCGCGCCGCGCGAGGCGAGCGGACCCGCCGCGGCACCGGCCGCCGCGGCCCACAGTGCGCCGAGCGCACGTCTGCGGATCATCGTCATGGGGTGGTCTCCTGTCGGGCGCGCGCGCCCCGACGCGCGTCGAACACCGCGTGCTCACCGAGGTCGGCCGACGCCTGCCCGCCGAGCAGCCGCGCGTAGTGCTCGGTCAGGGTGCGGGTACCGGTCGACGGCGTCGCGGCCGCGTCGTAGCGGCCGGTGACCGGGTCGAGCACCAGCATCGACTCGGTCGCGTAGTAGCGGCCGATCCGCGCGAGCTCGGCCCGCGCGGCGAGCCCGGGCGCCCAGCGCCCGCCGGCGCCCAGCACCGCGATCACCGCATCGAGCACGCCCACCGGCACCTGCCTGAAGCGCGGCCGGCGCCCGAGCAGCTCGAACAGCCGTTCGCCCTGCTCGCGCGGCGTGATCGCCGGGCCGGGTCCGCCGATCGGCAGCACGCGGTTGCGCCGCCCGGGGTCGTCCAGGCAGTCGGCGAGGTAGGCCGCGAGGTCCGCGTCGGCGATCGGCTTGCAGGCGGTGAGCGTGCCGTCACCGAAGACCACGAAGGGCGCGCCGCGGCGCACCCGCTCGACCTGGCCGGACAGCGACTTGAAGAACGCGGTCGGCCGCACCACCGTCCAGTCGGCGCCGCAGCCCGCCAGTTCGCGCTCGAACGCGAGCTTGGCGTGCTGAAAGGCGAGCAGCGGCTTCTGCACGCAGATCGCCGACAGCAGCACGACCTGCGAGACCCCGGCGCCCAGCGTGGCGGCGAGCACGTCGCACTGCGCCCGGTGGTCGATCGCCCAGGCGTCGCGCGGCTCGCCGGTACGCGAGGCGAGGCACGAGACCAGCGCGTCGAAGCGTTCGCCGCGGATGCCGTCGCGCTCGATCGACGCGGGGTCGGTCAGGTCGCCCGCGCGCAGCGCCACGCCCTCGGGCAGCCCGAGCGCGGCGGCCCGCAGCGTGCGGCCGGGCCGCGCCCGCACCAGGCAGGTCACCCGGTGCCCGCGCGCGCACAGCGCGTGCACGGTCGCGCGACCGATGGTGCCGGTCGCACCCACGACGAACACCTCGCGGCGCGGGCGCTCGGGCGTCACGCCGGGGCCTTCCCCCGCGGGCGGGCCGGCTGCGCGCGGCGGCCGCGCCCGGGCGCCGCGCGCACCCGGCTCACGGCCGGCGCGACGAGCGCACCCGCCACAGCCCGTGCAGCCCGCTCACGAGCTGCAGCGGCCACAGGAAGGTGCAGACCGTGATCCAGAACAGCCGCCCGTTCAGCCCGTCCTGCGGGTCGGCGTAGCGATCGGGGTGACCCTCCCCGAACAGGTGGCGGCGCGAATAGGTGAGCAGGCCGAAGACCAGGCCGGTGACGAGGAACAGCGCGATCACGAGGTCGGACATGGCAGTGTCATCCTGAAGTGACGGAGTGCACTGTCTCACGAGATTGACGCCGCCTCAAGCGGGCCCGGCGCGATCAGCCGGGCGGCTCCTCGGCGCGCGCCTTCAGGGCCGCCGCGTCGACCACCACGATGCACCGGTAGGCCACCCGCAGCACGCCGTCGCGTTCGAGCGACTTCAGCACCCGGTTCACCCGCTGCCGCGGCACGCCGAGCATGCAGGCGAGTGCCTCCTGCGACAGCCGCAGCGCGCCGTCCTCGCGGGGCGGGCGCAGCGACAGCAGCATCCGTGCCAGGCGCACCGGCAGCGGCATCACCGAGGCATCGCTCAGCGTCTCGTGCAGCTGCCGCGAGCGGCGCACGAGCAGATCGATCACACGCCAGCGCAGGCCGCGGTCGGCGTCGATCGCGATCCGCAGGTCGTCACCGTGCACGGTGAGCACGCGCACCGGTTCGCGGGCGATGCTGTCGTGGATCGCGCCCTCGCGGTCGAGCGCCGGCGCGACCCCGATCACCTGGCCGGGGCCGAGGTAGGAGACCACGAAGCGGCGGCCCGCGGCGCTCGTGCGGGTGAGCTCGACCCGGCCCGAGACGATCACGGTCAGGTGCCCGTCGAGCGCGCCGCGCCGCGTGACCGCGGCCCCGGGCGCGAGGCTGCGCAGCCGCGAGCGGCGCAGCAGGATCGCGAGGGTGGCGGGCGCGCACTCGCGCAGCCAGGCCACGGCGGTGATCGCGCGCAGCCGGTCGGCGCGCGCGCCGTCGGTGTCCGACGGCGCGGCCCCCGCGGTCGGTGCGTCGTCCTCGCTGCGGATCGCCTCGCCGGTCGCCATGGCCGCCCCGTGTGCTTCTGTCCGGTTCCGGACAGTCCGGTCGAGCGGCGCGGTGCAAGCTGCCGGTGCGACCCCCGGAGCCCGCCCGATGCCGTCGACCGACACGCATCATAGCCCCGCGTCGCGGTCGCCGGCCGCGGCCGGCGACGCCACCACCGAGACCTTCGACTACGTCGTGGTCGGCGCCGGCTCGGCCGGCGCGGCCGTGGCACGCCGGCTCGCCGAGGACGGCTCGACCCGGGTCGCGGTGCTCGAGGCCGGGGCGGCCCGGCACCGCGACTTCTGGGTCCGCGTGCCGCTGGGCATCGGCAAGCTCCTGCTGGACCCGGAGTACGTCTGGCTGTTCTACACCGAGCCGCAGACCACGCTGAAGGGGCAGCCGATCTACTGGCCGCGCGGCCGGCTGCCCGGAGGCTCCAGCTCGGTGAACGGCATGATCTGGGTGCGCGGCGATCCGGCCGAGTACGACCGCTGGCGCGACGCCGGCAACCGGGGCTGGGGCTGGAGCGATCTGCTGCCGGTGTTTCGCCGGCTCGAGGCCGCCGACTGCGGCGCCGACGGCGTCCGCGGCCGCGACGGCCCGATCCGGGTGACCGCGCTCGAGCGCACGCTGCGCAATCCGCTGGGCGACGCGTTCGTGGCCGCCTGCGCGCAGGTCGGCATCGCGCGAACCGACGACTACAACGGCGGCCGCTACGAGGGCGTCGGCTACCTGCAGCTGTCGACCGGCCGGGGGCGGCGCTGGAGCACCGCGATCGGCTATCTGGGCGACGACGTGCCGGCCACGCTGCGGCTGATCACCGAGGCGGTCGCGACGCGCGTGCTGTTCGACGGCCGGCGCGCGGTGGGGGTCGAGTACCGGAGCGGCGGACGCACGATGCGTGCGCTCGCCCGCGCCGAGGTGATCCTGTCGGCCGGCCCGATCAAGTCGCCGCAGCTGCTCGAGCTCTCCGGCGTGGGCCGCACGGCGGTGCTCGAACGCCTCGGCCTGCCGCGGATCCACGCGCTGCCAGGCGTGGGCGAGAACCTGATCGACCATCTGCAGTCGCGGATCTCGTTCGAGTGCGTCGATGCGGTCTCGATGAACGGAATCGTCGCCAGCCCGGTGCGGCGCACGCTGATGGGCGCGCGCTGGCTGCTCACCGGCGGCGGCTGGATGGCCACGCCCGGGGCGAGCGTGCACGCGTTGGTGCGCACCGCCCCCGACGACCCGCAGCCGGACGTCAAGATGCAGCTGCACCACATCACCGGCCGCGACCGCTACGCACGCCATCCGGCGCGCGGCCTCGATCCGTTCCCAGGCTTTTCGATCGGGCTGTTCCCGCTGAGGCCGACGTCGCGCGGCTCGCTGCGGCCGCGCAGCGCCGACCCGCTCGAGGATCCGGCGATCGACCCGCGCTACCTCGACACCGAGGCCGACCGGCAGTGTGCGCTGCGTGCGATCCGGCTCGCGCAGCGGGTGGCGGGCGCCGCGCCGATGCACGCGTTCGTGCGGCGCCGCACGCGCCCGTCGCCCGAGACCGGCGAGGACGACGACGCGCTGATCGAGTACCTGAAGACCTCGGGGCAGACCTCGTGGCACCCGGTCGGCACCTGCCGGATGGGCCGCGACCCGATGGCGGTGGTCGACGACCGGCTGCGCGTGCACGGCCTGGAGCGCCTGCGCGTGGTGGATTCGTCGGTGATGCCGACGATGCCGTCGTCGAACACCAACGCCGCATCGATCCTGATCGGCGAGAAGGCGGCCGGCCTGATCCGCGAGGACCGCCACGCGGGCGGGCTGCGGGTCGTCGGCGAGGCGCAGACCGCATGAACGACGCGCCGACGCGGCCCGAGCCGCAGTGGCTGTCCGGGGATCCCGGCGAGGGCTGGCAGGGCCGCATGGGCCGCACGCTGGCCGAGTCCACGCCCTGGTGGCCGCCTCGGCGCACCGCGCCCGCGGGCGCGCCCAACCTGATCGTGATCCTGCTCGACGACGTCGGCTTCTCGGACTTCGGCTGCTACGGCGGCGAGATCCGCACGCCGAACATCGACGCGCTCGCCGCCGGCGGGCTGCGCTTCACCGGCTACACCACGGTGCCGATGTGCGCACCGGCGCGGGCCGCGCTGCTCACCGGCAAGGACCCGCACTCGGTGGGCTGCGGCTGGCTGACCCACGCGAGCCCGGGCTATCCGGGCTTCCAGGCCGCCGAGATCAGCCGCGACGCGCCGACGCTGGCCGAGCTGCTGCGCGCCGGCGGTTGGTCGACCTACGCGGTGGGCAAGTGGCACAACACGCCCGACCATCAGGTGCAGGCCGCCGGCGAGCGCGCCTCGTGGCCGCTGCAGCGCGGCTTCGACCGGTTCTACGGCTTCATGGGCGCCGAGACCAACTTCTTCTCGCCCGGGCACCTGATCGAGGGCAACGACTTCGTGGTGCGCGACGCGTACCCGGACGACTACTTCAGCAGCGACGACTGGACCGATCGCGCGATCGCCTGGCTGCGCTCGCACCGCTCGGCCGACACCGACAAGCCGTTCTTCCTCTGGCTCGCGCACAACGCGCCGCACGTGCCGCTGCAGGCCCGCCCGGCCGACGTCGCGCGCTACCGCGGCGTCTACGACCGCGGCTGGGACGCGCTGCGCGAGCAGCGCTTCGCGCGCCAGCGCGAGCTCGGCGTGGTGCCCGCCGACTGGCGTCTGCCCGGTCTCAGCCCGGGCGTGCCGGCGTGGGCCGCGACCGATCCGGCGCGCCGCGAGGTGATGGCGCACTACATGGCGCTGTACGCGGCGATGATCGACAACGTCGACCAGAACCTCGGGCGCCTGCTCGCCTGCCTGCGCGAGATCGGGGCGTTGGAGAACACGCTGATCCTGCTCACCAGCGACAACGGCGCCTCCTCGATCGGCGGGCCCGAGGGCACCGCGAACATCTTCGAGAAGCGCCTCACGCGCACCGAGGATCCGGCGCTCGCGCAGCGCATGCTCGAGGCCGGCGCGCTGGGCGGCATCGACTCGTACGCGGCTTACCCGGTGGGCTGGGGCAACGCGTCGAACACGCCGTTCCGCTTCTTCAAGCGCACGCCGATGAACGGCGGCATCCGCGTGCCGATGGTGCTCAGCTGGCCGGCGCGGGTGCCCGATCCGGGTGCGATCCGCCGCGACTGGATCCACGTCACCGACACCGTGCCGACCGTGCTCGATCTGGTCGGGCTGACCTACCCGGCCCAGCACCAGGGCTACCGCACCCGCACGCTGGACGGCGTGAGCTGGGCGCCGATGATCGATCGGCCGGCCGAGCCCTCGCCGCGCACCGTGCACTCGCTTGCGCAGCACTACGAGCTCGAGGGCAACCGCGGCTTCATCCGCGGGCGCTGGAAGATCGTCTCGCTGCAGCCGGCGGGCGGGAAGGTCGATCTCGACAACTGGATGCTGTTCGACCTGCAGACCGATCCGACCGAGATCGACGACCTGGCCGCGGCCCGCCCCGAGGTGCTGCGCGAGATGGTCGAGGCGTTCGAGGCGCGGGCGCGGGACGCGTACCTGTACCCGCTCGACAACCGCGACAACCGCCGGGTGCTCGCGCTGCCGCCGTTCCTCGCGCAGGCCGCGTCGCGGTCGCGTACCTTCCACGGCGGCGGCGAGACCGCCGCCTCGGCCGCGATCTCGCTGCTGATCGCCGACCGCGACTTCACGCTGACCTGCGCGTTCGAAGGTGCCGCCGGCGACGAGGGCGTGCTCTGGGCGATCGGCGACAGCTTCGCGGGCCTGGCGATGTTCGTGATGGACGGCCGGCTGCAGCTGGTCTTCCGGCGCGGCATCGAGGTCGAGGTCACGCTCGCCGCACCGATCGGCGGCGGAGCTCACGTGGGGGTCGTCCGCCACCGCGCGCTCGGGCAGCGGCGCGGCGTGGCGACCCTGACCCTCGACGGCACGCCGATCGACGGCGAGCTTCAGACCACGCCGACCCTGGTGCGGCTGGGCGGCGAGGGCCTGGACATCGGGCTGGACCGCCGCCGCAAGGTGTCCGCGCGCTACGCGGCGCGCGGCACGTTCGCCTGGCCGGGCCGGGTCGCCTACGTGCGCATCGACCCCGGCCCGATGGCGCCGGACAGCATCGCGAACCGGCCCGAGCAGCAGGCTCAGGCCGACTGACCACCACCGACGAGGAGACGTCCATGAGCAGGATCGACGACGGGCGCCGCGCCCTCATCCGGGGTCTGACGGGGATCGGCGGGCTGGCGCTGGCCGGCGCCGGCGGGCACGCTCGTGCCCAGGCGTGGCCGAACCGGCCGATTCGGGTGATCGTGCCGTTTCCGGCCGGCGGCTCGCCGGATGCGACCGCGCGGCGGGTCGCCGACAAGATCTCGGTGACGCTCGGGCAGCCGGTGCTGGTGGAGAACCGGCCCGGCGCCGCCGGCCTGATCGGCGCCAAGGCCGTGTCCGCCGCGGCGCCCGACGGCTACACGCTCATCTACCTGAACTCCGGGCACGCGACCGTGCAGGCAATCACCGGCAAGCTCGAGATGGACAAGGAGTTCCGGCCGATCACGATGATCGGCGCCTCGCCGTTCCTCGCGGCCGTGAATCCGTCCTCGCCGTGGAAGACCTTGCGCGATCTGCTGGACGGGGCGCGCGCGCAGCCCGGCCGGCTCACCTTCGGCACGGCCGGCATCGGCTCGCCGGCGCACATCGCCTTCGAGCGGATCCGCGAGCGCGTGCCCGGGCTGGACATGGTGCACGTGCCGTTCAAGGGCGCGATCGAGGCGTACAACGCGATCATCGGCGGCCAGATCGACTTCACGGTGGCGGTGCTCGGCGCGGCGCTGCCGCACCTCCAGGCACAGCGGCTTCGGCCGCTGGCGGTGACCACCATCGAGCGGCTCGCGCTGCTGCCGGCGGTGCCGACGATGGTCGAGGCCGGCGTGCCCGGCTACCGGTTCGACGCCTGGGGCGGGTTCGCCGCGCCCGCGGGCACGCCGGACGAGGTGATCGCGAGGCTGTATGCGGCGATCGTCAAGGCGGCCGCCGAGCCGGACTACCGGGCGTTCGCCGATTCGCAGGGGGCCCAGGTGCTGACGAGCGCCAGTCCGCAGGCGTTCGCCCTCGAGATCGCCGCGACGCTGGTCGCCGAGCGCGAGACCGTCGACCGGCTCGGACTGAAGGGGTCCTGAGCGCGGCGCGCATCGCGGCGAGGCTCGCGTCGTCCGCGCGGGGCCCGGCTTGAGGCGCCTCGTCCGGTGGCGGCACAATGGCCGCCCCTGACAGGAGCACGTTCCGTGGCCCAGATCGCGATCGGCGGCATGCAGCACGAGACCAACACGTTCGCGCCGTCGCCGGCCGACCACGCGGCGTTCGAGCACGGCGGCGGCTGGCCGCCGATCCAGCGCGGTGAGCCGCTGTTCGACGCGGTGGCCGGCGCGAACGTCCCGGTGCAGGGCGCGATCGAGGCGCTGCGCGCCGGGGGCCACTGGCCGCTGCCCCTGGTGTGGGCGGCCGCCTCGCCGTCGGCGCGGGTCACGCGGGATGCGTTCGAGCGCATCGTGGGCGATCTGCTCGCGCGGCTGCGCGCGCTGCCGCGGGTCGACGGCGTCTACCTGGACCTGCACGGCGCGATGGTCTGCGAGCACGTCGACGACGGCGAGGGCGAGATCCTCGCGCGGGTGCGCGAGGTGGTGGGGCCGAAGGTGCCGGTGGTCGCGAGCCTGGACCTGCACGCGAACGTCACGCGCCGGATGGTCCTGCACGCGGACGCGCTCGCGATCTACCGCACCTACCCGCACGTCGACATGGCCGAGACCGGCGCGCGCGCGGTCGCGCTGCTCGAGGCGATGCTCGCCCAGGGGCGCCGGCCGTCGAAGGCGTACCGCACCTTCGACTTCCTCACCGGGATCCCGTCGCAGTGCACGCTCGCCGAACCGTGCCGCGGGCTGTACGCGCGGCTCGGCGAGATCGAGCGGCGCGCGGGCGTGTCGCTCGACTTCGCCCCGGGCTTTCCGATGGCCGACTTCGCCGAATGCGGGATGTCGGTGGTGGGCTACGGTGCCGAGGGCGCCGTGCAGACCGCGCTCGCCGAGCTGGGCGACGCGGTTGCCGCCGCCGAACCCGATTTCGCGATGGACCTGTTCGAGCCGGAGGACGCGGTGCGCCGCGCGGTCCGCGTCGGTGAGCCCGGCGCGCCGGTGGTGCTCGCCGACACCCAGGACAACCCCGGGGCCGGCGGCAACGGCGACACCGTGGGCCTGCTCGCCGCGATGATCCGGCTGCGCGCGCCCGAAGCGGTGCTCGGGCTGCTGATCGACCCGGCGAGCGCGGCGCGTGCGCACGCGGTCGGTCAGGGGGCGAGCGCCGAGTTCGCGCTCGGTTCGGTCTCGGGGGTGCCCGGGCACCGGCCGCTCGCCGGCCGGTTCACGGTCGAGCGGCTGGGCGATGGCCAGTTCACCTGCACCGGCCCGATGTTCCGCGGCTTCCGGATGAACCTCGGTGCGATGGCGCTGCTGCGCGAGGTCTCGAGCGGCGTGCGCGTCGTGCTCGCCTCGCGCAAGTGCCAGGCGGCCGACCGGGAGATGTTCCGGCACGTCGGCGTCGAACCGGCCCACGAGCGCGTGGTCGCGGTCAAGAGCTCGGTGCACTTTCGCGCCGACTTCCAGCCGATCGCCCGCGAGGTGCTGGTCGTGCGCTCGCCCGGGCCGGCGCTCGCCGACCCGGCGGACTTCGCGTGGACGAAGCTGCGCCGCGGGCTGCGGCTGCGCCCGCTCGGTCCGGCGTTCGCCGGCTGAACGGGGGGGCGGCCTCCGGCCAGGCTCGCGATCCGCGATCCGCGATCCGCGATCCGCGGGCCCGGCGGCGCGCGCCGCGCTCAGGCCTCGCCGCCGAAGCGCGCGATCAGCGTGTCGACGTAGGCGTCGACCCTCTTCTCGAACTCGCCCTTCACCAGCGGCGCGGCCACCGACCGCATCAGCGCGGGCAGCGGCAGCTCGACGCGTCCGTGGATGCGCAGCACCAGGTCGGTCGCCCGGCGCCGGTCGGTCAGCTGCCAGCGGCCGCCGATCCGTGCGTTGCCCACGCCCTCGACCGGAGTCCAGGTGACGCTGCCCAGGGCACGGTCCGACACGTAGGTCGACGCGTAGACCGTGCGCATGCTGACCGAGCCCATCCCGATGCGCTGCATCTCCCAGCGAAAGACGCCGCCGCCCGCGTCGACCAGCCGTTCGACCCCGGGAAAGTGGCTCGCCGACGCGACGACGTCCGAGAGCACCGCGAACACCGCGTCGAACGGGGCCCTCACCGAGAACTCGTAGCCCAGATCGAGCGGAACACTGATCGCCAACGGGGGTCTCCTGCCGGTGCCCGCGGCCGCGGCCGCACGCCGGGCGCGGGACGCCGCCAGTCTAGCCAGTCCGCGCCGCGCGCGACCGCCGCCCGGCCCGCGGATCAAGCCCCCGGGCGACGATGGCGACCCCGTTCGGATGCGAGCGACCCCATGGACGAACTCGGGCGCTGCGGTGCCGCCGAGCTGGCCCGCGCGATCCGCGCCCGCCGCATGTCGAGCCGCGACGCCGTACAGGCGTGTCTGGCGCTCACGGCCGCGGTGAACCCGGCGCTCGACGCGATCGTGCAGCCGCTGCCCGGGCCGGGGATCCGGCGGATGTCGGTGCAGGGCCCGCTCGCGCGCACGGTCGCCGACCCGCGGCTGACCCTCGCCGCGATGGCCGCGCCCGACCACCGCGATCCGTGGTGGGTGCCGGCCCCGCTGGAGGGGCCGCCGCCCGCGCGCCCGATCCAGGCATCCGCCGGGCGGCGGGCTTCATGCGCCACGGCGAGCGCGCGGCGCCGGCGGCCGACTGCCTGCGCGCTCGCCCGGCGCACCGCGCTGATCCGCGACTGGGCCGCCCTCCTCGAGCAGCATCCGATCGCGCTCGGACCGGTGTGCGCCGAGCCGCCGTTCCCGTGGGGGCCGGACACCGGGTCGGCCGAGTCGATGGCGCGAGTGCGGCGCGCGCAGGGCCCGCAGTTCAGGGCCCCGGTGCTCGGGCTGCCCGCGATGTCCGTGCCGATGGGCCTCGCCGACGGGCTGCCCACCGGCGTGCCCCTGATCGCGGCGCGCTTCCGCCAGGATCTGCTGCTCGACGCGGCCGAGGTGCCCGAGGCGCGCTGCCCGTCGTCCGCGCCGGTCGATCGGAGTGGTGAGCCCGGCCGCGCCGGCTTGACGGCTCTTCGTGACCATGGTCACATGACATGGTCACGAAGTCCGGGTCCGAAGGAGCGGGACGATGCACACGGTCAAGGCCTCCGAGTTCAAGGTGCGCTGCCTGGCACTGATGGACGAGGTGGAACGCACCGGCGTGCCGATCCTCGTCACCAAGCGCGGCCGGCCTGTGGCGGAGCTGCGGCCGGCGCGGGTCGTGCCGGGCATGCCCCTGCGCGGGCTGTGGGCCGGGCGGGCGAGGATCGTCGGCGACATCGTCGGGGCCGACGACTCGGCCGACTGGGATGCGTTGAAGTGACGCTGCTCGACACGCACGTGCTGCTGTGGCTCGTGCTGGGCGATGCGCGCCTGGGGCGACGCGCGTCCGCCGCGGTCCGGGCCGCCGAGCGCACGCGAACGCTCGCCGTCAGCGCGATCTCGTTCTGGGAGATCGAGATGCTCGGGCAGCGTCGCCGCGTCGAAGTCGAGGACACGCTCGGGCTGCGTCGCGCGGTGCTGGGCGCGGGCGTGCGCGAACTGCCGATCGACGGCGAGGTGGCGCTGGCCGCGGCCGGCCTTCCGGGCCTGCACCGCGACCCGGCCAACCGGTTCATCGCGGCGAGCGCCGTGATGCACGACGCGACGCTGGTGACCGCCAACGCCCGGCTTCTCGACTGGCGCGAGTCGCTGCGCCGCATCGACGCGCGGGCCTGAGCGCGCACACCGAGCCGGATCGCCGTGGACACCCGCGTTCTCCCCGAGCAGACCGGCCCCGCCGCCTGGCGCGGGCCCCAGTGGCGCGACCGCGACGACTGGATCGTGCGGCTCGACGCGG